>ODAK010004153.1_pt1 | contig 14895 bp, 9 predicted proteins | sample 1539591 | NCBI WGS metagenome assembly ODAK01 (sample SAMEA3539303, study PRJEB22396) | soil metagenome | biome: tundra; feature: field; material: soil | place: USA | collected 2010-05 | depth 0.15 m | reverse complement strand
CCAATTCCACCGCCGGCGGACAGGACGGCAATCGCCGCCGCACCTGCGAGGACGACCTTCGTCGAGCCCTTCACAGTGCACCGCCCTCCGCGCAACTTCCCCGCCTGCCGAGGAATTCGTCGCCCGCGCTCGATTGGGCCATCGTCGACCGGGTCGGGGTCCTTAACTCCATAGGCGGCATCTCACCCGATTGACAGCGGTTCCATGCCACAGCAGTCACATCCGTAACGATCTGATGCACGCACCGCCGACCCGGCACGTGGGGACTAGGAAGTGGCGCCGGGTCGACGGCGCGTCGGCGGGGTGAGCTCATCACCTGGGGGTTCGGTTCATACGGCTTGTTCGCGCGGCGCTAGTTGGCACCCTTGTTGTTGACCGGGACGGCCAGGCCACTGCCCGCGAATACGTTGCCCACCGCCGTCAGGTTGGTCGCCGTGGTGCTCAAGATCGGGCAGCCCAAGGTGCTGTTGTTCGTGAAAATGTTGTTATCCACCGTGATCGCGTTCAGCGCGCCCAACGGCTTAGGCGTCATGTTTATCGTGCAGTTCCCACCAGAGAGCCAATTGTTGTCGATGACCACGTTGGTCGTCGTCCCGTGGTCTTGGGTGATCATCACCGCGGTGTTCAAGCCACCCTCGATGGTGTTCCCGATAACCTTCAGGTTGCTGCCCGACAGGATTTGCACGCCGTCGGAGTGTGACGGGCCGTTGTTCTGGGCCGGATCGTGCGCGTAAGTAACGAGGTCGTGAATCCACGAATTCTCGACCGTCGCGTTGTCCCCGTACATCTTCAGACCGTCCACGGAGCCGTGAATGTTGTCACGCAGCGCCGTGTAGTTCCAGCCCTTGATGTCATCGAGGCCGACGACCGGGTACTGCGGCACGACCTCTGAATCCTCGAGGAGGAAGTTCGTTGCCGCGTTGTCGGTGTCGTTGACGATGCCGTTGCCGACCGGGCCGGTGCCACCGCGGATGATCGAGTCCTTGATGGTCACGTTCGGCGCCTTGACTACGACGTAGCCATGAATGTCCAGCCCGCTATACGTCGCCCCAGCCGTCGTGATGGTCAAGTCGCCGTTCATCACCGTAAGCGCCGTCCCAGCCGGCACTCCCGTGTTACCCGGACCCGGCTGATCCCCCGACAACACAATCGGAGGCACCGTGCCGCCACCCGTGCCCGACCCAGAGCCCGAACCTGAGCCGGACGAGCCGCCCGAGGAGCCGGAACCCGTGCCGCCCGAACCCGAGGTCGTCGAGCCGGAACCCGACGAGCCGGATCCCTTCTTCGTCGTCGAGCCACTCGGCGTGGTCGTTTTCGTTGTGGTCTTGGTCGTCGCTGCGACCGGAACGGTCTTGGCCACCGTTGTAACGACCTTCGCTTTCGGCACGGAGGTCGCGGACTTGCTCTTCGGCGAGACGACCCGCGCAGTCACGGGACGCGCCAAGGTGGCCGTCTCGACCTGGACCGTGCCCACGGCGTCCGGCAGTGGGCCGTCCCCGACTGGGGACGCCGCGGGGTCGACGAGGTCGGGCGTGAAGGAACCCGCGCCACCAACGGCGCCGCCCGAGATACCCGTGAGGGGGGCGCGGGCCGTCGACCTGGACGCCGCCCCGGTTGCGGCTACGGAGCGGGTCGGCAGCCGGACGGGATTCAGGTTCTGCTTCGCCGCCGCGGACTCCGGTCCACTGGCCGCCCCAGAGTTGGCGAGGGTGGTCGTGGCGGCCGTGGAGACCCCGCCGGATAGCGCGGCGACGGCGCCAACGGAGGCCACGCACTTGATCAGCGTCGCGCGGCGCTTGTTCGCCTCAGCCCGGCGCTGCATCTCGGCGGTGATGCGGCGATGCCGACCAGCAGCCGTGTTACGGCGATGCTTGCTCGCCCCCGGCCTATTGGCAGGGTGCTTACTCACAGGTTGCGGACGCTGACTCATAGTAACTCCTCCTGGCACGGTGGGGGCAGTGTCGCTCGTGTCGGGCAAAAAACGGCCGTCAGGGGCGGTAGGCCGCTGTCATCGACACGACGACGGGACGTCGTTGGGATCCGCAGTTTTGCCGCCTGGGTGGGGCGGAGACGCGCCGTCGGCTGGGGGCCGAACTACGGACTCATGATGAGTCGGACGACGCGCCCGGCTTACTGAGGATAAACCGGAATAAATTGTCAGAATTCTGGCGAGTTACCGTCGCGACGGCCGGGCAGGAACGCCGTCGAGACGCCGAAATCCGGTTAGCGGGAGGGATGCCCTGCTAGCGGAGTTCGGGCGGGTAACGGCTCAGAGGAGGCGCTCAAGGCGCCCAGCCAACGTTTTTGTCGACGTGGGGGTTGGTACGGTCGTCCAGAGGACGCGAGGCGGCGAGACATAACGATCTTTCTCCGACGCCTGCGGGGTGAGCTGTCGGGTTCGGGCGGGGAAATCGCCCGGCCACGTTCGTGGCTTCACCCCAAGACCGTCCTGAAACTGTGGACGGTCACGATCTTGGGTCCCCCACTCCTGCCCAGCGGGTTTTGAGTCGGAAACCCGGCACAGGGCAGGACTCGGCGGTCAGTGCCAGGCGCTCCCCAAGAGGGGAGCAGGTCTGAACATACGACACGCGCCAAGGCGTCGTCCACCCCTGCGACGGGGTCGAAGAGCGCTCGTGAGTCTCCTGAGGCGGTCCGGAAGCTTTGAGGCAGACGGTTTTGCGCCCGTTACCTGACCGCCCGGCGCCCGACAGTTGCCGGCGGTTCGCACCGAAATCCTGCCCGCACTCAAGCCCGCAAAACTTCATGCCGACCAACTTTTCGAACCCGGCGCGAGACGTACACGTCTCGTCTACGCTAGCTGTTTGCACTGCTTTTACGTTGCATGCTTCTGCGATCACCTTCGCGTCGGGTCCGAAGGGCGCAGATACTCGAACCAGTCAGTTGAGGGGAACGTGTCGTCCACGCGTAGCCAGTCGCTCCTCATCGGCTCGGCAGACCCGTCTGGGCCGATGCGCATCGCCCTGGTCGGTACCCGCGGCGTGCCGGCAAAATACGGTGGCTTCGAAACCGCGGTTGAAGAGGTCGGCAAGCGGCTCGCTGCGCGCGGACACGTAGTGACGGTCTACTGCCGACGACCGCGCCCGCGCAAGAGTGACGAGGCCTATCCCCTCGACCTTGCTGACGTAGATATCGACCAGACGATAGGTAACGCCCCAGACCGTTACCTCGGCATGGACCTCATCCACCTGCCTGCGATGCGCATCAAGTCGTTGGAGACGCTGTCGCACACAGCGCTAGCCTCAACCCACATGGCTGCGCGGAGACGCCAGCAGGTCGCGGTCGTCTTCAACGCGGCGAACGCCCCCTTTCTGCCGATCTTTCGGCTGCGTGGAGTACCGGCCGCCACGCACGTCGATGGCCTCGAATGGCAGCGCGCCAAGTGGGGAGGTGCTGGCCGCCGCTACTACCGCACCGCCGAGGCCTTCGCCGTCCGCTGGTCCGATGCTCTGATCGCCGACGCCCAGGGCATCGCCGACTACTACCAACGAGAGTTCGGTGCGCGCACCGACCTGATCCGCTACGGCGCGCCCGTGCTGGTCGACCCGGCCTACAACTTGCTGGCCGATCTCGGTCTCGAGCCGGGCGGCTATCACCTGGTCGTGGCCCGGTTCGAGCCGGAGAACCACGTCGATCTGGCGGTCGAGGGCTACCTACGCAGTGCTGCCCGGCGTCCGCTCATCGTCGTTGGCTCTGCGCCCTACGCCGGCCAATACATCGAGCGCATCAACGCCCTCGCGGCAGCCGACGACCGGATCAGGCTGCTTGGCCCAGTCTGGGACCAGGAGAAGCTCGACCAGCTCTACGCGCACGCGCTGACCTACATCCACGGGCACTCGGTGGGCGGCACCAACCCCTCGCTGCTGCGGGCGATCGGCGCGGCCACGGCCGTGAGCGCTTTCGATGTCACGTTCAACCGCGAGGTGCTCGGTGCCGACGGTCGCTACTTCGCCGACGCCGACGCCTTGGCAGCGGCGATCGACGACGCGGAGGTAGACCCGCACGAGACGGCTGCCCGCGGCGTCCGCCTGCAGCGCATCGCGTCGACGAAGTACCGCTGGGACGACGTCGCGGAGGAGTACGAGGCGCTGTGCCGCCGACTCATCGCGGGCGGCAGCCAGCACGGCGCCGTCAGTGGCCGCCGCACCCGCACCACCTAAGTTGCGGGGACGACGCCCGCGTCGACAAGTAGCCGCATGAGGTCGTCGGCGTAGCGCTTGGTCCCAAACCGGTTCAACGCGTCAACGTGTGCTCGCTCGGCCATTTCGCGAGCCGCTGGCCAGTCCGCCGCCATCGCGCACACGGCGTCCGCGATCGCAGCCGGATCGTCGGCAGCGACGAGCACCCCGGTCTCACCTGGGACGACGATCTCTCGCAACCCTTGAACAGCAGACGCAATGACGGGACGCCGGGCGAGCGCGGCCTCGACCGCGACGTTGCCGAACGGCTCGACGCGCGAGGGAACCAGCACGATGTCGGCGTCGGCGAACCGCGGCCACACGTCGCCCTGGAAGCCGGCGAAGTCCACCCGTGACTCGAGCCCAGCCGCGCTGACCTGCTCCCGCAGCGTGCGCTCGTACCACTCGTAGCCCGGGAAGACCTCACCCACCAGAGCGAGGCTCGCGTCGAGCCCGCGACCGATCATGCCCTCGAGCGCAGCGATCGCGACGTCGGTGCCTTTGCGGGGAGACAGCCGGCCGACGAGCAGCAGGTGGATCTTGCCGTTCTGGACGTTCAGCTGGCTGGCCTGTGGCGGCGCGGCGACGCCGTTGTAGAGGAGCCGGATCCGACTGGCCAACCTGGGCAGCGTGACGGTCAGGCCGTTCTCGGCAGCCTTGGAGTTCACCAGAATCCGGCGGGCAAGCAACAGCGGAAGATGCAGAGCCAACGCGATGGGCCGAGGCAGTGAGTCCTCCGCCTCGTGGACGTGGCACACGACCGGAGCGCCGGCCAGTCGCGCGGCAATGATCCAGCCGGGAATCGTCACGGTGTTCACGTAGACAACGTCGGGCCGGGCGGTGCGGATGATCTGAACCGCCCGGGGCAGAGATCGCAGGCCGGACACGGCGAGCGTGATCAAGCCACGCGGCGACATCAACGACTTGCGCAGTACCAGCGTCTCGACAATCACGACGGCAGCGCCCGCCTGCTGGAGCACGGGCACGAGCGGACCATCAATCGGCAGCGCGACGGTGACGACGCAGCCGGCCCCGATCAACGACCGCGCGGACTCGACGAGCATCCGGTCGGAGCCGTAGAGATCGGGCGAGGGATGCGCGAGAAGAACGCGGGCTGGACCTGACGAGCGAGCCCGGCGGCGCCGGAGCCTGATCATGAAACCGGCGGAGACACGACCGGCCGTCGTCCAAAGCCACTGATCTCGCGGTACCACTTGACCGAGACCGCGATAAAAAAGACCAAGGTGCCAAGGAAAAGCAGCACGTACAGGGTCATGAACCCCCTCGGGACTGCCACCGTCGCGAACAGGACGCACGTCAATCCGTAGTCGGTCGGCAGCACGACTAGCGAGCACCATGGCGGCGCGTGATGGTCGGCCGCCGCGGCAGGCTGACCGGCAGGACACTGCGCCCGGCGCAACTGGTCGGTGAGGATCGTGAAGAAGAAGAAGACGGTCGCGACGTCAGCGGAGTCGAGTGCGTACCCCAACAGGAGGTCGGCGGCGACGCTGCCATCCAGCCCGACGGCCCGACCAACGCGATAGTCACAATCGGCGCGTAGCCGAACATGGCGCTAACGAACGTGACCCCGGGTGCGCCCTTCGCCGTCTTCTGCGCACCAGACGTCTTCGCTAACGCGCCGCTGAAGGTGCGCGTATCTGCGTCAGAGTACGTGATCAATTGTAAGTCGCTTCGATCGGCTGAGGACTCGCAGAGCCGGCACTGATGAAGATCAGAATCGGTAGGCCGTGCTGGCCGCGCTCAGGCGGCGGCACGACAAACACGTACTTGCCCTGAATCGACTGGCCTACGGCGACCGTGCCAGCAGCAGGAGCGTCGTCGCCGTTGTCCGGGGTGTCCTCACTCCACGCATTTGCGCCACTCTTGTCGGTCACGGTCACGGTGTTGTCGTCAATCGAGACCGGTCCGCCACTCTTGTTGGTGAACGTCAGGGTGAACTGGACGGCAGGCTGACCCGACGAGTTGTTGGGACCGGTTCCCGATGAGGTGATCGACTTGGTGGGGCTGAGCGCCACCGTGAACGCCCCAACGGTCGGCGTTGCGGTCGACGGCACGGGCGTTGGGCTTGTTGTCGAAGTCGGCGTCGGCACCGGTGTGAGCTTGGCCGGTGTCGAGGGCGACTTCGATGCCGACGGCTTCGGCGTGGCCTTGGCGGTAGCCTTCGCGGTGGCCTTCGGCGTCTTCGACTGCCCAGTCGAGCCGGCCGAGGTACCGGCGGCAACAACGGCCGACGGGAAGGCGCTCGCGTCTATCTAAACGGCGGGCGCTGAGTACGCGACGCCTGCTGACGACGTCGAGGCGCTCGGCAGTGTGCTCGACGCGGCGGACGTCGCCGGGCCGGATGACGCGGCGCTCTTGTTATGTGAGGAGCTCGAGCATCCAGAAAGCGCGAGTGCGGCGACGACCGTCACACCCACCCATCCAGTCACACGCACACGGACAGTCATGGCTTTTCCCCCTGAAGGCATGCGCCAACAATAGACGACCCCATCAGGCAAGGGGCACGTTCGCAAAACTTCGCCACGTTCCACCCGATGTGTCTAGTGAATCGGTCGCGAGGCCTTGTTCATTGAGCCGTTTGGAGGCTTCTCGATAGGCCGAACGGATAGCGTAGGTGTGAGCAGGCTGAGACTTGAGGCCCCGAACGGGTGATGTTCCGAGCGAGCTCCCGCATACGCCTGCGGACACCCCTGTGCTCACCTAACGTTGGGAGCGTTCACGACGGCGGTGGGTCGTCGGTGTTGGGGGGAAATACAGCAATGCCAGTCTTTTCACGCCTTCGCGGCCGCCTCGTTCCGGCGGCTCTTGCGTTTGTGATGGTCGGGTCGTGGCTCGCTATTGCGAACTCGGACTCTGCGCGTGCCGATACCGCCCCACCGGACCTGACCACACCTGTCACCGTTTCAGCTGACGCACTCCCGACGGTGCAGATCGACGGCGTGGTCTGGCAACAGGCGATCGTCGGCAACACCGTGTACGCGGCCGGCAGTTTCGCGAACGCCCGACCCGCTGGCGCCGCTGCGGGCACGAATCTCACGCCGCGCGCCAACTTCCTCTCCTATGACATCACCACGGGCGCGCTGAACACCGCCTTCGCACCGAGCCTGAACGCGCAGGCCGAAGCGGTCGTGGCATCGCCCGATGGCACCCGTGTCTACGTCGGTGGTGACTTCACCACCGCAAACGGCGTGAACCGCTATCGCCTCGCCGCCTATAACACCACCACTGGTGCTCTCATCACCACATTCGCACCCAACCTCAACGCCGGCGTGCGCGCGATTGTCGCGACGGACACCACCGTTTACGTCGGCGGCGCATTCTCCACCGCGAACGGCGTCGCACGTTCCAAGCTCGCAGCCTTTAGCGCGACCGATGGCTCCCTGCTCAGCTGGGCGCCGTCCGCCAACGACGGCGTGCACGCCATGGTGATGGCGCCCGACCAGTCCAAGATCATCGTCGGCGGGGTGTTCACCACCCTGAACGGCACGAGCGAATACGGCATGGGTGCGCTTGACCCTACGACCGGAGCGAACCTGCCCTGGGCAGCCGACGCGACCGTCCAGGACGCCGGCGCAAACGCAGCGATCGACACGCTCTCGACTGACGGCACCAACATCTACGGCGGCGGCTACGTCTTCGGCTCCGGCGGCAACCTTGAAGGCGTCTTTGCGGCCGACCCGTCGACCGGCGCCATCAAGTGGATCGAGGACTGCCACGGCGACACGTACTCTACGTACTCCGACGGCAACGCCATGTACGAAGTCGGCCACCAGCACTACTGCGACGACGTGCCGAACGGCTTCCCCCAGAACAACCCGTGGGTTCTGCACCGGTCGCAGGCGTTCTCGACGGCCGTCGCTGGCACGCTCTTGCACAACACCCAAAGTGCGTACGCCGACTTCGGCGGCACCCCTGCGCCCGAGCAGCTCGACTGGTACCCGACGCTGACGCCCGGCACGTACACGGGCCAGACGCAGGCCGCGTGGAACGTGACCGGTAACGGACAATACGTCGTCGAGGGCGGCGAGTTCCCAACGGTGAACGGCGTCGGCCAGCAAGGTCTTGCGCGCTTCGCGGTCCGTGCGATCGCCCCGAACAAGATGGGGCCGCAGGTCACCGGTAGCAAGTTTGTGCCGACGATCACCTCGATCACTTCTGGTACAGCACGCGTGGCGTTCCAGGCCAACTGGGACCAGGACAACACCGCGCTGACGTACAAGGTCGTGCGTGACAGCAACACTGCGCACCCGGTCTTCACCACCACGGTGAACTCGACCTTCTTCAACCGCCCAATGCTTGGTTTCACCGACACCGGCCTCGTGGTCGGACAGTCGTACAAGTACCGGCTGTATGTCACTGACCCGCTCGGCAACCAAGTTGCGGGCGACACGGTCATCTTCACTCCGACCGCCAACACGGTCAGCCCGTACGCGCAGGCCGTCATCAACGACGCGCCTAACACGTACTGGCGATTGGGCGAGGCAGCGGGAACAACGGCCTACGACTGGGCCGGCTACTCCGACGGCACCGTCGGCGCTGGCGTAACCCGTGGTGCAGCCGGCGCGATCATCGGCGACAGCAACACGGCCACCACGTTGAACGGCACCGCGACGTCCATCGTCTCGCACCCCTATAGCCAGATTGCGCCGAACTCCTTCTCGGTGGAAGGTTGGTTCCAGACGACCAGCACCGGCGGCCGGATTCTCGGCTTCGGTGACACTCAGACGGGCACCAGCGGCAACGCCGACCGCACTGTCTACATGAACAAGAATGGCCAGCTCGCGTTCGGCGTGATCTCGGGCAGCACGGTGACCGGCGCGAAGACCACGATCACGAGCAGCACCGCGTACAACGACGGCCAGTGGCACTACGTCGTCGCCAGCCTCGGCAGTGGCGGCATGTCGCTCTACGTCGATTCGAAGCGGGTGGCTCAGAACGCTGCAGTGACCACCGCGATCGATTACCAGGGTTGGTGGCGGCTGGGCGGTGACACGCTGAATGGCTTCTCAAACAAGCCGTCAAACGTCAACTTCACCGGCTCGGTCGACGACGTCGCGCTCTACTCGACACCGTTGACCGCTGCGCAGATCGCGAACCACTACAACGCGAGTGGTCGGACGGCGGCCGGCTCACGGCCCGCCGACACGTACGGCGCGACCATCTACGACGCGTCGCCGAACTTCTACTGGCGGCTCGACGAAACGTCCGGCACCGTTGCGCACGACGTGACACCCAACGGCAACAACGGCAACTACTCTGGCGGCGTCACGTTCGGCACCGCAGGCGCCATCACGGGGACAACGGACACTGCAGTCACAATGAACGGTTCCAACGCCGTGGTGTCGACAACCTCAGCCGTGCCTGGCCCGAGCGTCTACAGCGAAGAGTTGTGGTTCAAGACCACGACCACCACCGGTGGCAAGCTCATCGGCTTCGGTAGCGCAGCTACTGGCAACAGCGGTAGCTATGACCGTCACGTCTACATGCTCAACAACGGACAGCTATCGTTTGGCGCCTACACCGGTGTCACCAACGTGATCACCAGCTCGGCCAGCTACAACGACGGCAAGTGGCACCAGATGGTCGCCACTGAGGCGAGCGACGGCATGAAGCTGTACGTCGACGGCGCGATCGTTGCGAGCAGTGCGGTCACCGGCTCGCAGTCGTACAACGGGTTCTGGCGCGTCGGTGGCGACAACCTTGCCTCGTGGCCGAACCAGCCGACGAGCAACTACTTCGCCGGCTCCATCGATGAGGCGGCCGTCTACCCGAACGAACTGTCGGCCGCGCAAGTCAGCGACCACTTCGCCAAGGGCAACGGCGCGGCGAACGTACCGCCGACGGCGGCGTTCACCTCGACGGCGAACAACCTCATTGTCGCCTTCGACGGCACTGGTTCCACGGACAGCGACGGCACCATCGCGTCGTACGCGTGGAACTTCGGCGATGGCTCGACTGGCACCGGCGCAAAGCCGAGCCACACCTATGCGACCGGTAACACCTACAACGTCACGCTGACCGTCACGGACAACTCCGGGGCGACCGGGACGATCACCCAACCGATCACGGTCTCGGCGGCGAACATCCTGCCGACAGCCTCATTCACAGCGACGTCGGTCAACTTCACCGCAACCTTCAACGCGAGTGGGTCGAAAGACACCGACGGCACGATCGTGTCGTACGCCTGGAATTTCGGTGACAACACCACAGGCAGCGGCGTCAACCCGAGCCACACCTACGCGGCCGGCAATACCTACCTCGTCACATTGACGGTCACCGACAACCGTGGCGGCACCGGCACGATGCAGCAAAGCGTCACCGTCTCCAACGCGCCACCGTCTGCGGCGTTCACGTCATCGGCGGCTGGCTTGACCGCAAGCTTCAATGGCGGAGGCTCCACCGACAGCGACGGCACCATCGCGTCGTACGCATGGAACTTCGGTGACGGCTCGACCGGCACCGGCGCGACGCCGACCCACACGTACGCAACCGGAAGCACGTACAGCGTCACCCTGACCGTCACCGACAACCAGGGCGCGACTGGCACTGTCACCAACCCGATCACTGTGGCCCAAGGTGCGATCACGCCGTTCGCGACCGACTCGTTCGGCCGTACGGTCACCAGTGGCTGGGGCAACGCTGACAGCGGCGGTGCGTGGACCGTCACCGGCGGCGCGTCGAACTTCTCCGTCGGAGGCGGTGTCGGCACCATCAAGCTGGCCGCCGGCAGCAGCGCGGCCGCTGCCCTTGCGAGCGTGTCGTCGAACGACACCGAAGTTCGGGTCGGCGTGGCGCTCAACGTTGCGCAGACCGGCGGAGGCTCCTACGTCTCGGTGGTCGGTCGACGCATCAGCGCGACAAGCGACTACCGGGTCAAGCTGAAGTACGCCTCGACCGGCGTGGTCACCGAGGTTCTCGAGCAAGTCACGAACAACGTCGAAACGGCACTGAAGACCGTCGTCGTGCCGAGCGTCACCTACACGCCAGGCATGGTGCTGAACGTCCGACTGCAGGTGACAGGGACGTCGCCGACGACCCTCAACTCGATGGTCTGGGCGAACGGTACGACTCAGCCGACCGCGTGGCAGGCAACTGCCACCGATTCGACGGCCGGCCTGCAGGTCGCCGGTGCTGTCTCGCTCATTCCTTACCTGTCGGGTAGCGCAACTAACGCACCTGAGAACGTGTCGTTCAGCAACTACTGGGCCGGTCCGACGCATGTCAGCGGCAGCAACGTTCCGCCGACTGCGGCGTTCAGCTCGTCGTCGTCCAATCTGGTTGCGAGCTTCAATGCAGGAGCCTCAACCGACAGCGACGGCACCATCGCGTCGTACGCATGGACCTTCGGCGATGGGTCGACGGGTACCGGCGTAACGCCGACTCACACGTACGCAACCGGCAACACGTACAGCGTGACCCTGACCGTCACCGACAATCAGGGCGCGACTGGCACGGTCACCAACCCGATCACGGTCACCGCGCAGGGCGGGATCACGCCGTTCGCGACTGACTCGTTCGGCCGCACGGTCGCCAGTGGTTGGGGCACGGCAGACACCGGCGGCGCGTGGACCATCACCGGTGGCGCGAGCAACTTCTCCGTCGGAGGCGGTGTCGGCAACATCAACCTTGCCACTGCGGGCCTGAGTGCCGGTTCATCGCTGACCGGCGTGACGTCGACCGACACCGAGGTGCGGGTCGGCGTGGCGCTGAACAACGCGCAGACCGGCGGCGGCACGTACGTCTCCGTAATCGGACGTCGCATCAGCTCGACCAGCGACTACCGGGTCAAGCTGAAGTACGCCTCAACTGGCGTGGTCACTGAAGTGCTCGAGTCGGTCGTCAGTGGCACCGAAACGGCGCTGAAGACGGTCGCCGTGCCAGGCGTCACCTACACGCCAGGCATGGTGCTCAATGTGCGGCTGCAGGTGACCGGCACGTCGCCGACGACCATCAGCTCGATGGTCTGGGCGAACGGCACGACCCAGCCGACCACATGGCAGGCGACCACTACCGACAGCACCTCGATCCTGCAGGTTGCGGGCGCGGTGGGGTTGCTGGCCTACCTGTCGGGTAGTGCCACCAACGCACCTGAGACGGCATCGTTTAGCACTTTCTGGGCCGGTCCGACCCACTAGTTCTGATCCAGCCGATGTTCATCCCGTGATTGGATGTTCCTTGTGACGTCACACAGCCACGCCACACCAGCCAGTCCAACCACCGACAGCCTGACCCACCGTCAGGCTGTCGGTGGTGTACCACCACTTAGCCCAGCCGCGGCTGTCGTCGTAGCAGTGCTGACCTACCGAAGGCCCGCCGAGCTCGCCGTCCTGCTGCCTGAGCTTTCCCGCCAGGCGAGCGGTCGGCCGGCGATCCGGGTGCTGGTCATCGACAACGACCCGGCCGCGAGCGGCCAAGCAGTCGTGGCGGCGGCGAACGATCCGGCGGTGCGCTACGTGCACGAGCCACGGCCAGGCATCGCGGCCGCCCGCAACCGGGCGCTCGACGAAGCCGCGAGCTACGACTTACTGATCTTCATCGATGACGACGAGTGGCCGAATCCGACGTGGCTGCAGTCGTTGCTCGACGTGCACGACCGGACGGCGAGCGCAGCCGTCGTCGGTCCGGTGATTTCGCAGTACGCGGCCGAACCCGATCCGTGGATCAAGGCCGGACGGTTCTTCGACCGGCGGCGGCTGCCTTCTGGAACGCAAATCGACGTGGCCGCCACCAACAACTTGCTGCTCGACCTTCGTCAGGTGCGGGCATTCGGGCTGCGCTTCGACGAGGCGCTTGGTCTGAGCGGTGGCTCCGACACATTGTTTACCCGCGAACTGCACCGCCGCGGCGGCACGCTCGTGTGGTGTGACGAAGCGATCGTCGTCGACCAGGTGCCCATCGAACGCCTGACCCGCCGATGGGTACTGCTGCGTGCGCTGCGAAGTGGCAACTCATGGAGCCTGACGTCGATCAAGCTCTCTCCTACGGTTGTCGACAGGTCCTTGGTGCGAATCCGGCTGACTGGCCGTGGTCTGTTGCGCACGGTGTCAGGTACTTCGCAATACTGCGTCGGGTTCGTGGCGCGCAACACGGCCCGCCGCGCACGAGGCTTGCGTACCGCCGCGCGTGGCATCGGCATGGTTAGCGGTGCGTACGGGTACGCCTACAGCGAGTACCGCCGGCGTCCGTCATGAGTTCGGGCCTGTTCACGATCGTGGTGCCTGCCCACAACGAGGAAGCAGTCATCGAACGCTCCCTGCGCACACTCTGCAACCAGGTCACCACGTGTGTCCTCGACATCATGGTGGTGTGCAACGGTTGCAGTGACCGCACCGCCGACATCGTGCGTTCGCACGCGGCCGCCGACCCGCGGATCCGGCTCGTCGAGATAGCACAGGGATCGAAGCCCGCGGCGATCCGGGCAGCATTCGCGGCCGTCTCCGCCAGCGCCGCGTTCGTCGCAGTGGTCGATGCTGATGTCGTTCTCAGCGCCGATGCGATCGAGGGCTTGGCCACGGCGCTCGAGGGCCCGCTGCCGCTCATTGCGGCGCCCCAGATCGACGTCGACCTCACCGGCTGCAGTCGTGTCGTGCGTCGCTACTACGCGGTGTGGTTGTCGCAGCCGTACATCACTGCTGGGGTGATCGGTGCCGGCGTGTTCGCGGTCAACTCCGCAGGGCTGGAGCGCATCACCGCGCTGCCCGACACGATGGCCGACGACACGTGGGCGCGCGCACAATTCGCTCGCGCCGAGCGAGTGACGAGTGCAGGAACGTTCACCGTCTTTCCACCCCGCACGCTGCGACCCCACGTGCGGCGGCGCGCTCGCATCGTTATCGGCACCCGACAGGTCGCGGCGATGCGCAAAGCCTCGGGGCGCTGGCCCGATCCGCACCCCACGCCTACAACCACCGACGCGATCCCGAAGTCGCGGATCGCTCGTGCCACCAGGGCCGACCAGCTCACCTACTGGGCTCTCCAAAAGTCCGCCGATCTGCTCGCCACGTGGCGAATCATGCGTGGGCGAACCGGATGGGTCACCGATGTCACGTCACGCGTCAGCGAGCCAACGTCGTAACTCGTGCTACGGCTGCCTGGTGAACAGCAGCTGGACCTGCGGCGCGCGGTGCCGCGGCTTCGGCTTCGGCTTCGCCCGACCGATCGAGCGCCGCACGAAGAACAGGACCATCTGGGCGTCGTCACGCACGGTCGGCACCACTGCGATCAGCACCGCAACGTAGACGATCGCGAGGCCGCCGGCGACCGCGAGCTGCGCGATCGGTTGGTTGACTAGCAGTGTGCCAAAGAACGCGACAACTCCACACGGCGCGCTGACGAGGAACAACGACCGGAAGGCGTTGCGGAAGAGCATCCGACTGTCGACGTGAGCGGCCCGGCCGACCCACCACAGCGAGATCGCCCAGTCCATGAAGTACGCGATCGAGGCCCCGACCGCGACACCCTTTGGCCCCCACGGCAGGCCACCCAAGATGATCCCGATCATGAATGGCCGCGTCACGAGGTACTGCTTGAACTGCTGGCCGGTCTTGCCGCGCGACAGGAAGATCCAGTACGAGATCTGCGAGATCGACCGGAAGACGCCGCCGATTGACAGCAGCGCGAAAATCGGCGCGACGCCGTGCCACTTGGGCCCGAACAGCACCGCGACCAACGGATTCGC
>ODAK010004152.1_pt1 | contig 14896 bp, 13 predicted proteins | sample 1539591 | NCBI WGS metagenome assembly ODAK01 (sample SAMEA3539303, study PRJEB22396) | soil metagenome | biome: tundra; feature: field; material: soil | place: USA | collected 2010-05 | depth 0.15 m | reverse complement strand
TGCGCGTGGCGGGCTATGAAATGACAACTGCCAGCTTGCCGGAACAGGTGACCCAGATCCGCGAGATATAGGTCGGCGGGCGGGCGCAAGCCGATCATGCGGATCGGGGCGTTTGGTTCGGGTTGCGCCAGTCGCGGACATAACCATGAGTTCTCAAGAGGGGATGTTCGGCGACGGCCAATTGCCGTTCACTCAACACAATATCACCGCTTTGGAGTGGCTTCGGGTGCTTGGTCCTTGGCTCTCGATGCCGGGCGTTCGCGGCGTCTGGCCGGTTCTTAAGGCGTCCAGCAATGGCTTTCGGCGAAAATTATGAATTCCTTGAGGTCGTTCTCGCGTTCGCGCGACCACAGGAGTCCGTATGTTCTAAAGAAGTCCATGTCAGCCACCTGCACCATCTTCACGCCGGGTGTCGCGAGCCGGGCCGGAATAAACGATAGGCCAATGCCGGCGGCCACGAGAGCCAGTGTCCTGTCGATTTGGGAGGTTTTATACACAACGCGGATCTTGATGCCGCGAGAGATGAGCGCACTGCTCGCATCTTGGAACCTATCGCATCCTGTCCGGACGATAAAAGGCTCGTCGTGAAGATCGGCAAGCTTCACGCTTTCTCGCTGGGCAAAGCGATGATTTTCTGGAACGGCCAACAGATAGGGTTCCTTGAAGAGAACCCGGCTCGCGAATTTCGAGGCGCCGTCATCAAGGATCGTGAGAACCGCGTCGAGTTGCCGTTCAGCGAGCAATTCGAACAATTGCTCGCTGGACGCATCGGACACCTCGATCGCCACATGAGAGTTGGCGTACCGGAAAGAACTCAGCAGCTTGGAAACATGGCGGCTGGAAAACGATTGCAATATGCCAATTCGCAGAAGCTTCGGTCTGGCGATCGTTTCGAGTTCGCCTTTCACCGTATTGCATATTTGTAGAATTGCCTTGCCGGCTTCGAGCAAACGCGCTCCGGCCCCGGTGGGAACCACCGGTGAGCGCCTGTCCAACAATTGAACACCGAATTCCGCTTCCAGCTTCGCGATGCTGGCCGATATCGCGGACTGCGAGACCGCCGCGCGGACGGCGCCTTTCGTGAAGCTTCCGGTCTCGACGATCGAAATAAAATGGATGATCTGATAGAACTCCATGCGCGGACACTATTCAATTGTTTGCCCTATGATCAACAACTGCGAGCTTACCCGCGATCAATCTTTATTGAGGCTCGTGCGAAGCCAACGCAACCGGGGGGCAGGCAATTGCAAGAAGAAAGGGGCTGCAATCCGAACCAATCCACTTTCTCTCATTTCAACATATTTCCCCCGCCGGGATTGAGCCAGCGGGGGAGGGAGAGGGGAAGTCTCGCTTTGCGATTTTGGCAAAGTATTCTGTGCCGCCGTTGCTCCCCGGACATAATTTCCAAACGATTGGCGCCGGATGAACGGAGCGGATTTCAGTTGAGCTTAATTCAACAGCAAAGTGACTCCTTGGACACACAATTCCAAGGTCTCAACCCTGGCGGAACCGAATAAGTGAGCGGCTCCGCCAGCGCTTAATTATTCAGCCGGTTCGAGACCGACCAGGTCCTCATAACCCTTGGCAAGCTCCTGGATACGGCCAAGAATCTGCAGCGCGACGCCGAAGACCGCAAGCGAGAACCAGCCAAAGAACACAAACATCCAGTGCAGCGGAGCAACGAACAGTTCCTCCATGAACCAGAAGGTGTGACCCCATTCATTGAGCCCGACGTTCGGGAAGATCATGAACGGGCCGACGAACAAGAGAACGTAGGCAACCGACCAGCCCTTGCAGGCGAAGGTCGGAAGCCGCGTCCTTGCATACATGAAGCCGCCCACGCCGACGACGATATACATCGGGTAGCTCATATAGAACTCGATGATATGGCTAGGCGTGAAGTCGGTGTCGCGGATAACCGTCATATGCCACGTGCCGTCCTGCTCCGTGAAATAGCTGGCGCCCCAGTAAATGGCGACGCCGTAGACGAGAATCCATTGCAGCAGGGTGAAGATACGTTGCATTTCGACGCGCGGCTGAACGTTTGCCACGTCCTTGTCGCGAGTCTTCCACATCCAGCCGACGAGGGCTAGGAAGGAGATCAATTCGACCGGCTCCTCGATATAGAGGATGGTCATCCAGTAGGTGGTGAACTCGGGCGCGAAGGAATCGAGTCCCGCGTACCAGCCAAATACCTGTTCGTAAATACGCACGCCGACATAGAAGGTGCAGATCGCGGCCGTAGCGAATACAGCCAGCCTTCCGTCGAGAAGGGGCGCCTCGGCGACGGCCGCGGCCTCGCCGGTGCGCGCAGTTCCAGTTACTAAGCTCATGTCATTAGCCTCTCAGTCTAAGTTGCCGCTCGCCGGCGTGAGTTATGGCAAATTGCCTTGTGCTCCGTGGGTTCGCGGCTGTCCGAAAAAGTTATGCGGGACAAGCGCGATAGGGAAATCGTTTGATTCGATTCATGAATCGATGGAAACGATCGCAGAGGTGCGATCCCGGTTCGTTGCCTCGATTGTCACGCAACAGTGATCGCTTTTTGAACTCGCAATCGGAATGTCCCGTCCGGGATCTCTTTGCCGCCGCGAGCGGCCGCCGCCAGAACCCGCGGCGTGATGGATGGCTTCGGATTCCAAAAACGATTATTTTGACTGCCGCCCGCTCCCCTCAATGCGCCTCGTCCCAGTTTTGCGCCGCCTTGGCGTCGACCTGCAAGGGCACCGCGAGCTGGATCGTGGGATGTGGCGCGTCCGCCATGACTTTGCGCACGACGCCGATTGTTGCTTCAACCTCGCCATCGGGCGCCTCGAAAACGAGTTCGTCATGCACCTGCAAAAGCATTTTCGCCGAAAGTTTTGCTTGGTTCAGCGCCGCGTCCATCCGCACCATCGCGCGGCGGATGATATCGGCGGCGGAGCCTTGGATCGGCGCGTTGATCGCGGCGCGTTCATTGAATGCGCGCTCCGAGGCATTTGACGCGGTCACGCGTGGATAGTGGCATTTGCGCCCGAAGATCGTCGTGACATAGCCCTTTTCACGCACGAACGCCTTGGTTTGATCCATATAGGTGCGAATACCCGGAAAACGTTCGAAATAGCGTTTGATGTAGGCGCTGGCTTCGTCGCGCGGAATGCCGAGCTGGTTGGCGAGGCCGAAGGCCGAGATGCCGTAGATGATCCCGAAATTGATCGCCTTGGCGCGGCGGCGCACCTCCGGCGGCATGCCTTCGACAGGCACTCCGAACATTTCCGAGGCGGTCGTGGCGTGAATGTCCTGGCCCTCGGCAAAAGCCGCCTTCAATTGCGGAATATCCGCGATATGGGCAAGCAGCCGCAGTTCGATCTGCGAGTAATCCGCCGAGATTAATTTGTTCCCTCCCGCCGCGATAAAGGCGCGGCGGATTTTCCGGCCCGCTTCAGTGCGCACGGGAATATTTTGAAGATTCGGGTCCGATGACGACAGCCTGCCGGTCGTTGTCGCGGCGAGCGCATAGGAGGTATGCACGCGCCCCGTGGCCGGATCGATGAAAGAGGGCAGGGCATCGGTATAGGTCGATTTGAGTTTGGCGAGTTGGCGCCAATCGAGAATTTTTGCCGCGAGCTCGTTGCCTTGCTCGGCCAGATCCTCGAGCACCCCCGCCGCCGTCGACCAAGCCCCGGTCGCGGTCTTCTTGGCGCCGGGCAGGCCCATTTTGCCATAGAGAATATCGCCGAGCTGTTTCGGAGAGCCGAGATTAAAACTTTCGCCGGCAAGTTCGTAAATCGTGCTCTCGAGCCGCGCCATGTCCTGCGCGAATTCGCCCGAAAGCCGCGCGAGGATGGCGCGGTCGATCGTAATGCCGCGCTCTTCCATGCGGGCCAGAACCTCGATCATCGGACGCTCCAGCGTCTCATAGACATTCGTCATGTGCTCGGCCGGAAGGCGCGGCTTCAACACCCGCCACAGACGCAGGGTGACATCGGCGTCCTCGGCTGAATATTCGGCCGCCTTGTCGATGGCCACGCGGGCAAACCCAATGAAGGTGCGGCCAGAACCCGCCACCTCGCCGAATTGGATCGGCTTGTGGCCGAGATGCGTTTCGCTGAGCACGTCCATCCCGTGATCGGTGCGGCCGGCGTCGAGCACATAAGACAAAAGCATGGTGTCTTCGACAGGTGCTACCTCGATGCCGCGCCGCTTGAAAATGAGCCAGTCGAATTTCATGTTTTGCGCGATCTTGAGAACGCTTGCATCCTCGAGGAGGGGTTTTAGGCGGGCGAGAACTTGCGCTTCCGGCAATTGGCCAGGCAGAAGGTCGCCGCCCCCGAAAAGATCGCCGCTCCCTTCGCCCCGATGCCGCAGCGGGATGTAGCAGGCGCGCCCCGGCGTGACGCACAACGAGATGCCGGCAAGCTCGGCCCGCATGGTTCGCAGGGACGAGGTTTCCGTGTCGATCGCGATCGCGCCCTGCTCGAAGGCCGCGGCGATATATTCATCGAGCTGCGCGAAGGTTGAAATCGCTTCGTAGCTTTTGGTATCGAATTTTTGGGCGCGCGCCTCGCTCGCGCGGGCCTCGGCAAGCTGGCCGGGGCCAGTGGCGATGCTGGGTTTTTGCACATTCTCGCCATAGCGGGCGTTTGCCTTGGGCACCTTTGGCGCCGTGCCTTCCGCCGCTGGCGACTCTCCGGCCTTGTCCAAGCTCTCGTCCAGCACCTCACCATCGCGGCCGCGCCAGCCAGCGCGCCCCGCGAAAGCGGGATCTGGTTCGATCAAGCCCGCATCGATCGCATAAGCATCGGCGGCACGCTTGGTGATGGTTGTAAATTCCATCGCCTTGAAAAAAGCAACGAGCGTCTTTCCGTCCGGCGCCTTAAGGCGAAAATCGTCGAGCGGCACTTCGAGCGGCACCTCGCACACGAGCGAAACGAGCTGCTTCGAGACGCGGATCAATGCCACGCTATCGGGGCCGGTCAAGGTTTCACGGCGTTTCGGCTGGGTGATCTCGCCCGCCCGGGCAAGCAGGGTTTCGAGATCGCCATACTCGTTGATGAGTTGCGCGGCGGTCTTTAAACCGATTCCGCGCGCGCCTGGCACATTGTCGGTCGAATCGCCGGCCAGCGCCTGAACATCGACGACTTTTTCGGGCGGCACGCCGAAATAGGCGCGCACTTCCTCGGGTCCGATTTTGCGCTCCTCGCGGGCACCCTTGGCGCCAGCTTCGCCGGAGGCCGGGTCATACATGGCAACCCCTGGCCCGACGAGCTGCATCAAATCCTTATCGGCCGAAATGATCAAAACATCGGCGCCCCGCCGGCGCGCCTCGCGGGCATAGGTGGCGATCAAATCATCCGCCTCGTAGCGGTCCTGCTCGACGGGTGTCAGGCCGAAAGCGCGCACGGCGGCGCGCATCAGCGGGAACTGCGGGATCAAATCTTCCGGCGGCTCCGAACGATTGGCTTTATAAGGAGGGTAGAGTTCCTTACGGAAGGAGTTTTCGGATTTGTCGAAAATGATCGCCAGATGGGTCGGCTTGATCCCCGCCGCTCCGTCGCGCACGAACTGAAAAAGCTTGGTGCAAAAGAGCCTCACCGCTCCGGTCGGCAGCCGGTCGGAGCGGTAATTATATTTCGCGTCCTGCCGGATCGATTGGAAATAGGCGCGAAAAACAAACGACGACCCGTCGACCAAGAAAACATGGCCGCCGGCCTGGACTGGGCGTGCTATTGAAGACATAGGTTCAATCGAAGTCATGGCCTGGTGCATTTTAGTGAGCGGAGCATTTGTTCGCTACATCCATCACAAACGGGCTATCATCAAATAGCTTCCATGAAAGCAGAAATTGGACGCAACTATTGGTAGCCTTTATTCGTTACGCGATCTAGCGGCTCGAAACCGGCGCCTTTGTCAGGGGCTTGAGGATTTGGTGATGTTAATCGCTCGTGGGGGCGCCCCGCGCGCAAAACTGGCCATCTTGCCCAACTTCATTCAAACACGGGAAAGCCGCCAAGCTTGATATGCCGTCCGGTGTTTGCGCGCGTTGGCGGCGCGATACATCCTCCTCTTTTCTGGGAGAACACGGGCCTGGCCGCGGCTCGCCACAGTGCGTGGGACAAGAACGGATCGATAGGACATTTGCCGGAGCCGAATGGTGAAGCCACCGACTGAATTGGATTTAGAGGCTATTTTCAACAGCCTGCCCGCGCCTTACCTTGTGATGGACCGGGATTTCAATATCGTTGCCGTCAATCAGGCCTTTCTCGACGCAACGATGCGTACGCGCGAGTCGCTCATTGGGGTCCATACCTTGACGGCGTTTCCGGCGCCGGAGGAAAGCCGCAAGATCGTGCAGGCGTCGCTCGAACGTGCCCGCGACCAAGGTGTCGCCGACGTGCTCCCGATGGTTTCTTACGCGGTTCCCGTCAAGGGCCGCTCCGAGGAGCGGCTTTGGTGCTGCACCCATGTGCCGGTCCGCGACAAAAGCGGGAAAGTCGCGTTCGTGGTCAAGAACGCCCAGGATATCTCGGAACTTCATCCATCGAAAGGCCTGGCGGGGCTTCCCGCCTTGGGCCCGGAGCCGCGCGCGGATTGCGTGGCTCAGCCGCCAGGAAGCGTGCATGTCCTCAATCAGACGCTATTGGCGACGGTTCACCATTTGCGGCGTTTGGTCATGCAGGCGCCAAGCTTCATGTGCGTCTTGCGGGGACCCGATCTTGTTTTCGAACTGGTCAACATCGCCTTTTCGATGCTTGCGGGAGGGCGCGATCTCATAGGGAAGACTTTACGAGAAGGGTTGCCGGAATCCGAAGGTCAGGAGTATCCCGGCATTCTTGAGAATATCTTTAAAACCGGCGAAGTGCATGTCGGCCGTAAGACGCGTATCCTTCTGCAAGACGCCCCCGATTGCGAGGTCGAGGAACATTACGTCGATTTCGTCGCGCAGCCGATCATGGGCGCGAACGGCGAGGTGACAGGGATATTCATCGAAGGCAACGACGTGACGGATCATGTCCTCACGGAGCAACGGCAAGCCCTCCTCATTCGAGAATTGCACCACCGGGTCAGGAACACACTCGCGACGGTGCAAGGGGTCATGAACACGACAGCGAAGACGTCCGCGAATATCGAGGAATTTCAAGAAGCCTTCTCCGGCCGGATCGCGTCGCTCGCGAATACGCATGCCGTCATGACCGAGCAGCTCCACCAATCCGTTTCCTTCCAGCAATTGCTGACTCAGGAGCTTGGCCCTTATTCCGACGATCAGGGCCTTCGGATTCGCCTCACGGGGCCCGCCGTCGATTTGCCTTCGCAGATCGCGGTGCCGCTCGGCATGGCGGTCCATGAACTCACAACCAACGCGGTCAGGCACGGGGCGCTTTCCCTGGAGGAAGGCCGTATAGAGGTCGGATGGGACCTCATCGAGAAGGATGGCGAACCCGCGCTGCTGTGCGAATGGAACGAATTCGCGGGACCGCCGGTGACCCCGCCGTCGCGCGACGGGTTTGGATCGATGCTTTTCAAACGCGTGCTTTCGCAGCAGATCCGGGCGGACGTCAAAGTCGATTTCGCGCCGGAGGGGTTTCGCCTGCGAATGGCCGTGCCGCTTCATATCGAGCGATAACGCCCATACGTGCTTTCGCGGTTTCCAAAACATCGGCGAACCGGCGCATTTAATCTCATTCCGGTAAAATGAAGCGATGCGATTCCGCCGGACGGACCATCATGGCAAAGCCTCCATTCACGGCCATTGCAATGGGAGCGAGGCCAGCTTAAACACGGGGCGGTATTGGCGATGTGCTGGCGTAACTCCAGGGTCCGCTTTTCTTGGGTGCGGCTCTAAAGTCCGGAGAAATCGGCGAAATGGATGAGCAATCGGCATTTGGCTCAAATCCTGGCAATCTCGTGATGTTCTCCTGTGTTCCCGATGGGTTGGCCAAGTCTTCGCCGCTTGTCGTGGCGCTGCATGCCTGCCAGCAGAGTGCCAGGGATTTTGATCTCGCAACGGGATGGTCGGAACTTGGCCGTCAACACGGGTTTGCCGTTCTGTTTCCCGAGCAGAAATGCGGGAATAATCCGCAAAATTGCTTCAATTGGTTCGTCGAGAAGCACATCGGCCGCGACGATGGAGAGATCGCGTCGATCCGCGCCATGATCGAAAAAATGCTGCGGGACCATGAGCTGGACCGTGACCGGGTTTTCGTGACCGGCCTCTCCGCCGGCGGCGCCATGGCTTGCGCACTCCTGGCTTCCTATCCGGAATTGTTCGCCGCCGGCACGATCATCGCTGGCCTCCCTTACGGGGCGGCGCTTGGACCCTTCGACGCGATGAAAGCCATGGCCTTTGGGCCTGCGCACTCGTCGCGGGAACTGGGAAATCTGGTGCGCCGGGCGTCGCCTGGACAAAACAGATGGCCGAAGGTTTCCATCTGGCACGGGAGCCACGACGGTGTGGTCGCGCCCGCCAATGCAGCGGCCTTGGTTCAGCAATGGCTCGATATCCATCAAGTCGACGAAGCAAGTGTCTTGCTAGACGAGGTCGATGGCCAGGCACGCATGTCGTGGCGCGATGGGTCGGGCGTGGTTGTCGTCGAGCATTACGTGTTCGATGGAATGGCGCATGGCCTGCCGGTCGACGCGAAGTCGCGCGCCATGCCGGGAACCTTGCCCCCTATCGTGCTCGACGCTGGAATTTCGTCGACGATTCGCATCGCCAAATCGTGGGGCCTTCTGCGGCACGAGCGGCGCCAAGCCGAAGATCCGCCCCAAGAGAGCCAAGGCGAAACGGGTTTTCACATTTGGGATCTCTGGTCTAGAATCGAACGCGCATTAAAATAACGAATGCGATGAAAGCCAAAAGCAGACTGGCGAGCAGGATATAGAGGCTATCCGTGTCCGGCGTTCCCTGCCAAGTCCCAGACTTGCCGCCGAGAGCAATAGTTGCCTCCAACAAGATCATGGTCAAGTTCCCATCCTTTGGCCGGGTGCGTTGCCGGTTAACCCGTGAGCTTGGTTTTCCACTAGGCAAGATATCGCCGCTGCCGTGATAACCAGATATCCCAGTTCGCGATGAGCTTACGCCGATCCCCGGTCGCGGTATGATCAAGCTCCTGGTCACCAAATCCGGTGCGGAGGCGGTTGGTCCGTGAAGCCATCAATGTGGCAACCTATGTTCAAGTCGGGCGTTAGAGATTCCACATCTGGTTCGAACGAAGGAGCGCTCATTAATAGCGTCCTTCGGGAGCACTAGATATCGGCAAAATCATCTCATCACCGGAGTACATAAATGGCAAACATCAAACCTGTGGAAGAAGCGGCACAAGATTTTTCAGCCGATCTCGCGGCTCTGCGCGATGACGTCGGGAAATTGACGTCTTCGGTGTCCGAGTTTATTCGCTCTCATGCCGTCGCGACGACAAGCACCGTTGCCGATGCGGTCGATGGTGCCCGCCAGAAAATATCCGGCACTGCAAGCAAGACCCAGGATCGGGTGGCTGGCACAAGCGCGGACTTGGAAGCAACAATCGAACGCAATCCGTTGGCGGCGGTTCTCATCGCCATGGTTGCAGGTTTGCTTGTCGGATTGCTAAGCCGCGGGCGCAAATGAATGGTTTCATCAGCCGGCTGATTGGCGATGCCACGGCGCCGCTCAGGGAGACAAGCACGCGCCTTCTGCAAAAAGCCGTGCTTTTTTTCCTGGCCATCAGCTTCCTGTTTGTCGCATCCATCTTTCTCACCATCGCCCTCTTTGTATTTTTGCAGACTCTGGCGGGAAGCGTGGGTGCGGCGCTAAGTATCGGGGGCCTTTATCTCGCCGCGGGTGTCATTGGTATTTTCGTCGCGATGCGCGAAAGACCGGTCCGCGCCGATAGGCCTTCCGCGGCGTTAAGGGAGAAAAACACAGTGCCGATGGAAGAGACCGAAACACCACGCCAGGGAAAGGCTGATTTCGCGAACACCATCGATGATTCCATCGCACCCTTTCTGGACATTCTCAAGGAAGCGGGCATGGAGCGTGAGCGCCTGGCGCTCGATGCCGGTGCGGAAATCGCGAAACAATTGCATCCCTTCTCGCTGGTCGCCTTCGCGATGATTTCTGGCTTCATCCTTGGCACCATCATGAGGCGAAGCGAACCTCCCCGTGCGTGAACCCGGCAAGATCAGGCGAGGCTCGCGCTTTTTTCCGGCTCGTCCTTGCGATGCGACTTGCGGTCGAAAAATAGGGCTTGGCTAATAACGGCCTTCAGACCGTCGATTTTGAAGGGTTTGGTTATGAGAAAGGCGGGCTCCGGTGGCGTCCCCGTCAAAAAGCGCTCGGGATAGGCGGTGATAAAAATCACCGGCACGGAAAACAATTCGAGAATCTCATTCACCGCTTCGAGACCCGAGCTTCCATCGGCAAGCTGAATGTCCGCGAGGATGAGGCCTGGCCGCTCGCGCCTCACGGCGTCGATCGCCTCGCGATGTGTACGCGCGACATTGGAAACGCGGTGGCCTTGCTCCTCGACGAGGTTCTGAAGATCGAGCGCGATGAAGGGCTCGTCCTCGATGATCAAGACATCGGTGCGAATTTGGTCGGCGATCTCCTTGCCGGCGGCATCGATGAGGCTTGCCGCCTCGGTGGCCGTGCAGTCGAGCGCGCCTGCCACTTCCATGGTATCGAAGCCCTCGAGCGAACTGAGAAGAAATGCAATTCGCGGACGCAAGGTTATTGCTTCGAGGTGGCGCTGGGCGCCTGCTTCATCGCTGGTGAACGTCGCTTGATCGACGTGGTCATTGACTGGCACCGTCCCCCAGATTTTGAGGAACAGCCGGTAAAGTGCGATCTTTGGATCGGCGCACTTCGAAAACTCGGCCGGATCCGCGACGATGGCCTCGAGCGTTGCAACAACATAGGCGTCTCCCCCCGCCTGCGTTCCCGTCAAAGCCCGTGAAAAGCGGCGCAAATAAGGGATATGCGCGGAGATTTCGTGAGATATCGGCATGGAAGGCACCTTTAAATGCGCTTTAACGTAAACATCTTGCGGGAAGAACCCAGTCCCGCGGACTAAATTCCAAGTGCTGGATAAAGTTCCCGGATGGAACCATCTCCGCTCGTCGAGCGTTCAGCGGTGCCTAGTTATAGTCATTTCCACGCGCGAGCCAAGCGTGGCGGGAGGGGCGGGTGAAGTTCCGGTGCGTGGGAAAGCCGTGGGCAAGGCGCGACGGCCAACAAAAAACTCCCGGATATTTTGGGATTTAACATGAGTGGGGATCAACGGATGAAAAGTGCCACCGCGAGGGTGCTTCAGTGACAAAACCTGCGAACATGAAAAACCCGCCGGTCAAGGCGGCCGGGATAAAAATTTTCGAGGCACCCAACTTTGAGACACCCAACATGGGGCGCGAAGCCGGTTGTCATGGTTCCGGCAAAGAGATGGGTGGCGGGCCTTGCCTAAAGAAGACAGCATCGAAATCCGGCATGGCCGATCAAATTGGTTTGCAATTGCGCAGTGTCTACGATGACATCTTGGCGCAACCGGTGCCGGGACGTTTTCGTGAATTGTTAAGGCAGCTCGAAAGCGCCTCGGAGGCCAGGTCAATTAAGGACGGCATGTGACAATCGTGCACACGAAAACGCCGGAAAACCGGGGAGCGGAAGAGGCCCCCGGGGAGCGTGCCGCCAGCTCGCAAATAACCGCGGATCTCCTCTCGGTCATCCCCAATCTGCGCGCGTTCGCGGTGTCCTTATGCGGCAATCTCGATCGCGCCGACGATCTCGTCCAGGAGACTTTGGTGAAGGCCTGGGGCAATATCGGCGGTTTCGTCGAGGGGACCAATCTCAGGGCCTGGTTATTTACGATCTTGCGCAACATTTATTACTCGGAATATCGCAAGCGGCGGCGTGAAGTCGCCGATCCGGACGGTGTTTTCGCCGCCAAACTCGCGACAGCCCCGGCGCAAAGCGGCCATATGGACCTGCTTGATTTTCGTACCGCGCTCCAACAATTGCCGGGCGATCAGCGCGAAGCCTTGATTTTGATCGGCGCTTCCGGCCTGTCCTACGAAGAAGCGGCGGGTGTTTGCGGCTGCGCGATCGGGACCATGAAAAGCCGCGTCAATCGCGCTAGAAGCCGTTTGGCGGAAATGTTGTCGATCACGTCCGGCATGGAATTCGGACATGATGACGATTGGCACGCGATCGATGCCGTGGCCGCCGGCCAGCGCTTTATACGCGGGGACGGAGAGTAAACCGGCCGCCGCCGCGGGACCTTGGCACGCTGCTTCAAATAGTTCGAACGGTCCGCGCGGCTTGGGCTTGTATCCACATGGATGATCGCGGAAAAACGCGGATCGAAACGGACAGTTTCGGGCCAATTGAAGTGCCCGCGGAGCATTATTGGGGTGCCCAGACCCAGCGATCCCTCGCGCATTTCGCGATCGGCTCGCAGACCATGCCGCTCGCGATTGTTCATGCCTTGGCGATGGTCAAGCGGGCTAGCGCGGAGGTCAATCGCGATCTCGGGCTTTTGCCAGCCAATTTATGCGCCGCGATCGCCGCCGCCGCCCGCGAAGCCGAAACCGGCGGTCTCGACGCGGAATTTCCTTTAGGCGTCTGGCAGACAGGGTCTGGCACGCAAACCAACATGAATGTCAACGAAGTCATCGCCAATCGCGCCAATGAAATCCTCGGCGCCGCGCGGGGCACGAAGCATCCGGTGCATCCAAACGATCACGTCAATCTCGGACAATCCTCGAACGATTGTTTCCCGGCCGCCGTGCATATCGCCGCCGCCGTTCAAATCAAACACGGGCTAGAGCCAGCCTTGCGCGCCCTCCATCGCGCCCTCGCGGCGAAATCCGAGGCTTTTAGCGTCATCATCAAAACCGGACGCACGCATCTTCAGGACGCCACCCCGGTGACGCTCGGTCAGGAGTTTTCGGGCTATGCCGCGCAGCTCGAATTTGGGCTTGAACGGATCGAGGCGACGCTTCCGGGGCTCTACCGGCTGGCTCAGGGCGGCACGGCGGTTGGCACCGGGCTCAATACGAAACGGGGTTTTGCGGAAGCCTTCGCGGCGCGGATCGCAACCATGACCGCGTTGCCTTTCGTTTCCGCGCCGAACAAATTCGAGGCACTGGCGGCGCATGATGCCGTGCTGTTCGCGCATGGCGCCCTGAATACGATCGCGGCAAGCCTCTTCAAGATCGCCAACGATATCAGGCTTGCGGCGAGCGGTCCCCGTTGCGGCATCGGCGAACTGATCCTGCCGGAAAACGAACCGGGTTCGTCGATCATGCCGGGCAAGGTCAATCCGACCCAGGCCGAGGCGCTGACCATGGTCTGCGCGCGGGTATTCGGGAACCAGACGACGATCACCTTCGCCGGATCGCAGGGTCATTTCGAACTGAATGTCTATAAGCCCGTCATCGCCTTCGCGTTTCTCGAAAGCCTCGACTTGCTCGCCGGCTCCATGGACAGCTTCCGGAAGCATTGTGTCGAAGGTCTCGCCGCGGACGAGGCGAGGATCGCCTGGCTGCTGCGGCGATCCTTGATGCTTGTCACGGCGCTTGCGCCAAAAATTGGCTACGACAATGCGGCTAGGATCGCCAAGGCCGCGCATCAAAACGGCACGAGCCTACGCGAGGAAGCGCTGGCGAGCGGCCTCGTCGGCGCCGGGGAGTTCGATGCTCTGGTTCGTCCGGAAGCCATGCTGGCGCCGGACGATTGATTTCAGTTTGCCAGCCAGCCGAAGTAAACGCTGGCCAGCAAGAACACTCCCATCAGACCCCGGTAGACGGCGAATGGCCAGGTGGAAAACCGCTCAAGAATGCGCAACAGCCCCCAGATCGCGGCAAACGCCGACAGCGACGCGATGACCAGACCGAAAGCCAAGACCGACCAGCCATGCGCGTCGAGATGCGCCTTATGGAGTTCCCACAGTTCTTTTATTCCAGCGGCGGCGATCGCCGGCAGCCCGAGCAGAAACGAAAAGCGGGCCGCTTCCTCGCGTTTAAGGTCCCGGAAGAGAGCGGCCGTCAATGTCGAGCCGGATCGCGACACGCCCGGAATCAAAGCTCCCACCTGGGCCAGTCCGATGATCATCGCGTCCTTGAGCGTCGCATGCTCGAGGGTGCGCTTGGGACGCGAATAGAGTTCCGCGAGAATAAACAGCCCGGACATGACCAGGCAGGCGATGCCGATGACCGTCAGGCTGCGTAAAGGCGAATGGCAAGCGTTGAGGACGGGCTTGAGCAGCTCGCCGGCGATCACGATCGGAAGCGTCGCCAGGATGATCCAGACAACGAAACGGAAATTCCAATCCTGAAAATCGCGCCGCCGGATGGCGCCGAGCGAACCCGCCGCGAGGCCGCGCACATCCGCCCAGAAATAGCTCACGACGGCGGCGAGCGCCGCGACCTGCATCGCGGCCGAAAACGCCGAGCCCGGATCTTGCCAGCCGAGAAACGCCGGAACGATCCGCATATGCGCCGTCGACGAGATCGGCAACAGCTCGGTAATCCCTTGAACGACGCCGAGCAGGCCAACCTTGGCATAGCCGAGAGCGGCAAAGCCAGTATCGAGCCCTTCCGTGCAGGCAGTTGCCATGAATTGTTTTCCTGAAGGTTTGCGCGGCAACGAGCAGATGCCGTATCCCGATTAGCTTGCGCAGATTCGCCTTTAAAAATCAACGGCGGCAGCGGGAGCGCTTTCGGCTTCAGCAGCCTGCGAAAGCAGCCTGCGAAAGCAGCCCTAGATCCTTGTTTTATTTTATTGATGCGAACCGGGGTCCACTTTGCTTGAAACCGCTTTCGTGAAATGGGGCAAGGGACAAAGACGCGAATGCCTTCCGACCGAGGCTTATTGCGTTGTCCCAGATAGCGCTATATGTGGTGTGCGGCCCTGATTGAGCGGCCGTGAGGCGGCTATGACGGGACA
>ODAK010004150.1_pt1 | contig 14900 bp, 15 predicted proteins | sample 1539591 | NCBI WGS metagenome assembly ODAK01 (sample SAMEA3539303, study PRJEB22396) | soil metagenome | biome: tundra; feature: field; material: soil | place: USA | collected 2010-05 | depth 0.15 m | reverse complement strand
GACCACCGAGATCTACACTCTTTCCCTACACGACGCTCTTCCGATCTTCTATCTGCTCACTGGCCTGGCCGGCTCGGTCCTCGCTTACGTGCTGACAGTCCCGAACGTCCCGGAGCTCGGTGCGTCGGGCGCGATCTTCGGCCTCTTCGGTGCGTTGCTGGTAGTTGGACGGCGGCTGCGGCTGAACATCCAACCCATTGCGCTCACCATCGGCCTCAACCTGGTGTTGACCTTTTCGATGTCCGGGATCAGCTGGCAAGCCCACATCGGCGGTCTCATCGCTGGTGCCGCGCTTGGCGCGGCCTGGGCGTACGCGCCTCGAGCAAATCGGACAGCGATTCAGATCGGCAGTTCCGTCGCGCTCGCCGCGCTGCTGGTGGTCATGGTCATCCTGCGCACCCACAACTTAAACGGCTGACGCCGGGGGACGTTATCCCCAGTGTGGATAACCGTTGTGGATGAATTACAGACATGTGATTCGCGACCTACGGGTAAATCGCGGGTGAATTGCGGGGGTTTTGCACTCGGCCGGAGGCCGTCTAGCGCCACTGGGTGGCTAGGCCTAGTCCGATCACCAGCAGCGTGAAGCCCTCGATCAGGTTGCCGCCTTGGCCGCCTAAGCTCGACATGCCAGGGAACCCGTAGTTGGAGATGTATCCAAGGACCAGCCAGAGCACCCCGGCGATCATGAAGCCGACCATGGTCGGGGCGAGCCAAGGCGGGCTCACCCGCTTGCTAGCCGAGCGTTTCGGCGGCGGGGTGAAGACCTCGGTCTTACGGACACGCGACTTCGGCACGACAAGCCCTTCGGCAGCGTTCGACGTTTCGGGCCGCCCCTTGGCTGCGCCCTCGGTTAGCGTAGCTGCCGGGTACCAGGATCTGCAGACGAGGACGGCGGTGGCGGCGCGGTGAAGGTCCGGTCGTCGCAGGCCTGGCGCTACGGCGTCCCGGCGACCGCCCTGCTCGCTGGCTTGCTGTTCGCGACGTCGGCCACCACCTCGCACGGCTTCGACTTGCGGGTGACCGGTCGCGACGACGTGAACACCCTTGCGGCCCGGGAGCAGCGGACCGTCATCACGCAGGGAAGTGCGCTGGCCGCGCTCGAGCGCAAGGTCCAGGCCGCGACATCCGAAGCGGCGAAGACCGACGGCCGGGTAGCCCAGGCAGCGGACGCCGCCACGGCCGTAGCCAACGACGCGGGGCTGGAGCCGGTGACCGGACCCGCGGTGACGGTCACGTTGAACGACGCTCCTTCATTGCCGGGAAAGGAAGCCGGCGCCGTGCCGCCCGACTACCTCGTCGTCCACCAGCAAGACGTGCAGGCGGTGGTGAATGCCTTGTGGGCCGGGGGTGCGGAAGCGATGACATTGCAGGGGCAGCGGGTGATCTCGACCAGCGCGGTGCGTTGTGTCGGCAACACCCTGCTGCTGCATGGCATCGTCTACTCGCCTCCGTACACGGTGCAGGCCATCGGCGATCCGCGGAAATTGCAACAGTCCCTTAACAATGCGCCCGATGTGATCATCTACAAGCAGTACGTCGCTGCGTACCAGCTCGGTTACAAGCTCGATGTCCAGGGAGAAGTCACGATGCCGGCCTACAGCGGGGCTCTCACGCTGGCGTACGCGCACGCGGCGGCCTCGTGACGACGTCATCGGATTTCGTCTTCGCGAGCGCGTCGCGCGCGAACCAGGCGATCCGGCTGCTGGGTGAGCTGCTGATCACCCTGGGCGTGATCGTGTTCCTGTTCATCGGCTACGAGCTGTGGTTCACCGGGCTTTACACCGAGCACGCCCAATCGCAGCTCAATCACCAGCTCGCCGCGGCCTGGGCCTCGCCGGCCCCGGCGACATCGGCTGGGCTTGCGTCGTCGGCTTCGCCCAGCTCGACACCATCAGGCAGCCCTGGCCCGACGTCCGTGCCCGCGGCGTCAGCGCCGACGGTCGCACCGATTGCCCTGCCGGGCGACGCGATCGGCATCATCCGGATTCCCCGGCTCGGTGCCAAGTACGGCTACGCCATCGTTGAGGGGGTGTCGACCGACGACCTGAAGAAAGGCCCGGGTCACTACCCGGGCACCGCCAACCCAGGCGGCGTTGGCAACTTTGTGATTTCTGGCCATCGCACGACTTACCTCGCGCCGTTCAATGGCCTCGGCGAGCTGGCGGTCGGCGACGCGATCGTCATCGAGACCCGCGACACCTGGTACACCTACCTGGTCACGAAGACCCAGACCGTGCTCCCGACAGACACCGCGGTCGTCCTACCGGTCCCTGGCCAGCCACGCGCGACACCGACTCAAGCGTTGATCACGTTGACCACCTGTACGCCGAAGTACTCGGCGTCGCACCGTCTCATCGTGACCGGCCTGCTCCAGTCGGCATTGCCGAAGTCGGCCGGCTCGCCGCCGGCGCTGGTGGGGAGCTAGCCATGTACGAATGGTTGTGGCGCAAGCTGCCTGGTGGCTTCGCCGGCAAAATGGGCGGCTGCGTCGCGTTGCTCGTCGGCGTCCTCGCCTTGCTGTTCTTCGTGATCTTTCCGTGGGTCGAGCCACGCCTGCCGTGGAACGACGTCAACGTGAACTCGCCGTCCATCGAGCAGACCGTTCCGTCCTCGTCCCCTGCGCCGGCCGGGACACCGTCGGTATCGCCGTCGACCCTGCCGGCCGGCTAGGCGGACCGCGGAGATAGTCCGGGGAGGTTGGACGTCGGCATCTGGGAGGATCGCCAGGTGCGCATTCTGGTCGTCGACAACTACGACAGCTTCGTCTTCAACCTCGTCCAGTACCTGGGCCAGCTCGGCGCGACGTGCGTGGTGCTGCGCAACGACCAGGTCACACCCGCGGAGGCGGACGCGTTCGACGGCGTGCTGCTGAGCCCAGGGCCTGGCATCCCCGAGGACGCCGGGGTCTGCGTGCCGCTGATCCAGCAGATGGCCGGGCGGGTGCCGATTTTCGGCGTGTGCTTAGGACATCAGGCCATCGGAGTCGCGTACGGCGCCGTCGTCACTCGCGCCCCCGAATTGCTGCATGGGAAGACCAGCGAGGTGCACCATGCCGGCGCCGGGGTGCTCGCCGGGTTGCCCGATCCGTTCACCGCTACCCGCTACCACTCACTCGCCGTCGTCGAGTCGACCCTGCCCGACCGCATCGAGGTGACGGGTCGAACTGACTCGGGCGTGGTGATGGCCATGCGGCATCGCGACTTTGACGTCGAAGGCGTGCAGTTCCATCCCGAGTCGGTCCTGACACAGGGTGGTCATCGCATGCTGGCCAACTGGTTGGTGCGTTGCGGCGACGCCGACGCTCCAGCCCGTGCCGAACTCATCAGCTCGCCACTGTGACCTAGACCACCGTGAGCAGCCCGACGAGCTGACCGCGGCATGACTGCTACGGCGTCGCTGTCGCGGTTGCGGAAGGTGTCGCCGTAGTACTCGCGCTCGGCGTCCCACTCGGCGGTGGTGAGACAGGCGGTGAGGACGACGGCGGCGGGGGTGGTGCGGCTGCCACGAAGAGCTTCACCACGCTGCCGGTCTTCGCGGTGGTGTCGTGTCCCGGCGACTGATTGATGACGGTGCCCGGAGCGAATGCGCTGCTCGCCTGGTCGACCGGTTGGAAGTTGAAGCCGAAGGTAGTCAGCGCCGCCTCGGCCTCGTCGAGCGGCAGGTTGCGGACATCGGGCACCGTGCTGTTGCCGCTGGCGACAACCACGTTCACCGCGGTGCCCGACCCGATGGTCACGCCCGCCTTTGGGGTCTGGCTCAGGACTGTATTTGCGGCCAAAGGGGCATCCTTCGGCGTGATCGTGCCGAGGGTCAGCTTGTCGCGGAGCAGTTCAGCCTTCGCATCAGCGAGCGACTTGTTGGTGAGGTCGGGAATGGACACTGCAGCTGGGCCGCTCGAGACGTAGATCGTGACGTTGGTCTTCAGCGGTAGTGGCGTGCCGGTCGGCGGGTTTTCGCTGATGACGAGGCCCTTGGTCACGGTCGGGCTGCCGGCTAGCTGCACAACCGGATTCAGCCCTGCGGTCTTAAGTGACGAGATCGCATCAGCTTGGGAGAACCCGGTCACACTCGGAACCTGCACTGTAACCGCGGGGTGCTTCGTCGTGAGCACTTGACGTAAGAGCAGCCCGAGCGCGATGAAAACGGCGCACGCGATGAGCCCAATCATGACGTACACGAGCGATCGACGGCCGCGCGGCTGACGTCGACCGATCTCCTCGCCGTCGACCGGTGCGAGGCTGACGGTCTGATCGTGTAGCAGTGGAGTTGCGCGGACCGGAACGCCGCTTAGCGCGCGCTCGATGTCTTCTCGCATCTCAGCAGCACTCTGGTAACGGTTCGCCGGATTCTTGGCCATGGCTTTGAGCACGATGGCGTCGATTGCCGGGCTCACATCGGGATTGACCCGCGACGGGGGGATTGGGTCTTCGCGCACGTGCTGATAGGCGACCGCGACGGCGGAGTCACCTGTGAACGGCGGCGTTCCCGTGAGCAGTTCGTAGAGCAGGCACCCGGTGGAGTAGACGTCACTGCGCGGGTCAACCTGCTCACCGCGCGCTTGTTCTGGGGAGAGGTACTGCGCGGTGCCGATGACGGCAGCGGTCTGTGTCACTGCGGCGCTGGCTTGCGCGACGGACCTCGCGATGCCGAAGTCCATGACCTTCACCTCGCCCGACCGCGTCAGCATGACGTTGGCGGGCTTGATGTCGCGATGGATGATGCCGTTGCGGTGGCTGTAGTCGAGCGCCTTCAGGATCTCCGCGGTGATCTCGAGAGCGCGCGTTGGCATGATGTGCCGCTCGGCCTTTAGCAGGTCGCGCAGTGTTCTGCCGTCGACATACTCCATGACGATGTAGGGCACCTGCGCGCCGTCCAGCGTGCTTTCGCCGGTGTCGTAGACAGCCACGATCGACGGGTGATTCAGCGATGCCGCGGACTGCGCTTCGCGACGGAATCGGGCTTGGAACGATGGCTCTCGAGCGAGGTCGACCCGAAGGGTCTTGACTGCGACGTCGCGGTCGAGCCGGATGTCGCGGCCGCGGAGCACTTCGGCCATGCCTCCGTAGCCGAGCACTTCGCCCAGCTCGTAGCGGTCGCCGAGCCGCCGAGGCTCAGTCATGGTGGAACCCTTTCGTCGGCCTGGCACTGCTCGGATGGCGTCGGCGCCTCATGGTTGCTTCTTCAGTTCGGCCGCAATAACAGCCTTCGCGATCGGCGCCGCGATAGCGCCGCCTGTTGCGTCACTGTTGCCGCCACCGTTTTCGACGAGAACTGCTATCGCGATCGTCGGTTGGACTGCTGGTGCGAACGCAACGAACCAGGCGTGCGGCGCCGCTCCTATCGCATTCTGCGCGGTGCCCGTCTTGCCGGCCACTGCGACACCCTTGATCTGCGCACTCGTGCCGGTACCGTGCTGCACCACACTCTCCATCATCTGGGTGAGTTCGGCTGCCACCTGGGTTGACACCGCTCGCCCCAATTCGGTGGGCTTCGTCTGGTCGATGATCCGCAGATCGGGCCCGACCAGCTCATCGACCAGGTAGGGCTTCATCTCCACGCCGTCGTTGGCGATGGCGGCCGCAACCATCGCCATCTGCAGTGGCGTCGCGCGCACGTCATACTGCCCGATCGCGGACTGGATCGTGTTCGCGTCCGAGAGGTCGGTGGGAAACACGCTTTGCGCCGACTTCATCGGCACCGTGTATGTGGAGTCGAACCCGAAGGCATCGGCCTGAGCCTGCAGAGCGCCCTGACCGATCGTCAGGCCCAATTCGCCGAAGGCGGTGTTGCACGAGATCGTCAACGCCTGGATCAGCGTCGCCTGCCCGCCACAGCTCTCCCCCTGGAAGTTGTGCAGGACGCTGGTCGACTGCGGTAGCGGCAGTGTTGCGGGTGCCGGAATCACTGTGGTGGGCGTGTACTGGCCCGTCGACAATGCCGCGGCTGCAGTGATGAGCTTGAAGGTTGATCCCGGCGGATAGGTCTGTTGGAGCGCACGATCGAGCATTGGGTTGGACGGATCCGCAATCAGATTCTCCCAGTCCTGCGTGATCGATGCCTGGTTGTGCGACGACAAGACGTTCGGGTCGTACGACGGCGACGTGACCATCGCGAGAATCGCTCCGGTACTCGGATCGACCGCGACCACGGCGCCCTTGCGTCCGGCCAATGCGGTGTACGCCACTTGCTGCAGAACCGGATCTATGGTGAGGACGACGTTGCCGCCCTCGGGTGTGCGCCCGGTGATGAGGTTCGACAATTGCTGCACACCGAAGAGCCGATCGTCGGTTCCCGCGAGGATCGAGTTGTCGGCGCTCTCGATCTGCGAACCGCCGTAGATGATCGAGTAGAAGCCGGTGACAGGTGCGAACAACGGCCCCTTCGAGTATGTACGCAGGTACTTCAGCGTGTCGTTGGTCGGAACCGAGCTGGCGATCGTCACGCCGGTTGCGGTGACGATGTCGCCACGCTTGCGGTCGTACTGCTGAAACAACAAGCGGGTGTTGCCCGGCTTATCGCGTAGCGTCTTGGCGTTCGCGTACTGCACCACGTTGTCGTTGACAAGGAGAATCACGAACAACAACAGGCAGGCGATCGCGACCCGACGAATTGGCTTGTTCATAGCGGAATCACCTGCGTCATTGCGTCATCAGGTCGCGGTGCTGGCGCAGGCGCTGGACGGCGGCCGGCATCGCTGATGCGGACGAGCAGCGCAAGCAGTATCCAGTTCGACACCAGCGATGATCCGCCATACGACAGGAACGGCGTCGTGATACCGGTCAGCGGGATCAACCGCATGACACCGCCGACGACGACGAACACCTGGACGGCGAGGCAGACCGAGAGCCCGGCCGCGAGCAGTTTCCCGAACGAGTCGCGAACCGACAAAGCTGCACGCAGGCCGCGCGAGACGATCACGACATACACGAGCAGGATCGCCATCAATCCAGTGAGACCGAGTTCCTCGCCGACCGTCGCCATGATGAAGTCGCTGTTCGCGAAGGGCACAAGATCGGGGCGGCCGTTGCCGAGTCCCGTACCCATCAGGCCGCCGGTCGCGAATCCGTAGAGCGCTTGCACGAGCTGGTATCCCGATCCCTGTGCGTGGTGGAACGGATGCAGCCAGATATCGAACCGCTCTCGTACGTGTCCGAACAGGTGGTACGCGACGTAGGTGCCGCCGGCGAACAGCAACGTGCCGATCAATAACCACGACAATCGTTCCGTCGCGATGTAGAGCATCAGGATGAAGAAACCGAAGAACAGCATCGACATGCCGAGGTCGCGCCCGCGCACGAGCAATCCGACGCTGACCAGCCATGCCAGCACAACAGGCCCGAGATCACGACCGCGGGGTAGATCGATACCGGCGAACCGGCGACCCGCTAAAGCCAGCGCATCACGCTTCGCCACAAGGAAGCCAGCAACGAAGATGACAAGCAGAACTTTGGCGAATTCTCCTGGCTGAATCGAGAATCCGGCGAACCGAATCCAGTTACGCGCGCCGTTGACCTCGCTGAATCGGGCGGGCAATATCGACGGAATCGCAAGCAGAACCAGGCCGAGCAACATCGACGTGTAGGTGAACCGCTGCAATCGGCGATGATCGCGAACGATCACTAGTACTGCGATGAAGCCGACCACTCCAATTGCGCTCCACGCCAACTGCAGAGTGGCATCGGAGCGTGCCGCTTTCGGCGCGACCAGGTCGAGCCGGTGGATGAGCACGAGACCAAGGCCGTTAAGGAGCGCTGCGCACGGCAGCAACAACGGATCTGCGTAAGCAGCGAACCTGCGAATGGCGACATGCGCCAGCAGCACGAGAGCGCCGAGCCCGAGGCCGTAGGTCAAGATGTCGGGCGGCACGTGTTGCGAACGCGTCAGGCCGACGTCGGCATACGCGGCCAGCGCGATGATGACGGCGAACACCAACATCGCGAGCTCGACGGAGCGCCGTGTGCGCGGGCGGCGAGGCTTCATCGCCCTGACCAGGCCGGGCGAACCGGCGGCTGTGGTCATGGTGAGCTCGCCGGACTAGGTGGTCCGCTGACACTTGGCGCGGACGAGAACGGCACAGCCGAGGGTGCTCCTGACGAGGGAAGACCGGACGGCACGCTCGACGGCGTGGGTTGCGGCGTCGGCGCGACTGACGGAACGGAATGCAGCTGGCCGACGATTCGATCGGCGTCCGCCCTGTTGCGCGCACCGATGCCGTCGGCGACGCGCTCACGTTCGAACGCCGGCAACGACGACATCGCGATGCCGGTGTGTTCGATCGGTTTGGAGAAGTTGAGGCCCAACACCGAGCCGTCGATGCCCTTGTAGACCACGACCTGCTGGCCGTCGCTGCCGACGTAGAACTGATGCTGGGAGTACCACCAGGTGCCCCCGAAGAGCCCGCCGGCGACGACCACCAGCAAGACGACGACAAGAGCAGGACCGCGCCAGCGCCGTCGGGTCGGCTCATCGTCAGTGGTGCGATGAGCTGCCGGCCGTCGGTGGATCCGTAAGGCTGCTGCGCGGCCGGCAGCCGTGTCGGGCTGGCGGATTCGCACGTCCTCGCCATCGGCGATGGAACCGCCGATCACCGGAGAACCGGCCGCCGTGTTGCCTGCCTCGATGACGTCGCACACGACGCAGGTCACGTTGTCGGGAGCCCCGCCACGCAACGCCAAGTCGACGAGGGAGTCGACCACCTGCTCGGGATCGCCGAGGGTGAGCGTCTCGCGCAACGTCTCCTTGCTGACAACGCCGGACAGGCCGTCGCTGCACAATAAGTAGCGATCGCCCGCGCGCGCTTCGCGAATGGACAGGTCCGCTTCGGCGTCCGGCCTTCCGTTCAGGACCCGCAGAATCACTGACCGTTGCGGATGCGTGGGGATATCGGCTTCGTCGAGCTGACCCAGGTCGACCATGTGCTGTACGAGCGTGTGGTCGTGGGTGATCTGAGTGAGCTCGCCGTCGCGCAGTAGGTACGCGCGAGAGTCTCCGATGTGCGCTAGCGCGAGGCGGGTGCCACCCCACAGCAGCGCCGTCAATGTGGTGCCCATGCCGTCGAGCTCGGCGTCGGAGTCCATCATCTGGCGCAGCTGGTCGTTGGCCTGTCGGATCGATTGTTCGAGGACGCCGAGCAGATCGGACGGCGGGTCGTCGTCGTCGAGGGGGGCCAGCGTCGCAATCGTCACGGCGCTCGCGACATCGCCCGCGGCGTGCCCGCCCATGCCGTCGGCGACTGCGACCAGACGCGGGCCCGCGTAGACGGCGTCCTCGTTGTTCGTGCGGATCAGGCCGACGTCCGACCTCGCGGCGAACCGCAACATGAGGCTCATAGCGCGCTCATCTGCGCAGCTCGAGAACGGTCTTGCCGATCCTGATCGGCGTGCCAGTTGCCACCGGAGTGGGCTGCGTGACCTTGGCCCGGTCGAGGAACGTGCCGTTGGTCGATCCGAGGTCCTCGACCAGCCACTGACCGTCGCGCTGGAACACCCGCGCGTGCTTCGTCGAGGCGTAGTCGTCGGTCAGCACGAGGGTCGAGTCGTTCGCCCGCCCAATCGTGACCGGCGCGTCGCCGAGGTTGATCGACGTGCCGGCTAACGCGCCGGCGACGACGACCAGCTTGCGAGGGGCCTTGCGCGAGCTCGGTTTCTTCACCTGCTTCTTGGGTTGCGGCCGGACGACGCGGGGTTGCGCGCCGCTGGACAGGTCCGATCGCACGATGCCGAAGGCGACGATGACGAAGACCCACAACAAGGCAACGAATCCCGCCCGCAACAAGAAGAGCGAGAGCTCTGACATCCGCGGTACTCAGCCCCGAGGGCCCGGGTTGGGGAGGCTGGGCAGCCCGGGCAGTGCGGCACCTTGCGGTGCATCGGCGGGCGCGTGATACGTCAGTACCGTCTCGCCGATCCGGATCTCGTCGCCGTCCGACAAGGCTGTTGTCGTGACGGTGATGCCATTGACCGTGGTGCCGTTGGTCGACTGGAGATCGTTCAGCATCGTCGCGCCGTTGACGATCCGGATCTCAGCGTGGCGCCGAGACACCGCCTGATCGGTGAGTCGGATGTCGGCGTCGGTGCCGCGGCCGATCACCGTGATCTTGTGCCGAAGCTCGAAGTCGTACGACGCTCCCTTGCCCTCGCGCACGTGGATCCGGCCGAGGTTGGGTGTGGCCGGCGCGCGGGGGATGGCTGTCGTGAGTGAGGTATCGCCGGTGCTAAACGACGCGGCGTCGCGCGCCGGTTGCGGTGGGAGCGGTCGGGGCGGCTGCGGTGGGATGGAGAGCAGATCCGGCATGCCTTCGCGCCCGGGTACGACCTCGCTGCGGACCCGAAAGACGCCGGTCTCGAGGGCGTGCACGAACAGCAGCTTCACCTGCACCGGTCCGACGAAGCTGTAGCGCTGGTCGGCGGCGTGTTCGCGAACCATCGCCGCGAGCTCGTCGGTTAGGGGCTTCTCGTAGGGCGACAGCCGGTCGTAGTCGTGGCCGCCGAGCTCGACGACGAACTGGTTGGGAACCAGCGTGCGGTCGCGGCCGACGACCGCGGCCTGGTCGTCGAGTTCGCGCTGGAGCGCGGCGGCTACCTCGACCGGCTGGACCTCGGATTTGAAGGCGCGGGCGAAGATTCCCTCGACGACACCGCCGATCCGTCGTTCGAAGCGCTGGAGTACACCCACTGACCCTCCTCCCGCCGTCCGCCGCTACTACCGATATCGATCGTATCTAGGACGCTTCGGGGGCAGCTCGGGTTCGCAGTTGGGCTGGCTGTCGGCGGCAGTCGGCTACCAAGGCCCCTGCTAGGCTGAGCGCTCCACTCGGGCGAGTGGCGGAATGGCAGACGCGCACGGTTCAGGTCCGTGTGTCCGTGAGGACGTGGGGGTTCAAGTCCCCCCTCGCCCACCCCGAGGTCCACCTAAATCGCGCCGTGCAGCTCCAATGGGCGCACGCGCAGACCCTCACTTCGCCATTCGGGTTGGCGGGCGGCCAGCGAGTTCATGAGTGGGTGCAGCACCAACTGGGGTTCCTACCTGACCAGTCTCAAGACTGGTGCCGAAGGCCACGAGTTCGGCGCCTATCCGGCCGGCGAGATCAGCCGCTGGGGCTGAGCACAACGCGGTCTAGACCACCGGGTGCGACGGAGGCGATGGCTAGTGATACGAATCTCCCATGACCCTCGCCGACGTCAGCGCCCTTGCCCCCGTAACCGTCGTATCCCCGCATCTTGACGACGCCGTACTGAGCTGCGCCGGCTTGATCGCCGGTGCTTCTGCGACCACTGTGCTGACGGTGTTCGCCGGGTTCCCGCCGGCCCGTGACGGAACGACGCCGGCCGAATTCCGTCCTGGGACTACGTTGTGGGACCAGGCCAGCGGCTTTGCTGCAGGCGACGACGTCGTAGGCCTGCGCCGTGGCGAGGATCGAGCCGCGCTCGCGCACCTGGGCGCGGTACCCCGGTGGCTCGACTTCCTCGACAGCCAGTACGTGGTAGAGCCGGGCGAGTCGGCCGGGCCAACAGACATCGCTGCGGGCATCCGCGAAGCGATCGGAGAGCTGCGGCCGGCGACGATCGCGTTCCCGCTCGGCCTCTCACATACCGATCACGAGCGGACCTACGAGGCGTGTTTCCTACTCCTCAAGGAATCTCCTGGGCTAGCGAAGAACTGGGTCGCGTTCATCGACGTCCCGTATCGGGCTCTGCATCGCGCGCAAGCAGACCTTCGACTCGCTCGCCTGCGTGAGCTCGGCTACAACCTCGAGCCGTTGGGTTTCGATCTCGGCGAGCGGAAGGCGGCCGCGTTGGGCGAGTACCCGAGCCAGCTCAAGGCGTTGGCGCCGTCGATCGCGAACGCAGAACTGCCCGAGGAGTGCTACCTGCTTCAGCGCTAGGGTGGTGTGCCATGACCGAGGTATCTCCGACGACCTTTGAGCTCATCGTGCAAGGCATCGACGCATTCGGCGAGAAGGTCAGGGCGGTGCCCACGGATCGGTGGGCAACGCCGACGCCATGCGCGGATTGGTCCGTGCGCGACCTGGTGAATCACGTCACGGGTGAGCACCTGTGGGCGCCGCACTTGCTCGACGGCGAGACCATCGCGCAGGTCGGTGACCGTTACGACGGCGACGTGCTCGGGGATTCGCCTGTCGCGGCGTGGGGCCGCGCGGCGCAGGCTTCGCGGGCTGCTTGGCTGACTGCTTCGCCGGACGCGGTTGTGCACCTGTCGTTCGGTGACAATCCCGCACTCGAGTACGGCCAGCAGATGCTGTCCGACCTGGTGATTCACGGGTGGGACCTCGCGCGCGGGGCCGGTCTCGACGAGACCATGGAGCCGACCGCGGTCGCGAGGGTGCTGGTCTATCTCGAGGCCAACGCGAAGGCGTGGGAGTCCGCCGGCATTTTCGCGGCGCCGGTGGCGATCCACACCGCAGATCCGGCCAGCCGGTTGATCGCGTTGTCCGGACGCAAGCCTTAGAAGCGCGGCCCGAACAAAGGGCGCGTCAACAACCGCGCTGCAGCGTTTCGGCCTTGATCGTGGCGGCGATTTCGTACGGCACCGCGCGAATCCGCGAGTGGATGCTCGAGTCAGCTCGGACCACGCGCAAGCTGCCCGACCAGCAGCGCGAGAACCGAAGCCTCGCCCGCCAGACTTGATCGGCAGTCGTCACCACCTCGATCGACTTCCAGCCGTACTTCACCGCGAGTTTTGCCGCAGTGCGTGCCTCGCCCTGCGTCGTGCTCGGGTTCGGGCTGAAACACAGGATCGCGGACGCGCCAGGCGGTTGCGCCGGGCACGGTATCCCGCCAGGGATCGACACGACGACCACCGAGCCGGGGAACTTCTTGAGCATCACGTCGGCGGTCTGCAGGCGAGCTTTGTATTCCTGACCGCCCAGCACCACCACCGCGTCGGCAGGCCCAGCACCATTTGATGCCGGGACGACGTAAAGCGGGATCTCGATGATGGCAGCTGCCACGACCAAGACCGCGACGACGATATTGAGCCACCGCCGCCGGACCGATCTCGGGGGCATCACTCGTCCATGCGGCGAATGCTTCGCAGAAACTCTTCGTCGTCGTCGGGATTCGCGACTGGCGGAGCGATAGTGGTGCGCGGAGTCATCCTCGGGCGCGCCGTCCGCTGCTGCCATGACTGCCGAAGTCCCCTCGGCCGACCAGCGATCAGCCACAGCACGGAGCCAACGTCCGGCAGCATGAGCACGATCAGCAGCCAGAGCAGCTTGGGCAGGTTGCGGCATTCATCCTCTTTCGACACGATCACGTCGACAAGGCAGAAGATCCAGAGTGCGACAACCAGCAGTAGTCCGACGCCTTCGTAGACGAGCATGCCCCCACCCTTCGTCGCCGACAGATTACTAGGCTCGCCACGTGAGCTATCGCCAGTCGCCGCTGCGGACAACCGGCCGAGGTGGTCGCGGCCCCCGCGGCAGGCGCGGCCCGGGCGTCGGGCTGATCCTCCTGCTCGTCGTGATCCTGGCCGGCGCGGCCGTCGGGGCCTTCTACCTCTATCCCCGCTCGTCGAATGGGCATACCCCGAAAACCACTGCGGGCACACCGTCGTCCGCGTCGCCGTCCGCGATCGTGTCGCCGGCGAACCCCGCGGACGCTCTGGCGCTGGCGTTCGCGCAGGCGTGGACCAAGGGCAACCTGACGGCGATCCCCTACCTGGGCGGCCTCAGCGGAGCTGATGTGCAGAGCGCCTATACGACGATCGTGGCGCAGTTGCACGCGGTGTCGGTCAGCGTCACGGCACAACCGACCCAGCCGACGTCCGACGCCAGCATCTTCTCGTCGACGCTCAACGTCACGTGGCACTTATTGGGAGACCAGACATGGACGTACGCGTCGACGGTTGACCTCAACAATGTCGCGGGCAACTGGCAGCTGGCCTGGAAGCCGTCCGTCGTGCAGTCGTCACTGCGTGCCGGTGACACGCTGCAATACACCCGCATCGCCCCGACGCGGGCCACGATCTTGGACGGCGCCGGGCAGCCGATCATCGAAGCGCGGTCAGTCGTCGACATTGGCCTGGAGGCCGGAAAGGTCCTCGATCCGGTCTCGGCCGCGAACGACATGTCGAAGATCCTCGGCGTGGACGCGCCGTCCCTGGCGACGCGCATCAAGGGGTCGACCTCGGATGAGTTCGTGGACGTCATTACGTTGCGCGAGCCGGACTACGAGAAGGTTGCCACGCAGCTCGCCCCCATCCCCGGCCTGGTGCTGCGCGACCTGAACGAACAGTTGAGTCCTTCGCATGACTTTGCTCGATCACTTCTTGGCACCGTCGGACCAGTGACGAAGGAAATTGTCGACGCCTCGAACGGTCGCTACATCTCCGGAGACGTCGGCGGTCTTGGCGGCCTTGAGAAGGACTTCGACGCGTCGCTCGCCGGCAGCCCGGGCTATCAGATCGATGCGCTTCACCAAGCTGCGCAGCCCACCGTCGTCCAAACGCAACCGCCGGTGCAGGGGACGCCGTTGCGAACGACGCTTGATCAAAACGTGGAAGCCGCTGCGGACGTGGCGCTCTCCACGGTCACGAACCAGCCGAGTGCGCTGGTCGCGGTTCGAGTGTCGACCGGCCAGGTGATCGCGGTTGCCAACGGTCCGGCGGGCGGTGGCTTCGACACTGCCCTGCTTGGCCAGATCACGCCCGGGTCGGCTTTCAAGATCGTCACAACGACGGCCCTGCTCGAGCAGGGCTTCAACGTCAACACGGCGGTGCCGTGCGTGCCGCAGATCGTCGTGTTCGGAAAGACGTTCCACAACTACGAGGGCGAGCAACTCGGCAGCGTGCCGTTCCACACCGACTTCGCCAAGTCGTGCAACACCGCATTCATCAGCTTGGCACCCAAGGTGCCCGGCCCCACGTTGTCCAACACT
>ODAK010004149.1_pt1 | contig 14904 bp, 18 predicted proteins | sample 1539591 | NCBI WGS metagenome assembly ODAK01 (sample SAMEA3539303, study PRJEB22396) | soil metagenome | biome: tundra; feature: field; material: soil | place: USA | collected 2010-05 | depth 0.15 m | reverse complement strand
ATCCGGCGGTCTTCCTGCCCGCCTACGACCACGGCGACCACCTGCACCCCAGCGATCCCGGCTACAAAGCCATGGGCGACGCGATCGATTTGAGTCTATTTACGAAGTAACGGCTTTTGCACGTTCCCAGGGCTGGAGGATTCTGACGCTGGCCATGCCGGCGGCGGTGGCGGCCTGGACGCCCATGTCGGTGTCCTCGAAGACGAGGCAGTCGGCGGGAGCGACGTTGAGGCGAGCGGCGGCGACCAGAAACGGCTCCGGGTCGGGCTTGCTCCTGGTGTAGTCGCCGGCGCAGACCAGCGTGGAGAACTTGTCCAGCAGGCCGAGCAGTTCGAGAGACTTCGTCACCGAGTCGCGGGTGCTGCCGGAGACGACGGCCATGGGGATGCGGCTGCCATTGCGGTTCCAGTTCAGTTGGATCTGCTCCAGCACCTCGGGCACGGCCTGCAGCTCCGGCAGGAGTTCGTAGTAGAGAAGCTCCTTGCGATGCGCGACCTCTTCGGCGGGTATGGTCAGGCACTGCTGTCGGGCGAGCGTGGCGACGATCTCCGCCGCCGGCATTCCGCCCCAGGCGTAGAACACGTCCTCGGGAAACGCGCAGCTCCACTCCGCGAGCGCCTTCTTCCACGCCACGTAGTGCAGCGGCATGGAGTCGGCAATGGTTCCGTCGCAGTCAAACAGGTAGGCCTTGAAGGGGCCCTCCGGCAGCTTCAGCTTCATAAATACAGTTCTCAGTTCTCAGTTGTCAGTTCTCAGTTGCTGCGGGATAGCCGACAACTGGGAACTCACCGCTGACGGCTTATTCCAGTTCGATCCCGGCAAAAAAGTAGCCAATCTCGAACGCAGCCGTTTCCTCGGCGTCCGACCCGTGGATGGCGTTCTCGCCGATGGAGGCTGCATACTTCTTGCGGATGGTGCCCGCTTCGGCCTGCGCGGGATTGGTGGCGCCCATCAGCTTGCGCAGGTCGGCGATCGCGTTTTCCTTTTCGAGAAGCATGGGGAAGATCGGCCCTGAACTCATGAAGGTAGTGAGCTCCGGAAAGAACGGCCGCCCCGCGTGCACGTAGTAGAAGCCTTCGGCCTGAACTTTGGAGATCGACATGCGCTTGATGGCGACGATCTTGAACCCGGCCTTTTCGATCTCAGCCAGAATTGCCCCGGTATATCCGTTGCGGACCGCGTCCGGCTTGATGATGCTGAATGTGCGCTGTGACAAAATCACTCTCCTGGGCGCGAAAGGCGCGCTATCCTCAGTGTAATGGAAACAACTGTTCGCTATTAGCCTCTAGCTGTTAGCTGTTTGAGGCTGCTTTCCCTTCTGGGCTAAGGGCTAATGGCTAGCTGTCTCCGTCAAATACCACAGCGATGCGGAAAATGACTTGGATCTGGTTTGTCGGATGTGCGGCCTGGTTTGCGGATGGCGTTTTCTGGCTGCACCTGCGAGCCGTGGCGCACGCCGAACTCGCCTTCATGCTGTCGCTGCTTTTCCTGGCAGCCGGCCTCTTCTATCGCAGCCAGAAAACGTAATCGTGTCTCAGTACTTCCAACTCATGTCAGCGCCCGGCGGAGCCGTCTTGGCGATACGATCCACGATCTTCGGCAGGTACATCGCGTTGTAGTGCAGGCGCGAATATGCGTTCGGCAGCGATGGATCGCCGTTCCAGCAGTGTTCGGCTCGCGGGCCATACTGCACCTCACCCTGGTAGGGGACGCCGTGGCCCTGCGTGCCGGTGGTCTTCAGGAAGTCCTCGATCAGGTAAACGGCGTTGTTCAGCATGTAGGTGTCGTCCGAGCCCACGTAGATGTGCAGTTTGCCCTGCAGCTTCGGACCAAGAGTCGCCCAGTCGCGCTGCAGGATCGCATTCAGGTCGTAGTGGTCGTGCCAGTAGGCCGCGGTCTGGTGGTCGATCACGCCGGTGGTCTTGTTGAAGATTTCCTTCGGATAGCCGTCCGGCCCAACCGGCGAGAAGACCGCCTGCCAGATGTCGAACTGCTCGCCGGAGCGGCCATGATCGCCCAGCGCCGCCTCGTACGCGATGTTGTCGCGCATGCTTATGAGCGTGTGGCCGAGATAGTCGCGCATGGCGGGCTGCTCCACCTGCTTGTTCGCGCCGGGCAGGTAGAACATGTTCCCCTGGGCGTAGAGATCGGCCGTCATGTAGGCATGAAAATCGACCGCATCCGGGCAGGCGATAAACGCTCCGTTGTAGTTGTCGGGATAGAACATCTGCACCGCGATGGCCTCCCAGCCGCCGGTCGAGCCGCCATAGAGAAAGCGGGCCCAGCCCTGCCCGATGCCGCGAAACTGCTTCTCCACCGCGGGGATCAGCTCCGTCTCGATGGCGTCGCCGTAGGGGCCGACGTTCGCGGAGTTGACCGCGTAGCTGTCGTCGTAGAACGGGTTCGCATGCTGGATCTGAACGACGAGGATACGGGGAAATCCGGGCGAGGTCCACAGCTTGAACTCGTTGTATGCCTCCTGCTGCTGAATGCGGTTATATCCCGCGATGTGGAAGCGTTCGGAGTAGTTCGGCTTCAGGTCCGGGTCGGGCGGCGTAGTGCGGAAGTCGTCGAAGCCCGTCGGGAAGTGGCCGTGGAAGACCGCCAGTGGATAGTGCGCGTTAGGATGCTCGTCGAAGCCTTCCGGCAGCAGCACAATTGCCGACAGGAACACCGGACGACCCCAGAACTTTGTCAGCAGCGCGCTCTGGATTCTCAGGTGACGCACATACTTTGTATCCGGCTCTGGCGGGATAGGCGGAATCACCTTATCGAGCGAAACGGCGATGGGGGCGGCTCCAGGCCCGATGTGCACCCTGCGGGGCGTGCTCAAAAGATTGCCCGGCGCAAGGTTCCAGTGCTTGCCCTCGCCGCGGTCGGGCGACAGCTTGATGGTGCGGCCATCCCCCATGTGGAAGGTCTCGTAGACGTCGAGCACAGCCTGTACGGTGTAGTCGCCGGGAGGCGCGTCGGACAGCTTGCGGATGGGGTAGCCGCTGGCCTTGTCGTCGATCATTACCGGCTCGCCCGGTTTCAGACCGTCGACGGTGACGCCGAAGACAATCTGCGAGTGCAGCGAGTCGTCGATCTGCATCCGCGGCTCGGCGCTCGGATCATTCGAGAGCAGGAACAGCACACGGCCGTCAAGCGGCTTCGCCGATTGCGAGGCGGGAAAGCTGACCGTAACTGTTTGCGCAGAGGCAGACAGAGCAAACAGAAGAGCGGGGACAAAAAGAAGACGGCGCATACCGAAGTATAGGCCGCGTCCTTCAAAACCTCTGCTTTCGTGAACTACGCCTTGCCCAGCACCTTTGCCATCATCTCGCCCATCTCCGCAGGCGACTTGACCACGTGAATCCCCGCGGCCGACATCGCCGCCATCTTGCTGGCGGCCGTGCCTTCGCCACCGGAGATGATGGCGCCGGCGTGGCCCATGCGGCGTCCTGGAGGAGCCGTCTGCCCAGCGATGAACCCAACCACAGGCTTCTTTACATTGGCCTTGATGTACTCGGCTGCTGCCTCTTCCGCCGAGCCGCCAATCTCGCCGATCATGATGATCGCCTCGGTCTCCGGATCGGCATTCAGAAGCTTGAGCGCGTCGATGTGCGTGGTCCCGATGATGGGGTCGCCGCCGATGCCGATGGCGGTCGACTGGCCGATGCCGCGCGTGGTGAGCTGATAGACCGCCTCGTAGGTCAGCGTGCCCGACTTGGAGACGATGCCCACCGAGCCTTCCTTGTGAATGCGGCCCGGCATGATGCCGATCTTGGCCTTGCCCGGCGAGATCACGCCCGGGCAGTTCGGTCCAACCAGGCGCACCGGCAACCGCTTCACAATCTCCCAGACCTTCACCATGTCCAGCGTCGGAATGCCTTCCGTGATGCACACAATCAACGGAATCCCCGCGGCCGCCGCCTCCAGAATCCCGTCCGCGGCAAACGGCGGCGGCACAAAGATAACCGTCGCATTCGCGCCTGTAGCGGAGACGGCTTCTTCCACGGTGTTAAATACGGGCCAGCCTTCGTGCGTCGTTCCGCCTTTTCCTGGTGTCACTCCACCGACGACGTTCGTCCCATATTCCGCGCAGCCCTTCGCGTGGAACGTCCCCTCACGCCCGGTAATGCCCTGCACAATCAGTCGCGTATTCTTATCAACTAAAACTGACATTACTTGCCGCCTTTCGCCGCCGCGACAGCGAGGTCAGCGGCTTCCTTCATGGTCGCCCCAACCTCAAACTTCAGGCCGGACTCCGCGAGTATTTTTCTACCCTCTTCGACGTTTGTTCCTTCGAGACGCAGGATAATCGGAAGCTTCACATTCAACTTCTTCGCCGCAGCCACCACCGCCGAAGCCAGCACATCCACGCGCAGAATTCCGCCGAAGATGTTGATGAAGATCGCCTTCACGTGGGGATCGCTGAGCAGAATGCCGAACGCATTCTCAATCTGCTCCTGGTTGGCGCCGCCGCCTACGTCCAGGAAGTTCGCCGCCGAACCGCCGGCGTAGTGGATGATGTCCATGGTGGCCATCGCCAGGCCCGCACCGTTCACCATGCAGGCAATGGAGCCGTCCAGCTTGATGTAGTTCAGGTTGAACTTGGAAGCCTCGACCTCCAGCGGATCTTCCTCGGCAAGGTCGCGCAGCTCCTTGAGGTCTTTGTGGCGGAACATTGCGTTGTCGTCGAAGTTGATCTTGCAGTCCAGAGCGAGCAGGTCGCCGTCCTTGGTGGTGATGAACGGGTTGATCTCCATCAGGCTGCAGTCGTTCTCGACGAACGCCTTGTAGAGCCCCATCATGAAAGAGACCGCCGGGTTGATCTGCTTGGGCGCCAGGCCAAGTTTGAACGCCAGTTTGCGGGCCTGGAACGGCTGGAAGCCGATGGCCGGCTCGATGGTCTCCTTGTAGATGAGCTCCGGCGTGTCGTGCGCCACCTGCTCGATCTCCATGCCGCCCGCCTGCGACGCCATGAACACGATCTTCGCGCTGGCGCGGTCGAGCACCAGCCCCAGGTACAGCTCGCGGGCAATGGCTGAGCCGGCCTCGATCAGCAGCCGCTGGACTTTTTGTCCGCTTGGGCCGGTCTGGTGGGTGACGAGCTGCATGCCGAGGATTGCCTTCGCTGCGGCGTCCGCGTCCTCGATCGTCTTGGTCACCTTCACGCCGCCGCCCTTGCCGCGTCCGCCCGCGTGGATCTGGGCCTTCACCACTACGGCCACGTTGCCCTTGCCGAACAGGGTCTTGGCTGCTTTGTCTGCTTCTTCCAGCGTGGTGGCCATCTCGCCTTCGGGCACGGGCACGCCGTACTTCCGCAGGATGTCTTTTGCCTGATACTCGTGAATCTTCATTGTGTGTTTTTCTCGGGCGCGGAAAAATATTGAAAAGTGCGCGCACCCTCGATACTAGCGGATTGGCGGAGAGACCAGCAATCGAGCGCATCGATTACCGCGCAGTGATGGACGATAATCGATGCTACGAATTGCGGATTAACTTATAGTGCCCTCAGATTTCGCAGTCCGCCGCGCTGCAGGCTGCATCCAACTCCATAGTTGAAGGAGCGTTATGCGAGAAAAGGCTCTGACCATACCTGAGATCGCGATGATTGCCGGCACGCGGGCTGCCTTTGGCTTCGGCCTGGGCCTGCTGTTGGCGGATAAACTGCCACGCGGCACACGAAGAGGCGCTGGTTGCGCGCTATTGATGGTGGGCGCGCTGTCAACCGTTCCAATCGTATTGGGAATCCTCAACAAACCCCCGGTTGCCGCAACCCCGGAATCGGTCTGACAGGTCTCCCAGACGCCTCCGCGCGCAACCGCCGCGCCGCGCCCAGGGTCTTCACGTCCTTATGCCACACGGGCAGCATCCACGACATCGCCAGCCCTTGCAGATTGCAGCCGATGCCCAGAGACAGCGCGACCGGGACCAGGAGATTCGCGCGCCGGGATGCAAATACCGCAACTACGGCCATAGCCAGCACCAGGCCCCACGCCTTCGCCAGGTACGAGTGGTAGCTCGCCGGCTTGCCGAACTTGGCAAGGGCGACGCCGAAGTTGCTGGCCTCCGCGGCGAGCAGCGTAATCAGCAGCACGGCATTGTCTTTGCACATCTGCGGCTGGCCGATCCAGAGTGCAATCGCAACGCATACGTAGAACACTGTATCCGCCATTGAGTCGAACAGCCGGACGGCCGGGGTGTCGCACTTCCAGCGGCGCGCCAGCACTCCATCGAAGATGTCCGACACCAGCGCCGTCACCACCAGCCAAGCCAGGGTCATGGCGCTCCAGCCACACCCTTTTCCGGCAATGATCATCGGCCCAAGCAACGCCCGGCCAGCCGCCATTACCCAGGGAACCTGTTCCTTTTTGATTTGCATCGCTTGCCTCCTCGCGCCGTAGCGCCAATGAGGTGAGCGTATCCAGAGCACGAGGTGGAAAAAGACGGCTGAGGACACTTTCGCCAAGTGTCACAAACGGAGCCAGCTCTTAGTTCTTGGTTCTTAGTTCTTAGTTATGACTCCGGAGCGGTTCAGCTAAGAGACAGAAGCTAAGGGCTGTTCCTGTGAATAGTCGCGAAGGAGGGCGTCGGCGGTGTCGGCGAGCAGCGGAAAGATAATGTGGAATGGCTTGCCGGGGAGCGTGGGCAGGGTCGCCGTGTAGCTGTCGCACAGGATGGCCGTTACCTGTTCCAGCCCGCGCCGCCATCCAGGGCTGCGCGGGTCGCGGAAGACGAGCGCCTCGGGCGGCAGGCCGGCGGCAATCAGCATGGTGCGCGCGCCGTCCAGGAACTCCGGCCAGTGCGAGACAACGCCCACGAGATGCCCCTTTGGCGCGGGCAGCCACGGGCTGAGCCATCCGGTGGGCGAACGGATCGGCAGCGTCACCAACTCCACCCCCTTGGGCAGCGCCGCGCGCACCAGCCCGGCTTTGCTGGGACGGCAGAGCGGGATTGCCGCTGCCAGGGTCCGGCGGTTCTTGCACGTCTCCGGCGACGCCTCGCGGACCTCCCACCCCGTGACCTGGCGAAGCTCCGCAAGCAGAATGCGCCGTAGCCCGGGGTCGGGATCGATCAGCACGAAGTGATCGGGCGGAGGCGCGGCGAGCCATTCGAGCACCCGCGCCCGTACCGCCGCCGCCGGCAGGCCCATCTCGCGCGCCGCCCGGAAGAATCCGGCAATGTGGTGATCGATCCGCTGCTCCGGGGTCGATGGCGGTTCGGCATTTGCGCGGATGTAGATGCCGCTTCCCCGTCGCCGTTCCGTCCAGCCTTCCTTCTCCAACTGGCGATAGCCCGCGCTCACGGTGTTGGGATGCAGCGCGAACCGCCGCGCCAGCTCGCGCGTGCTGGGCAGCCGGTCGCCGGGACGCAGATCGCCGGACAGCACCGCAAGAACAATCTGGGTGACCAGTTGGCGGTAGATCGGGACCTCGGAGCTGTGTGCGAACCAGAGACGCATACGTAGTTGTCAGTTGCTGGTTGTTAGTTGCTAGTTGTTGGTTGCTAGTTGTTGGTTCTCAGTTCTCAGTTCTCCTGCGAAGCATACATCCGCCGACGCAAACTCCCAACCACCCTGCTACGCTTAAGCACAACTACCAACCAGCATCTAACAACCGAGAACTGCCTTTTATGCCGCAGCCTTATCTGAAACGCATCCTCGAAGATCGCGTCATCCTCAACCGCGAGGAGGCGCGCGACCTGATGCAGCAGATTCTCACCGGCCAGTTCACGGATATTGAACTCGCCGCGCTGCTGGGCGCAATCACCGCCCGCGGCGAGACTCCCGGAGAGCTCGCCGGCTTTGTGGAAGCCATGCGCGCCGCCGCCACACCCGTTCCACTGAATCACCAGGAGCGCAGCCTGCTGGTGGACACCTGCGGTACCGGTGGCGACTCCAGCGGCACCTTCAACATCTCCACCGCCGCCGCCCTGGTTGCCGCTGCGGCCGAAAACGCCGCCGGCGCGCTGCATCTCGTCGCCAAGCACGGCAACCGTGCCGTTACCTCGGAATGCGGCTCAGCCGATGTCCTGGAAGCGCTGGGCATCCCGGTTGCGCTCTCGCCGGCCGACGCGGCCGCTGCGATCCGCACCCACCGTTTCGCGTTCCTCCACGCGCCCGCGCTGCACCCGGCCATCAAGGCCGTCATGCCGGTGCGCCGTGCGCTTGGTGTTCGCACCGTCTTCAACGTCCTCGGCCCGCTTACCAACCCTGCCGGCGCACGCGCCCAGGTGATGGGCGTATACGCCGCGCACCTGGTCCCCATCGTCGCGGAGGCCATGCGCGTGCTCGGCGTTCGCCACGCCTACGTTGTCCACGGGGCGATCGATGCGACCGGCTCAGCCCAACGGGGGCTCGACGAGCTTTCCATCTCCGGCCCCACCCAGCTCGCCGAGGTCTACGGCAACGCGATCAGCTTCGACACCCTTGCTCCCGAGCAGGTGGGCCTGCGCACCGCACCCCTCGAATCCCTGCGCGGAGGCGATGCCGCCGCCAACGCCGCCATTCTCCGCGCCATCTTCGCCGGCGAAACCGGCCCCCGCCGCGACGTCGTCCTGCTGAACGCCGCCGCCGTGCTGATCACCGCCGGGCGGTCCCTGCCTCGCCGAACCTTCGCCACGAAGCCTTCCGCGCTGCTATCGATCTCGCGGCCCGCACCATCGATTCCGGCGCCGTCACCGCGCTGGTCGCCTCCCTCGCCGCACCCAGAAACTGACAATTTTTCCGGAACTTCCTTTCTCCGCCGGGCGTACAATCCTTGCGACCCAGCCTGTTCCCGAAGGAGAACGCATGTCCGGATACCCCACACCGCAACCTCCCGTCAACCTCGATTTCTCGATGGTTACCACCGCGCTCGAGCTTCCCGGCTACAAGATCGTCCGCAGCCTGGGCGTCGTGCGCGGGATTATCGTGCGCTCGCGCAATGTTTTCGCCACCCTCGGCGCCGGCTTGCAGACCCTGGTTGGCGGCAACATCACCCTCTACACCGATCTCTGCGAGAAGACCCGGCAGGACGCCTTTGTGATGATGATGGAGCACGCCGCCGAGCACGGCGCCAACGCCGTCATCATGGCGCGCTACGACGCCAACGAGCTGATGCAGGGCGTCACCGAGGTGCTCGCGTACGGCACCGCCGTCATCGTCGAAAAACTTTAGCGATTGCCCGAGCCCGGGATCTGGTTCTCGGCGAGGAGCAGATGGTCGTCAAGCGAGTTTTTCCCGCGACGGGGATCACTAGACCTTATCCGCCAGGGCGGACCGCATAGCGCCGGCGTCGTTCCAGGCGAGCCTCAGCCCGCTCGACACCGGTCCCGCGCCCAGAGTCCGGACCAGGCCAACCACCGCCGACACAAACGCCGGCGCGCTGCCTCTGGCCCACAGCTCAGCCAGCGGGCGGATCTTGCCCTCGGCATCCGGATGGTAGACCCGCTCATCCCAGCGCCGCGAGCCCTCGGGAAAGTCGGGATAGTTGCGGATCGCCGCCAGCGTGGAGTTCAGAATCCGGTGCTTCCACGGCTCGGCATACTGCGGCATAAACAGCACGTGGCTCTGCCGCTCGCGCCGCACCTCGTGCACGAATGCGGTGAAGCTGGCCGCCCGCGTCAGGTTGAGGTTCGCGTTCGGCTCGATGCCGTGCCGGTCGCCGCCGCTGATCAGGATCTGGTTCCACCTGGCCGCCAGCGCGGTCACCTCGCGGTTCTCATCCCAGTGGCGCAGGCCGTTCAGCTCGATCGCATGGACGAACTGGCCATGCACCGCCAGGAAGTCGTTCACCAGGAACAGGTGCTTCTCTTTGCCGATGCGGTACAGGTCCCACAGCGGATGGTTGAACACGATCAGGACGCCCGGTAGCTCGTCCAGCTCGGCCAGCATGTCGGCCAGCATCTTCGGCGGGCGTTCGGCGACCGGGATCGCAGTGAAGGCCTCCATGCGCTGCATCCAATTCGTTCCGGTCGCGCTGGGGAGGTTGTGGATGCCGAGATGGAACGCGGTGGGCGTGCCTGCGGGGCCGACCGGCACCGTCCACTCCAGCGACACCGGAATCTGCCGTGCAGCAGCTAAAGCCCGCAGCAGCATCGGCGCCTTGATGTCGTCGTGGTCCGTAATCGACACCATCGCCGGCATCTGCAGCTTCTCTTCGATCTGCCCACGCTCCAGGTCGAACGCCAGCTTCGGGGTCAGCGGCGGCGTCCAGTAACTGCGCGCGTAATCCGGCCGGATGCCGGTGGTCTTGAGGCAGCGGCCCTCCGCCCAATGCATCAGCGGCTGCAGCACGCCCCAGTCGGCGGAGAGCTCGGCGATGAAGTCCAGCGTCTCCCTGGACTGGTTGGTATGACTGTGCAACGACACCCCGGCCGTGAAGCCGGCGGCGGCGTGCGGTTCGCGCCACAGGTAGGAAACGGTCCGACTCATAGGGTTTGCCTCCGGCTTCTGTGCAATTTTCTGCACTTATAGTTTCCGGAAGCCGTGTGACGGCAATGTGACTGCACCGAGAATTGTGCGCGAACCGGTACCACGCTGGGCAATGTGGAACTGGGCACACATCCGCGCCAGCCGCGATACCAGCCCAGCCGGAATCTCCGCATGTGTTTGATTTTCCTGAATTTTACCGCGTCTTTGCGATGTCGGGCCCAAGCAGTGCCTGCGCGTCCGGAGCCGGCTCGGCCGGAATCCCCTCGACCGGCGGCAGGTGCTCGTGCTCCCACGCGGCCTGCTCTGCGAGTCAGAATGACGGCGCGAGGGGCCGGGTGCCGTAGCCAACCCGGGGATCGCACTGTATACTCGCGGGAATCTGGGGGGTCAACATGGGCGTTTTGCGACGTACCGTCTCATCGGTAGTTCTCTCGATAACCGCTTTCCTTCTCGGTTGCGGCGGAGGCAACGGCTCTACGGTGGCGCCGCCCACGCCTAGCCTCAGCGTCTCTCCCCAGCCGGTCTCAGTCGCCGCCGGCGGTTCTGTCACGTTCACAGCTACCACCAACGAGCCCTCGTTAACCTGGGTCCTGGTCGGCACCAGTGGCACCGGCACCATCCCGCCGACGGATGCCGGCTCTCCAATAGGACAAGCTGGCGGTGACACCTTCGTCTACACCGCACCCGCGACCCCGCCGGTCTACGGGACAAATGACGAAACCGCCGGCACCGTTACGCTGCGCGCGCTAACCGACACCGTACCTTTTGCAGAAGTGGAAACAACGTTCACCATCACGGCTCCCTCGATAACAACGGGCTTCTACACGCCTGCCTCCACCTCGGTCGCACTCGCAGGCGGCACGCTGGTGGTCTACCCCTACGCGGTTGGATCCGTCAACAACGCCCTCACCCTCCAGGTGAATGGAACCACCGGAGGGTCCACATCCGTTGGAACCATCGTGGCTCCCGTCCAAGCCCTTTACGGAGAGTACATCTATACCGCCCCAGCGACCATGCCGATGACCGGGAATACGATTACTCTGACGGTCATCTCCCAGGCGGACCCCACAAAGTCATCCAATCTGACCCTAACGCTGCACTAAACTCGCTGGGGACCCCGAGATGTGGGATCGACCACGTTACCGCGTCTTTGCGATGTCGGGCCCAAGCAGTGCCTGCGCGTCCGGCGCCGGCTCGGCCGGAATCCCCTCGACCGGCGGCAGGTGCTCGTGCTCCCACGCGGCCTGCAGTTGCAGGTCTTCGATCAACCCGGCTTTCAGCAGCTCGAAGGCCTGTTCCGGCGTATCGGCAAACTGGAACAGCTCCAGGTCCTTGCGCGAGATGGCGCCCTTGTCGGCCAAGACGTCGAGGTCGATCACGCTCTTCCAGTAACTCGAACCGTAAATGAGCACGGTGATTCTCTTGGCCAGCTTCTGCGTCTGCGCCAGGGTCAGCAGTTCGAACATCTCGTCCAAGGTGCCGAAGCCGCCGGGAAAGACCACCAGCGCCTTGGCCAGGTACGCGAACCAGAACTTGCGCATGAAGAAGTAGTGGAACTCGAAGTTCAGGTCGGGCGTGATGTAGGGGTTGGGCATCTGCTCGAAGGGCAGCTTGATGTTGAGGCCGATGGTTTTCGCGCCAGCCTCATAGGCGCCGCGGTTGGCCGCCTCCATGATCCCTGGCCCGCCGCCCGAGGTGATGACGTAGCGATGCCGCCGGCCGGGCAGCGTCATGGCCCAGCGCGAGACCAGCCCCGCCAGCTTGCGCGCGTCCTCATAGTACTGCGACATCTCCACCGCGGCCTCGGCCAGCCGCAGCTTCTGCGCCGACGCCTCGCCGCGCTCCACCTCTTCCTTGCGCGCCGGTTGCTCCTCGGCGGGCGCGGGCTTGCAGGAGCCCGTGTTCTCCAGCAGCTCCAGCTCGTGGCTGGCGACATCGAGCGCGCGGAACCGCGCCGACCCGAAGAACACCACGGTGTCCTGGATGCGCTCCCGGCGGAAGCGTGTCATCGGCTCCTGGTACTCCGCCAGCATGCGAAACACCCGGCCGTCGGGCGAGCTGAGGAAGTCTTGATTCTGGTAGGCAAGCAGGGCGGGTTCAAGCGGTTGGGGACTTTTTCGCGGCATCTGTCTTTCTTTCTTCTTTTCCTGCTGTGCTCAACGTCTTCGCCGTCTCGCACAGCCAGCTTTCCCTAGGGACGGTGGTCGCGGTAGTGTACCGCTTCGGAGACGCCAATCCATATATCGAGCAGGCCAAGGCCGGAGATCAACCCGCGCACTGCGCCGGTATGCAGCACCGCAGCCAGCGCAGGGTGCGACTGGATAAACAGATTGTGGTCCCACACCCGCGTCCACCAAGGCAGGATCATCACCAGCACGCCCAGGTAAACGCAGAACAGCACCAGCACAAACAGCGAGAGCCGCTGCAGCCAAACGGGCGCAGCTGCGCCTGCCTCTGGTTCCGGGGCCCCCAACGCGGTCGCGGCTTCCGCAGGCGGCGGGCCGGGCGTTCGATCCAGGGGATCGGAGGAAATATGTGACTCGATCGGCATCAGCCTCCCACCTTGACAGTAGCAGAGCCAGATGCCGGATTCTACTCGACGACTCTTGCCGTGCTCGTCCAAATGGCCCGATGCTATTGACGCGGCGGCGCCTGCCGGCCCCCTGGCGCGGTATCCTTCGGACGCGGGAACAGCTTGCCCAGGTCGAGACCAAGATTCAGCTTCGACTTGGTCCCGCTTATCTTGATTGGAACCTCAAGCCCCGCGCCATTCTTCTTGAAGAACCGGTCGAACGGCATCGCCAGAATGCTTTTCCATCCGGTCAGCATCTCCGACGCCGTCGCCTTGGTCCGCACCGTGCCGGCAAAGTCGAAGGTCTCGCCATCGAGGCCGTACTTCCCGGTCAGATCATCCACCTGCGCTCCCGGCATCTGGTAGTTGAGCCTGGACACGTCCAGCATCGCGTTCGCCAACGCGAAGTTTATCCATGGCTCGGCGGTGATGCCGATCTGGGGGATCTTATGTTGACCTTGCACCCCCTACAGCCAGGACGCTGCCACGCTGGTGAATCAGCGGATATTCAATCTGACCGAGTACTGAAGAAGATTCATAAGTAAATCGTTATGAATCAAATAGATAGTATGAATCTACGGCCCTCGCTGGCCGCAGAGATTCCCCCGCCACGGAGGTGTGTCCGCCGTCACCGTATGTCTCCTGCCAAGGGACTAATGTACGTGTCGGCAAAAGGAGGTCTCCTATGCCGAAACTTATACCTATAAAAGTAGCGCTTATGGCCGGATTTGCATCCGCCATTTTTTTTGTCTTCGCAGAACCACCAACTCCGAACATAAAACTGGTGCCAATCAGGCCGACTCCCTCCGTATCCGGACCACAGATGTACGCCACCTATTGCGCCGTATGCCACGGCGCGGACGGCACCGGAAGCGGGCCTGCTGCACGTGCATTGAAGACTCCTCCCACCGATCTCACCGCTCTGAGCCGGAAGAATGGCGGCGTATTCCCAGCGGACCACATCCAAACCGTCCTCAAGTTCGGAGTGAAGACTCCGGCTCACGGTTCGGCGGAGATGCCGATTTGGGGAGGCCTGATGCTGACGCTGGGCGGAACCAGCCCGGATAGCGCCATGGAGGTCCATCAGCGAATCGTCAATCTGACGAGCTATCTGAAGCAGATTCAGAAGTGACCCGGCAGCGAGGGGCGGTTGCGGCCTCTGAATCGCCGGCGGCGAGAGAGCACAAAAACCTTGCACCGCGAAGAAGAATTTCCTTCTGCAAGGCGAACATCGATTTCTTCCGGCAATGAGAAAATAGAAATCGATGCTCCAACTCTCTGCCGCCGGCAAGCGCTTTGGCCAAAAACTCCTCTTTGAAGACGTCAACTGGCTGATCACGCCGGACGAGCGCACCGGCCTGGTCGGCGGCAACGGCACCGGCAAGTCCACCATCCTGAAGATCCTCGCCGGCCTCGAAACCGTCGACTACGGGCAGCTTACGCGGGTGAAAGGGACGACCCTCGGCTATCTCCCGCAGGACGGCCTGGCCCTGCGCGGCAAGACCGTCTTCGCCGAATGCCTGTCCGTCTTCGACCACCTGCACGCGCTGGAGCGCGAGGCCGAAGAGATCACCCATACCCTTTCGACCGCCGATCCCAAGTCACGCGAGTACATCGCCGCCGCCGACCGCTACTCCGACATTGCCGATCAGCTCCACGTGCACGACATCTACACCCTCGACTCCCAGGTAGGAGCTGTTCTTAGCGGCCTTGGCTTCAACAAAGAAGACTGGGAACGCAAGACCGAAGAGTTCTCCGGCGGCTGGCAGATGCGCATCGCGCTGGCCAAGCTGCTGCTGCAGAAGCCGTCGCTGCTGCTGCTGGACGAGCCGACGAACCACCTGGATCTGGAGAGCCGCAACTGGCTCGAAAACTACCTGCACGACTATCCCAACGCCTACATCCTGATCTCGCACGACCGCTATTTCCT
>ODAK010004148.1_pt1 | contig 14905 bp, 5 predicted proteins | sample 1539591 | NCBI WGS metagenome assembly ODAK01 (sample SAMEA3539303, study PRJEB22396) | soil metagenome | biome: tundra; feature: field; material: soil | place: USA | collected 2010-05 | depth 0.15 m | reverse complement strand
ATCGAAGTTTTTCTTATAAATAAAACGCCCCGACTATTAGTCGGGGCGTTTTAATGTTTTGTCTTTTGTCTTTTAGTGATAGGATTGATTGAACTGCCCCACGAGTATAAGGAAGTCGGTATTATTTACAACACCATCATGGTTCATATCTTCGGGACAAGTACAAAAATCATTGAATTTTGATACTAATAGAAGAAAGTCGGTATTGTTTGTAATCCCGTCCAGATTAACATCTGACACCAAAGCATGCACTGTTACGTTGGTTGCAGCAGAAGTTGCCGTACAATTATTACTGTTGGTAACCGTAACTGAATAATTTCCAGAACCAGTAACAGTGATTGATTGCGTGGTTGTCCCATTCGACCATAAGTAACTTGTTCCTGCATTTGCAGTTAATACAACCGAGTGCCCAATATTAAATGTAGTACTGCCACTTGCACTTATTGTTGGTGTGTAAGTAGAACAAGCTCCTAATGTTAAATTGCTTAAAACATTTGTGCTGAATTTTCTATGATTGTGAATAGACAATTGTTTTGCCTCTGCATTGTCTGTATAAAGTTTGGTCCCCCCTCCATCATTAATGACTTCAAGCTTTGTCAGCGATAATTGTCCGCTTTGATTAATTTGCATAACACCTTCCATATTGAAAGTTCCATCCCCATCGCTTGGTACTTGAATAGGTGCGTCTGTAGGGTTGCCCGTCCATCTGAATATAGCGCTGCGGGAATCATCGTCTGCAGGGTCGCCTGTTGAAATAACATAAGTGCCATTTGATAAACGAATAATATCACGGATACCTCTTCCGCCCAAATCAAGTTCTATAGGATTTCCGATAGTCGGGTCTCCGGTTTGACTACCTTCATTGAACCATGTTTCAAAATTAAGAACAGGAGCAATTACTGCTTTGGTACGGTTGGTCATAGGAACCAATGGTGCTCTGAAACCAACATATAGCGTTGTGTTGTCAGGACCCATTACCATCCCTTCAATATCAAAACCATAGATAAGTTTAGGATTTATGCCATCGGCTGCACTGGATGTAAAGTCATAGCCATGTATATCTCCCCAAGCCACTAATTTATCTCTTAAAACAGCATACCCAACAACTGAAATGGAAGTACTTGATCCTGCACCTGTGATGGTTGTGGCAAATATACGGTCACGGTTAGGTGTGTTTGTAAAATTGTCCCCGCTATTGCTCATAGAACCTGCAAAGAATACTCTGTTAGCATGAGTACTACTTTTAAATGCCACTTCAACATCTGCCTCAGGTTTGCCGGGATCAGGCAAGTTCAAGAATGGTGTGTAATTGAATGATACAAGTGGCAATCCTGAATGATACCTTGAATATACATTTAATACATTCAACTCATCATCTCCTGTTACAAAAGAACTATCGTCTAACGGAATTCCATCGGAAGCATCAGACATACCCGTGTGCCAATAGGTAGTGGTTGGGGTACCAGAGTTTGCTGAAGCCGCATAAATAATAACGTAAGAGGTAGATGTTGTTCCGTTGTTTACAGTTAAAGTAATGTTAGAATAGCCAATGTTAGCAGGTGTAATTTTAAGGTTACGTGAAGCCCCGCTGCCTGTAAGGTGCAGATTTGCTTTGGGTACAACATTTGTGTCTCTGCTCGTAACTGTTACCGTTAAAGTATTAACAGAAAATACAGTATCGCTAATGGTAAAATTAATCCCTAAAGTACTTCCCGGATCAGTAGCGTCTCCAATCACTCCACTTATACCATAAGGACTTATTGGCGAAGTGCTTACACCTCCATCCAAATAATTGGTAGTATTAGCTATATCTATAACAATACTGCTAGATCCACCTGTTACGATGCAAGGGTTAAAAGCAACTGTTGAACGTGTACTCTTGCCGGGGCTTCCAACATCACCTCCTGTAGAGGCTACAGAAGCTACAGAATCTCCTACCGCAGAGAGTATCCACAAAGTAGGATTATCAATACCTAATCCGGCGACAGTTACCCAAGCACTGTTGTTTTTTGTTCTCACGCCACCCAAGGTTTGGTCATCATAGCTGAGACGATCTACCAAATTTGTGTTTTCATTGTAAAGATTAATTTCATCCGCGCGTCCAAGGTTATTGACATTCTCACCAACTACTTTTATAGGAGTACATAAATTCCATGCAAGTCGGAAAGAATCAGCAGTACTTTCTGTTAATATTACCGACTCTCCTGGCTGAACAATGCCCAACTGTGTTAAATTTTGTGAACCCGAAGTACGTGTATCATCGTCAAAGCTCCAGCCTGTCATATCAACAGGGGTGCTGCTTACATTTGTAAACTCAACAAATTCTCCATTTGTACCGGAATACATATATTCCGTTATGCGAATGTTACCCTGTGATGCGTCTAATACTGTAATAGGTAAAGCTGATGATGCAAGGCTTGTTCCACAACTATTTGTTGCGGTTACATGTAAATTGCCACGTGTAGCGATTGACGAAAAGTCAATAGTTATACTACTTCCTGAACCATTGATGGTTGCTCCGTTTCCGCCATAAGTCCATGCATAAGAAGTTGCTGTTGTATCATTTGGAACAGTATAAACTACACCTGTCTGTCCGGGATTAACAGCATCAGAACTTACTGACATCCTTGTAATAGTGAATTCCCCGGCAGATACTGTGAAGGTCTGCGGTGTAGCCGGAATGGAATTTACTTTCATAATCATGTTAGAAGAAACGGCAGTATTGGATGTCCTGCAAGTTGCAGTAGAAGTCATGGTGCAAACAATAGTATCTTTGTTAACTAACGTGTTGGTTCCATAAGTTGCATTGTTTGTTCCTACATTAACTCCATTTTTTGTCCATTGATAAGAAGGTGTTCCGCCATTAATTGGTGTAGCGACAAATGTAACGCCCGTACCTGAACAAATAGTTGTTCCCGGGTTCACGCCCATGCTTACCGAAGGTGTTACAGTCGCGTTCACCGACATGGTAAGGCTATTAGAAGTGGCCGTAGGTATAGATGCACAACTGTTAGAACTGGTTATAACACAAGTTACAACATCCTGATCAGCCAATGTACTGTTTGAATACGTGTTGCTGTTTGTTCCTGTATTAATACTGTTCAGTTTCCATTGGTAAGAAGGAGAAACACCTGCGTTAGTTGGAGTAGCCATAAACAAAATGCTTGCTCCCGAACAAATAGTAGTGCCGGAACCAGATGAAATGCTTACTGAAGGAGCAACGTTTCCGCTTACAGAAATAGTGATAGTGTTTGAGCTCACAGTTGCTGTTGTTAAACAAATTGCATTTGAAGTTAATATACAAGCAACCGCATCGCTATCATTTAATGCGCTATTTGAATACGTTGAACTATTTGTTCCAACATTGCTACCATTTAATTTCCATTGATAAGTTGGTGAAGTACCACCATTTGTTATAGAAGCAGTAAATGTAACATTTGTGCCTGCACAGATAACATTACCGGTATTTGTAGTAATTGTTGATGTAGGAGTCAACGTTGGATTAACAATAACACTTGTTACGTTGGATGCTGTGCTGCAACCATTGCTTCCTATAACCGTTACAGAATAATTAGCAGTAGTAGTTGCGCTGATAGCTTGTGTTGTTGCTCCTGTTGACCATGCATAAGATGCTCCACTTGCTGCAGTAAGTGTTGCCGATCCGCCTGAGCAGAAAGTAGTATTGCTACCTGCTGATACAGTAGCAGCCGGAGAACTGTTTATTGTTACCGCTGTTGAAGAAGAAGCTGTACCGCAACCGTTTGTAACTGTTAGTGAGTATGTGCCTGTTGCAGCTGTTGTAATATTACTGATAGTTGGATTTTGTGATGCAACTGTAAAGCCGTTTGGTCCTGTCCAAGAATAAGTCGGATGACTGCCTGTTACGGCTGCTATTAAAGTAAGTGTGTTTCCTGAACAAACGGTACTGTTGCTGCTTACAGAAGTAATTGCAGGAGCAGCACACGCAGGAGCAAAAGCAATTCCTTTTATTAATGCCCCACCTGTTGCTGTATATAGTATTACATTATTAGCTGTTGTAATAGCAATGTTCGAATTATATCCTGCAGCATCAACTAATTTAACAACGCTGTTATTGGTGGTAGTACCTACCCCGCTGGTAACATATAAATTCGCCGATGAACCATTGTTTTGAGCTGCAATTGCCCATCCGTTAATGGTTGTGGTATAGGCTCCGTTCGCTGTCCACACAGCGCCAACCAAGGAATATTTGGATATTAAACCGTTAGTAGAATTATCAAGGATATAAAGAATATCATAAGCACTTCCATTATTACCCGATGATAACATATAAAAATCATTGCTTTTTCCTGAACTATGAATGGCTGTAGATAATGTTGTGTATGTTCCGCCTGTTGCAGCAGATATAGTACCTACGGCAAGTGCAGTGGAAGAAGCTGTTAAAGCATATACTGTTCCACCAAAAGATCGTGTAGAAAGAATATTTGTTGTAGGACTCGGACTGGTTGTTCCATTCGAATAAAAACCGGATTTATCTCCGATATAGAATGTTGAATTGTCCACAGAAGTCGCACTTCTGATTTTACTTAAAGCTGCGCCACCTAAGCCTTGATAGGTGGTTACTAAATTAAATGCTCCAAGCGCATTATATGTTCCAACAGCACGTTTATAAACAGACGAGGCATCTACAGTAGTATTTGTAGTATCGGCTGCTGTAAATATCAATAAGCTTCCATCATCACTGTTTGAAAGGAAATGACTGGTTGCTGAATTAGAAAATCTTAAAGGAGCCGGTATTGAGTAGGTGTTTATCGCAGACTGACCTGCTGTGCTTGTATTCAACTCTATAATGCTACCGGAATTATTTATAGTATTTGTATTTTCAACAAGCACAGTAATGTTGCCTGCTGTAAATACAGGGCTTACTGTAATTGCAATACTTTGTGCAGCACCTGTTCCGCAGCTGTTTGTTGCAGTTACACTTAATGTTCCGCTTGTTGCCGATGAAGAAAAATCAACAGTTATACTATTTCCACTTCCATGAATGGTTGCTCCTGTTCCGCTGTATGTCCAAGCATACGTAACAGTAACATCATTAGGAACGGTATACGTTACACCTGTTTGTCCGGTACTAACATTTGCTGAACTTGTTGTGAATGCTCCCGGTTGCGCAGCAACCGGATTAACTGTCATTGTAACTGTGTTAGAACTTGCAGTGCTTGTTGTTAAACAAGTTGCAGTAGAAGTCATCGTACAAGCAATCGCATCATTATTTGCTAAAGCAGCATTGGTATACGTTGCACTGTTAGTTCCTACATTACTTCCATTTTTTGTCCATTGGTAAGAAGGTGTTCCACCGTTAGTTGGTGTAGCAGTATATGTAACAGTTGTTCCCGCACAAATGGTATTTGATGTGTTTGCAGCTATGCTCACAGATGGAACATTCCCCGGTGTTATTGTTAAATTAAGTGATGTGGTTGAATCACATCCTGCAGCATTCGTTGTTTTATAAGAATAAGTTCCTGTTGTAGTATATGTTGTTGCATTCCAAACATAATTGATACATGCTGTAGCGCTCACAGTTGCAGTGCTGGTTAAACAAATATTGAAATTATTTCTAACCGTTGTTGCATAATGATCTTCGTTGATGGGATATGAAACTCCAACTGTTGTTCCCATATCTGTATTTCTTCCCATGCCCATTACATTTACTGCTTTGTTTGTATAAAGGTTAACAAGGGTATAACCATAATATTTTTGTCCTGCACCTACCCAAGGGATTTCAACACGAGTTCCGCCGTTACCATTAATAACCTGGTAAGTTTTACCATGATGCGGGTTGATGGTATCCCATAAATGTTCATGAGCCGAGAACATTGCTTCGCATTTATTGTCTTCTAAATATTTCCATAAACTATCGCGTTGTGATAATGTAGTTGCTGCATCTAATCCACCGGCCGGAGTGATAGAAGAAGAATAAGCCGGTTTGTGACCGAATGCAAAAATATGTCTTGCATTGTTTGCTCTTGCAGCTTGTATATCGCTTGCTATCCATTTGTATGGTGTGATACCATCTTTCCCAACAGGATCCGTATCGATGATGATAAAGTGATCGGAACCATTGTCGAATGAATATGTCAGTTTGCTTTGATCAGTTGTTAATCCATCAGGCCCACCTATTCCGGGACCATTGCTGCCATGGATATATGGAGCCATTACTCTTGTGAATATTTGTTCTGCTGCAACAAAAGATGTTTTTCCTGCATTTTTGTTTTGTGTTTCGTGGTTACCCGGTAAGGCTATTACAGTAATGCCCATTGACGATAACGGATGGCTTTCGTAAATAGCTCTCCATGCCGTTAGTTGTTTTACTAACTCTGTAGTATCAGCTGTTGATGGAGTTTTGTAACCCATTACGATATCTCCTGTCATCACCAAATATTTTGGTAATGGATTCAAATGAGAAATTTCGGTGAATACACGGTTTAACTGATACACGTTTGCAGTGCTTTTTCCGCAAGCAAAATTAGGGTCACCGGTACTGAAAGTAGTATCTAAATAATCAACGCGGTTACAACCTAATGTAACAAATGAATAATCTAAATTTGTTGCAGGAATAGTAATGGCTGAGTTAACAGCTACTAAAACCGAACGTGCCGTACTTGCTCCGCAAGTATTGTTTGCAGTAACCGTTAAGGTTCCTGTAGTAGCACTCATAGTATAATCAATAGTAACGCTGTTACCTGTTCCGTTAATGGTTGCCCCTGTTCCGTTAAACGACCAATTATAAGTAGCGCCGGAAACATTAGGAACAATGTAAGCTACGGCTGACTGCCCTTGGTAAACAAAGGTATTCAATCTGGTAGTAAAGTTGCCCGGTTGACTTGGCACATTTAATATGGAGAAAGTTATATTGTTTGAACTCGCAGTTGTTGGAGATGCACATCCGTTAGAAGAAGTAAGTACGCAGCTCACAACATCCGAATTTGCTAATGCGCTGTTGGAATAAGTGCTGCTGTTTGTTCCTACATTGCTTCCGTTCAGTTTCCATTGGTATGAAGGTGAAACACCACCATTTGTTGGAGTAGCGGTGAAGGTAACGTTGGTACCTGAACAAACAGTATTAGAGGTGTTTGCTGCAATACTTACTGAAGGTGTTACACTTCCGGTTACGCTGATAGTAACTGTATTTGAATTAGCTGTTGATGATGTTATACATGCTGCATTAGAAGTCAGGATACATGTTACCAGATCGCCATCTACTAATGTGCTGTTTGAATAAGTAGCACTGTTTGTTCCCACATTGCTGCCATTCAAAGCCCATTGATAAGATGGAGAAGAACCCCCATTTGTTGGTGTAGCTGTAAATGTTACGTTTGTTCCGGAACAAATAGTGTTGCCGGTGTTTGCTGCAATACTTACCGTAGGTGTTACAGTTGTTGTAACCGTCATGGCAATTGCATTGGAGTTAGCAGCACTTGGAGAAGCGCATGTTGCGTTTGAAGTCAATGCACATATTACAGTATCATTATTTGCTAATGTGCTATTGGAATATGTTGTACTGTTAGTACCCACATTGCTACCATTCAATTTCCATTGATAAGCAGGAGAAGCTCCACCATTTGTTGGAGTAGCAGTAAAAGTTACATTAGTACCTGAGCAAATACTTGTGGAGGTGCTTGCTGCAATACTTACCGATGGCGCAACAGAAGGAGTTACGGTTATTGTAACAGTATTTGCATCAGCTGTTGTAGTGGTAGCACACAATGCATTGGAAGTTAATACACATGATACCAGATCGCCATCCGCTAATGTGCTGTTCGAATAGGTTGCGCTGTTAGAACCAACATTGCCACCATTCAAAGCCCATTGATAAGCTGCAGTACCGCCATTTTGAGGTGTTGCCGTAAAGGTAACATTGGTTCCATTACATATTGTATTGGATGTATTTGGAGCAATGCTTACCGAAGGTGTTACGCTGCCTGATACAGTTATTGTAATTGTATTTGAACTTGCTGTTGTTGGCGAAGCGCAAGTTGCGTTAGAAGTCATGGTACAAATTACCACATCGTTATTAGCTAAACCTGCATCAGAATACGTTGCGCTGTTTGATCCGATAGTACCACCGTTTTTTGTCCAAGCGTAAGAAGGACTTCCACCATTTGTTGGAGTAGCTGTAAATAGTACAGTATTACCTGAACAAATAGTATTGCCGATGTTTGACGCTATACTTACAGATGGTGTTACAGTTTGGGTGACAGTTGCAGTTATACCGGAGGTTGCAGTTGCACCGCAACCGTTAGTAACCGTTACTGAATAAGTTCCGGTTGCTGCTGCTGTAGCATTGCTGATAGAAGGATTTTGTAATGAAGATGTAAAACTTGGACCTGACCATGCATAAGTGGGTGTGCCATAAGTAGTAGTAGCAGCAGAGGTAAAACTTAAAGTAGAACCTGCACAAATAGAGCTGTTGTTTGTTATTGAAGAAATTATAGGAGCAATACAAACCGGAACAACTTCGCCGGTGCCAAGAATAGTTGCATTATAATTAACTCCACTTACATTAAATATAATTTGTGCTAACTGACCCGGTGTTAAACCTGCATTTGTACTTCCGAAAAATAATTTACCTGCAGTACCGCTATGTGCACCATCTGCAGTACCAGTCCAATTATTTACTGTAATTGTTTTTCCTGATGTCCAAGAAATAGAATGGCTATCAGCGAATTTTAAAGAATGAACACTTGCGCCTAAACTGATTATTGAATTGTCTGTCAAACTTAAAGTAGAAAAAGTAAGTGTCTTGCTTGCAGTGATACCGGTAGTTCCCAATGTACCACCATTAAGTGTAGCCGTTCCTGAAAATGTTTCGTCAAGTAAAGGACTAAATCTTAATTCACCACCTGTTATTGTTGTAGTTCCCGTATAAGTATTAGCGCCACCTAAAGTTTGAGTACCTGAACCGTTTTTTACAATGGATATTGCTCCTGAAATTACACCGGAATTATTTGCTGACCCATCACTATAAGCATATGAACCGCTTCCCGATAAAGTAAGTGTAGCAGAGGTCGTGGAAGTTACACTATTTGTTGTAACAACTGAAGCACCTGTATTTGAAATAAGCCCGGCTACTTCTTGGTTAAATCCATGCAAATCAAAAATACCTGTATTTGCACTTGCAGCCTGACCAATACTTAATGCAGTACCGGTTGGTAAGGAATTATTTACCCCTAATTGCAGTGTACCGTTGTTTATAAATGTTGCACCTGTATAGGTGTTAGCTCCGCCAAGTATAAGTGCAGAGCCTCCTTGTTTCACCAATATACCTGTACTGGAAGGTTTGTCTGCAATTATACCATTATAAGTTCCACCTCCACTAATTGAAGTACCTGCAGTTGATCCAACCTGAATACCTCTATTAGAATTTAAAGTGAAAACACCGGTAAGGGTAAGTCTTCCTCCATCAATTACAATACTATTAGCTGTTGCCGAACCGGGAACTGCTCCGAAACTTCCATCACCGGAAAAAACCACTTCCTTTCCATTAATAGCTATGTTTCCCGTAAATGTATTGGAAGTACCTGTAATATTAATTGTTCCACCTCCTGCACCTGCAAAAATTAAACCTACATTGCTATTACCTGATATTATACCACTATAGTTACGACTACCGCTTGTAGTACTATTGGTAATAGTACGATTAGATGCTCCTAAATTTACTGTTCCTGAAAATATAGGGTTACCAGTTCCTGTTAGTGTGAAATCACCTCCAATAGTCTGATTATTTGCATATGCTTGAGTTCCTGTTGAATTAAGTGTGCCCCCATTAATTGTCAATGTCCCACTTCCAAAATTACTAGCAGCAGTTGAAGTAACTGTACCTGAATTTAATGTAAATCCCCCCGGAAAAGCGTTTGTTTGTCCAACAAGACTCCATGTTCCTGTTCCTGTTTGAATAAAACCTGTTCCTGCTGTAGTACTGAAGTTTGATCCCAAGGCAAGTGTATAAGTTGGGGAAACGCTCACAGTAATCACAGCTCCAGCAGTAGCCAAAGTGCCAGAACCTGAAGCATTAGTGAAGGATTGAGCTGCAATAATTCCTCCAACAGTAATTGAAATTGAGCCGCTTCCTGTTCCACTTGGTGTACAAAAAACAGCTGTGTTACCTGATGTAAAAGCGTTGGTCCCTGTAGTACAACTGCCTGCATTATTTGCCGACCACTTGCTCGAATTCAATGAATTTGTAGTTGAGGCATCGAAATTTTGTGTCGTCTGCGCCTTCGCCTTCGGCAATAAAATCGCCAATAGCAGGATAATTAATAAAATCATTTTCATAAAATCAGGATTTTTACGAAGCGATAAATTTTGGAATTGCATTGTGTTTTTCATGGGTATTTTTTTATAATTATATTTTTGTTTTAAAGCGATAATTCAGTTTGAAAATTAAAGCGCAAAGATGAGTATAGATTTGTTTTTTAATAATCAGGAATGTATTATCAAAATAATAAGAAATAAACATGAATGTTTAGTTTAGGTTATTAGAAAAACAGAACGAAAAAAAATTTTGTTTATAAGAAAACCAACATTAACAATGCATTCAAAGAGAGTTCTTCATTGTTAAAAAATTGCAATGCATAAAAAAATTAAATCGCTGAGGTGTTTTTTTATCTTTTTTATTTTCAGATTTATCTCAACATTTTTTTGAATCGGTTGATCCAAGGAACCTTTAGCCTTATTCACATATAAATTTTATGATAACATAACATAATATTTACAAACATCTTATGATAATACAGTATTTTCAATCCCCCAACCTTACAATTTTTATTGATTGCAAATGTTTAAAACGAAAAAAAAATTAGCAGCAGTTTGTATTGCATTCATACTTCTGATTTTAATATCAGCACTGAAACCGGTTGAAACAGATGCTCCTGTGAAAAAAGCAACAGCAATTTTTATGAACGAAAAAAAAGTGCTTGAAAAAAAAAGCATTGAGCTTTCTGTATTGCTAAATGAATATCTGCAAACAGGGAAAGTAAATAAGTATCTCGTTAAAAAAATATTGCTTTCCTGTAGAATAGAATATAAAAAAATGGAATGGGTAATTGCCTATTACTATCCATCGGTTGCTGTTAGGATAAATGGTACCGATGTGATGGAGGAAGAAGAGCCTGAAGAGTTTGAGCCTGCGCATGGAATGCAGGTAATCGAAAACATTGTGCTACAAAGATTTCCGCCTGATGCACAACAAAAAGCAAAATTGAAAGATGAATTGATGCGCCTGCATACCACAGTTGTCAGCCTTTCCGAAGCTATTACATTATTGGCAGGCTCAAGTAATTCAGAAATGCTTGCCGCCCTTAAATATGAAATTATTAAAGTAACTACTCTCGGATTTACCGAATATGATAACCCTGTAATGAAAAATTATATGGAGGAATCGGTTACTGCCCTTAACAGTGTACGCGATAATTTAAAACTGTTTGATAAACTAGTGAGCACAACTCTTATTATTAAAACTGATAGCTTATTTGCCGATGCAACTGATTTTATTAAACACAATAAAAATCCTGATAAATTTAACCGTCTTGATTTTATTGTGGATCATTATGTGTTATTAAGTCAATTGGTGGATGAATACGCTACCGAAATGAATATTACCTATATCGGTTATAATCCAAATATTAACTTGCAAGCTACGTCTATTTTTGATTTGCAATCTTTCAGATTTTTTTTCGATAACGGAGATAAAAACACAGAGGCAGCAAGAGTTGACCTAGGAAAAAATTTATTTTTCGATCCTGTATTATCAGGTAATAATAAACGTTCCTGCGCTTCCTGCCACCTGCCCGAAAAAGCCTTTACCGACGGACTTCCGAAAAGTGTTGCATTTGACCCCAACCAATTTATTGGCAGGAATGCACCCACAGTGCTAAACTCCTGTTTACAAGTTTCTTTTTTTGATGACTCGCGTGAAGCCTCACTCGAAGGGCAAATAGCTGCTGTGGTAAATAACCCCAAAGAACTAAACAACAATTTTGCAGTGATTGTGGCAAGACTTGAGAAAAGCAAAGAGTATTCGAAAATGTTTGATGCTGCATTTCCAGAACAAGGAATTTCAGCAAATGGTATAAAAAAAGCAATTGCAGATTATGAAAAAACCTTGGTAGGCTTTAATTCGGATTTTGATAAGTACTTGAGAGGGGATAAAACAAAGTTGAATGCCGCACAAATAAAAGGCTTTAACTTATTCATGGGTAAAGCAAAATGTGGAAGCTGTCATTTTTTTCCTTTATTTAATGGCATGATACCTCCACTTTACAATAAATCGGAGTTTGAAATAATTGGTACTTTAGAAACAAATGATTTTCAACATCCCCGTTTGGATTCCGATAAAGGTGTTGCAAGTATAAAAAATGGAGCCGAACATTTAAAATTTGGTTTTAAAGTGCCCGGCTTGCGCAATGTTGCTTTAACAGCACCCTATATGCACAATGGGAGTTTAAAAACATTAAAAGAAGTAATGTTATTTTACAATAAAGGAGGTGGAAAAGGAATGGGTTTAGATATACCCAATCAAACGCTTTCCGACAGTCCACTTGGTTTAAAAACAAAAGAGATGAATGATATTATCAGTTTCCTGGAAGCATTAACGGATACAGTAGGGCTCACTTCCAAACATGATTTTACCAGTCTTAAAGCAAATTAATTTAAGTAACTATATATTACTTGGGACTAATTGAATAAAACTATTTTTTGAAATTTGTTTGTTATTAACAATTTTCGCAATTAAATTCAGGGTGTTCCTGTTGAAATTTCCTGTCTGCATATTTACCTATAAAGAAAGCACCTAACAACAAAAATAATATTGCAATAATTACAAATAATATTTGTAAACTTGCCTTTTCAGTAAAGAAAGCAATTTGGAAGATACCGAACCAAAGGAACATAATTCCGCAAATAACACAGAGGAAAATCCAAACGAAAGGCGTATCGCAAATGCTACTTGGGCTTTGTTTTGGGCTACATTTGGATTGGTTGTTGTAACTATTTTCCTCTTTTTCGTAACATATTTTATTTTCAAAGAAGCCACTAATCAGTCCAAACTGACAAGGGAAATATTCCATGTTTCTGATAGTATTAATAGGGAATCGTTGAAAGCCACCAAACAAGGAATTGAATTGTCTAACACCAATGCAAGTAAGAGTTTGGAATTGGCACACAATACTTTTAATTCCGAGAGTAGACCTTATCTTTATATTAAGGAAATGACATTGGCAAATGTGGTAGTAGGGAAAGAATGGACTTTGAAATCTGTTATTACTAATGTGGGTAAAATTCCTGCTTTCAAAGCACGATGCACTTATAACTTTCGACTCGATACCTTTATTTATCATCATAAATTTCCATTTGATAAAAGCATTACAACACAAGTGCCCAGCACCCCTCCGAATGGCGTGTTTATCCTTAATTCCAATACTGCGAGAATATCGCAAGAGCGTTTCGATGCAATTAATAGCAAGAAAATTTACCTTTGCTTTTATGGTAAAATATCCTATACTGACATTTATAAAGGGGAGTATTTCACAACTTTCAGTATTATTTATAACCCCGATAAGCCCGCCGAATTTATTTACAACCCCACTTTTAACGATGTTAAATGATAGGAATAAAATCAGTGTCAGAAAAAAAACTTTAGCCCAATTGGTTAGACAAGTATATAGCTGCCATTTTTTATTATTTTTAGTCCCAAGTAATATATAGTTACCTAAAATTTATGTTAAGGATAGGGAAAGGAAATGAATAGTAATCCGGGGGAATTGTTTTCGAAGCATTAGTAATAAGTAAAACAATTGTTGTCAATGTTTTTATTTTAGCCGAAAGGTCAGTATAAGTTGATAATTCACTATTAATTAAAAGTTAAGAAATTATCATGTGTAAACTTCATGTCGTTATTTAAACATGAATTTACCTACTCTATTGCAAAACTTATTTTTAAAAAACTGTTAATTGAAACAACAAAATTGAAAGCAGATTAATTGCTTTTCAAACATCTTTTCAAATCAAACAAAAACCTCGCTCAAAATATTCAGAGCGAGGTTTCAGTTTTTGCCTGGCGGCAAAATTGAATGGTGGAACATTTTAAATTACCATGGCGGTTTTTTTGTTTATTCCATTTGCAGAAGGCTTCCAAAGTTCATTATCTACAATTGTTGCTTCAGATGTTTTTCCCGGTGTTGATACAGTGGAAGAATTCATCGTCTCCAACCAAAATTTATAACCGGCGTTAGCTCTGGTTTTAATCAAGTCATTTAATTTTTCTAATGTTTCATTTGTAGCTTTAACGGAAGAAGCTGTAAAAGCGGAATACGAATCATTTATTGTTTGATTTGTTTCTACTGTTTTTTCAATTTCTTTTTTCAATTGCTCATTGACAGGAGTAAAAGATTTTACAGAAGTCTCGAACTGTTTAAGAACTGTAACAAGAGTTGTTTGATTTAAAATTGCTAAATCAGCAACTCGTTCGTTAAAAGCTTCAAGTTGTTTGTTTATTTCATCTGTAACAGATTCTTGATCCGCATTTTTAATGAACTCACTTGTCGAATTCTTCGCGTTTTTAAAATAATCATTTGCCGTTTCAATGTTCTGTTGAAAAAGTTCAGTGATCACTTTACTCGAAGCATTTATTGAATTACTGAAGCCAACGGAACCTTCTTCTTGAAAGGTTTCTAACGCTTTACTAAATAAATCACTTGCAGCTTTCATTTGTGTTTCAAGTAATTTTTTATTCACGTCTTGTATTGATTTCATTCCTTTAGCCACATTTTCCTGAAATGTTTTAGCTGTTTCTGCGAAATTATTTTTTGTTTGCATTGCGTTTATTTTATTTGATTGTTTATATTCCATTTTTTATACTTCAAAAGTA
>ODAK010004147.1_pt1 | contig 14906 bp, 12 predicted proteins | sample 1539591 | NCBI WGS metagenome assembly ODAK01 (sample SAMEA3539303, study PRJEB22396) | soil metagenome | biome: tundra; feature: field; material: soil | place: USA | collected 2010-05 | depth 0.15 m | reverse complement strand
CCCATGGCCTCTCCTCCCGGCAAAGCGCTTATCGAACGGAGACGATCTTACAGGCACAGCACGACAGCCGCCGACCTGCGGGTCGACGCTGGTACCGTTTCTGGGAGGCTGGAGCCCAAGGTGGTGTGGGGTTTCACCACATAGTGGACGCATGTCTCGGGACATAGTGGACACCCTTCACGGAGGCGTGCCCCATGGGTCTCGAGCGCTACGTCGTCGATGCGGTGGTTCTGGAGGGTCGCAGCCCCCGGGAGCTCGCCCGCCTCCACGGCATCTCCAAGAGCTGGATCTACCAGCTGGTCACCCGCTTCCGCGCCGGCGGGTACGACGCCCTCACCCCTCGCTCTCGCCGTCCCCACGGCTGCTCCCACCAGGTCGGAACCGAGCTCCAGGCGGCGATCATTGCCCTCCGCCAGGAACTCGACGCCGCCGGTTACGACGCCGGCCCTGCCAGCATCCGCCACCACCTCCAGCAGCGCTTTCCCCAGGGCCCCGCGGCCGGCACCATCTGGCGCATCCTCTCCCGCCACGGCCTGGTCACCCCCCAGCCCCAGAAGCGCCTCCGCTCCTCCTTCGTCCGCTTCGAGGCCGCCCTCCCCAACGAGCTGTGGCAGGCCGACACCACCCATTGGCACCTCGCCGACGGCCACGACGTCGAGATCCTCAACCTCCTCGACGATCACTCCCGCCTCCTGGTCGGCTCCGACGCCTGCCTCACCTTCAAGGCCCTCGACGTCGTCCAGAGCTTCTACGCCGCCGCCGATCGCCACGGCCACCCCGCCGCCCTGCTCACCGACAACGGCGCCGTCTTCACCGGAAAGTCCCGCAAGGGCAAGGTCCTCCTCGAGTCCGAGCTGGAACGGCTCGGCATCCTCGCCAAGCACTCCACCCCCTACCACCCCCAGACCTGCGGCAAGGTCGAACGCTTCCACCAGACCCTCAAGCGCTTCCTGGCCCGCCAGGCACCGCCCCACTCGATCGCCGAGCTCCAGCTCCAGCTCGACACCTTCCGCGCCTTCTACAACCACCACCGGCCCCACCGGGCCCTCGACGGCCAGACCCCGCTGGTCGCCTTCACCGCCCGCCTCAAGGCCCACCCCATCGGCGCCACCCCCGAGGCCCACTTCCGGGTCCGCCACGACCGCGTCGACAAGGCCGGCAAGGTCACCCTCCGCTACCTCAGCCGCCTCCACCACATTGGCCTCGGCCGGGCTCACCGCGGCGAATCCATCCACCTCCTCGTCGCTAACAAGGACGTCCGGATCCTCGCCGACGACGGCTCCCTGATCCGCCAGCTGACCCGCGACCCCTCTCGCGACTACCAGCCGCGCGGCGTCCCCTCGGCCGGCCTAGAGTCCACGATGTCCTGAGACAGGTGTCCACGATGTCCGCCCCTGAGACAGGACGGTGGAGCCCAAGGTGGGAATCGAACCCACGACCTACGCCTTACCAAGGCGTGGACTCAAAGTTGCTAGCCGCCCTTACCGCGTTCGACCGCTTCCCCGTATTCGCCTGAAGGCCCGTAACCTGGGTGAGCATAGGCCCTGCCAGGTGGCCTGGTCAACGCGCCACTTCAGCATCTCTGGCACGAAGCAAGGGCGTCGAGGATCGCGTTATCCTCTATCATAAGGATCTGTTTAGACATCGACTGACGAGCTACATCAAGCCCGGAAGCGTAGACGTGGTCGATCTGTTAGGGCTAGTGGATTGGGTACCATCTGAATTGAGGGATAGGAAGACGGGGTTGGTTAGGCGCCGACCCATCCAGAGACTCCTTTCCGACGTGGGGGACATAGTTCGAGCGGGAGGCATGATCCTAGTCGGTAATATGCTCAACAAGCGTCCTCAGCAGGCTTTCGTTGAAAGGGTGTGGCCACCACTCTTCCAGCGTGGGGTGCGCGAGATGTTGTCCATCATTGCGACAGCGGGCTACGATCCCATGACAGTGCAGGTCAGGATTCCCGGTCGCGAAGGTGTTTACGCCGTCTATGGAATTCCTATCCCCTGATGTCAGCGGGTCCGCTGCTCGAAGAGCGGCTCGAGCGTCGGTTCGACTCGCCCGAGTTAAACAACGATCTATCACCAGCGCTCTGGCCGATGAAGATGGAGTCGTTGCCTGACCAGACCGCCGTGACGTCTGTTCCGCTCGCCGAGGCGGCCACCGAGTTCCTCCCGTGGCTGGAGCTGGGCCGCCGCACCAGCCTGACGACGGTCGCCGCTTACACCGGGGAGTTGAGCCGCTTCCAAGCCTTCTGTGCCTACTCTGGCCGCGGCTCCTTGGAGGTGAACAGTCACACCGCGGCAGCGTGACGAGAATGCATGAATTGGTTCCCAGTGCCGTCCATCGAAAGGGCCAGAGCGTGAGTGGTCGAACTGATCCAGAAGATCGTCTGTCGGTGAGCAGGAATAGTGCGCAGACCTGATCGCGAATAGTGCACAGGTCCTCGGGACGACGGAGGAGCTGGAGACGTGATCGGAAAGGAAGTCCCCCCTGGGATGCTCGGTGGTGATCAAAGCCCCGAGAGCCAGGACGGACCTCCGTGGAGTCGGAGGAGGCATCCATCGTGACCGTAACAGGCGTTGTAGTACTAGAACCGGATGGTCGCCCGCGGCGCCGGAGACACCACCGCGACCTTCCAGATGATCTCCACACCAACGCCGCTGCAGGCACGGGCTCTGGAACTCCTCGGGCTGCCGCCGGCGAGCGTGTAGACAGACACAACCTGCCGCGTTCGAGTTCAAACCAACTCGGCCGATCTCCCGAACTTCCGGCTAAACGACCCGGACCGGCCACGCCACCTCTGAGCGCAGCGTGCCGCGCCGTGGAGGGCAGCTGGATCAGACCGCCGGCTCGGCTGGCGGCCGAGCCGTCAGCGCCTCCGGGGACGGCCTGGCTCCGTCTGCGGCCGCGAAAGGGTTGGCCACTGCGTTGAGCAGCTCCACCGTGTAGCTGTCCCGGGGGTGCTGCAGGACCTGCTTGGTCCGGCCTTGCTCGACGATCCTCCCCCGGTTGAGGACGATGATCTCGTCGGAGACCACCCTGGCGCCGAGGAGGTCGTGGGTGATGTAGAGCAGGCTCAGGCCACGCTCCTCCCGGAACTTGGCGAGCAGCCTCAGCACCCCAGCGCGCAGGGACACGTCCAGCATCGACACCGGCTCGTCGGCCACGATCAGCTCAGGGTTGCACGCCAGCGCGCGAGCGATGACGACGCGTTGGCGCTGGCCCCCGGAGAGCTGATGGGGCAACTTGGCCGCATACTGGGTCGGCGGGGTGAGCCCAACCGTCTCGAGCAGCTCGTGGACGCGGCGCCTGGCCTCTCGCGGTGACATGCCCAAGAAGTTCTCGCAGGGCCGCATGACAGCGTACCCGACGGTGTGCAGTGGGTTGAGGGCGCCGTACGGGTCCTGGAAGATAATCTGCACCCGGCTGTGGAATCTGCGGAGCGCATTCCGGCGCAGGCGTTCCACCCTGAGGTCGCCGAACGTGATCGATCCCGCGGTGGGACGCTCCGAGCCGGTGATCATCTTGGCGAGCGTGCTCTTGCCGCTGCCGCTGGCTCCCACAAGCGCGACGGCGGCGCCAGGGGCGATCGTGAACGAGACATCGTCGACCGCGGTCACGGCCTTCTCGCGCCGCAGGCGATTGGCATAGATCTTGGACACGCCGCTGATGACCAGCGGGGGCACGCTGCTGGCCACGGTGAGACGCCGGTCACCATTGCCCACTAGCGCAGGTTCGGCGGGTACGTCGCCGTCAGCCGACACTTCTCATCTCCACTGCGGCTCCCACCTCTCGGGCCCTGACGTGGCATGCCGCGGTGCCCTCACCCAGCGGGGACAGCGGTGGCATCTGCTCTACGCAGACGGCCTCGGCCAGCCGGCATCGCGGCTCGAAGGGGCATCCGGTGTTGGGCAACGATAGGTCCGGCAGAGCTCCGGAAATCTCGCCCAGCCGGACCTCGTCGGCACGCGGGTCGGCGTAGCAGCCCAGCAGCGCCTCAGTGTAGGGGTGGTGGGCTCCGCGCAGCAGAGCCTTCGAGGGCTGGCCCTCGACGATCCTTCCCGCGTACATCACCATCACGCGGTCGGTGGCCTCGAGCACCACACCCAGGTCGTGGCTGATCAACATCGCCGTGAACCCCTGGTCGCGCTGCAGGTCCTTGATGGTCTGCATGACCGCGCCCTGCACGATCACGTCCAGAGCGGTCGTCGGCTCGTCGAAGACGATGAACCGAGGCTGCAGAGAGAGGGCGAGGGCGATGGAAACCCTCTGCCGCATCCCCCCGGACAGCTCGTGCGGGAAGCGGTACAGCACCGACTCGGGGAGACGCACCATGTCGACCAGCTCAGCGCCACGGCGCCGGACGGCCCCCGCCGAGAACCTCTCACCCTTCCGGGCGTGCGCCTTGAGGACGTCGCCGACGTGGTGCTCGACGGTGCGCACGGGATTCAGCGCGTTCATCCCGCTCTGGAGCACGAGCGCGAAGCCGTTGCGCCGCTGCCGGCGGAGCGCCTCGCCCTCGACGGTGGCGATGTCGACACCGTCGAACTTGATGGCCCCGCCGTCAAGTCGAGCCGGTGGGCGCAACATGCGGGTGAGCGCGAACGCCAAGGTCGACTTGCCGCACCCCGACTCGCCCACCAGGCCCACGAATTCGCCCTGCTCGAGCGTCAGATCGACGTCGCGAACAGACCAGATCCGCACCCCGCGAACCGGCTCGTAGACGACGTTGACGCCACGAGCCTCGAGTAGCACCGTCATGATTTCTCCCGCAGTCGCGGGTTGGAGAGCGCGTCGACGCCGAAGTTGACCAGCGTGAAGGACACTGCCAGCAGCGCGATCGCCAGGCCAGGAGCGAAGACCAGCAGCCATTGGCCGGTGAGCAGGGCGTTCTGCTGCTGGGCGAAGTAGAGGATGGTTCCCCAGCTCACGGTGCTCGGGTTGCCCAGGCCGAGGAATTCCAGGCTGGCCTCGGCGAGGATCGCCGCCGTGGCCGCCCCGAAGAAGCTGGCAGCCACCAGCGAGGTCATGTTCGGCAGGATCTCCCGGAAGACGATGCGGAAGAGGCGTTCACCCGAGAACACCGCCGCAGTCACGTACTCGCGGCTGCGCAGCGTCGTGGCCTGGCTCCGGATGACCCGAGCCCCGGTGGCCCAGCTGGTGAAGGCGACCACCAGGACGATGGTCCATATCGATCGGCCCTGGAGGTAGGCGGCCAGGATGATCATCAGGGGCAGGGCGGGGATGACCAGGGCGAGGTTGGTGATGAAGCTGAGCACCTCGTCGACCGCGCCGGGGCGGTAGCCGGCGACGAGGCCGATGGTCACCGCCACCAGGGTCGCCAGCGCCCCCGCCGCCAGCCCCACCAGCAGGGTGATTCGCGACCCGTAGATCATCTGCGAGAACACGTCCTGACCGTTCCCGGTGGTGCCGAACCAGTTGGTGGCGGTGGGGCCGCTGTAAGGCGTGAACGTCGTCGCGGTCGGAGAATGCGGCGCAATCAGCGGAGCGCAGATGGCGATCAGGATGTCGAACCCGATGATGCACAGGCCGACCCGTGCCTTACGGTTGCTCCAGAGCGTGCGCAGCGCTCGGCCCAGGAAGAGAAGCGGAGTCGGGATCGCCTCACTGGCGGGCCCGACCCTGACCTCGACTCCCTTGCCGGGCGATTCTGGCGGTGCGGCGGTGGTGACGATGGTCATTCGCCCACCCTGGGGTCGAGGCGCACGTAAAGCAGGTCGACGATGAAGATGGCGACCAGCATGCTCACCGTGATGACCAGGAACAGCGCCTGCATGAGCGGATAGTCGTGATTGGAGACGGCGATGTAGAGGAGGTTGCCGAGACCGGGATAGCCGAACACTCCCTCGACGAGGACCGCCCCGCCCACGATCGCCCCCAGCGACAGCCCGAAAGCGGTGACGTTGGGCAGTAGGGCGTTACGCGCGGCGTAGAGCAGAGCCACGGTCCTGGTGCGCAGGCCGTTGGCCTCAGCGAAGGTCACGTAGTCCTCACCCAGGGTGTTGATCATGTTGTTGCGCATGCCGAACACCCAGCCGGAGAGCGAGGTGATCGCCAGCGCCAAGGCGGGCAGGATGCTGTGCTTGAACGCATCGGCCAGGAACGACAGGCTCAGGCTTGGCGTGAGGCCGGGGCTGTACCCGCCCTTGATGGGGAACCAGCCCAACTTGAAGGACAGCCAGTAGAGGGCCAGCAGCCCGAGCCAGAAGGGCGGGAAGCCTGCGAAGAAGGTGGCGCCGACGGTTATCACCGAGTCGGCGCCCTTGCCCCGCCGCCAACCGGCGTATACGCCCAGCAGGGTCCCGATGATGAACGCAAAGATCGTGGTCGACCCGACCAGAACCAGCGTCCAGGGCGCGGCACTGCCAATTGCCTGAGCGACCGTCTCGTTCGGGAACGAGTACGAGACTCCGAAGTTGAAGTGGGCGATGCCAGTCAGATACTGCCAGTACTGGGCGATGAGGTTGCCGTGCGGCACCCCCAGCTGGATCTCGATGGCTGTCCGCTCGGCGTTTGTAATGGGCACCCCGGCGGCGGCGAGCTTGCCCAGGGCAGCGTCGACCGGCGACCCAGGCATGAGCCTGGGGAGGAGGAAGTTGAGGGTCAGCGCGGCCCAGAGAGTGATGACGAAGAGCACCACCTTGCGGCGCAGGTACCGGTATCTCACCTCACGCTCCTATTGACTATCGCTGCATGCGGCACCACCTCATGAAGCGCTCTTGAGGTGAGTGATCACCGTCAGCAGGGCGTTGTTGTACGGAGTCGGCAGGGTGTAGGGGTCGGAGGCCGAAGGCCAGCCCGTGAAGTGCTTGGTGGAGAAGAGGCCCCAACTGCCGCCGTAGTACATCAGAACGACGGGAACCTGGCTGTACATGATGCTCTCGAGTTGCGCGGTCGCCTGCATCTGCACCGAGGGGGAGGTGGCCGCTGCCAGCGCGGCGAGTGCCTGGTCCGCGGCCGGGTCCTTGAAGCGCTCAAAGTTGTTGACGGTCGGTGTGTTCACCGGAGCCGCGAAGGCGCCGTTCAGCGCCTGGTCGAAGTCGGTGTAGGGGCTGCCCGTGCCGCCGTAGCCGCCGATGGCGGCGTCGAAGGTCCCGGCCTGGATCCCCGACGAGTACTGGGCGTACTGAGGGGTGTCCAGGGTGACCTTGATGCCGATAGCGCCGAGCTCAGTCGAGACCTCCGTGCCCGCCGCGAGCCAATCGCTGAAGCTGCCGGGCAGGACAATGGTCATGCTGGCCTGGACACCGCCCGGGCCGACCAGACTGGCGCCTTGCTGGGTGTACCCCGCCTTGGCGAAGTCCGCGAGGGCCGCCGACCGGTCCTGGCTGATCAGGCCGGTGTTGGGAATGCTCGGGTCGAGCCACTTCTCCAGGTTGGGGAGGACCAGCCCGGTCATGCTGGCCGGCTGCATGTAGCCGTTGACGGCCTTGGCGGCGATGGTCGTGCGGTCTAGGGCCTCTGACAGGCCCATCCGAAAGTTGACGTCGTTGTAGGGTGCCTTGGTCAGGTTGAGGTAGAGGCCGATGACGCCGCCCGGCGGGAACCAGTACGTATTGTGCGTCGGATCTTTGGCAACGTACGTCTGCTTGACGTCGGGTAGGTAGTTGTAGGCCCAGTCGTAGTCGCCGGCGACTACCTCGAGTTGGTTGGTGCTCTGGTTGGTCGACTGCGCCGGGAACACCACCTCGGACGGCACGATGGTGGCGGCTCCCCAATAGCTCGGGTTCTTCTTCAGGGTGTACTGAGTGGGCGCAAACTGACCGAGGGTGAAGGGCCCAGTCCCGACCGGATGGTCATTTGTGTACGCCACCGGATCGGAGATGGAGGCCCACAGGTGCTCCGGCACGATCGGGACTTGGGCGATGGTGTCCGCGAAGGGGACGTCCGGGGACTTGAGTGTGATCGTGACGTCCTTGCCCGACGCGGAAACGCCGGTGATTGCGCTCCAGATGCCGGTGCTGTCGAGGGCCGGGTACTTCTTGAGCAGGTTGAACGTAAAGACGACGTCTGCCGGAGAGAAAGGCTTGCCGTCGCTCCACTTCACGCCCTGCCGGATCGTGTAGACCAAGGTCGTCGGATCCGCAAATGTGTACCCGGTAGCGAGGAACGGCGTGTACACGCCGCTGATTGTGCTGGGAATCTCAAGGGGCTCGTAGATCAGACGCGTTCCACCGAGTTCGGCCGCCTGGAGGGGGTTGAAATCCTCCACCAGGGTGGGGTTACCCCTATCGCCCTGAATCGTCAGGATGCCTCCTCCCGCCGTCGCACCCCCGCCACTACTACTCGTACTACTCGTACCGGACGAGCAGCCAGCCAGGCCAATCATCGCTACCACCGTGACAGCTCCCGCTGCCGCGACTCGCCCCGATCTGCATCTTAGGAACATGCTCGATCTCCGATACCTGAGAGCTTCAGTTGAGTGCCTACCGAATCGACATCGTCTCCATCGAGAGGTACGTCCTTGCGGCCCAGGACACGGGATCATCCGCGAAGTGCCGCTGCATGGCACGGTTTTGGAGCGCGTTGTCCAGAGATGCCATGATCATAGACTGATCGAGCACCAGGTAGCGGTGGCCGACGGCGCCGGTCGTTGGGCTGACGGCATCGAAGAAGCCGTCGGAACCGTAGAGTCCGGGGTAGAGGCTGCGCAGGTTCTGGATGTTGGCGTACGCCTGCTGCGGCACCACATCCAGGGCAAGGAAGGATGCGTACGGCGTAACGACGTCCTCGGTGGCGCACCCGTGGCATTGTGACAGTCCCTCGTTCGGGTGTTCAGCGTTGGCCCCGGTGCCGTAGTAGGGGAACGTCAGGCCCTCGACGCCGAAGCTGCCGTAGTCACCGCTGTCGTCGGCGGTGCTGGATGGAGACATCCCCCAGACCGAGTAGCCAAGCTTCTGGGTCGCATACTGGATCTGGACCTCGGCGCTGCGCAGGTCGGCGAGACCGAAGCTGTTTGGCCCCCAGGAGGTCTCGGGCACCACCTCGTTGGCCATGAGGGCCTCGAACATGCCACCCGAATAGGTCGGGATGAAGGTCAGATCGCTTCCGGGATAGGTGTAGTGCCCCTCCCACACCAGGAACTGCTGGCCCGACTGCGGATCCGCGTAGGTCTGCCAGTGGCCGCCCATCGGCCACTGCCCCTGCCAGGAGAAGTCGGGGTCCGTGGCCTGGCAATCGGGGTACGGAGCCGGCGGTGGAAGTTCCCGCCAACTGCGCCACCACACATTCCCGGGCATCTGGCGCAGCCCCATACCGATGTAGGCGGAGATGCGGGGATCGCTGTAGAGAGCTCCGTTGTGGTAGTAGTGTTCCCAGTTGTCACCCTGACTCGGCGGCAGCCCGACGTAGTAGCCGCCGAACATCTGACCGGTCGGCTGATTGCCAGGAACGTTCGGATTGGTGTTGCAGTGCGTCTCCGGACCATTGTCGTAGAAGAGGCCGAAGTTCATCGGGCTGAGGAGGCTGTCCACCAGGTGCTTCAGCTCGGGCATGGCCTCCCGGACAACAATCAAGCCCGACGCGTACCAGCCGTTGTCAACGTTGGAGACGAAGTAGCAGTTGTCGAAGGTCGGCGTGGTCTCCACTGAACAGTCGATGTCGCCGGGATTCCTGATGGTGTCACCGTTGGTGGTGTCATACCACTGGTAGAGGAATCCATCGTAGCGCTTCAGCGTCTGCACCTCGGTCAGCGTCGACTCCAGCAGTGCGTCCGCCTGGGGCCGTCGGATCAGACCGAGGTCGTTGGCGGCGACGACGGCCCAGAGGTAGACCCCGATGTCGGCGGCCGAGGTGTAGTCGCCGTGAGCGGTGGGTGTGGACGAACCACCGGCAAAGGTGACGTTGTCCATCGGCAGATGCGTATTCGGATCAACGTCGGCGCTGTAGAAGTGCCAAGTGGCCCGGGCGATGCTGAACAGGTTCGCCTGCTGCGCGCTGGTGAGACCGCCGTAGTTCTCGACGGAGCTTGCCGCCCCGCCGGCGGCACTCGCCTGCAACGGCGCCAACGTCAGCGCGATGAGAGCCGCTGCCACCGGCCAGCGCCTCATCTTCTCCGAGCGGAACGATCTCTCTCTTCTCGTCACAGGCCTCGGCTCGTCCTCATGGCTGTCCTCTCCCTTCCGGCGCGACCGATTCGGCGCCCTCGCGCTCGAGACGCAGGCGAGCCACCCCGGGCATCGGCAATTCCGCCTCCAGCTCGGCGCTGCCCGCTCGGATCTCGAACTCGTCCAACGCGACGTCCCGGCGCAGCGCACCACCTCGTAGATGGTCAACCGTTCTGTCACGTCGCCCTCGCACGCGGCACTTCACCCAAGGGCCAACGGCCTGGGCGAGGTCCCGGCCGCCCGCGCCGTGAGTGGCCGCGATGAGAATGGCGTGTCCGGCGGCTCGGGCGGACCGCTCCGCGCCCCGGATGACCTCATCCGAATACAGGAGGGTCTCGTGACCAGACTCGGTACTAGGATCGTCGAGGTCGGGAAAGATCAGCCCGATGACCCCGTGCGGCCTGCTGGCGAGCCCGCGGGCCATCCCGTTGGACGCGTATCCGACGGCCTTGACTACCGCCAGTAGCCGCTCGCGCTTAGCCGGGGCCACCACCGCCTTTCCCCCAGTGCCTGCGACACGGACGAGATCCTTCTTGAAGTGGCTACAAGCGCTCGCAGCCGCACGTAGCATGCTCCGAGCCCCCCTGCTCGTCAACTTCCCGCATCCTCGCCGGCTTGCAGAGCGAGGCCTGCTCGCGGTGGCCAGGCGGGGCGGCGGCCGGTGAGCCTCTGGGCGACACACGACCCCAGCTGCGAGGGTGCCGTGGATCCGCGGGCTCGGCCGCACGCCCGACCTCAACCAGCCCGCGCGGCGCGGTGTGTCCCGGTGGTGCGGGGCGCGCCCACCTGTCGCTTGCCACCCAGAAGGGACCGCCTTGTTGCCACAAGGAAGGGACCACCGCGGGACTTGCGGAGCCGGTCGGGTGGGCATCATCGGTGACGGCCAGGCGGACGTCAACGGCTTCTGGATGGATGAGGGATGCCCACGGCCAGGTCCTGGAGGTCATGCCGGTCGCCTTCCGGGCCGCTGAGGGGCGGCGGATTCAAGGGATCATCGCAACGCCCGTTGACTACCTGCGCTGCGAGAGTAGCACTCCCCAGAAGCCCAAACGGCGCAAGCGGCCCAATGGTTCGCCGCTGTGCGGGCCTACAAGGGCCGCAAGGACCAAGGCACGACCCAGGACACATCCGCGGGCAAGCGAGAACGAGCTCCTTCGGCGAGGGCAACCGGGACAAGGGGAACGGTTCAGGTCTGTGGGGGCGCGGCGGCGAGCAGCGCGGCGAAGGCTTCGGCCGGTGTCATCCAGTTGAGCGTTTTGCGGGGCCGGCCGTTGAGGGCGACGGCAACGTTGGCGACGTCGTCCGCCGAGTGAACGCTCAAGTCGGTGCCCTTCGGGAAGTACTGGCGGAGCAGGCCGTTGGTGTTCTCGTTGGTTCCGCGCTGCCAGGGGCTGTGCGGATCGCAGAAGTAGACGGCGACGTCGGTGTCGACGCTGAACTGAGCGTGCTCCATGAGCTCCCAGCCCTGGTCCCAGGTCAGCGATCGTCGAAGGTGACTGGGCAGCGTCAGGATGTTGGTGGCAAGTGCATCTCGCACGGTCACCGCGTCGTGGCCGCCCGGGAGATGCACCAGCATGGTGAACCGGGTGGTGCGTTCAACCACGGTGCCGATCGCGGAAGCACCGCCCTTGCCAACGATCAGGTCGCCCTCCCAGTGGCCTGGCACGGCCCGATCCGCAGCCTCGGGCGGGCGCTCGCTGATCATCACCATGTCCTTGATCCGCTTCTTCCGGTGGTCTACACGTCGCCGCGGCATGCGCAACGCCCGGCCGGTTCGGAGGCAGGCGGCCAGCTCTCGGCGGAGACCACCGCGTCCCTGGACGTAGAACGCTTGGTAGATCGCCTCGTAAGAGATCCGCATGCACTCATCGTCGGGGAAGTCCCGCCGCATGCGGCGGGAGATCTGCTCCGGGCTCCAGCGCTCCGGGCCCCCGAGCTTTTCTTGCACGTAGGCGCGCAGCTGCTCGCTGGCGGCAAGTTTGCTGGGCTTGGGGCGTGCTGATCGATGGTCCGCGTGCTTCTGCGCGAGGAGAGCCCGATACTGACCATCGCGCGGTGTATTGCGCCGTAGCTCGCGAACGATGGTGGACGGCGCGCGATGCAACCGCCGAGCGATCTCCCGGGCGCTAACGTGTCCGCGCAAGACTGCGATCTCCTCCCGCTCCGAGATCGAAAGGAAGCGTGCGGATGGCTCTGCAAGATCGATGGGAGGCACTCCGCCAGCTTCGCCGAACCAGCGAATGCCGGTTGTCCTTGTCAGACCCAACTTCCTTGAAGCGGCGTCGGACTGCATCCCTGTGGCAATCAGCCGCCAGAACTCTCGCTTCAACCGCCGGGGACAACCCAGCCGGCCTGGCTGCATGGCAACACCTCACAAGATGGGTGTTGCGACCACCCCTTGAACCCAAGGGCTCCTGGCGGCACACGGCTGACCGGATCTGGGCGCTCGGCTTCTTCAGGAGCCGTGGGGGCTTCGCGGCCGGGCAGCTGCGGCTTCTCGCGCTGCCGGTACGAGGGACCCTCGATGACCAGCTCGTAGAGATCGGCGGTCTCCACGACGTCCAGCGGCTGGAGGGCGAGATCGTCGGTAAGACCCTATGCGGAAAGCCGCGTAGGGCCTCTGCGCCGGGCTCATGATGCTGGGTGTAGGTGGTCACGAAAAGTGCACAGAGATGATCACGAAAAGTGCACAGGTCTCGGGGTCAGCCAACCATAGCACCGCCTCCTCTGAGCTTCTGCTGGTCCACGTAGGCGCGCATCCGGTAGCTGGCGCCGCGGATGTTGAGGACGGTGGCGGTGTGGAGCAACCGGTCGACGATGGCGGAGGCAACCACCGGGTCGGCGAAGACCTGGTTCCAGTCGCCGAAGCCGCGATTGGAGGTGAGGATGATCGAACCGCGGTCGTAGCGGCGGCTGACCACCTGGAAGATCCAGTTGGCCGAGGCTTGGTCGAGGGGCAGGTAGCCGAGCTCGTCGATGACCAGGACCGAGGGGCTCAAGTAGGTGCGCAGCTTGTAGGCTGCGGTGCCCTCGAGATGGGCGGCCTGAAGAGCGGCCACCATGTCCGCGGCGGCGGTGAAGTAGGTGCGGTACCCGGCGTCGGTGGCGGCGACGCCCAAGGCGATCGCCAGGTGGCTCTTTCCCACCCCGGGCGGGCCCAGGAGGATGACGTTGCGCCGCTCCTCGACGAAGCGCAGCGTCGAGAGCTCGGCCACCACCTTGCGGTCGATGCCGGGCTGGAAGTCGAGGTCGAACTCGGCGAGGGTCTTGTGCACCGGGTAGCGGGCGAAGCGCAGGCGCCCCCGCTGGCGGCGCTCGCGAGTTGCCTCGACCTCGATGGCCAGGAGCTGCTCCAGGACCTGGGTGGCGGAGAGCTTCTCCTTGATCCCGCGGTCCAGCTCGACGGCCAGGTGTTCAGCGGCAGCCGACATCTGCAGGTACGCGAGATGCTCCCGGAGCCGCTGGTACGAGCTCGGCTCCGGGGTGCTGGAGACCGGGGCCGACCGCGCCGCCGCCGGGCTCACATCGCCACCTCGTAGTCGGCCAGGGGGCGCACCTCGACGGTCTCACCGGCACGACGCAGCCCGGCGTCGACGACGTTGAGGACGGGCCGCACCTCCCCCTCGCCGGCGAGGCGCTGGAGCACGTGGGTCGGGACCGGGGTGAGCAGCCGTCGCTCCTCGACCCAGGCCTCGCCGACGATCCGCTGGGTTGTCCGGTGACGGCGGGGCAGCACCCGCTCCTCGATCCAACGCTCGGCCAGCCGGTCGTAGTCGAGGATCGTCGGCCGCGGCGGCAGCACCGCCCCGGTCAGCCAGGCCAGGAAGCTCTGCTCGATCTCCCGGTTGACCCTCTCAACTTTGCCCTTGGTCTGGGGCCGGTACGCTCGGCAGAGCCGGGGGACGGTCCCCAGCAGGCCGCACAAGTCCACCCACTCGGGGCTGAGGGTGCTGCTGGCCGAGATCCAGAAGACGGTGTCCCGGTCGGTGAGGATCTCCCGTGTCACCCCGCCGAGATCGTCCAGGCAGCGCACCAGCCGCTCGAAGCTCACCTCGCGGGTGCAGCAGGTCGCCATCCGGATCGCGGGGCGGCGGCTGTGTCCGAGCACCGCCACCATGGCGTGCAGCTCGACCATCTCGTCGCCCAGCGGCCAGCTGCCGATGTGCTTCCAGTCGGCCTGGGTCTGCACCCCGGGCGCCGTCTCGAAGCGGACCTCCGGCTCGACGGGGACCGCCGGGCGAAGCGGTGCCAGCTGGCGCCGGCAGGTCGAGTAGCTGCCTGCGTACCCGTACTCCGTCCTCAGCTCGAAGTGGAGGTCGGTGGCCCGGAGGCTCGGGCAGACTGCCAGACGCCGATCGATATGGGCCAGTTGGGCGGCGGTGAAGGGGTGCTGGACCGCCCGCGGCGGATAGCCCGGGGGAGCGCCGGCGGCCAACTCCCGCCTCACCGTCCGGCGGTTGAGGTGGAACTTGCGGGCCAGGGCGCTGATGCTCCAGCCGTGGCGATGCAGGGCGTGCAGGTCCATCCAGATCTCCTCAGACTCCACGGAGGTCCCTCCTGGCTCTCGGGGCTTTGATCACCACCGAGCATCCCAGGGGGGACTTCCTTTCCGATCACGTCACCAGGTCCTTCATCGCCCCGAGGACCTGAGCACTATTCGTGATCAGAACTGAGCACTATTCGTGATCACCCACACTGGGGCACCATCACCTCCCGAACCCCACCCAGCTGCCGCCGGCGCCGCCGGACGTAGGCCCGGACCGTCCGCTCCGACACCC
>ODAK010004145.1_pt1 | contig 14908 bp, 11 predicted proteins | sample 1539591 | NCBI WGS metagenome assembly ODAK01 (sample SAMEA3539303, study PRJEB22396) | soil metagenome | biome: tundra; feature: field; material: soil | place: USA | collected 2010-05 | depth 0.15 m | reverse complement strand
CGACGGCCGCGATCAGTTCGCGTACGGCGAGGCCACGACGTCGGCCGCGGTGAAGATCGTCTGGCATTGACTGAGCGTCGTCTGATCGACCGAGACGTCGGGAACCGAGGGCGGCGTCGTGTTCGGGGCCGCCTTGAAGTCGAACACGTCCCATGGCGCGAGGGCGTTCGCGTCCCGCTTGGTGAGTGCCGGCAGACCGAAGCGGGCCTCGATGAACCTGAGGACCGAGGTGTGATCGAAGACCTTGTGGCTGACGTAGTGCTGCTTCGCATAGGGCGAGAAGACGACGAACGGCAGACGGATCCCGTACTCGTCGAAGCCGCTGTACGGGCTGCCGCCGTCCGTGGAAAGGATCGGCTGGGTGCCGTCGGGCGGGCAGGCCTTCGGCGGAGGGACGTGATCGTAGAGGCCGCCGTGCTCGTCGTAGAGGAGGAAGAAGGCCAGGTGAGGCCACTGCGGGCTCGCCAGAAGCGACTTCGTGACGCCCGCGAGCCAGGCCTGCCCGACCTGCATCACCGCCGGCGGGTGCTCGTCGTCGCCGTCATAGCCCTCGGCCACCAAGTTCGGGTCGAGGAAGACGACGTGCGGCAGCTTGCCGCTGGCGGCGTCGGTCGTGAACTTCGCCATCGTGGCCTGCTTCTTCGCGTACTTCGAGTAGTTCTTGTCTCCCTGCAGGAGGAAGAACGTCGGGAGCCCGTCGGTGTAGGCGCCCCACGACACGCTCTTGGCGTCGAGGGAGTCGAGCACCGTCGCGTTGATCTGGGCGGGCAGGTAACTCAGCGACGTGGTCGTCTCTCCGAACGACGTGCCCGCGTAGAGGTACTCCCGGTTCGGATAGGTGGGCCCGGGGACCGACGCGAAGTAGCGGTCGCCGATCGCGAAGTTGTCTGCGGCCCAGTACATGAACGGGAGATCGGCCCTCGTGTAGTACGTCATCGCTCGAGCGCCGTTCAAGAAGTCGGGCGGCCCGAGCATCGGATCTTCGTGTGTCCCGTCGTTGGCGACGGCGAAGCCGTCCATCTTGCCGTCGTTGATCTCCTGGTGCGTCCCGTCCCAGCCGTGGTTCGTGTCTGCGAAGCAGAGCTGCGTGCCGTGCGCGAACGGGACCGGCGTGCCGTCGATCCCCGGGTTCGAGGCCCCGCTCGGAGCGACGTCGACGTCGCCTGGCGACCAGCCCGGGCCGTTGGGCAGGTCCTGAAAGTAGTGGTCGAACGATCGGTTCTCCATCATCACGATGACGATCGTGTCGATCGGGATGTTCGTCCCGTCGGGAGCCGACGCCCCTTGCGTCTCGATCGACAGGGAGCCGGCGTCGTACCCGCAAGCCGCACGCGTGCTCTCGGCGAGCGTGTCGCTCGGGGCGAGCGCGATCGCGTCGGCGCCGGCGTCGGTAGGCGCCCCGGTCGCCGGCGTCGTGGACGAGCAGCCCAGTGACGCGGCCATCGCGCTGGAGAGTACGAACGGAGCCGAGGCGACGAGGGCGCGCATGGTGGGTACCTTCTAGAGTTTCACTTCGTGAGCCGCCCGTCGAGCGCGATGGCGGCGTTCGCCATCATGGTGCTCTCGCGGAGCAGCCTCAGGGCGGACGTTTGGTCCGACGATCGTGGCGTATGAGCGAGAATGATCTCAGCGAATCGAAGCGCGCCCTCGTGGATGGCGTCGTAGTGGGCGACCTTCTCGGGCGTGGGCACGTGATGTGAAAAGACGTACGTCGGGTCGAAGTCGGGGTGGCTCATCGCGGAGATCTCCTCGCCCTCGAGGGTGCCACAAAATGGCGGCGTCGGCCTCGAAGAGAAGCCGGCGCCGTTTTCCCTACGGGGCTCTCGTCCGGCCTTCAGCGATGGCCGAAGTCGAAGAGATCGTAGAGGTCGTCGATCGACGGACCGTTGCGGGGAACCCAGGGGTTGACGAAGTCGGCCTCGGGGTTCGGCAGGTTGTCGCGGCTCCTCTTGGTGACCGGCGGCAGCCCCCAGTTTCGCTCCACGAACTTCAGGATCGAGACGTGGTCCGCATACTTGTGGGAGACGTGCCCGCCCGTCGCCCAGGGCGACGCCACGATGGCAGGGATGCGCGTCCCGTCGCCGAAGAAGTCGAGCGGCGCAACGTAGCCCGAGTCGTAATAGCCGCCGCCCTCGTCGAACGTGACGACGACCGCAGTGTCCTTCCAGAGGTCGGGCTGCGCCTTGATCGCGTCGATGATCTTCTTCGAGAACCCTTCGAAGAGGTCGAGCTTCGACGAGGCCGGGTGCCCGTCGACGAGGCCGCTCGGCTTGACGATCGAGAAGGCCGGCAGCCAGCCGTTCTGGATGTCGCTGTAGAGATCGATCGTGTCCTTGATGTGCGTCGTGCGAACCGACTCGTTCGTCATGATCGACGTCGCGTACTGGAAGGGGTTGCAGATGTTGCAGTAGTTGTCGAGCGGGTCGGTGCCCGCGGTGTCCGCGACGTAGCGGTTCCACTGATCGCCGTAGTAGCGCCAGGAGATGTCGTGCTCGAGGAGCTCGTCGCCGATCGTGCGCGTCGACGACGGCGGGATGGTGAACTGGCTCGTGTCGACCGTGCCGTCCCCGAGGTAGCCGGGGTTGTAGTTATTGAGGAGGTAGTAGTGGTCCTTCTCGCAGTTGGGCTTCACGTGCTCGGCGGCGAGGTAGTCCTCGACGGGGCCGACGCCCGGCTGCGTCGGGTCGGAGCAGTCGCTGTACGTGCCGCCCGAGTACCCGTCCTGCGTGTACCAGTTGTTCGTGCCGGCCGCCGGATCCGGGTTCTCGGTCTCGAGCGCCGGCGGAGGCAGCGGGTTGCCCTTGCCGTCGCTGTACCAATCGGCGTCGCCGGTCCCGATCGCGACGTGGTTCGCGCCCGTGCCGCCCTGGACCGACTGGTGGAAGTTGTCGCTCATGGCGTACGTGTCGGCGAGCGACTTGAAGTAGGGCGCGTCGCCCTGGAGCACGTTGTAGAAGCCCATCGCGGTCGACCCTTCGCCGGTCGTCGCGTCGTTGAAGTTCGCCGGCTGCGCCTTGCCGTTGCTGCCTGCGCCGATCGTCGTTTCGACCCAGGGGAACAGGTCTTCGTTGCAGCCCGACGGGTTCAGGACGTTGGCGCGCGCGACGCTGCAGTCGAGCTGCTGCCACATCTGGTAGAACCGGTGCACGGGGCTCGCGGCGTACGCGTCGTACGGGACCCCCGGCGTGAGCTGAAACGGCCCGGGCGGCAAGCTCGTCGCGTTCGGGATGCGGGTGTCCACGGCCTTGCTCGGGAGGCCGGTTCCGCCCGTGGTCAAGAACTGGATGTAGTCCGGCGGCAGGCCGTTCTCGGCGGCCTCGGCGTCAGCGACCGTCGTCACGAACGGCGTCGTGGGTCCGCCGACGAGCGGCGGCGGGAGGACCTTGTACGCCGCCTTGTTGCCCGGGCTGAGCTCGTACTTGGTCGGCGGGGAGTCGACGGCGGTCTTCTGCGTGGCGAGCCAGAAGTTCGGTCCGGGCGTGCCGTCCTCCTTGATGATGCCCTTCGAGAGGAGGTTGTCGACCCGCTGACCATGCTTCGGCTTGTAGGTCGCGAAGACGTGATCGAACGTGCGGTTCTCGCCGACGATGACCACGACGTGCTTGATCGGCGTGCGGGTCGCAAAGTCGCGGTGTCCGCTCACTTCGCCGCCGTCCGCTCCTCCGGCGGCAGGCGCCACAGTCTCGTCGACCGCCGATGAGACCGTGCCGGTCGGCCCGTCCGTCGCCGAGCCGCACGCCGCTGCCGTGACGGCGAGCGACGACGCCAGAAACCACAGCGATGTTCGCATGTGCATTGGAACTCGTCTCCTTGTGAGTCGTGTTGTCGCCGACGATGATGGCGAATTCGCATTAACGATGTGAGATGTACGAATAAGAACGACGGCTATCGGTATTCCGCGTCGGTGAGCGTCCGCAAAAATGCCACGATGGCATCGATCTCGCCGTCGTCGAGGCGAGGCGCCTCGCCCGCCGCGCGGTCGTACGGCGCCCGGTCGGTGTTCACGTTCGCGCGGTAAGATTCGGGCAGGTCGTCGAAGGACGCTCCCGACGCGTACCACCGCCGCGCGTCGGTCCCGCGCGTGGCGTAGAAGGCCACCACGTCGCGCAGCGACGAGAAGGCGCCGTTATGCATGAAGGTCGCTCGAGCGGCGACGTTGCGAAGCGAAGGTGTACGGAACGAGCCGCACAGCCGCTCGTCGTCCATGTGCGGGTGGTCGTGGCGCTCGCAGAGGCCGAGGTCGAAGCGCCGGGGATCGCGGTTCGCCGCGAGGCGTCGGTAGCGTGGGGCGCCGACGGCCTCGTAGCCGTAGTCGGTGAAGAGGGAGCGCTCCGGCCTGGTCGACGCCTCGTTCAATCGGTGGCAGGCGTCGCAAGCGCCCTTCGCGCGATCCTTGAAGAGCGCGAGGCCGCGGGACTCGACCGCCGTGAACGCCGCGCGGCCGTGGACGACGTCGTCGTACTTGGATGTGAACGGCGCCATGGCATCGCTCGTGAGGAACGCCTCGATCGCGGTGCCGAGCGCCGCGACGGCGGCGGTCGGGTCGGCGATCCCGGGGCCGAACGCCTCGCGGAGCTCGCCGGCGTATGGAGCGGCCTCGAGCTTCGCGCCGACCTTCGCCGCGTCGCCGGCGTTCATCTCGTCCGGATTGAAGAGCGGCTGCGGTACGAGCGCCGCGATCGAATCGGAGCGGCCGTCCCAAAAGAATCCGCCCATCGCGTCGGGGACGTTCACGTCTTCCTCCCATCGGAACGCGAAGTGAGGAACGTATTTCAAATAGAGAACGGACGGCGTGTTCCGTCGCGCGAGGTGCCCGGTCCGGCTGCCACGGGCCGTGCCCGTGGTGGAGCCGTTGTTGCCGGCGTATCCGTGCGCGGGGTCGTGGCAGCTCGCGCAACTCGTTCCGGGCGGGTCGGACAGCGTCGTGTCGAAGAAGATCTTCTTGCCCACGGCTGCGCGCAGCTCGAGCGTGAGCGGCGGCTGAGCCTCGAGGACCGCGGTGGCCACCGGGCGGACCGCGACGACCTGCTCGACCGACGATAACGCCGTGATCTTCTGAGGGTGCGGCGACTGCCATGCAATCGCGAACCGGACGACGACCGCCGCGACCGCGACCGCGAGTACGGCCACCACCGCCGTCCTCGCGCCGAGGGAAGACGCCGAACGCGACGCGCGCCGAATCGCGCCGAGCACCGAATCGTTCGGGGCAGTCCGCTCGTCCTGCATCGATGGTGCCCTCGTACCACCGCGTGTGTGGCAACCGCGTACCGTCATCGCAAACCTGACGTGATCGATGCCTTCCTGCGCGCCACGATCACGCGTTACGCTCGAGCCCTATGCCCGAGATCGACGTGGATGCCGTTTGCGTCATGGCGGCTTGCGCGGCGGCCGTCCTCGCGGCCTGCGGATCGTCGTCGTCGGGGCCAGCCGCGGCGCCGCGAGACGGTGGCGTCACGGTGACCGTCACGGATGAGGGCGGCGCAAACGGCGACGCGACCGCGTCGGGGGATGACGCGCGCGCGAGCGCAACCGACGGCGGTGGAAGCCTCGTCGATGCCCCCGCGGTTCCCGCGAGCCTCGCGTGCAGCGTTCCGGTCGGACCCGCGAACGTCGCCTCGCCGACGACCGTCGTCGGACAGGGCCAGTGCAACGAGGCGGGCCTCGCGGCGGCCGTGGCGAAGGGCGGCGTGATCGCGTTCGCGTGCGGCGGTCCCACGACGATCCGTTTGACGGCTCAGCTCGAGCTGCCGAAGGGCAAGGACACGACGCTCGACGGCGGGGGGACGGTGACGCTCGACGGCGGAGGAACGACGCGTCTCGTCCACTTCGACGGCGGCGGTTACCGAACGACCTCGACCGTGGTTACCTTGCAGAACCTGACGTTCACCAACGGCCACGGGACCGGAACGAAGCTCGCGTCGGCGCCGTCGCCCTGCTCACAGGGATACGACACCGACGCGGGCGGGGGCGCCGTACTCGTGAACGACGGAATCTTGCACGTCGTCGACTGCACGTTCAGGGACAACAGCGGAGAGACGCCCGGCCCCGACGTCGCGGGCGGCGCCGTCTACGTGAACGGGTCGAAGAGCGCGGTCATCGTCGGCAGTCGGTTCGCGAACAACACGTGTTCGAACGGCGGCGCGGTCGGCTCGCTCAACAGCGATCTCGCGATCTATACGAGTACGCTCTCCGGGAATACCGCCACGGGAACCGGTCAGAACAACACGTCGTCGAAGTGCACGAGCAAGAGCACGGAGATCGGCGACGGCGGAAGCGGCGGCGCCGTGTACATGGATGGCGGCCAGGACGGCGACACCACGTTCTGCGGCGACTTCTTCTCGAAGAACCATGCGAACGCCCTCGGCGGGGCGATCTTCAGGGTCTTCGACGGCGCGACGCACGACGTGAACCTCGACGTGAGCACCGTCGACGGCAACGTCGCGGACGGCCCCGTGGGCACCGACGGCGCCGGCCCCGGGGCGGGGGCGTTCTATTTTCACCAGTCGAACGTGAAGGTGCACGACTCCACGATCTCGAACAATTCGTCGCCGGGCTGCGGCGCCCTTCAGGCGGACGCGAGCACGCTCGACTTCGTGAACGTGACGCTGAGCGGCAACGTCGCGACCGCGGGCGTCGGAGGCGCCATCTGCATCTTCTCGAACGGCGGGACGCTCACCAACTGCACGCTCGCGAACAATCAGGCCAACGGCGGATCGAGCTATTCGAACTTCTACGGTGCGGCGATCTTCGGAGGCGGCCTGACGCTCGACAACACCATCGTCGCCGGCAACACGACGATGAACACGCAAGGGCGGATGACGTGCGCCGCCACCGAGGCCGGGACCCGCGACGTCCAGTGGCCGAAGGACAAGGTGGCCGGCGGCGGCGCCGATACGGCCTGTCTTCCGGGGATCGCCTTCGTGGATCCGATGATCGGCGCGCTCGGCGATCACGGAGGGGCCACCCTCACCATCGCCGCGGCTGCGGCGGCCTCCGTCCTGCAGGTGGGGGCCTCGTGTCCCCCGACCGATCAGACCGGGAAGCCGCGCGCCAACCCGTGCACGATCGGCGCTCTCGAGAACTGATCCCCTTGCCGGTGGGGCCGTCGCTCGTGCCATGGTGGATGGGGCGGCGAGCGCCGGCCAGACGACATTTGCCCGTGTGCGGGTCTGGCAAGCGCGGAGGCGTGGATGTATGGTCGCGCCTCTCCGGTGGAGACCGTCTCTATCGACTTCGCGCGCGCGGCCGCCGACCTCCGCCTGGAGAAGCGGCTCCACGACGTGCCCACGGCCGCTCGCATGCGAGGGATCTTCTTCGCGATGCTCCGCGATGGGCTCGATCGGCGAAACTTGATCGTCGTGCCGGAGGTCCGCAGGCTCCTGAGCGAGACGCACAAGAGCTATCGGTTTTACCCCGTGAGCGACTTTCTCGAGGCCTACGCCCTCGGGGGCGCGCTCGTGAACTCCGATCCGCGCGAGGGGATCCGAGAGCTCTTCTCGGAGAACGTGCGGTACTTCGCGAGCACCTGGTACGGGAACGCGCTCGCGAGGTTCCTGAAGCCCGACCCGACGGCAGCTCTCGCCTGGCTCGAACGGTCACGCGAACACGTCGCCAACTACGGCAAGTGGCGGCTCGAGCGTCGCGGGCCGTCGCACGTCATCTTGCACATGTTCGACGAATATTTTTGGATTGATTCCGCCCATCGCGGCGGTTGCGAGGGGCTGCTCGCGGCGTGCGGCGTTGCCGGCGAGGTTCACGCCGAGCTTGACGACGACTACAATGGGCGTCTGCACATTCGCTGGGACGTCCGGCAGCGACCGTAGGTGGGCGGGGCAGGTGGCGGGGCCATCGATGGATGGACCAGGCACGACGAGGGGAGGGCAAGAACCGTGGATGCGGAGCAGGGCCAGGGGCGGGCCGTTCTCGACCCTCGACCTCGACCTCGATCTCGATCTTCAGATCCGCCTTCGAGAGGTGCCGGCTACGGCGTGCGGGCGAGGGATCTTCTTTCGGGTCCTCGAAGACGACATGGCGCGGCGCGGGCTCCGAGATCGGCGGACGTGGGACTGGGAGACGACGCTGGGCGAGCAACCCCGGAGCTACGGGCTCTACCCGGTGCGCCGTCTCCTCGTCGCGTACGCAGACGCCGCGCGCCTCGTCGGCTCCGCCCCCCGAGAGGCCGTGCGCGGCATCTTCCGTGGGGGGGTGCACCGCCTTCTCCGAGTCGTGGTTCGGGCGCGGCCTGAAGCGATTCCTCTCGCCCGATCCGCTCGCCGCGCTGCGCTGGATCGAGCGATCGAGGGACCACGTCTGCGACTACGGTCGCTGGCGCGTCGAGGCCGAGGGCGCAGGCAGGGCCACGATCCACATGACCGACGAGTACGTATGGATCGACTCGGCCCATCGCGGTGGGTGCGAGGGTCTGCTGGAGGCGTGCGGCGTCACGGGCGAGGTGACCGCCGAGCTCGACGACCGGTTTCACGGTCGCCTGCGCGTCCGCTGGGCGCGAGGCTAGCTCTCGGCCTTCCTGCTCTCGGCCTTCCCGCTCTGGAGGTCCGGCCTCGAGAGGGGCGGAGCGAGGGCGACGCCGTCGTGGACCCTGGCCGAAGGGAGAAACGCCCGCACGACGCTGCCCGTCGCGTCCGAATCCACGAGGAGATCGCCACCCGCGCGTCGAAGCCGATCACGGAGGCCGGGGAGCCCGCGACGGGCGCTGGGTGAGTCGCTGAAGTGTGGTTCGAGGAGATCGGGCCGGAGATCGCTGGCGATCTGCTGCCCGTCGTCCCGCACTTCGATGATGACGGCGTCTTCTTCTTCGAAGGCGCGAACGACGATCGTGCCCTGACCGCGCGAGGCCGCGCGAATCGAGTCGAGCGCGTTCGCGAGCAGCACGCCCGCGGCCACCACGAGGGTCGTTCGCGACGCGGCGGCCACGCACACTGCGTCTGCCTGGACCGTCACTTCTGCCCACGCTCCGATGATCGGACGCATGACGTCGACGATGTCGGCGAGGAGCGGCGCGACCGTGGCAGGGCTCCCGCTGACCCCCGCTCGATTGAGCTCGCGCAGGAGGCGCACGAGAGACTCGGCGCGGCCTATCGACGCGCGGAGGCGCCGAAGGACGCCCTTGAGCTCGGGCGCCGTGGGGGCAGTCATCCTCCTCGCGATCAGGTGGCGAAGCTGATCCGAGGGCGCCACGAGGGCCGTCCATGCGACGAACTCGTTGTCGACCTCGACGAGACAGTTCATTGCGTCCGTGATCGCCGCGCAGTCGACGGAAGCCAGGGCGAGCGGGGTTTCGAGCCGCTCGCCGAGCGCGGCGCCGAGGACGGCGAAGGCGGCCTCTTCGTCTTGATCGAGGAGCGCGTGGCGGTACTCGGCCGACGCGCGCACGGCCGCGCGCGCGCGCGCCCGGTCGATGGCGCCAGCCAGCGTGGCCGTGGTTACCTCGCCCGCGCGAAGGACCTCGTCAACCCCCAGCCCCAGCGCGAGCCCGGCTTCGCGATCGGCCTCGACGATGCAAACGACCGGTCCGCGCGCGACGGCCGCGAGCGTCAACTTCGCGAGCACGCTCGCGTTGACGCGGACGACCTGAGCGCCGTAGCGCTCTTTCGCCTCCTCGAGCGACGCGCGGTCCGCCTCCGTCCCGCCCGTCCAAAAAATGGTCGGCGGCATCATCCCGCCGCAAGAGTACCCAGCGGGCGACGGCGCCGCCAGGAAATTCAATCCCCGCCGGGCCTCCCCCACGCGCCCGTTCAGGACGGATTCGCGTGCCAGCGCAGCATCGCGCCGTAGCGCGTGATCCCGGCTCCGTGCGCGTAGAGGACGACGTTGGCGCCGTCTCTCAAGAGGCCACGACGGCGCGCTTCGAGAAGATTCGCGACGATGCCGGCGCCGCCGAGGTGCGCGTAGGTCCCGTACGTGCTCGGCACGCGCTCGGCAGCGATGCCGAGGCCGTCGGCGACGGCCGCCTGATACCAGCTCACCGGTTGAATCATCGCCAGAACGTCGACGGCGTCGACCGGAACGCGAGATTCGACGCAAAGCTCGCGAATCGTGTCGATCGGATACGAGAGGATGTTGCGGGCGAGACGCGCGGCGCCCGCCGGATCGTCGACGCCGGGCACGATGGGCCCTTCTCCGTCGCGCCACCACGTGGCGCCCGGCTTGTTCTTGAACGCGTACGTGACCGCGGAGCGGAGCGAGCCGTCTCCGCCACGGACGATGTGCGTGAGCCCGCGCCCCTCGGGGGCCCTTCCGACCACGAACGCGGCCGACGCGTCGCCGAAGATCGGCGACGCCGGAAGCTCGAGGTCGTTGATCCGTCCGATCTGGTGCGACTGCACGCAGAGGACGAACTTCGCTCGCCCTGATTCGACCAGGCCGGCGGCCAGGTCGAACTGCGCGAGCGACGACGAGCAGTACCCCTCGACTCCGATCCCGGGCGCGCGCGAACAGCCGACGATGTCCTGCACGGCCGGGCCGTTGGACGGGACGAGCGCGTCCTGGACCAGCGCGCTCGAGAGGACGAGGTCGATCTCTCCGGGTTCGATGCCGGCGTCCGCGAGCGCCGCGCGGCACGCCTTGGCGTCGCCTTCGACCGTGGGCACGCTGGAGTCGGCGACGCGTCGGCTCGTCGCGCCCTTGAATGGATCCCCTTCGTGCGGCGCCGCGTGCCGCGCGAAGAGGGCGTCGAACGGTCGCTCGGAGTTCGACCGCTCGATGTGCGTGAAGTCCTGCTTGCGCCGGCCCTCGCGCTGCTCCTTGAACGCCTGGACGAACGAAGCCGACCACGCGTCGTTGCCCCGGACGGTCTCCGGCACCCAGAGGCCCAGTCCCACCAACCCTGCTCGGTTCATCGCTCTCCTCCGACCGCGAAGTCTGCGAAGTTGCGTAGCGCGCCGCTCCGCGAGTCGGCGCTGAGAGAAAGGGACGGATCGATCCGGACGTCGAGGACCAGGGGACGCCCGAGCCCCGCGAGCCGCCGCAGGTGCTCGCGATCCAGGTCTGCGGGCGTCTCGATGCGTGCTCCGACCGCGCCGAAGTCGCGCGCGACCCCGGCCAGATCGGCCACGTGCGACGGGAGCGATTGCGGCCGCCGCCCGTACACCGCGTGGAACCCGTGGTGGACCATGTTCCAGCGGCCGTCGTTGATGACCACGAGGACGACGTCGATCGCGTGCTCGACGCAGGTGAGGATCTCGCCGGCGTGCATCGCGAAGCCTCCGTCGCCGCACACGCCGATCACGGTGCGGTTTCGCTGCGCGGCCCGGGCGCCGATCGCGAGGCCGATCCCGGTCCCCATCGAAGCGAATCCGACCATCGTCCGGAACTGCGTCGGGTCGTCGATTTGCAAATAGTGGATGGCGTAGGCGCAGTGCTCGCCCTGGTCGCACGCCCAGAACGCGTCGGGAAAGGCGTCTTGCAACGCCGCGAAGACCCGGCCCGGCTTCAGCGGCCCATCGCTCGATCGGCTCGATTCGTCGACGATCCGGCGTATCCCGGTGATCTCTCGGAGAGGCGGAGGAGGCGTCGAGTCGGTGGGAGCGACCGACAGCATCGCGGAGAGGGCCGCCCGGGCGTCGGCCACGATTCCCGCCGTGACGGGGTAGTTTCGCCCGATGAGCCACGGCTCGCGGTCGATCTGGAACGTCGCCTCCGAACCGGTCAGCGGGATCGTCCATCCGTCCGTGGCGTAGTCGTTGAGCTTGGAGCCCACGATGCAGACGACGTCGGGGCCGGCGGCGAGGTACGCGCGCGCCGACGGATGCCCGCCCAGCCCGATGCCGCCGAGGTGGAGTCGATGGCGCTCTGGAAAGACGCCCTTGGCGTGCGGAGTCGTGACGACGGGGCTGCCCGTGTACTCGGCCAGGAGGCGAAGCTCCAGCGCCGCATCGCGCGCGCCGTTTCCGGCGACGATGAGCGGCCGCTTCGCGCGGCGGAGCCGCTGCACGACCTCGCGGCACGCGCCGGGATCGGGCTCGGGCCACGGGGCCGCCTCGCCGATGGCGATTCGCTGCGGTCGCCCCGTCGCGTTGCCCACGTCGAGCGGCAGCGACAGGAAGACGGGGCCCGGGCGCGCTCCCGTGGCCACGCGGAACGCCTGCTCCGCGGCGCCGACGGCGCCGGCCGCGCTGTCGACGCGCGCGCTCCACCTCGTGACCGTGCGCAGCAGGGCGACCGCGTCGATGCCGTTGGACGACGCGTCCTGGATCGCCCCGCGCGACGCCGCGTTGGCGGGAACCTCGCCGCCGATGAAGATCAGCGGCAGCTCCTCGAGGAACGCAGCCGCGATGCCGGTCAACGCGTTGGTGATCCCGGGGCCGCTGGTCGTCAGGACGAGGGCCGGCATCCTCGTGGCGACCGCGTGGCCGATGGCGCAGAAGGCGGCCATGCCCTCGTGTCGAGTCATGACGAGCTCGATCTCCGGCACGTCGGCGAGCGCGTCGAACACGGAGCTGATGAGCCCTCCGGGAATGCCGAAGGCGACCCGAACCCCCCTTCGCGCGAAGGTCTGCAGCATTGCTCTCGCTGCGTTGACAGCTCGTCCTTTCGAGTCGTGAGGCTCTTGAACGACAGGAGACTGCATGAAGCACCTCGACCGCTCGCGGCCACTCGGCGCGCGAAGGTCCACCCTTCACTATACGACGATTATTTCGTCGATCGATTCTCGACCGCGCGTATTTGGCAAGAAAAGCGCGACGGCTCGACGGGCTCGCCAGCCGCGAGCGGGCGGGGCGTGGGTATTTGCTCGCTGGCACTCAGCCACTCAGGCCCCCCGCGCGTGGCCGCACCGCGCTCGATACGCTCGCCGCGCAATGCCGCCTCGAGGCGCCGCGCGTAACAATTACGAATTCGGCTATCAAGCGAAAAGCGAGAATCGGATGTTCGACGGTGCTCGACGCTGTTCGACGCTCTCGGCGCGGGAATGTTCTCTTCGCGTCTCTCTCCGCAATTCCGCTGCCGCTGCCGCCGCCGCGCCTGCCTGAGTGCGAGTCAGTGTGGGGAGATCGGCTGAAGGCCAGCGCCTCGCTCCTCTGACGCGCGCCCGAGCACGAGCGTGGTCGCCGGATCGAAGAGTCGGACGCCGAAGGCGAGGGGCCGGCTCGCGGGATCGACCTCGAGGACGGTGATCGCGTAGCCCGGGCGTTCGATCGTCTGACCGGCGTGGAAGGCCTCGAGAGGCCCCTCGAAGGCGCGTTCGAGATAAGAATGCAGGTAGGCACTCGCGCGTCGGAGCTCGAGGCGATCGGGCGCCGTGAAGGTCACGATCGAGAGGTCGTCCGCGTCGGGCATGACGCGGGGGACGACGCTCAGGATCTGGACGTCGAGGTCACGCCCGGGCCGGGCGAGCCGGACGGCGTTCGGGAAGGCCAGCGCCGCCGACGCGGGGAGATCCGCGACGAGCACGCGCCTCGATTCCCGCGCCCCATCGAGCGCGGCGACCGTCTCGGCGATCGTGCGCGAGGCGCTTCGCGAGAACGACGCGAACATGGCCGTCCGGCCGACGCACACGAGGAGGACGAGCACGGCGACGATCGCGAGGCCCCGGCGCTGCTTGGCGTCGACCGAGGCGGGCGACACCGGCAGCTGCGACGCGACGAGCACGCAGTAACCCATCGAAGGCAGATAGAGGAAGTGCTCGCCCACGGTGAGCATCATCACGGGCAGGATCGTGATCGCCATCCAGCCCAGGCCCCACGCGGCGACGACGCGGCTCGGCGCCTTCCTGAGGGTGCCGGCGAACACGAACACGATGAACGCCAGGAACGCCGCGAGCAGAGCCGGGTGCGCCTGCCAGAAGGGGAGCGTCGCCATCGGATCGGGCGGCACGAACATCACGAGGTCGGCCAGGTAGAGCAGCGGCGCCGTGAGCAAGTGCAAGGCGAGGCCGGGGTCGCCTGCGTGATACGCAAACGGCGGCGGCGGCGCGCGGAAGCCGCCGAGCAGCACGACCCGCACGACGAGATAGGCGACCGCCACGAGGCCTGCGACGAACGGCGCGACGAGACGCCTCGGCAGCGCCTCGCCGTCTCGCCTGAGGAGGCTGTGCGCCAGGACGACCGCGGGGAACGTGATGGCCATCTCCTTGGCGAAGAGCGCGAACCCGAAGGCCAGGCACGACAGTCCGAGCCGCGACGCGGAGCCCCGGCGCAGCGGACGGCTCTCGAGATAGAGGAGGAACGCCGCCGCGTAGAACACCGTCGCAAGCACGTCGGTGCGCCCCGAGATCCAGCTCACGCCGACGGTGTGGGCCGGGTGGATCGCGAAGAGCGCGGCCGCGGCCCAGGCGGAGAAGCCGGCGCCAATCACGCGACGCGCGATGCCCCAGAGGAGGAGCGTGGTCGTCACGTGGAGGAGCAGGTTCGTGAGGTGGTAGCCGGCGGCGTGCTCGCCGTAGAGGAGGTGGTCGAAGGCGAACGAGAGGACGACGACGGGCCGAAAGTATTCGACCGAGAGCCCCGCCGGCGTCCACCACGCCCCGGCCGTGTCGATTGGGAGCACCCATCCGTGCGTCAGCGAGTCTCGCAGCCGCGCCACGTGCTCGATGTGGAAGTAGTCGTCGGCGAAGAACGGCGAGAAGAGCGCCGGCGAGAGCGCGAGGAGGCAGAGGCACCCGAGGGCCAACGCACCGCGCGCCGTCCCGGCGCCCAGCTTCGCCAGCGGATCGGTGCCTGCGGCGGCTGCTGCAGCGTCTGGTTGTGCAAGCGTCGGGATCAACGAGGTCTCTTGTCGAGTTCGCCGGAGCTCGGTGGCGCGCTTCGGCAGGCAGCTTTTCACGTGGCGGAGGCCGATGGCAACGTGCGCGCGCGGGAGGGACGCCGCGGCAAGGCCGCCGCGAAGGTGCGAAGGTGTCATCCGATCGCGCTGAGGTGAACGACGAACCATTCGCCGCGCCACGAGATGA
>ODAK010004144.1_pt1 | contig 14908 bp, 12 predicted proteins | sample 1539591 | NCBI WGS metagenome assembly ODAK01 (sample SAMEA3539303, study PRJEB22396) | soil metagenome | biome: tundra; feature: field; material: soil | place: USA | collected 2010-05 | depth 0.15 m | reverse complement strand
TGTTGTTGACCGGATACGGCGGCTTCAACATCAGCCTCACGCCGTCATTCGACCCGTCGGACTTTCTCTGGCTCGACGCGGGCGGCACCATCGCGGTCGCGAACCTGCGCGGCGGCGGCGAGTACGGCGACGCCTGGCATCGCGCGGGGATGCGCGAGCGGAAGCAGAACGTGTTCGACGACTGCATCGCCGCGGCCGAGTGGCTGCAGTCCAGCGGACGCGCGGCGCGCGGGCGCGTCGCGATCGAAGGCGGCAGCAACGGCGGCCTGCTCGTCGCCGCGTGCCTGGTGCAGCGGCCCGATCTGTTCGGCGCCGTGGTCTGCCGCGTGCCGGTCGCCGACATGCTGCGCTATCACCTGTTCACGGTCGGACGATTCTGGATTCCCGAATACGGCTGCGCCGACGCCGCCGCCGACTTTCCGTTCCTGCTCCGCTACTCGCCGTATCACCACGTCGTCGATGGCACCGCGTATCCGCCGACGCTCGTGATGACGGCGGACACCGACGACCGCGTCGCGCCGGGCATGGCGAAGAAATTCGCCGCGCGCCTGCAGGAGGCCGTCGCCGACACCGGCGGCCCGATCCTGCTCCGCGTCGAGACGCGCGCCGGGCACGGCGCTGGCAAGCCGATCTCGAAGCAAATCGAAGAGCAGGCGGATATCTATGAATTTCTGTTTCATTACCTGACACGAACGACAGCGAACGAACAACAACGACGCGAGTGAGAATGTGACCGTTCTCAGCCTAGCCCGCTTCGAGGTATTCTCATTTCCCGATGATTTGGTTCTTCGATCGCGACGGCGAGAAGCTGCGGTACGAAATCAGCCGCGACCGCTCCGTCGGACGCTACCGCGTGGTGATCACCCGCCCAGACGGCTCCGAATCTGTCGAAGAAGTCGACGAACCAACCGAGCTCATCGAGCGCTCGGTACGGCTGATGAACTCGCTGCGCGGCGACGGATGGCGCGTCGCCTGATTTAGACGTGCGCGAACGGGTGCACGGAGAGCAGGTGATTGAGCCAGAGGCTCGACAGCTTTTCCTGCACGGTGTTCTGCCGTAGCCGTGCCGCGAGATTCGGAAAGTCGACGCGGTCCATGTCCTGATCCTGGTTGAAGCAGGAGAAGATGATCGTCTCCTTGCCCGTCGCCGGATCGACGTGTTTCTGCAGGCACTGCGCGCAGACTTCTTTCATCATGCATTGCATCGGCGAGTTGATGCTCGCGATGCCCACGTGGCCCGCTTTCAGATGCGGCGCGAGGACGCCGTGCCGCGCCGCCTTGACCGCGGCCATCATGCGGTCGGATCCGATCGCGATGATGCGATCGACGGTGTCGAGCGGCACGAGCCGCGGACCGAGCTCGCCCGCCTGGTACGCCAGCATCGCCTGCACGATGTTCCCGCGGAAGTGCCGATCCTGCGGCCGTCCGGGCTCGACCCCCGCACCGGTGTCGGTGCTCCAGATCACCTGATCGGTCGCCGCCTCGATGTCCTCGCGCTTGAAGAGGTCCTCGCCTTTCTTGTAGCCGGCGAAATAGATCACCTTGTTGCCGGCGTCGCGCATCGCTTTCGCGATCGAAAAGAGCACCGCGTTCCCGAGCCCGCCGCCGAGCAGCAGCACGCTCTGATGTTCGGGAATGTCGGTCGGCGCGCCGGTGGGGCCCATCACGACGACCGGCTCGCCTTTCTTCAGGTACGCGACCAGACGGCTGGACACGCCGAGCTCGAGCGCGATCAGCGACAGGAGCCCCTTCTTCTTGTCCACCCACGCGCCGGTCAGCGCAATCCCTTCCATCAGGAGCGGCGTCGTGCCCACGCGCCGCGCGACCGACTCGTAGTTCTGCAGCCGGTAGAACTGTCCCGGACGGAAGTGCCTCGCGGCGGCCGGCGCCTTCACGACGACCTCGACGATGGTCGGCGTGAGGCGAATGACGTCTTCGACGTGCGCGTTGAGATCCGCGTCGAGCCGGCCCGCAAGTGCGGTCCACGCGGCGTCACGGTTCGGCTGCGCCGCCGGATCCAGCGCCGCGATCTCGTGCGCAAACAGCTTCACGACGTGCGGAAAGCCGTCCTTCGCCGACGCCATCGCCTTCACCACGTTCCCGGCGTAGCGCGGATGATTGTCGCCATAGTAGGAGACGAACCGGCCGCCGGCGTCGTAGGACGTGAAGAAGCCGCCGGCATCGGGCGTGAGGTGAAACCGTCCGTCGCTGCTCCGCGACGCGGCGTAAGGCTGAAAGAACTTCTTCTTCGCGTCCATCTGAAACGTGCCGCGCGCTTCCTTCTCGCATGTCACGTTCGGGGACGTCCCCGCCGCCACCAGCACGGTCCGCGCCGGCAGGGTCACCAGCCCCTCCTGCCCTTCCTGCCCTTCCCGCCTGAAGATCATGGCTTTCACATGGCCGAACTCATCGGCCACCGCCTCGATGGGATTGAGCAGCTCGGCGAAGACGATGCCCTCCTCGAGCGCCTTGATGATCTCCTCATGGTTCAACCGGTACGCCGGCGCATCGACCATGCGCTTGCGATACGCGATGGTGACGCCTCCCCAGGCCCGCACGAGCGGAACGAAATCCGGCCGCTCGCCTGCCTCCTCGGCGCGGTCGCGCTCGGCGGCCACCGCGCGCCCGTGCACGAGGTACTCGTCGAGCAGCGCGAGCTCCTCCGCGTCGTACGCCGCGCGCACGCGATCCTCGCCGATCTCGGTCGCCAGCGCTTCGTACTGGCGCAGCGTCTTCTCGACCCGCAGCGGGTAATACGCCATCAGCTCGGTCGCCGTGTCGATGGCCGTCAGCCCGCCGCCGATCACAATCGCCGGCACGCGCGCCTGGAGGTTCGGCAGCGCCTCGCGCTTGAAGGCGCCCGTCAGCTGCAGCGCCATCAGAAAATCGCTGGCCTTCCTGATGCCGCGCATCAGGTTGTTCTTCATGTCGATGATCGTCGGACGTCCCGCGCCCGCCGCGATCGCCACGTGGTCGAAGCCCGACGTCCACGCGTCCTCAATCGGCATCGTGCCGCCGAATCGGACGCCGCCGTACATCCGCAGGAGGCGGCGGCGCGCCAGCGTCAGGTGGACGAGCGTCAGAAAGTTCTTGTCCCAACGCACAGTGATCCCGTACTCGGACACGCCCCCGAAGCCTTCGAGCACGCGATCGTCGAGCGGCCGGTAGATCTCGCTCCAGTCGCGAATGGGACGCGGCGCTTGCCGATCGGTGCCGACGAGATCCTCCGGCAGCGGCTCGATCTTCAGCCCGTCGATGCCGACGACGCCGAACCCCTCGTTCACCAGGTAGTGCGCGAGCGTGTATCCGGCGGGACCGAGGCCGACGACGAGAACGTTCTTGCCGTTGTATGGGAGCGCGTACGGCCGGCGGACGTTGAGCGGATTCCACCGCGTGAGGAGCCCGTAGATCTCGACGCCCCACGGGAGCCCCAGCACGTCGGTCAGCACGCCGGTCTCAATCTGCGGGATGTTGACCGGCTCCTGTTTCTGGTAGATGCACGACTTCATGCAGTCGTTGCAGATCCGGTGGCCCGTGCCCGGACACATCGGGTTGTCGATCGCGACGAGCGCCAGCGCACCGACGGCATCGCCGGCCTTGCGCAGCATGTGCATCTCGGAAATCTTCTCGTCGAGCGGGCACCCGTTCAGCTCGATGCCGAGCGGATTCACGGCGACCTTGGCGACCCTGGCGAGCTTGTCGGCCGCGGCATCGTCGGTCTTGGCCTCGTACAGCCCCTTCGAGCACGAGTCCTTGTCGCGCTCGTGGCAGAGCACGCAGTAGTGAATCTCGCTCAGCACCTCGCGCTGGTGCATGCGCGTGTCGGTCAGCTTGAATCCGTCGCGGCGGCGCAAGCGGACGTCCGGTCCAATCATCGCTTCCGGCAGCGACGGCGCCGCATGCTGCACGGAGACGAGGTGAAAGTAGTCGAGGTTGTCGGGGAAGCGAAAGATCACCCAACCGCGATACGCCGGATCGTGCAGGCGCGCGGCGCACCAGCGCTTGAGCGCGTCCATGTCGGCCGCGACGCCCGCCTTGTCGCCCTTCTCGCGATCCATCAGCGCGCAGCCGGCGCGCGCCAGCGCCAGCTCGGCATCGTCTGACGAACTGCCCGCGGTCAACCGCGCGACAACCGCGTCGTCCCCGGTGGTTCGGTCGACGTGGGCGCCGCCCTTAATGAGCGGCAGCGCGCGGCGCCTCACGAAATCGATCTTGAACCGGAACAGATCGTCCTGCGCGCGCGTCGAGACGCCAATCGCGGAGGTTTGCGGGTCGGTCTGAAACAGACGCGTGATGAATCGGCTGACGTGCGGCGCCATCGCCACGAGCAGGTTCGACAGCTCGATCGGCGGCCGCGGCGCGTCCGGCGCCTGCCGGTAGCCGTCCCACTGACGCCAGAGCGCCGCGTCCTGCGCTTGCACTTCCTCGCAGAAGCGCTCGTACAACGACGCAAGCCGCTCCGGATTGTGAAGGTCGCTAAAACTGTAGCCGGACACACCAAGCGATGTGTCTGGCGTGGCCGCGTGCAGAGTCGAGCTGAGGTCCATATGAATGAATACTGGATCGCATGACGTGAAAGTTCAGCGGGTTCTATGAAAGGTACGAGGATTTCCTGAGGGAGTCAAACCGGCCGAGCTCGTGCAGTCCGTCTCACACGGCGGCGACCAGCGTCAGCGCAAAGGCATCGTCGCCGTCGATCCACTGGTGGATGGTGCGGAAGCCGGCGCGCTCCAGCACGAGGCGGAGACCGTCCGGGTCATATTTGTATGAGCTTTCCGTCCAAATCGACTCGCCATCCTCCATGTCGAACTCGAGCTGCGCCGCCGGCACGCGCACGTGCTGGCGGCCCCGGCTGACAAGGTGCATCTCGACGCGGGAGGCGCGCGCGTTCCATACGGCGCGATGCGTGAACGCGCTGACGTCGAAGTCACCGCTGAGCTCGCGGTTGATCCGCACCAGCAGATTGAGGTTGAACGCCGCGGTGACGCCGAGTGGATCGTCGTACGCGAGGAGGAGCGCGCGCTCCGGCTTCACGAGGTCGGCGCCGATCAGGAATCCGTCGCCGCGCGCGAGCGCCGCGCGGATCCCGCGAAGAAACGCGTCGGCGCCAGGCGGATCGAAATTGCCGATGTTCGATCCCAGAAAGAGCGCGAGCGTCCGGCCGGATCCGGGGCGGGCGGCCCGCGCTTCGGCGAGGCCCGCTTCATACGACGCTTCATAGGTGACGACATGGACGTCGTCGAGCGCGCTCAGCGCGCGGGCGGACGAGGCGAGCGCGCTCGCCGACACGTCGATCAGGCGCAGCTCCAGCCGCCGGGAGGGGGCGCGGCGTCCCGCCTGCACGAGCGTCATCAGCTTCTGCCCGCTGCCACCGCCGAGCTCGACGACGGTGTCGACCTCGCGTCCAAAGGCGTCGAAGATCTCCCGGCCGTGTGTGGCGAGCAGCCGCGTCTCGGCGCGCGTGATGCGATACCACGGCAAGCGGCAGATGGCCTCGAAGAGCGCCGACCCGAGCGCGTCGTAGAAGTCCCGCGAGGGCAACTGCCGCGGCTGCAGTGCCAGGTAGTACTGCCCGTCGGCGGCAAACTGATCGGCCGACGAGTCCGTGGGCGTTCGACTCACGACGGGTTTCGGCTCGCTCACACCAGATCCCTCACACAGCGGAACGTGGCGTAGACATACGGATAGCGTGCGCGGAACCAGTTGCGAAAGGTCGGCCGCAGGAGCTGGCGAGCGGTGGCGGGCGACGCACCTTTCATCACGAAGTGCTCGCCGTCGAAAAAGTCGGCTGAGTACTCCGGGTACGACGCCGACGCTTCGAAGCCGGGGAACGGCGCGAACGTCGTGCTCGTCCACTCCCAGCCGTTCCCGACCAGGTCCTGAATACCCCACGCGCTCGCTCCCTCGGGGTGGCTGCCCGCCGGCTCCGGATCCCAGCTCGTGAAATCGTACACGCCCGGTCTCGGCTCTGAAGGGACCGCGCCACCGTCGCCATACGCCGCACGCTGGAACTCGGCTTCGGTCGGCAGTCGCGCGTCGCGCCATCTGGCGAACGCGGCCGCCTCCGCCTGGCTCACGTACACCGGCCACGCGGGCGGAAGCGGAATCAGTTCGAACATGCCGCGCCAGTGCCAGCGATCGTACCGCCGTTCCCAGAACAGCGGGTGCGTGACGCCTTCGCTCCGGATCCACGACCAATCTGCCGGCCGCCACCATCGCGGGTTGTCGTATCCGCCGGCGTCGACGAACTCCAGAAACCGCGCGTTCGTCACATCATCCCGCTCGATGTGGAACCGCTCAACGTCGGCGTGGTACGCGGGACACTCGTTGTCCCACCCGAAGGGAATCGACGCGCGATCGACGCCGAGCGTCGCCACGCCCGAGGGCACTTCGATCCATTCAGGCGCAGGCGCGCGCCCCTCCACGCGCGGCGCGTACGCCGCGGGCCGCCGCTTCTGCTCGAAGGGAAGGCGATGCCACATGTAGAGCAGCGTTTCCTGATGCATCGCCTCGTGTTCGAGAATGGCGAAGACGGCTTCGGCGCGATCGAGCAGCGGATGTCCGGGCTGCTCGACTTCCCCGCGCGCGAGCGCGTCGAGGATCTGCCGATCGGCTTCGGCGGCGAACTGGCGAACGATGTCGCGCGAGGGCCAGCGCGCGCGGTCGCTCACCTGCTGCGGCTGGCCGCCGAGCGTGTCACGCGTCTCGTTGGGATCGATCCCGCGTGCAAACAGCGCTTCGAGCGCCGGGTCGATGCTCGGACGCCCCAGCCCCTTCTTGATGAGCGTGTTGAAGCTGAAGGCCGGAAGATGCCCGTCGTAGAACACGATCGGATGGCGCAGCGCGATCGGGCGGCTGTAATACGCCTCGTCGGCCAGGAGATCGAAAAGCCCGCGCGACCGCTCGCGGTTGAGACGATACCAGGCGAGCGCGCGCTCACGGTCGAGGACGGACACCGCGGACGGCATGGGCCAATGTTGATACGAAACGCGCGAAGAAAACAATCCGCGCGGGATGTGCGATAAAATGAACCGCGGATTGCAGATTACGCTGAACGGCGATCGATTGGAGGTCGCCGGCCCCCTCACGGTGAGCGAATTGCTCAACCGGCTCGAGATCGATGCCCGCCGGGTGGCGGTCGAGCACAACCTGGTCGTGCTCAAACGTGCCGCGTTCGGCGAAACGCTCGTCCGCGACGGGGATCAAGTGGAAATCGTGAACTTCGTGGGCGGCGGATAACGTATGACACCAGATTCTTTCACGATCGCCGGCAAGACGTTCACGTCCCGGCTGCTGGTCGGCACCGGCAAATACAGTTCGCCCGCCGTGATGGTGAAGGCGCATGAGGCGTCGGGTGCCGAGATGATCACGGTCGCCGTCAGGCGCGTGAACATCTCCGACCGCTCGAAAGAATCGCTCCTCGACTACATCGACACGTCGAAATACACGCTGCTGCCGAACACCGCCGGCTGCTATACCGCCGACGAGGCGATTCGCACGGCGCGGCTCGGGCGCGAGGCGGGGCTGTCCAACTGGGTCAAGCTCGAAGTGATCGGCGACGAGCGGACGCTCTTCCCCGACAACGAAGCGCTGCTCGAGGCGACGCGCGTGCTCGTGCGCGAGGGCTTCGTCGTGCTGCCGTACACGACCGACGACCCGGTCGTCTGCCGGAAGCTCGAGGAAGCCGGCGCGGCAGCCGTGATGCCGCTGGGCGCGCCGATCGGCTCGGGGCTCGGCATCCAAAATGCGAACAACATCCGGATCATCCGCGAGTTCTCGCGCGTGCCGGTCATCGTCGACGCCGGCGTCGGCACGGCGTCGGACGCGGCGCTGGCGATGGAGCTCGGCGCCGACGCCGTGCTGATGAATACGGCGATCGCCGGCGCGCAGGATCCGATCGCCATGGCCGAGGCGATGAAGTTCGCCGTCCAGGCGGGGCGCCTCGCGTATCTGGCCGGGCGGATTCCCCGCAAGATGTACGCGAACGCCAGCAGCCCTGTCGAGGGTCTCGTCGGACGATAGATCAGCGCACCGCCGGTGGCTCGTAGAGACTCACGGGCATACCGCCGGCGAATTCGGCCAGCGGTCTCCACTCGAGCCGTCCAATCGCGCTGGCCGCGAAGCGTTTCTTGAATAACGGCTCTTCCCATTCTTCGAGCACGATGAACGGCCGGTATCCCCGTTCGCGAAGCAGCGCGATCGTCCGATCGAGCGATTCGGGCGGCATCCAGTCGTACCGCAACGTCACGCGATGCCCGTAGTAGCGCAGGCTGCCGCTGTGCTGCATACAGATCACGACCGCGTTCGCCGGCGTGAATGCCGCGACATAGTCGCCGACCACCGCGTACCGGCGCTCGCCTTCGCGCAGCGCGAAGACACCATGCGAGGCAGCATATTCGACCTGGTGGCCGACGAACAGAACCGACGCGCCCGTCAACACGACCGCCTGCAGCGGCCGTGGCATTTTCGCGAGGCCCCAGGCGACGCCGCTCACCATCAGAATCAGCAGCATGGGCCATGCAGGCAGCAGAAAGCGGAGATACCACCAGGCGTCGAACGGCGAGTACAGGAGATACGCGGCACCCACGCCCGCCGCAAACAGCGCGAGCAGTCCATTGACGCCGCGCGGTCGCCTCGCGAAGGCCACAATCGCAAAGAGCACGAGCGGCGTCTGCGTGTCGAGCAGCCAGCCGCTGTAGCGCCGCAGATTGATCGGTGCATTGCGCCACGCATACAGAACGCCGAGATCGCCGTAGCCGGACGCAAGCGGCGACCTATACAGATACGTATTGACGACCGCGATCAGTACGATGCCCGGCAGCGCGCCGAGCACAAATGCGCGCCAGCCGCCGCGCGTCCACATCAGATAGGCGCACGGCAGCGCGGCGAGCGGCGCCAGATTCGGACGAACCGCGATGGCCATGCCGCAGCATGCGCCGGCAACCACCGAAGAATATTTTTTTGCGCCGAGCGCGAAGAAGATCGCCGCCGTCCAGAAGGCGGCTGCCGGGATGTCGCTCATCGGCCACATCAACTGGAACAGGAACACCGGACTCACCGCGAGCGCGATCGCGGCCCCGGCGCCCACGACGGGCGATGCCGCGCGCGCCCCCAGCAGGAAACACAGCCAGATCGTGACTGCGCCGAAAATCGGCACCACGTAAGGCCTGCCGCTGTTGATGGCGCTCTGAACGCTGATTGCGGGTCCGCTCGCGCCGTACTATACGTGAGCACGCCGCTGCCAAACAGGAGCGCGGCGAGGACGAGCGGGCGAACGACGCTGCGCGAGGACATCCTGACGCCGGCGAGCGTGCCGCGGACGCCGCCGGTCACGTACACGAGCGCCGCCCAGAGGATGAGCGTCAGGCCGGCAAGCAGAAGCGCGCGGTGTTTCATCGCCGGGAGTCTATCAGCCCTTTGCGCTACACTGCGGTCGTGCGGCGAACGATCCGCTTCGTGCTGGCGGTTGCGCCGCTGCTCTCGATCGTCGGCTTCGTCCGCGACGGCCACGTGCCCCTCGTCTTCCGCGCGGCCGTCGCCGCCGTGGCACTCCTCGCCGCGGCCAGGCCACGCGATGCGCTTCTGCTCGTCGCGGCGGTCGGTCCGTTCTCCAGCCTGTGGCTCACGACACCGGCCTCGACGTCCATTCGCGGTGAAACGCTCGTCGTCGCATTCCTGGCGGGATGGCTGGTGAGCGCACCGCCGCAGACGTCCGGCATCGGCCGCGTGACGCGCGCCAGCTGGTGGTGGTTCGGAATCGTCTTCTTCTTGATCGCGATGGCCGCGCTGGAGGAGCAGCGAGCCGGCCTCGCAGCCAGCGTCGTGCAGGCCCGCCATCTGATCGAAGGCGTCGCTCTGCTGGTTGCCGTGCTCGAGCTCGCCAGCGTCAAATCGGCATTCGCGTTTTCGCTGATGCGCGTTCTGGCGATATCGGGAGCGGCGATGGCGATGCTGAGCGTCAGAGTGGCGCCGATGGCCGACCCCGCGGCCACGGGATCGTATGGTGCGCTTGTCCTCGGCGTGTCGTGCGGCATGGCCGCGAGCGCGCGCGGACGGCATCGGTGGGGGTGGCTGGCCGCGATCGTCGTGATCGTCGTGGGATTGACGTTCACCGGCTCACGCACGGCGTTCGTCGGACTCGGCCTCGGAGGCGCCGTCGCCGTCGCGGCCCAGCGCGATCGACCGCGCGATTATGTGAACGCGGGGCTACTCGCGGGTGTGCTGGCGTTTCTCATCACAGGCGCAGCCGGACATCCTCTGCTCGTTCACGACTCGGCATCTCCGTTCTGGATCGTGCTGGGGCTGGCCGCGTTCACCTCATCAGCCGGCACACCACCTCGGTCCGGCCGCCCAGGATAGGCGCGAGCCGCTCGCCGCACTCCTTCGGATCGAGCTCGAGCATCGGCGGCGCTAGTTCCAGCCGTGCAGCCGATAGTAGAGCCAGCTCACGTAGTCGTAGACCGCCAGGTCGGAGGCCACGAGCGATTGCCGTTCGGGCCAGAGCGACCATTGCGCACCGGGGTCCGTGCGCGCGCGTGACGCGGACGGCACGGCGTTCACGCCGAGCGCGCGAAACGTGGCCAGCGAGCGTGTCATGTGTGTCGGCGCCGTCACGAGCACGATCCGGTCGATGTGGCGGGCGGCGAGCATCGACCTGAGGATGATCGCTTGCTCCCGCGTCGTCAGCCCCTGATCTTCGACCACGACACGGCTCACCGGGACGCCGAGCCTGACGATCGCGTCTCGGAACGCCGCCGCTTCGGCTCGCGGCGGATCGAGGCGCTCGGTGTTCCCGCCGGAGACGATGACGAGCGGATCGCCGAGGAGCCGGTACACGCGCGCGCCTTCCATGACGCGCGCGGCGCTCTCGCCCAAATCGTCGAGCGCGAATCCGTCGGCGACATGGCTGACGATCCCGCCCCCCAGCACGACCACCGCTTGTGCCCCCGCCGCCTGGTCCGGCGACTCGAGGCGCTGCGCCGCCGACACGAGCGGTGCCGACAGCAACCACGCGCCGGCCGGCGTCGACACGAACCAGAACCCGAGGAGCGCGATCGTCAGCCACGACCGTCCGATGCGGGACGAACGGCGCCAGAACAGCAGCGCGACGCCGATGCCGAAGACGGCGAGCATCGGCAGCGGCGACGACAGGCGGCAGTTCTCTTTGAGGAATATCGTCAGTGAATGCATGGTCGATGCGCGAGTGTATCAGGCCTTCAGCAGCCGAAGCGCGCGCGCCTCCGGCCTCTTCGCGGCCGTTCTCGACTAGTGTGACGTGGAGGGGTTGGGGCGGGGCCCGCGCTTACAACGTGAAGATCGCCGGACCCGCGAACGACTTCAGCGCGTTCCGCGTGTCCACCACGAGCGGCAGCTTGGCGATGCGGCGGTAGTCGAAGCCGGTGTGGTCGGTCGCCACCACGGCGCAGTCGAACTGCGAAGCCAGCGCCTCATCGAACGGCACCGAATCGAGCACGTGGCCCGCGTGCGACAGCGAGGGCACAAAGGGGTCCGTGTAGGTGACCGACGCGCCTCGTTTCGTCAGCAGCTCCAGGATGTCGAGCGCCGGCGACTCGCGCATGTCGCTGACATCGCGCTTGTACGCCACGCCGAACAGATGCACCCGCGATCCGTTGATCGACTTCTTCACCGAGTTCAGGGCATCGGCAATCCGCTGCACGACATACTCGGGCATCGCGCCGTTCACCTGCCCGGCCAGCTCGATGAACCGGCACTCGAACCCGTTCTGCCGCGCTTTCCACGACAGATAGAACGGATCGATCGGAATGCAGTGCCCGCCGAGCCCGGGCCCCGGATAAAACGGCATGAAGCCGAACGGCTTGGTCTTCGCCGCGTCGATCACTTCCCAGACGCCGATGTCCATCTTGTGGCACATCAGCGCGATCTCGTTCACCAGGCCGATGTTCACCGCGCGGAACGTGTTCTCGAGCAGCTTCACCATCTCCGCGACGCGCGTGGAGCTGACCGGCACCACGGTGCCGACGATCGTCCCGTACAGCGCGGCCGCGGCCTCGGTGCTCGCCGGCCCGACGCCGCCAACGATCTTCGGAATGTTCTTCGTCGTGTAGGTCTGATTGCCCGGATCGACCCGCTCCGGCGAAAACGCGAGGAAGAAATCGACGTCCGCCTTCAGCCCCTTGGCCTCGAGCATCGGCTGGACCACTTCGTCGGTCGTGCCCGGATAGGTCGTTGACTCGAGGATGATGAGCTGCCCGCGCGTGAGCGTCGCCGCCACCCCTTCGACCGCGCGCACGACATACGAGAGATCGGGATCCTTGGTCTTGCGGAGCGGCGTCGGCACGCAGATGTCGATGACGTCCATCGCGCCGAGCGCGCTCATGTCGGCGGTCGCGCGCAGCGTGCCGCCCGTGACGCCGGCCGCGAGCTCCGCCTCCGGCACGTCGGGGATGTAGCTCTTGCCGGCGTTGATCTGCGCGATCTTGCCCGCGTCGACGTCGAAGCCGGTGACGTCGAACCCGTGATTGGCGAACTCGACGGCGAGCGGCAACCCGACGTAGCCCAGCCCGATGACGCCGACGCGCGCCTTGCCGCTGCGAATGCGATCGAGGAGGAGGGCCTGTGCAGACACGGGTTATTGAGCGCCGGCGCGCGCGGTCGCCGCCGTCCTCTGCAGGGGGGCCAGCCGCTCCAAGTCGGCGTCGACCATCATCTTCACGAGCCGTTTGAAGTCGACGTCCGGCGTCCACCCGAGCTCCGCCTTCGCCTTCGACGCGTCGCCGAGCAGATGCTCGACTTCCGCCGGACGCAGGAGCGCGGAATCGACCCGGACGTATTTCTCCCAGTCGAGGCCCGCGTGCCCGAACGCGATCTCGATCAGCTCGCGGACCGAATGGCTGACGCCGGTGGCGATCACGTAGTCGTCCGGACGGTCCTGCTGAAGCATCAGCCACATCGCGCGCACGTAGTCGCCGGCGAATCCCCAGTCGCGGTGCGCATCGAGGTTGCCGACCGACAGCGTGTCGGCGAGACCATACTTGATGCGCGCCACGCCGTCGGTGACCTTGCGCGTCACGAACTCGAGCCCGCGCCGCGGCGACTCGTGGTTGAACAGCATCCCGGACACGGCGAAGAGATTGTAGCTCTCGCGGTAGTTCACCGTGATGTAGTGCGCGAACACCTTCGACACGCCATACGGGCTGCGCGGGTAGAACGGCGTCAGCTCGGTCTGCGGCACCTCGCGCACCTTCCCGAACATCTCACTCGACGAGGCCTGATAGAACTTGATGCTGGGATCGACGCGGCGGACCGCGTCGAGCACCCGCGTGACCCCCTGCGCGTTGAACTCGCCGGTCAGCATCGGCTGATCCCACGACGCCGGCACGAACGACATCGCCGCGAGATTGTACAACTCGTGCGGGCGCACCTCGTCGATGAGCCGCAACAGCGAGAGCTGATCAAGCAGATCCGCCGGCTTCAGCGTGATGCGATCGACGATGTGCTGGATTCGCCAGAGATTGGGCGCGCTCGAGCGCCGCATCATGCCGACGACCTCGTAGCCCTTCTCGAGCAGCAGCTCGGCGAGATACGACCCGTCCTGTCCGGTAATTCCGGTGATGAGCGCTCGTTTGGCCATGCTAATGTCGGAGTTTCCTCGGAGTTCCCCACGCGGAATTTCGCCTCATTGTACACTACCGGGGTCGCATGGAACGCATCGACGTCGCCGTCATCGGCGGCGGACTCATCGGTCTCGCCGCAGCGCTCGCGATCGCCAGGCGCGGGCGATCGGTCTGCGTGCTCGAGCGCCACCCGCGCGCGGGTCTCGACACGAGCACGCACAACAGCGGCGTGATTCACGCCGGCATTTATTATCCACGTGGCACGCTCAAAGCGAGGCTCTCCGTCGAGGGTGGCCGCCTGCTCTACGACTTCTGCGCGGCCCACGGCGTGCCGCACGCGCGCTGCGGCAAGCTGATCGTCGCGCGTGAGGAGGCGGAGATCGCGGCCCTCGACGCACTGCGTCAGCGTGGCGAGGCCAACGGCGTCGAGGGACTGGCGCTCGTCGATCGCGCCTTCATCACCCGCCGCGAGCCGGCCATCGGCGCCGCCGCCGCCCTGTTCTCCCCCCACACCGGCATCGTCGAGGCCGAGGCGCTCGTCAAGGCGCTCCTTCGAGCGGGCGAGTCGGCCGACGTCGTCTTTCTGGCCGGAACGACGCTCGCGGGAGCCGACCGCGATCCGGCGGGCGTGGTGCTGCACACCGCGCGCGAAGCGATCGGGGCACGAGTGGTCGTGAACGCGGCCGGCCTGTATGCCGACGCGGTGTCGGAGATGCTGGGCGGAGAGCGCTTTCGCATCTATCCGTGCCGGGGCGAGTACGCCGAGCTGGCGCCGGCCAGGCGCAGCCTCGTCAACGCGCTGGTCTATCCATTGCCGCACGCATCGGGCCATGGCCTGGGCGTGCATCTGACGCGGTCGACGGGCGGAGACGTGTGGATCGGCCCGACGATTCATTATCAGGATCGGAAGGACGACTACGAAGACGGGCGCGAGCCGCTCGAGGCGTTTGTCGAGCCGACGCGCGAGCTGCTGCCAGACGTGACGCTCGCCGATCTGCGACTCTCGGGCAGCGGCATCCGCGCGAAGCTGCATCCGCCCACTGAATCGTTCGCCGATTTTCTGGTCCGGCGCGATCGCGAGAATCCGGCGGTGATTCAGGCGGCCGGCATCGATTCTCCTGGATTGACGGCGTGTCTAGCGATTGGAGAGCTCGTCAGCGACATCGCTGGCGAGATACTGCGCTAGCGCATCCTGCCACGCGGGCATCGCCACACCCGCATCCCGCAGCTTCTCATTCGACAGTGCGCAGTAGAGCGGCCGCGCCGCACGCAGTGGCACATCCGCCGTGCGCACCGGCACGAGCCGCGAATCA
>ODAK010004143.1_pt1 | contig 14908 bp, 14 predicted proteins | sample 1539591 | NCBI WGS metagenome assembly ODAK01 (sample SAMEA3539303, study PRJEB22396) | soil metagenome | biome: tundra; feature: field; material: soil | place: USA | collected 2010-05 | depth 0.15 m | reverse complement strand
GAGCGGCGGATAGTCCCACGACGCCTGCGGGTCCTTGCCGAGATACAGCATGTCGTCGTGATGCGCGTGGCCGCACATCCGCATCGCCACGAGCTCGATCAACGCCGGGCCAAGACCCGCGCGCGCGCGCTCGGCCGCCCACGCGAACGCCGCCGCGATCGCGTCGGGATCGGTGCCGTCGATCGTGAGGCCCGGCACCCCGTACCCCACCGCCTTGTCGGCGAACACGCGGACCGCCGATTGTTCCGCGACCGGCGTGGACAGCGCCGTCTGGTTGTTCTCGACGCAGAAGATCGCGGGCAGCCGCCGTGCGGCGCACAGGTTGATGGCTTCGTGCCACTCGCCGAGCGACGACCCGCCTTCGCCGATGAACGAGACGGCGACGCGCCCCGATCCGTCGCGCGCGAACGCCATCGCCATGCCGGCCATCGTCAGCGTCGAGACCGAGAGCGGCGCGGCCGGCGGCAGCACGCCCCAGCCGAAATCGCCGGTGTGCAGATCCTTGCCGTCCATCGGCGCGCCGGCCTTGCCCATCTGCGCGTTCAGCGCCATCCGCACCGTGGCGGCGTCCGGACGCATCGCGAGCGAGACGCCGAGATCGCGAATCACCGGCGCGACGACGTCGCCGCTCCAGCCGCCGGCCGCGGTGCGAAACGCCGCGCCGCGGCGCAGCCGGATCGCCGCCGCGTAGATCGCTTCCTGCCCGAGCGAGCGGAATCCCTTGCCCTGAAACGCGACGCCGCCGTACTTGATGTCGCCGCCAGTGAAGAACGTCTTGAGGCGATTGTCGGTGGCGCGCGTGAGGAGCATGCCGCGGAGGATCTCGCGCCGTTCATCAGCCGACAACGAGGCTTCGATCGCGGCGCGGCGCAGGAAACCGTCGCAGGCGTCGACGAGCTCGGCGTGCGCCTGGCCGATGCGCGTGCCGGCGGAGACGCGCGGCGTCGACTCGGCGAGGCCCGGCGGCAGCGGCCGCGCGCTCAAGCGCCGCGTCAGCTCGCGGCGCAAGGGCTCGCGCAGCGCGTCTATTGATTTATCGCCCGCGGCGGCGTGGAACGCCTCCATCGCCTCGGCGAGCGCGAACGGAAACCGCTCGGCGACGAAGGCGCCGAATCGGCTCGCCAGGGCGGCTGCCTTCTCGACTCCCACGGATCCGGCCGGCTTCGGCATGCGCAATGATAATTCAGACCCGGCGCACGATTCCGGTGGGCTCGACGCGGAGGCGCGTGCCGGACTCGAGCGCGTCGAAGTCGCGCGATTCGAGCGCCACGACCGGGAACGACTTGCCGTACATCACGCCGGCCACGATCTAGGCGAGGGCGAAGAACGAATCGGCGTCGGTCGTCAGAATCGCCGCCGGCGCCGTGCCCGCCCGCACCGCCTCCAGCAGCACCGCGGTCGTCGTGGACGAGCCTTTACTGCATGGCACCGCCAGGATGCGTCCGGCCGCCGACACGCCGGCCAGCGGATGGTGCTTGTCGATGATCGTGCCGGTGTGGAAATCGTAGCCGCCCCAGAACGACAGCGCTTCGTGCGTGACGAGCGCCTCGCCTTCCGCCGATCCGGCGACGATGGGACGGCCCCCGATGACAAAGTCGACGGCGTTCACGGCGTCTCCCACAGCGAATCGTCCCGCACCACGCGTCCCTCCACCGCCGAGCGCACGCAGTCGGCGAGGCTGCCGAAGGTGACGCGCGTGTTCAGCAGGCTCGGCGCGTAGTAGGCGTACTTCGGCGAGTTGGTCATCAGCGTCTTAATCTCCGGCGGCAGCATCGGCGACGCGAGGATGCACGTGTCGAGCGTGATCTGCGCGCCGAAGTCCACGATGGGACCGAGCACGCCGGCCTTCTCGGCCATCTCCTTCATGAACCGCCCCGACGTGATCAGGAACTTGACCTTCGCATGCCGGCGCTTGCCGGCGACGAGCGGCGCGAGCTGCACGAACTCGGCGACCGAAAAATGCGGGCTGCCGAGGATCACCATGTCGAGCGGCTGGCCGTCGGCGGTCGTGAGCTCCCGGCGCGCCGCGCGCAGATCCGCGATGGTGATTTCCTGCGTCTGCCGCGGTGCGCGTCCTTGAAATGCGGCGTCGAGCGTTCCTGCCTCCGGCGTCACGCCGACGATGTGGAAGAGCGCGACGCGGCCGGATGAAGCAACAGCGGCGGAAAACGCTTTGAGGTGATCTTCGGTGGGGACAACGTCGACGCCCTCGATCACCGGGATCAGATCGCCGGCGAGCTTGCCGACGAGATGGCCGAGCACGGCGAAGAACTGATCGTCCTGCTGCAGCGCGCGCGGAATGCCGGCGAGCCGCAGGAGCAACTGCCCCGCGCGGTTCTCGGTGAGATGCAGGCCGACGGCGGGCACGCGACCCGCGATCGCGCAGCAGATGTCGAGGAGGTCCGGATAGCGTTCGGTGCGCGCGCCGATCACCGAGTTGGCGAACGCGATGGCATTCGACTCGCCCCAGGCGATCTGCTGGCCGAACGACGGACGCATCTTGGTCTGATACGGCGCGCAGGTCCAGGTCGGCACGGCGCCCATGCGTTCATAGGCGAGCATCTGCCGGGCGGCCTTGGCGGCCCAATCGGCCGGCACCGCCCAATCCTTCCAGCCGCATTCGTCCACGCCGCTGACGTTGAGGCTCGTCGGCACGGCGACCTTCGCGCCGAGCGCGGCCAGCCGCTCCGCGAACTCGAGCGTCGCGTCGCCGAGATAGATGGTGCTGTCGACGTGAGCCTGCGTGATGTCCATCAGCTCATCCGCGCCGTAGACCTCGGCCATGCGGACGAGAATCTGCATCGCGAGCTGGGGGGCGGCCCCCTTCGCGCCGTCGAGCATCGCGCGGTCGCCATCGGTCAGGTGCATGAACCCCCACTATAATGCGCGGCATGAACATCCGACGTGCATCCATCCTGGCCGCTCTCGTCTTCTTCATTCACCTGCCGGCCGGCGCCGCACCCCAGCGCGGACGCGGCGGCGACTCGGGCGAAGTCACCGTGCTCAAACCGGCTCGTGTCTTCGACGGTGAGACGACGCACGAGGGGTGGGCGGTCCGCGTGCGCGGCTCGCGCATCGACGCGGTCGGTCCCGCCGCCGGCGTGTCCGCGCCGGGCGCGAAAGAAATCGATCTGCCTGGCACGACGCTCCTGCCGGGACTCGTCGAAGGACACTCGCACGTGCTGCTGCATCCGTACAACGAGACCAGCTGGAACGATCAGGTGGCGCACGAAGCGCTCGCGCTGCGAACGGCGCGCGCGGTCAATCATCTGCGCGCCACGCTGATGGCCGGCTTCACCCTCGTCCGCGATCTGGGCACCGAGGGCGCGGGCTACGCGGACGTCGGGCTGAAGGACGCCGTCGATCAGGGGATCATTCCGGGCCCGCGCATGCTGGTGTCGACGCGCGCGATCGTCGCCACGGGCAGCTACGGGCCGAAGGGATACGCGCCGGAATGGACCGTGCCGCAGGGCGCCGAGGAAGCCGACGGCATCGACGCCCTGTCGCGCGTCGTCCGCGGCCAGATCGGGAAGGGCGCCGACTGGGTCAAGTTCTACGCCGACTACCGGTGGGGTCCGCTGCCCGGCGCGCGGCCGACGTTCACGCCGGAGTCGCTGGCGCTCGGCGTGCAGGTCGCGCACATGTCGGGCGCGCCGGTCGCCGCGCATGCGACGTCTGTTGAAGGCATGCGCAACGCGATCCTCGCCGGCGTGGACACGATCGAGCACGGCGACGCCGGCACGCCCGAGATCTTCAAAATGATGGCTGAGAGAAAGATCGCCCTCTGCCCGACGCTCGCCGCCGGCGATGCGACGAGCCAGTACGCCGGCTGGAAAAAGGGTGAGCAGCCGGAACCCCAGAGCATTACGCGCAAGCGCGCGAGCTTCAAGGCGGCGCTCGACGCGGGCGTGACGATTCTCTCGGGCAGCGACGTCGGCGTCTTCACGCACGGCGACAACGCGCGCGAGATCGAGCTGATGGTGAACTACGGCATGTCCGCCGTCGACGCGCTCAAGGCGGCGACCTCGGTCGCGGGCCGCGTGCTGCGCATGGAGAATCAGATAGGACAAGTGAAGCAGGGGCTCTTCGCGGATCTGATCGCGGTCGACGGCGATCCGACGAAAGACATCACGGCGCTCCGCCGCGTGACGTTCGTGATGAAGAACGGCACGGTGTACAAGAACTGATGTTCCTTACCACTCTCATCGACACGAAAAGCCTCTCGTCACACGTCGGCGATCCGGGTTTCGTCATCGTCGATTGCCGGTACACACTCGACGATGCGGGATGGGGCGAGCGCGAGTACCGGACACGGCACATCCCCGGCGCCGCGTACGCGCATCTCGGACACGATCTCGCTGGAACGAAAACCGGCACGAACGGACGCCATCCGCTTCCCGACGCCGACTCGCTGCGGCGCACGTTCAGCCGCCTGGGCATCGCGGACGGTATGCAGGTGGTCGCCTACGATCAGGACACGGGCATCTACGCGAGCCGCTTGTGGTGGCTGCTGCGCTGGTTCGGGCACGACGCGGTGGCGGTGCTGGACGGCGGCTTCGCCAAGTGGATGTCGGAATCACGGCCGACCTCGTCTGGCGACGAAGCGCACGCCGCGTGCGAATTCGGCGGCGGGCCGCGCGAAGGCTGGACGATGAACGCCGACCAGGTCGCCGCGATCGCCGGCACGCCCGGCTGGCGCCTCGTCGACGCGCGCGCGCCGGAGCGCTATCTCGGCACGATCGAGCCGCTCGACAAGGTGGCGGGGCATATTCCCGGCGCCGCGAATCATTTCTACAAGTGGAACCTCAACGACGACGGCACGTTCCGATCACCCGAAGAGATCCGCGCGAAGGTCCACGACACGGTCGGCGCCGTTGCGCCGTCGCATCTCGTGTCGTATTGTGGTTCCGGCGTGACGGCGTGCCACAATCTGCTCGCGCTCGAGCACGCGGGCCTGCCCGGCGCGAAGCTGTATCCCGGATCGTGGAGCGAATGGTCGAGCGATCCATCGCGTCCGGTCGAGAAACCATGATGCCACTTCCCAAGCCCCTCGGTCCGTATTCCCCCAGCACGCGGTTCGATCGGTTGATCTTCGTCTCCGGCCAGGGCGCCACCGATCCGGCGACGGGCAAGCTGGCGGGCGACACCGTCGAGGCGCAGACGACGCAGTGCCTCAAGAACGTGCAGGCGATTCTCGAAGCGGCCGGCTCGAGCCTGCAGCACGTGTTGCGCTGCGGCGTGTTTCTCGTGGACATCCACGAGTTTCCGAGCATGAACGTCTCGTACGCGCGGATGTTCGGCGACCATCGTCCCGCACGGACCACCGTGCAGGTCGCGGGGCTTCCGGGCAAGGGGCTGCTCGTCGAGATCGATGCGATCGCATACGTGCCGCTATAATCGGCGCCATGAAACGTCTGCTCCCCGCTGTCTGCGCCGTTGCGCTCGCCGTCACCGCGCTCAGCGCCGGATCGGTCCCCGTCCGAGCCAGGAATGGCATCGTCGCGTCGCAGAACGAAATCGCGTCGCGAATCGGCGCCGACGCGATCAAGGACGGCGGCACCGCCGTCGACGCCGCGGTCGCGACGGCGTTCGCGCTCGCCGTCGTCCATCCCACGGCCGGCAACATCGGCGGCGGCGGGTTCCTCGTGTATCGGCCGGCGAGCGGCGAGCCGGTCGCGTACGACTTCCGCGAGATGGCCCCCGGACAATCGTCGCCGACCATGTTCCTGAAAGACGGGAAATACAGCCCCCAGATGCATCACAACAGCTACCTGTCGGTGGGCGTGCCCGGCACCGTCGCGGGCTTGCACCTCGCGTGGACCGAGCAGGGCAAGCTGCCGTGGAGGCGGCTGATCGATCCCGCGATTGCGCTGGCGCGCGACGGGTTCACCGTGAGCGACGGTCTGGCGCGGTCGCTCCAGCAGGCGCTCCCGCGCTTCACGCAGATGTCGCCGGCCGCGGCGGCGCAGTTCTCGAAGGGCGGCGTGCCGTACGAAGCGGGCGACACGCTCAAGCAGCCGGATCTCGCGCGGACGCTCGAGCGCATCGCCGCGCGGGGGCCGGCCGGCTTTTATGAGGGCGAGACGGCGCTCGCGCTCGAAAAAGAGATGCTCGCGCACGGCGGCCCATCACGCGCGAGGACCTGAAACAGTACAAAGCCGTCCGCCGCACGCCGGTCACGGGGACGTACCGCGGATACGAGATCGTCTCGATGCCGCCCATCAGCTCAGGCGGCGTCGCGCTCATCGAGATGCTGAACGTGCTCGAGGGCTACGACCTCGCGAAGATGGGCCCGGGCTCGGCGGCCGAGGTGCATGTCCTCGTCGAATCCATGAAACGCGCGTTCGCGGATCGCGCGCACTATCTCGGCGATCCGGCCTTCAACACGGACATGCCGATCGCCCGGCTGATGTCGAAGGCGTATGCGGCCCAGCTGCGCAAGTCGATCGACCTCGAGCACACGGTGAAGTCGTCGCCAGCGACCTTCGAGTGGCCGAACGAGAGCGACGAGACCACGCAGATCTCCATCGTGGACGCCGCGCGCAACGCCGTGTCGCTCACCTACACGCTCGAAGGCGGCTACGGCGTGCACGTCGTCGTCCCCGGCGCAGGGTTTCTCTTGAACAACGAGATGGGCGACTTCAACGCGGGCCCGGGCCTGACCGACGATCAAGGCCTGATCGGCACCAGCCCGAATCTGGCGGCGCCCGGCAAGCGGATGCTGTCGAGCATGACGCCGACCATTCTCGCGAAAGACGGCCGCCTGTTCATGGTGACCGGCAGCCCGGGCGGCCGCACGATCATCAACACCGTGCTCGAGACGATCGTCAACGTCGTCGATTTCGGCATGAACGCGCAAGAGACCATCGACGCGCCGCGCTTCCACCACCAGTGGCTGCCGGACAAGATTCAGTACGAAAAGTACGGGTTATCGCCCGACACAATTGTCGAGCTCCAGCGCCGCGGCCACACTCTGCAGGCGACGGGCGCCCAGGGCGTCGCGCAGGTCGTCATCTACAACACGAAGGACGACATGCTCGAGGGCGGCACCGATCGGCGCGCGTCCGACGGCGCCGCGGTGGGCGTGCGGAAATAAAAAAAGGGCCGGCACATGGGGCCGGCCCTTGAATCAGTGGTGATGCGGTGGAGTCTGTCGTCGTCTCAGTGCACCAGCGGGTGCTTCGGCCACTCGACGTTCTGCGATGCGCGCCAGTCGTCTTCGATGATGGCGTAGAGCACCTGGTCCAGGTAGTCGCCGTTCTTCTGGAACGACTTGCGGAGAATCCCTTCCTGCACGGCGCCCATCTTGAGGAGCGCGCCGTTGCCGCGTCCGTTCAGCACCGCGGCGCGCGCTTCGAGGCGATGCACGCCGACCGTGTTGAACGCGAACGCGAGCATCAGTTCGGCGCCCTGCTGGAACACGCCCGTCCCCCAGAACGCCGATCCCACCGCGAAGCCCCACTCGGCCGTGCCGAAGCCCGGCTCGGACTCGCGCAGCTGGAAGATGCCGATCGCGGTGTCGAACCCCTGCAGCGTGACCGCGAAGCAGGCATACGTGCCGGCCGAGCGCTGACGCAGCGTCCACGCGATGAAGCGCTCGAAGCCTTCAACCGTGGTGGGCGGCGGCGAGATGAAGCGCGCCACCTCTTCGGTGGTCAGCATCGCGAAGAGCGACGGCGCATCCGACGCCCGCAGCTCGCGAAGGACCACCTGCTTGCCGGCCATCACCGGCAGGCGATTCCGCCAGTCCGTGCTGACAACGTCCGGCGCGTCGTGCTGGACTGACGTCATCACTTGTGTGGCGATCATCTGCCGGTCCAGTTCAGCGCTGTAAGGCATCTTTTCCATGACTAGATGCCTCCCACGGGATCGGGCACCACCGCGGGTGGCGGAGGCGGCGGTGGCGGCGGCTGAGCCATCAGCCTGATCATCAGCTTCAGCAACTGTCCGTCGGTGAGCTGACCGAGCGACACCTGCGTGACCGCGCCGTTGGCCGCCAGGTCGCCGAACACGGTGTTGCCGGACGCGTCGCTGCCCCAGACGATATTGTCGCAGCCGCCCGACGCCGCGTCGCAGTCGCTGCCCCACGCGATGTTGTCGGCGGCGGTGCTGCTGTCCCATGCGATGTTGTCGGCGGCGGCGCTGCTGCCCCACACGATGTTGTCGCCGTCGGCGCTGCTGCCCCACACGATGTTGTCGCCGTCGGCCGAGCTGCCCCAGACGATGTTGTCGCCGTCGGCCGAGCTGCCCCACACGATGTTGTCGCTGTCGGAGCTGCCCCACACGACGTTGCAATCGTCGCCGCCGCAGTCGCTGCCCCAGACGATGTTGTCGTCGGCGCCGTCGGCGCTGCTGCCCCACACGATGTTGTCGCCGTCGGCCGAGCTGCCCCAGACGATGTTGTCGTCGGCGCCGTCGGCGCTGCTGCCCCACACCATGTTGTCGCAGCCAGCGTCGGCGCAGTTGCTGCCCCACACGATGTTGTCGCCAGCATCGGTCTTCGCCACGCCCCAGATGACGCCCGCCTTGAAGGCGCTCCCCGATGGCGTCGGGAGGCCGCCGCTGAGCAGGTGGTTGCCCCAGAGGATGTGCTTGCTCCACATCTTCTGCGTCGGCACTTTGTCGCCGGCCTGCGCGGTCGCGTAGAACTTCGCGAGGCGCACCGCACCCACCGTGTTCAGGAAGCCCGCGCCCTGCCGGAGCGCGCTGTAGCCCGGATAGGTCTGCGCGGTGTACTGCAGAATCGCCTTGACGCCGTTCGGCGTCAGCGACGGGTTGACCTCGAGCATCAGCGCGACGGTGCCGGCCACGACCGGCGAGGCCATGCTCGTGCCCGACAGGCTCAGATACGGGACGAACGGCGTCGGAATCAAGCCGGGCAGGAGCGCCGCGGCATCGGTCGTATAGAACGTGCTGCCCGGCGTCGCCAGCGACACCGTGCCGGTGCCCGGCGCGACCAGGTCGGGCTTGGCGTTGTAGTCGATGTAGGTCGGCCCATTGGAGCTGTAGCTCGCCATCGTGTCGTCGCCGCGCGCCGGCGTGCCCATCGTGCTCGACGCGCCCACGGTCAGCACCCACGGCGCGTTGCCGGGCGCCGTGATCGTGCCGTACAGCGGCTTGCCCCCCGGACCCTTGCCCATGTTGCCGGCCGCCGTCACCACCACGACGCCGGCATCCACCACGCTTTTCGCCGCCAGCGTCAGCGGGTCGGTCCAGTACGATTCCCGGATGCTCGCGCCCACCGACATGTTGACGACCCGGATGTTGTACTTATCCTTGTTCGCCACGACCCAGTCGAGCGCCGCGATCATGTCGCCGATCGTGCCCAGGCCGTTCGCGTCGAGCACCTTCAGCGAGACGAGGCTCGCGTTGGGCGCCACGCCGGCCTTCTGGCCGTTCGAGTCGAAGCCGTTGCCGGCGATGATGCCGGCCACGTGCGAGCCGTGGCCGTTGTCGTCGTAGGGCAGCGTCTGGCCGTGCACGAAATCGACGAACTTGGAGACGCGCTGATCGCCGTACGGGTAGGAGCCGCCCGCGGCACCCGTGGCGAGGTCGTCGTGCCACGTCGTGATGCCCGAATCAATGATGGCCACGCCGACGCCGGCGCCGGTCGCCCCAAAGGCCTGGCGCGCGGCCAGCGCGCCAATGGTCAGCGAGGTGCGGAAGTTGTGCTTGAAGATCGGGCGGTTTTCATGGATGTCGAAGATGTCCGGGTGCGCTTCGAGCTGCTTCAGCAGCCGGTTCGGCACATCCACGACGTGGCTGTTAATGAGGGTCAGCTTCCCCGCGCGCGCATACGGCTTGAATTGCGCCGGGAGCCTCGCGCCCTTCTGCAGCGTGACGATGACGCTCGTCACGTCGTTGGGACGGCGGCCGGTGGAGCGATCGATCAGATCGCGATCGAGCTTGGGATGCGCCGCCTTCTGACCGGCAACACCGGGTTTCACCTTGCCAGGCTGACGCGAATGCTGCCGGTGGCCGTGTTGGCCGGCGGCAAATGCCTGAGGAGTGAACCCGAGGATCAAGAACATGAGAACGGCGAACGTTCGTTTGGGACCCCAAACGGCCTTTCGCCGGATATCGTGCGGGTCGTGGGAGAGTTTCATCACTAGACAGGAGAGCAAACGCGCAGCCACACATGCTATTCCTCATGTTCTATCAGGGAAGTGGCTTGTTTCCAGCTATTTACACAGGAGATCGAGTTGGGATTCGAAGAAACTCGAACAGATGCTACGTGTGCCGTATTGCAACACTGACTGTCGTTATTGTCGTACTATGTCGTTTTATAAGGTACTCTTTAGGACAATAAAACCCACCGTCGCGACGATCAACGCAGAAACCGCAGAGCCCGCGGAGCAGACCAAGCACAGATTGTTTCTGCGGGTTTTGCGGGTTCTGCGTTGATCGTTGTTAGGTCTGCCGTCGGATCTTTTCGACGATCGCCGTCGTCGAATATCCCGGCGCGAGCGGCACGCGCACGACCTTGCCGCCTCTCGCCTCCACGGACGCGCGGCCGACGATGGCGTCTTCGGCCCAGTCGGCGCCTTTCACGAGCACGTCGGGCTGCAGCGCCGCGATGATCGCGTGCGGCGTGTCCTCGTCGAACACGACCACCGCGTCCACCGGCGACAACGCCGCCAGAAGCTCGGCGCGTTCGTCTTCGGGCGTGATCGGCCGATTGCGGCCTTTGTTCGCCCGCACCGATCGATCGGAATTGATGCCGACGATGAGCGCGTCGCCGAGCGATCGCGCGTGCTGGAGATAGCGAAGATGGCCGGGATGCAGGATGTCGAACACGCCGTTGGTGAAGACGACCGTCTTCCCATCGGCGCGGAGCCTGGCTATCAAGTGGACGGCGTCAGTCGTCGTCACGGCCGGCTGGAAACTGCAGGTTCGGCGAGAACGTCCAGTGATGACGCGGCCGGTAGATGCCGACGTCGTGCGTCCGCGACTTCACGCGGAAGGTGTACAGCAGCCGGTGGTAGTCGTACGGCGCGCCGTCGCGCTTGTGGACGGCGACGTCCAGCTTGTACGTGCCTTCGACCAGGTCGAGCCCTTCGATCGCGAACGTCGCCTCGGCGTCCCCTGCCAGGCGCGCGGGATTCATCTCTTCGAGGAACGTGTTCGTGCCGTAGCAGCACACGCCTTCGGCGCTGAAGATGCCGATGCCGAACACCACCTCGTCGTTCGGCTGCGCGGCGCGCACCTTGAGCTGAATCGACATCGGCTCGCCCGAATGAAAGATGAATCCCGGCTTGCCGTCGCCATCGAGCAGCGTGACGTCGACGATCTCGACCTCGCGCGCGCCCCAGCGCCCTTCGGTGGCGTGGAACATGTTCTCGGGCGGGCGCGTGGCGTCCGGCTCGCTCGGCGGCGGCTGAACACCTTCGTCGGCGGCCGCCACGGCCTTCGCCGTCGTCGTCTCCATGAGGTGCTCTTCCGAGGCCTCGACCGACATCAGGTATTCGCTGACGACCCGTTTGGGATCGCCGTGCGAGCGGGCGACGCCGGCGTCGAGCCAGAGCGCTTCGTCGCAGAAGCGCTCGACGAGGCCCAGCGAGTGCGTGACGAGCAGGATCGTCTTGCCGCGCCGCCGGAACTCGGAGAACTTGTCGAGACACTTGTGCGTGAAGGCCTCGTCGCCGACGGCGAGCACTTCGTCGACGAGCAGGACGTCGGGATCGACGTGAATGGCGACGGCGAAGCCGAGGCGCATGTACATGCCGGACGAGTAGGTCTTGACCGGCGCGTCGATGAATTCGGTGAGCTCGGCGAACTCGACGATTTCGTCGAAGCGCTCGTGAATCTGGCGCTTGGTGAGGCCCAGCATGATGCCGTTGATGAACACGTTCTCGCGGCCGGAGATCTCGGGGTGGAAGCCGGCGCCGAGCTCGATGAGCGCCGAGATGCGTCCCTCGACGCGGACCGTGCCGGTCGTGGGTTTGGTGATGCCGGCGACGAGCTTGAGCGCCGTGCTCTTGCCCGAGCCGTTCGGGCCGATCACGCCGTAGGTGCAGCCTTTCGGCACGGTGAACGAGACGCCGGTGAGCGCCGAGAACGTCTCGCTCGGCTGCAGCGTGCGCAGGATGCTCCGCTGCAGCAGCGCGCTTTTGAGCGTCGCGAACTGCCGGCCGCCGTAGCGCCGGTAGATCTTCGAGACGTTGAGGAGCTCGATCGCCGGCGTCATACCGCCTCGGCGAAGGAATCGCGCAGCCGGTCGAACAGCCAGTAGCCGGCGAGAAACAACACCACTGACGCCGCGCCGAGCGAGAGGAGCCACTTCCAGTGGCCCACCGGCCCGTAGAACAGCGTCTCCTGGTAGGAGATGGCGAGATGCGTGAAGGGGTTGAGGTCGAAGAGGTGTTTGTATTTGCGGACGTTGTCCTGCTGCCAGGAATAGATGATCGGCGTCGCGAAGAACCAGAGCGTCAGGATGTTGAAGAGCAAATCCCGGATGTCGCGAAAGTGCACCGTCAGCGCCGAGAGCATCAACCCGAGCGCCAGCGTGAAGACGAGCTGCACGAGCACCGTCACGGGAAACCAGAGCAGATTGAACGAGAGGTGCAGCTTGTGGAAGTAGATCAGGCCAGGCACGAGAATCAGCAGGCCGAGAAAGAAGTTCACCATGTTCGCCAGGACGCTGACGATCGGCAGGATCTCGGCCGGGAACAGGACTTTCTTGATCAGATTGCCGCCGGAGATGAGCGAGTTGGTCGCCTCGGACAGCGACGCCGAAAACCACGTCCACGGGAGGATGCCGCAGAACATGAAGAGCGCGTACGGCTGAATACCCTCCGTCGTGTTCTTCATGACGGTGCTGAACACGAACGAATACACCAGGAGCAGCAGGAGTGGGTTGACGAACGACCAGAAGAAGCCGAGGACCGATCCCCGGTAGCGGGCTTTGAGGTCGCGCGCCACCAGACTCTGAATGAGCCCGCGGTAGCGCATGAGCGTGGCGAGGTTACGGAGCAATTCTTACGACCGGATTCTAGCGCGTGCGGCCACCTGCAGGCGAATCAGCGCTTTCATCAGCGCCACTCGCGCGCGCTCGAAGTCCATGTCGGCGGCCGGTGCGACCATCCGCTCCTCGGCGCGCTTCTTGGCCCCTTCGGCGCGCGCCACGTCGATCTCCTCGGCCGTCTCCGCGACCTGCGCGAGGATGGTCACGCCGTCGGGCTGAACCTCGGCGAACCCGAACGCGATCGCGAGGTGATGCGTGTCCTGACCTTGACGGTACCAGAGGTCGCCCACCCCGAGCACAGCCAGCAGCGGCGTATGGCCCGGCAACACGCCGAAATACCCGTCAGCGCCAGGGATCTCGACCTCGTCGACCCGCTCGTTGACGAGCGATCGATCCGCCGAGACGATTTGAAGCTGCAAGTACTGCGGTAGTGCCATCTGCTACGCCGCTTGCCGCTTCCGGAACTTCTCGATCACTTCCTCGATGGTCCCGACCATGTAGAAGTCCTGCTCGGGGATTTCGTCGTGCTTGCCATCGACGATCTCCTTGAAGCCGCGGATCGTGTCGGCGACGACGACGTACTTGCCTTCGAGGCCGGTGAACTGCTGCGCGACGAAGAAGGGCTGCGACAGGAACTTCTGGATCTTGCGGGCGCGCGCCACCGTGAGCTTGTCCTCTTCCGACAGCTCGTCGATGCCGAGAATCGCGATGATGTCCTGGAGGTCCTTGTAGCGCTGCAGGATCTGCTTCACCTGGCGGGCGACGTTGTAATGCTCGTCGCCGATGATGCGCGGATCGAGAATGCGCGACGTGGACGCCAGCGGATCGACCGCCGGATAAATCCCCAGCTCCGAAATCGCGCGCGACAGGTTCGTCGTCGCATCCAAATGCGCGAAGGTCGTCGCCGGCGCTGGGTCGGTGTAGTCGTCGGCGGGCACGTAAATCGCCTGCACCGAGGTGATCGACCCGTTCTTGGTCGAGGTGATGCGCTCCTGCAGCTCGCCCATCTCGCTCAACAGCGTCGGCTGGTAGCCGACCGCCGACGGCATGCGGCCGAGCAGCGCCGACACTTCGGACCCCGCCTGCGTGAAGCGGAAGATGTTGTCGATGAACAGCAGCACGTCCTTGTGCTCGGCGTCGCGGAAGTATTCAGCAACGGTGAGCGCGGACAGCCCGACGCGCAGGCGCGCGCCCGGCGGCTCGGTCATCTGTCCGTAGACGAGCGCCGCGCGCGATTTGCTCGGGTCGTTGATGTCGATGACGCCGCTCTCCTGGAACTCGAGCCACAGGTCGTTGCCCTCGCGCGTGCGCTCGCCGACGCCGCCGAACACCGACACGCCGCCGTGCTTCAGCGCGATGTTGTGGATCAGCTCCATGATGACGACGGTCTTGCCGACGCCGGCGCCGCCGAAGAGGCCGATCTTGCCGCCCTGGAGGTACGGCTCGAGCAGATCGACGACCTTGATGCCCGTCTCGAACATCTTCAGCTCGGTCGACTGATTCTCGAGCGTCGGCGCCGCGCGATGGATCGACCAGCGCTCTTTCGCCTCGACGGGCCTGTCGGGAAAATCGACCGGCTCGCCGAGCACGTTCATCACGCGTCCGAGCGTGCCCGGGCCAACCGGCACTTCGATCGGACGGTCGAGGTCGGTCACCTTCATGCCGCGCTGCATGCCGTCGGTCGGCTTCATCGCGACCGCGCGCACGCGGTTCTCGCCGAGGTGCTGCTCGACTTCGCAGATGACGTCGATCGCGCCGGTCTTCTCCGGGTGGTCCGACACGATCCGCAGCGCGTTGTAGATCTGCGGCAGGTGGCCCGCCTCGAACTCGACGTCCACGACCGGCCCGATCACCTGAACAATCTTCCCGATGTTGTGAGCCATTATTCTTTTCCTGCTTAGTGAGCCAGCCGTCTCGAGCGGGGCTATAAAGCCTGAGCTCCTG
>ODAK010004142.1_pt1 | contig 14909 bp, 7 predicted proteins | sample 1539591 | NCBI WGS metagenome assembly ODAK01 (sample SAMEA3539303, study PRJEB22396) | soil metagenome | biome: tundra; feature: field; material: soil | place: USA | collected 2010-05 | depth 0.15 m | reverse complement strand
ACCCACAGAAGGACCCGGTCATCAGGGACCCAGAGCTGGGCGTCGATTTCGATGTTCCCGGCTGCGTCCCGCATCTGTCTCATTAGCTTGAGCCCGCGTCCGACTCCTCCCATTCGTTTCCTCCCTAAAGCCCGCCCTAGCAGGAAGAGACGGCCCAGCAGGCCGGTCCTGACCTGCAGCAACCTAGCGATGCCCCACGGACGCTTAGTGTCCGCGGGCGACCTTAGCTGATGCCCGTTGACCCGCCACCTCGCCGGGATTCCCGAGAGCGTCTGGGCACCCTCTACCGTGAGCAGGGAAGGGCAGCGCTTTCTCACTGGACCGTTTCCTGCGACGCCCTGGGTATGCCGTTCGGCCAGAAACCTCTTGGATTCGATCTGAGGGAGAGCAGCCTGAAGGGGCCGTCAGGAAAGTCAGCGAAGGGGTCTGGAGGGGATCGAGGAGTGCGCTCCTGGCAGGCGTACGACCACGACACAGCTGGTCTGGGCTCGGCAACGGGCACCGCAATTCCCATTGCGCCCCTACACCTGTCATGATCACCCACTCACCACGCCGTCCGTCTTCTCGGGCTACCCGGAGTGGCCCACCCGCAAGCTGTGGAGACAATCTTCAATCGCCGCCGCGAACCTCGCCCAGGCGCGATCCACATCCGAATCGAGGCTGGTGCCCACGTAAGCGAACTTCCCGGCGCCGAACTCCTTCAGCGAAGGGGGCCGGTTCAAGGCCTCGAGAAGTTGCACGTACCCGATACTCAGTTCCGACAGCTTCCGCAGGTTCTCGTGGTTTCTCCAGGCTATATCCTGTCGCACCCGGTCTCGATCCTTGATCGTAGAGGCTAGGTCCTCCCACCGGGTCGGTTTTCCTCCGAGGGCGGTAAAGACGCTGAGAACGAAACCTCTCACCGGTCTGGCCAGCAGGCGTCGGCGCGCCGGCGCTATCGAGCACTGCAGGCCCAAGGCAGCGTAAAGGTGGCTGAGGTCGCCTCCGAACCACGAGTTTGCGGCCGGCCCGGCTTGCTTCACAAACTGCTTCAGGGTGGGTGGCTTCCCCTTCGCATTCGACTGTTTTCCATACTCACGCGAGAGCCTAGCCAGCTCCGCCTCACACCGACGTTCAAGATACTGGACAAGACTTCGCTGGCTCCAAGATCGCCGATAACGAGTGATTACGTCACGAAGGAGTTCAAATCCTGAACGGCGCGATCCTGCACTCACACCTGCTGAGATGCTGAATCCACCGATGCGTTGGGATACGAAAGTGTCGCGGGTCTTGAACGGCTCAGGCTCTCCCAGCCGCCTTGACATACTCCTAAGCTCCTCGAATAAAGCCGTGTCCACTGGGGTTTCCAGTTCCTGGAGAGCCTTCAAGTCCTTACTGAAATACTCCGCAAGGCCAGCGATATCAGTCCTTGAGTAGGGCCCCTCCGAGATGAACCAAGCCGTCAATGCGATCCCATTCCAGACATTGAGAGCAGGCCCGAGTGTCTGACACATTCGAGCGTAGGGGTTGACGGTCGTGACGATTGCCTCCGGATATCCGGACAATACGAATCCATCCCAGAGCTCGTCGATCGAAGAGAGCATTGCTCTCGGCAGCAGTCTGAGATACAAACTCGGATGGAACCATTCTGGCCCCGAGCGACCGTCACTTACCTCGGTCAAGGAGATCAATTCGTTCTCTTCGATGAACCCCCAGAGCGACGGCATGCCAGGCGCCTGCCTGCCATGCACCGAATCAAACTCGGTCCAAAAGGCTCTCAACACACTTAGCCTTCGCTGAACGGGCTCGCTAGCCAGCGGCTCAAAGGGAACGGGACCTTCGGGCAGGGACTTCGGGATCTCTTCGGCTGAGGCAGCGTCCTCTCCAAGGTAGGTGAGAAGCGCCGCCCAATCGCCGGCGAAGCAGCCAGACAAGGTTCGCTGGAGAGGCTTCGTCAAGACCTTTCGCATTTCAGGAGGAGACCGCTTTGCCTTCGCGTAGTACTTCTCGATCAGCTCCCGGCTCCGCTGAATTCGGATCCTTGAGGCGATATCGCTGCGTCCTTGCACGCGCAGCTGATTGAGGAGTGCCCCCCTTGCGGCAATCTGCTCGGAGGAGGCGAGCTGGCCCCAACCTCCGCCGTATTCGAATATTTCCAACTCAACTTCGACGGTAAATCCGAGCGCAGCGTATCCACGGCGGATCTCATCCCACACGGTCTTCTGCACGTCTGGATCACCCGCGGCCGGCGACGGCCCTCGCAGCTCAAAGGGACGAAACAAAAAAGCGAAGAGCGGTTCGAGCACAGCCCAGAAGAACACCGCCTCAGGTGAGGATCGGAATACGACCCGGCGCACGTCACTGTAGGAAGCGCTAATTGCAAACCGCGGGTGAGCGCGGGAATTGTGGGGGAGATTCGCGAGTCCCGCTGCGATGCGTATCTCATCAGGCAGGAACCATGCTCCCCGGCTTTCCTGCACTTCCAACGCATAACGGCTCGCCAAATATGAGCGATCCTCCGGAGATAGGTTCCGAATCACGAGGGGCTTGGAAGCATCTTCATAAGGTTCGACGAGCCGCTCGCCACTTAAGCTCGAGAGGACGAGCCGGTTTGTGATGGTGTCGATCCGGTGCAGCTCTGAGGCGGGCGAATGCCGCAGCTCGAGTGCCAGCACTGTCTCTGGTTGCACGCCAAGAATGCGTCGTCCGAACGTCGCCTCCGTCATCTCTTACCTTCGCGACTCTCTTCAGGCCCGCTCGGCCCTAAGCGCAGCTACCCTTTCGTCGAGGTGCTGCACCTGGCCATCATCTTGCCCGAGCTTCGCGCCTCGGCGTGCTATTGCCAGGGCATCCTGAATGTATCCTTCACCTTCATATAGCCGAGTCAGGACATCAAAGGCCGGGATGGAAAGCCACTGAGGATTGTCAGCGGTGCCGTCGTTGACGATGTCCTGTCTAGCTTCTACTAGCGCGATGTCGAGGAGGCACAGTTCCTCAAGCGAGAGGAGTGTGTCCGCGTCCTGTCGAAATCGACGCCACAGGATCTGGCACGCCGCCAGGAGCGCGAAGTGATAATCGGCCGCGGTTCCAGGTAACTCAAGAGTCTCGCGAATTCGACGGAGAATGATGGATGCACTTACATGCTGGCGGTCATCGGCGGTGAACCATCCGCTGGCTGGTGACGCTGATGTTGAACCACCAACCGTCGGCCACATCAGCCACCGGCCGAGCGTCGGATCGAAGTCAGAAGTGCAGATTTCAGGCCGGATGTCGTGTCCTGGAATACTCCGTCGATCCACGCTGGTCCGGCCTGAATAACCGACTTGAGGGATATCAGCGAGACGCGTGAACCAATGTATGTCGTCCATATGCACCAAACCTACAATACTCTTCTTTGCGGTTCACCTGCATCAGAAGACGCGGCCGTTGTGGGGCTTCTAGAATCACGACGTCTGCCGCGTCACGACCAGCCTCTGCGTAACCAGGTGTATGCTCTGCAGCAGTTGTTCCAAGTCAAGAATGACGGCCTTGAGTCATTGCCGAGAGCACATGAAGTCTTTACCTCCCGAGGCAGACGAGCTTCCCTTTAGGATGCTTCGAGCCGTCGAATTCCGCAGCGGCCGGACATGCGCTGCTGGAGTTAGAGGCCGGGCTCAGAGAGAAGGAAGTCCTGCTTACCTGCAAGAAGCCCTATGAGGCTATTGCTCTTCTCCGACCTACATCTGGACGCGCCCTTTAAGTGGGCGGGACCCGTTCTCGCGAGGAAGAGGCGTCAAAGCCTGCGCGATGCCCTGCGCCAGATCGCATCGGTCGCCGCCGAAGTCAGAGTCGATGCCTTGGTGTGTGGAGGCGATCTCTACGAGCAGGAATGCTACTCGCCGGACACGGGCGAACTGCTTCGAAGGACGTTCGCAGAACTGAGTCCGATTCCTGTCTACATCGCGCCCGGAAACCATGACTGGTTCGGCCCTGCGAGCCTGTACCGCCGGTTCCCTTGGACTCCCAACGTACACATCTTCGAGCGCGATCACTTGACACCGGTCACGCTGGCCGATGGCTTGACCCTCTGGGGGGCGTCCCACCGCGCCCCGGCTAATACCGACGGCTTCCTCGAAGGATTTTTCGTTGACCGTGGAGGTGTACACCTGGCGCTCTTCCACGGTTCCGAGCGCCATTTGTTGGTGTTCCAGGAGAGCGGCAAGGCGCCCCACGCGCCTTTCGATGCGGCCGACCTCGAGCGCAGCGGAATTCATCATGCCTTCCTCGGCCACTACCACAACCCGCGAGATGAGGCACGCTACACATATCCCGGGAATCCGGAGCCGCTCAGTTTCGGAGAAACGGGCGAGCGCGGAGTCGTCATTGCCACGATAAATGAGGACGGAAGTGTTGTACGGGAGCACCGACGCGTGGCGACCACTGAAATCTCGGAGCTGGACGTCAGTGTCACCGGGTGCAGTAGTGAGCAGGACGTTCGTGATCGGGTCGCAGCGGCCCGACGGGCGGCGCCTGGGCTCCTCCGCGTTACCCTCCAGGGTGAACTTGGTCCCGACGTTGACGTCCGGCCTCAAGATCTAAGCGATCCGACTTCTGGCCTGATAGTTCGTGCGGGCTCGATTCGCGTGGCGTACGACCTTGAAGTGATCAAGCAGGAGCAGACCGTGCGAGGGCAATTCGTCCGAGACGTCCTGGATTCCTCAGACCTGAGCAAGGAAGAACGGCAGCGTGTCATCGTCATCGGGCTCCGGGCGCTGGAAGGGCGAAGCGACTTCGAGGTGGCGTGAGGTGCACTTCAGGTCCGTGACCGCGCGGCCATTCGGGCCATTCAGTAACGCTTCTCTCGAATTCGGTCCCGGCCTGAACATTGTTTTCGGTCCGAACGGGTCGGGAAAGTCAAGCTGGCATGCGGCTCTGTACGCAGGGCTTTGCGGTGTGCGGCGGGCAAGGGGCCAGCCGCGCCTGGAAGATCGAGAATTCGCTAAACAGTTCAAACCCTGGGATGTAGAGGAATGGCAGGTCAGCGCTCGAGTCGAACTTCATGACGGGCGCGTCGTTGAGTTGCACCACGACCTCGCTGGCATGGTCGACTGCCGCGCGCGAGACATGACGCTCGGCGATGACCTTTCATCGGAGATTATCTTTGACGGGGGACCGGACGGCTCTCGCTGGCTCGGCCTCGATCGCAAGGCTTTCCTAGCCACCGCGTGTGTCCGGCAAGCGGAGATCCTGGATGTGCTTCGCGACGCGAGTGTCCTTCAGGAGAATCTGCAGAGGGCCGCCGATACCGGCGGGCGCGATGAAACCGCAGCGGCCGCCTTGGATCGAATTGACGAGTTCCGCCGAGAAGAAATCGGGCAGGACCGAGCAAACAGCACGAAGCCGCTTCACTTGGCGATGGAACGAAGAAACGCCGCCCGGCAGGCTCTAGATCGGGCTTTGCAGCAAAGAAACGAGTACGTTCGACTTGTGACGGATCTCGAGAAAGCGGAGCAACTGTCCGCCGAAGCGAGCCGCCAACTGAGGCTCACCGAAGCTGCCCGCGCCTTGAAAGAAGCAGGCGAATCCGAACAGCGACTCGGGCGAGTTCACGAGCTCCTCAAGCGGTTCCAGAACGGAGCTCCTATCGCGCGATCGGAGGACGATACCCTTGCCCAGGAAGTCGCGTCCGCGGTGAGCGGACTGGAGAACTGCCCGGCTGTTCCAAGCCTTAGTGGGCAAACAGCCGTCCAGCTCCGCGACGAGCTCATCGCCCTGCCTCTTCCTCTCGAAGGTGTTACCGAACCTCATCCAACAGTCACGGACGCAGCGGCCGCCTTCGCCGATGCCAGGCGCACGGTGGAGCTACATCGTCAGATGAGGCCTCCGGACCCGGTTGTACCGGAAACCGGAGGAGCTTCCTCGGAGGACCTGCGGGAAATGGCCCGCGAACTGACGATTGAGAGACCGACTCTAGACCCGAGTTTGAATGAGCAGATCCTGCAGGCTGGACGACGGCTCGCGGCGCTCAAACTCCGCTCGCGTCTCACCCTTCTCGCCGGTGCGGCGTTCGGTTGCCTTGCTGCGCTGGCGTTCTGGATCCGCCAGCCGGTCCCTGAGGCCCTGCTCGGCCTGGCCGCGGCGACCCTGATCGTCTGGGCGACGAGCAGCCGCGCTGCCACCACGCGAGAGAGCGCTGTGCTTACTGACGTCGAAATGAAGAGGGGCCTGGCGGCGGAGAAGAATAACGAATGGAAAGCGAGAATGGATGCGGCTCGCTCGAAAGCCTCGGCACTTCGATTAGAGCCTGAACCGGTAAAGTTGCGCGCGCTGGCCGAAGGTCTTGAGGCGGTTGCCATGCTCCGGCAACAAATTGAGCAGTGGACCACCGAGGAGACCTCACGAAGGCGGACGCATGATCGGGCCAGCTCAGACCTTGCCGAAGCGCTTGGACGCCGGGGAGTCGCGACCACCGGGGATCCGGAAGCGGCAGTCGCCGGCTATCTTCAGGCTTGCTCCGACCGCGCGCGTGCCGCTTCCGCGTCGGGTCGCCGACCTGCCCTGGAAAGGCAGCTGGCCACGCGCGAAATGGCCGAGGAGGCAGTGCTCGCCGCAGAATCCGCCCGGGCTAGAGCCTCCCAGAGCTTAAGAGACGCTGCATCGCGCTGTAACCTGAGTGCCCCCGACGAGCCCGCTCTTGCTGAGAGCCTTCGGGCCTGGCTCGGAAGACGAGGGCAGGAGATCAAGGCGGACGACGCGGCGCAACGAGAATGGGCAGAATTGCAGGCCCTGCTGAAGGGCCGGAGGGTCGCAGATCTCGAGGCTGACGCCGACACGCGCCGAAATGCGGCAAGCGAGTTGAGTCGAGAACTCCGGACGTCTGACCTCGCGAGTGTCGCCTCGAAGGGCGATTTCGCTGCGGAACTCCCCCGCCTGCGAGCGGCGGACCAGCAGGCGAGAAGCGAGGCGGATACGCTTGCCGGACAGGTCAAAGAGCGCAATGTGCGTCTTCTGCCGATGGCTGAGACCGAAGAAGAGCTCGAGGCTGCTGAAGGAGAAGTGAGCCGAATCCAACGGCTGGAAGAGACGCTCACGGCTACCCGCACCTTCCTCGAACGTGCCCAGGCAAGTGTTCACAGGTCTATCGCCCCTGTCCTTGCAATGACGATCAAGCCGTGGCTGCCCCATGTGACCGCTGGACACTACGATGACGTGATCGTCAACCCCGAAACGCTGGCTGTCCAGGTCTACAGCCGCAGCGGACACTGGCGCGATGCGACCCGGTTGTCGCATGGTACGAAGGAGCAGATATACCTGTTGCTTCGGATGGCGATGGCCCGCCACCTGACGCAACCGAAAGAAATCTGCCCTCTACTACTGGACGACGTGACGGTGCAGTCCGACGCGGAACGCACGAAGGGGATTCTCTCGCTCCTGAAGGCTGTCAGCCAGGAACGACAAGTGATCCTTTTCAGCCAGGAGGAAGACGTGCTGGCCTGGGCTGAGATCAACCTTGAATCGCCGTCGGATCGCTTGTTGCGCCTCGACCCAGCGGCGATCCAAGACTGAACGGCCGGGCATTTTCATACGGTCGCAGACCCAGCCCTACGAAAGGAGCGGGCGGTTCGCATTCGGACATGGCTGGGCCGTGCACCAGGTGGGATGGTCACGTGTAGGGGCGCAATGGGAATTGCGGGACGCTGTGGCGCGTAGAGACAGGAGTCACGCCCTGAGCAGTGCGCTGCTTCTGGGCCTCGAGCTCGCAATGTCCTTGCAGCGGATTTTCCGACTGCGCCGGAGAGACCGGCCTTCTCATCCCATCTCGCTTGCGCTCGCTGCATAGCGATATCGTCCGCTTCCGCCGGAGAAGAGGCCGTGGCGACCAACAGAGAGTCCCTTGCAACCCGCGGTTAGGCGCCACCAGGTTCGGGCGGATTCATGGGTCCGGGCGGATTCATGGGTCCGGGCGGCATCTCCGGCGCCTCTCCTGCGGGTGGTTGTTCAGCAGGTGACTGCAAGGCGACATCCGCAGCGATGCCGAGTACACGACAGAGTTTACGGGCGCTCTCGCTAGGCTTTCCCGGTGTGCTGCGACATACACCGTGGATACCCCATTCGACCCGTTGGACATTCGTGAGCTTCGGGTTTCGGGATACCGCTAGCTGAATTAGGTAGTTTTCCACACGGTCGAGACATGACTCGAGCATTGCGTTCGGGCCAGAATTCTTGACTACGAAGAAGAGGACGGGAGTGCCGCGATGCCGAGACAAGAGGGCAGTGTTGTAGTGGACGACCTTGTGCGCATTAAAACACTCCTGCCGTAGCCCGCGTGACGCCTGACCAACATAAGCCGGAGTGAAGCCGCTGCCAGCGCGGAACGCGAACACGTAACAACCAACGGCATCCGCGAGTTCTGGGCATTGCGACCAGAAGAGATCGATAGATTTCTTGTCGATTTGCCGGCCGCTTATGAGGTTAGTAGGTCGAATCTTAAACGGTCCATGGACGCTGAACTGGAACACGAAGCCTCCTATGCACTGGTGTTCGATGGATCATTAGCGACACCTTGGAAAACGCGTCGGCTTCGAAGGACGGCGCGCCCTCGCGTAGCGCCGAGAGGATGACGGCGCCACTCGAGAGCCTCCAAGAGCTCGCAGAGGAGATCCTTGAGGAGCGTCGTCGTGATCTCCGGGTATCTGGTCTTCATGCGGGTCTCTGCGTCTGGCTAACGTTCGAATCAGGGACGGCGCCATGGAGCCCCGAAGGCCGCTCGTCGTCACGAGGCTTCCGCATCACCGGAACGACAAGCCCCAACGTCGTCAGGTGAATAAATGCATGGAGAAACCTCTGGCCCGTGGCTTTTGACGCGGCTTCTCCATACGCACAGAGCTGGCCCGCGTGGGTGCGCGCCCGCTCGAGCGCCTGGTCCCGAGTGCCCGGAAAGCTCTTGTGATCGACGATAACAATCTCTTCTGCCGCCTCGAGGATGAGATCCGCGGTTCCGGCGAGGATCGTGCCGCCCGCCAACCGCTGGAGAACTGGCCATTCGCGACGCCAGACTGCGCCTGGCCATCTCGCCAGAACCCAGGAATTGAAGGCGTCGGAGCAAGTAAGAAGTGACGCTGGTTCGAGGGACGCCCTGATACCCCACCTGACGAGCAGAGAATCGGCCATTTGCGCCCGATCACTTCGCTCGAATCCTGGGCGGTCCGCAGCAAGGAAGCCATGCAGAGCCGATCCGAGGCAGGCCATGTCGGGCTTGCCTCCGATTGGAAGGCGTGACCCGATCGTCGTCGGCTCCCCGCACTCGCCATCGGCCGCTAACGCCGACGGACGAAGGTACGCCGGAGGGTGCGGGCGCGGACCGGCCGCAACAGGGCCATTGCCGGGTTCTCTGAGCGACGTCACTTCGAGCCCGAATACCCCGTTTCTCCCGAACGGTTTGATGTGCTTGCCGGCGATTGTCAGGCCCTCTTCATCCTCAACGATGAGCGGCTTGCCCTCGTCATCTATGAGGTTCGAGAGAACCCCCGCGCCGAGCTTTCCTTCTGGCGCGGCGAGGACGAGGCGATCACGCGCTCGCGTGAAGCCCACGTAGGTGAGCCGGACCTCCTCGCGCTTCTTTCGGTCTTCATAGGCGGTATTGAGAGGATGCTCGGACAGCCTCTTATAGAAGGGCGTCGACTTGCTGTTGCCGTGATAGATCCCCGGCCAGAAGCAGATCCATCGCCCTTCGAGTGGAGCCTCAAGCCTGATCGTCGGCGCGTCGCTTTCGACGGAGACGTCGTAGCGGCTCATGTTGCTCTTGGAGTGAAGCTCGAAGAGAACTGTCACCGGCCACTCGAGCCCCTTGGCTCCATGCCATGTCGACACGACGACGGCATCTACTCCGTCCGCTGGCTGAGGGCCCTGATCGGTCTCAGATTCAAGAGAGGAGACGAAACTGAGGGGCGTAGCCGCAGCACCCGCCTCCGCACACGCGGCTGCATGCCGGACCGCCCGGGACCTAAGAGCCTCAACGGTGCGCATCCGCCCCTCGAGGTTTCCCCACGCGAGACAGAGTTCGCGAAGTTCGAGAGCCTCGGCGACGGCGTCAAGAGCGGCCACCGGCCCAAGAGTCGGTGATTCCGCCCTACGCGAGGTAATCCGTTCCACGGCTGGCAGCTTCGAGAACGCGGCTCCATAAGGTGTCTGAAGTACCGACGCCAGCCATGAATCCCCATCGTCTTTGGTGTCGAGGAGACGTCCAATCTCCGCAAGAGCGAGCGCATCCTGAGGGTCGACCCATAGCCGGAGTCCGGCAACGAGGACACGACCTTCAATCCTCGATAGAACGTCGGTCTGGGCTAGGACCGCGCGTACGCCAGAGGCTTCTAGTGCTGCAGCCACAGCCTGGGCGGTCTTGTTCGTGCGGCAGAGGACGGCGACGTCCCGTGGGCCAGCTCGACGAGCGTCACCCGTCGCCAGCTCCCGAACCCGCACACTCGGATCGTCCAGAAACCCGCGTAATGCATTCGCGATGCAGTCCGTCGCCTCGTCTTTGTTCTTTCCTTCGAGGACCCAGTGCTCGAGCGTCGGGCCAAGGCCTTTAGCCTCGGTGCTGTGGGCTGGCTTCAGCTCGACACGGCGGGCAGGAATGCCCTGAGGGCCGAAGGCAGCCGTGAAGAGGTCCGACGTCAGACGGACCAGATCGGCTCTGCTACGCCAGGATTTCGAGAGCGTTTCCGGATCCCCGTCCTTCAGTAGGGTCTTGATCGCAGCGTCCATCAGCGCCGGATCACTGCCACGGAAACCGTAGATCGCCTGCTTCTGGTCACCGACCCAGACACTGCGCTTCACGATGCTGGCGAGCTTCAGGAAGATAGCGAGCTGAAGTGGGTTCGTGTCCTGGAATTCATCGACCAGAACAAGGTCGACTTCGTCGGAGATCCTCTCCCTGACGGCAGGATCGTCCAGAAGCTCGAGTGCCAGTACTTCCTGGTCAGTGAAGTCCGTGGCCCCAATCTCGCGCTTGAATTGCGCGTACCCTTCGAGCGAGCGAGAAGCGATATCGAAGCAAAGCTCAATCGCACGCGCTGCGTCCCTCTGGAGATCCGGATGGTAGTCGTGGGCTGCAGCTGCCTGGCAGACGGGCTCTTCCAGACCGCGTTCGTCTTTCCCTACCGCGAGCGACTCGAGGCTCCCCCAGTCCGCCCATTTCGGCCGCGACCCGGCGTCGAAGGCTTGAAGAGCCCACTGGACCTTGTTCAGAGCTGCGCCCGTTGCCTTTGTCACGCCTTTTCGGGGGGCCACCTTCTTGACGAATTCCCGGCAGGCCTCTGCAAGCGCTCGGTCTAGTTCTGCCCCGTCCTTCGCGGGTCGCCCTAAGAGTTCGAGGAATGCCTTCGTGCTGCGAGAGGCCGACTCCTTCAGTTCTGGGCCGCGAAGACCGTTGGCGCGGGCGAGATCCTGAATCGCGTAAATGCGCTCGATCCAATCGAACTCGATGAGCCGCTCCTCGAGAGCCGCAAGCTCATCCATCTCCTCGATCGTGATGACGTCCTGAGAGGCCTTTCTTAGAGCCGCAGTAGCTTGATCTGCATCCAGAACTCGAAGGTCCGGTGCGAGCCCAAGGTCGAACGACGCGTCACTGACGAGCCGAGCGCAGACCGAGTTGACCGTCCCGATCCGGGAGGCAGAAAGACGCTGCGCTGCTTCAGGTAGACCGGCCCTGAGGAGCGCCCGCCTGGCACGTCCTTCTAGCTCAGCGGCAGCCTTCCGCGTGAATGTCGTCGCAATCAAGCCCTCGGGACGCGCCGTCCTGCTCGAGACGCACCCGACGAGCACTTCCGCTAGGCGATATGTCTTCCCGCTTCCCGCGCTCGCTGAGATGATCTCAATCGGGTTCATCGTTCATCCGCCGAGAAGACGATGCCGCACAGGGCACTGAAGTCGCAGAACCTGCAGCCGGCGTTTAACGAAAGGGCCCCGTCTTCAAGGACATCGGTTTCGGGGCATGAGACACCGTCGGCGTCAGGATTCGCCCCTGCCACAAGCAGGCCCTTCCCCAGTTCCTTCTGACGCTCCCGAACGCCTGACTTGAACGCAGTCCACGTGTCCTCAATGCCAGGTCCTGGCTGCGTCGTAGCGCCGGGAATCGACCCGGACTCGAGAGCAAGCATCTCCTGGCGTTTCAGAATGAAGTACCCCACGGGGGGTAGCTTCTTGTCCTTCCCTGATGCGAGAAATGCATAGGCGGCGAGCTGGAGCGCAGTTCCAGAAAGCAGCTGGCCGTTTCGATAGGTCCGACCTGACCACTTGAGATCGATCACGGCTGTGGGTTCAAGTAAGAGATCAGGCCATCCCTCGAAGTCAACTCCGAAGGCCTTCTTCCTGCGTGGCTCCTCAATGGCAGAGACCTGGTAGCCGCCTTCCTTTAGACGGACCGCGAGAGCGTAGGCCGCAAGCTGCACTACGAGGCGCGTCTTTCGAAGATCACCCGCGGACCCTGGAAGGTAAAGGGCCGCCGCCATTCGTGGGACATCTCGGTCAAAGATCTCGACTGCTCGCGCGGCCGACGCTTCGGGTTCGAGACTCCCCTCCCGAAAGGTCTGAGCAAGAATCTCGTGTGTGACGCTCCCGAGAAGCTGATCACCCTCGGGGACAGAAGCCGAGAGACCGGGCCGGATCTTCCCCGTATGCGAGAGCGCCCATCTCAGCGAACAGCGAATGAGGCCTTCGAGACTGGATGGCGACTCGACCGGGCGTAGCTCCACGGCCTTCCCGCCGGTCGTCCAGTCTCGCCGCGGGGAGACTACGGCGCGAAGAGGCCGCGTCGTGCGAGCACCTTCTGGAAGTTTGACCTGGCTCGTGACAAGGCGAGCCTCGTGGTATTCGGTCGGCATGGCGGCGCGCAGTTCCTCCCAGAGCGGATGGGGAAACGAGGGATCCCCGTTTTCTCCCCGTCGCGGAGAGACGAGGAGCATCTGTCTTGAACCTTGTTCGAGCGGGCGTCTCCATCTCTTCGTTGCGCGGGTGGCGCGAGCGGCCGGACTCGGGAGCTCAACTCCCCTGGATTTAAGTTCGGCCTGTTCAAAGCGGCTGAGCGGAAGTGATCGAAGCGCTGGAACCGATTCGCGCCGGAACGCCCACCAGATGACGTTCCGTGCTGACCCCACGATCCCTCCGGGGTGACCGATTGGCGTGATACCCGCCTGCCCGGGAAACACGGACGGTCCACTGACCTCACCCAACGTCTCGGCGAGGAGCCGTCCGAGTTGGCTCGCACTGAACGACTGAAGCCCCGATGCTTCGAGGATCTCTCGGAACGTCGATACCTGCTGGGTTGCTTCGAACCATTCGTCGGTAACGGCGCCAGCTTGCGCTGCCACCTTGCGGGCGATCCAGTTCTGGACGAACACGGCGCGCGCTCTGACGGCGTCTACGGGAATCGGTTCGCCGTGACGGGTACCTTCAACCGAGACAAGAGAGGCGAGCGTTTCCGTGACTTTCGATCGCTCTTCATCTGTCTCGAGCTTGGTGAGGGCTTCGTCTAGAGCCTCGTCCCACTCATCGCTGCCAACTGCGGGCCAGTCCTGTAGCGCTCGAGCGAGACAAATGGCAACGTCTTTTCTGAGGGGTCCCACCGGGAGCGTCAAGAGTTCGAGGACCCGCTGAGGTTCGGGTGGCGACCATAGACACGCGAGTGCCAGGGGAAGAACCTGGAGAAGTACGTTGTCGTCCGGGGCCCCGGGGCACCCGATCGTTGGAAGGCCATGGCGCCGCAGAGCCCAGTCGAGCACCGGATCGGCTCCGATGACAACTGTGGATTCCAGTGAAGGAAGTGCAGCAAGCCACGCGGCCGCCTCGTCAGCGGCTTGAATCGGGCCTTCCGTCCTGAGAAGCTGGAGGCTTCCGTCTGCCTTCGGGTCGAAGGGCGACGCACGGGCGAGCATCAAGTCTCCGGAAGCGGGAGCCGCCTCGAGCTTCTTGAGGACGCGCTTGACCCCGGCCTTCTCCAGCGCCTCGAACACTCTTCGCCAGGCGAGAAGACTCTCGGCAGTGTCCTCGAAGGTCGAAATACTCTCAAGATCGATTCCGTGCCTGCCAAGAACCTCGCCAATGGACTTGAGTCGATCCGGGACCCCCGGCTGGCAGGACGCAGTAACGCGAGAGAGTGCCGACAGGCGATCACAGCCCGGCATTTCAAGTCCGTCCCAACCTGCGAGGCGCAACTGGTCGCGCCAATCGAGAAGTTTCTTCGCCGAGCCGATTGGATCGACCTCGGCAGAACTCGACCAGAATCCCGCCGTCGCTTTGAGAGCGGGGACGAGAGCCGCAGCACGTGTGCGCGATGACATGCGCCGGCCTCCCAGACCGAGACCGGTTTCGAGGACTCCAAGCAGGCCGGCTTCGCCCACCCACACTTCGCCGGCGGACGCCTCGTGCTCAGCTAAAGGACCGGGCCAGTATCCGGAGTCGAAATCGGGGTCGAAGACAACGCGGGGGCCCCCGGTCACGCTGACCTAACCTCTTTCACCCCGTGACGGTTCGCGGTCATCTTCTTCAGCCGCCGCGGATACATCCGCCCCAGCTCCGCCGCCTCCTCCGCCATCTCCCCCACCAGCTCCTTCGGCTCCAGCGCCTTCCCGAACCTCCCCAGCGATAGCACGAAGCGCTTGGCCTCGATGAGGGAGCCGGCCGGGAGGTCGAGGATGACGTCGCCGTTCTTCAGGGCCTCGAGCTTCTGCGCGGGGTGCCAGCGCACCTCGGTGATCCAGGGGGCGATCTCCTTCGCGACACGCACCTTGAAGCGGAAGGACTTGCCGCCGACGTAGAGGCCGATGGAGTCACCGAAGTACGTAGCGGCGTCGAACTCTTTGGGCGGGGTGAAGTGGAAGCTCGTGTTCTTCGCCTCGCAGATGCGCGCGAGGTAGAAGGTCTTCGTGACGCCGTCCTCGGGGTCGCGCGCGGCG
>ODAK010004141.1_pt1 | contig 14912 bp, 14 predicted proteins | sample 1539591 | NCBI WGS metagenome assembly ODAK01 (sample SAMEA3539303, study PRJEB22396) | soil metagenome | biome: tundra; feature: field; material: soil | place: USA | collected 2010-05 | depth 0.15 m | reverse complement strand
TGTCCCAGGTGCATGTCGGCGAATACGCCGATATACATCTTGTCGCTTATCCCAACCGCGTTCTGAAAGCCCGTATCAGCAACATCCTGCCGATCGTCGACCCCAACATCCGCACCGCCAAGGTTCGCCTCGAAGTCGAGAACCCCGGGCTCATGCGGCTCGGCATGTTCGTCACCGCGACCTTCCACGGCCAGACAATCGAACAGCGCGCCGCCGTTCCGTCCACCGCGATCCTGCATCTCCACGATCGCGAATGGGTCTACATCCCGCTCGGTGCCGGCCGTTTCCGCCGTCTCGAAGTGGAAGCCGGCAACATGCTCCCCGGCAACATGCAGGAAATCGGCAGCGGCATCAAACCGGGCGACCAGGTGATAAGCGACGCCCTCGTCTTCCAGAACACAGTCGAGCAATAAGAACCCACATGTTCGCCAACTCCACTATTCCAGGCCCCGTGGCATCCAGCGCCCGCGCTGCAATATCCGACGCGATCCCGGGGACTCGCCACCCAGCCCCTGTAACCCCAAGCGTAAGCGCGGGGAACCTTTCCCTCAGTCCAGGCAACCTTCTATGATCGCAAAAGCAGTCGATTTCGCCCTGAACAACCGGCTCCTGGTCTTAGGCGTGACCCTGATGATGTTGATCTGGGGCGGCATCGCCTTCCACCAGCTCCCCGTCGAAGCCTATCCCGACGTAGCCGATAACTACGTCGAAGTCATCACCCAATGGCCCGGCATCTCCGCCGAACAGATTGAACAGCAGGTCACTATTCCGCTCGAGATCGTGATGAACGGCATCCCCGGCGTCTCCCACCTCCGCACCTTTTCACTCTTCGGCCTCTCGGACCTCAAGCTCGTCTTCGACGACGCCACCGATAACAACTGGAACCGCGAACGCGTCCTGGAACGCCTTTCGCAGGTCACTCTGCCCACCGGTGTCCTGCCCCAGATGGGTACCGACTGGAGCCCGGTCGGCCAGATCTACTTCTACACGCTCCACAGCTCCAACCCCGCCTATGACGTCATGGATCTCAAGTCCATCGAAGACTGGGTCGTAGAGAAGAATCTGAAGCAGGTCCCGAACATCGTCGACGTCGCCAGCTTCGGCGGTCCCACCCGCGAATACCAGGTTCGGCTCGATCCCAACAAGCTCATCGACTACGGCCTCAGCATCTCCCAGGTGGAGCAGCAGCTCACGAACAACAACGCCAATGCGGGCGGCAGCTTCATCGAAGCCGGCATGCAGCAGATCGATATCGCCGAAGTCGGTCTCGTCAGAAATATTCAGGACATCGAAAACACCGTCATCCTCAGCAAGAACGGCACCCCGGTCCACATGAAGGACATCGCCGTCATCTCGCAGGGTCCGAAAATCCGCCTCGGTCAATTCGCCCGCGCCATCCGCAAAGAAGACGGCAGGCTGATCGACAACCCCGATGTCGTCTCCGGCATCGCGCTCCTTCGCAAAGGCGCCAACACCGATGAAGCGATCCGCGGCCTCCACGCCAAAGTCGCCGAGATGAATGATCACATCCTGCCGGCCGGCGTGAAACTCGTTCCGCTCATCGATCGCGGCGACCTTCTCGAATTCACCACCCACACCGTCCTGCACAACCTGCGCGACGGCATGATTCTCGTCGTCATCATCCTTCTTCTGTTCCTCGGCAATGTGCGTGGCGCCATCATCGTCGCCCTTACCATCCCGTTTTCGCTGCTGTTCGCCGCCACCTGCCTGAACCTGAAAGGCATCCCCGCCAACCTGCTCTCCCTCGGTGCGCTCGACTTCGGCATGGTGGTCGATGGCGCTGTCGTCATGGTCGAAAACATCGTTCGCCACCTCGGCCACCACGACAAAAGCGACAAGACCACCAAAGAAAAAATCTTTGCGGCGGCACATGAAGTACAGCGACCCGTCTTCTACGCGGTCGCCATCATCATCACCGCCTATCTCCCCATCTTTACCCTCCAGCGCGTGGAAGGCCGCCTGTTCAAGCCCATGGCCTGGACCGTGGCGTTCGCGTTGCTGGGCGCCATCATTTTCTCGATGTTGATCGCGCCCGCTCTCGCCAGCCTCATGTATCCGAAGGGTACGAAGGAGTGGCACAACCCCGTCATGGTCTGGCTCACCAAAGCCTACCGGCGCGCGCTCCGCGTGGCCATACGCCGCCGCTATGTCACCCTTGCGGTCGGCGTCTGCAGCCTCTGCGTTGCCCTCTACCTCTGGTTCGGCGGCGTCATCGGCTCCGAGTTCCTGCCGCACCTCGATGAGGGCGCTCTCTGGGTTCGAGGCACCCTCGCCCCCAGCACCGGCCAGACTCTCGGTACCGATCTCTCCAATCGCGCCCGTCTTCTGCTCTGCTCCTGGCCTGAAGTCACCCAGTGCAGCAGCCAGGTCGGCCGCCCCGATGACGGCACCGATACCACAGGCTTCTTCAACACCGAATACTTCGTCGACCTCAAGCCGAAAGAACAGTGGCGTCCCGCTTTCCACCAGAACAAAGACGAACTCATCGCCTCGATGAACAAAGAGCTCGAGAAGATCCCCGGAGTTATCTGGAACTTCTCGCAACCCATCGCCGACAACATGGAGGAAGCCGTCAGCGGCGTCAAAGGCCAGCTCGCCACCAAGGTGTACGGTGACGACCTCAAAGTGCTCGAAGCCAAAGCCGACGAGATCGTCAACATCATGCGCCACATCCAAGGCATCCAGGATCTCGGCGTCTTCCGCGTGCTCGGGCAGCCGAACGACAATTTCCGCGTCAACCGCCAGAAAGCCGCGCGCTACCAGCTCAACGTTGCGGACGTCCAGGACGCCATCAATACCGCCGTCGGCGGTAACGCGCTGACCCAGGTGCTGCAGGGCGAACAGCGCTATGACCTGGTGCTCCGCTATCTCCCGAAATATCGCAACACCAAAGAATCCATCGAGAACATCCGCCTTCTCGCGCCCACTGGTGAACGTGTCTCGCTCGCGCAGCTTTGCGACATCAAAGAGGAAGACGGCGGCTCTGAAATCTACCGCGAAGGCAACACTCGCTACATCGCCATCAAATACAGCGTGCGCGATCGCGATCTCGGAGGTGCCGTCGAAGAAGCCATCAAGACGGTCAACGAGAAAGTGAAACTCCCGCGCGGCTACCATCTCGGCTGGGAAGGCGAATATGAAAGCGAAAAACGTGCCGAAGCGCGCCTCCTGATCATCGTTCCGCTGACCATCATGCTGATCTTCGGCCTGCTCTACACCATGTTCCAGTCGTTCAAATGGGGCCTGCTCATCATGCTGAACGTCCTGCTGGCCCGCGTCGGCGGTCTCGTCGCTCTGTTGATCACCCACACCAATTTCAGCGTCTCTTCCGGTGTCGGCTTCCTCGCTCTCTTCGGCGTCTCCGTGCAGACCGGCGTCATCATGCTTGAATACATCAATCAGCTCCGCGCCCGCGGCCACACCGTCGAAGACTCCGCCGTCGAGGGCGCCGTCCTGCGCCTCCGCCCCATCATGATGACCATGCTGGTGGCCACACTCGGCCTGCTCCCGGCCGCGATGTCTCACGGCATCGGTTCCGATTCGCAGCGGCCTTTCGCCATCGTCATCGTTGGCGGCCTCATTTCGGATCTCGTGATGAGCATCTTCCTGCTCCCGACCCTCTATGTCTGGATGGCCGGCCGCAACGACGTTCTGCCGAAGCCCGAAGCCGATTTCGAGGAAGCAGTATGACGAACCCCGGACGTGCGCACACGCCGCCAAATCGTCCGCACCACAATGCCGTATCCCGCAACGACACGATGCCCTTTCGTCGCAACACGACGCCGCTTCGCCGCGACACACGCGGCACTGCCTGTCCCACGATGCCCTTTCGCCGCAACACGACGCCGTATCCCCGCGACAAACGCCGCATTGCTTGCCCCAAGATGCCGTTTCGCCGCAACACGACGCCGTATCCCCACGACAAACGCCGCATTGCCTGCCCCACGATGCCCATTCGCCGCAACACGACGCCGTATCCCCGCGACACACGCGGCATTGCCTGTGCCACGATGCCGTTTCAGAGCCGCGACCGCGAGGGAGCGGTACTGGTGCAACTCAATGGCGGTCTACTCTAATCTAATGAGACTCCAACCAGTAGTTCTCGTTCTCTGTGCAGGCGCCTTCGCCAGCGTTTCTTTCGGTCAGAGCCCAGCCAGTCAGGCAGCGGACCTGCAGGCCGCCGGCATCAAGACCGTCCAGGTCTCCAAAACCGATACCATGGATTTTCCCGCCGGCGGCACACTGCGCCTCGAGAATTCCACTGGCGACGTCAACATCGAAGGCTGGGATCAGCTCGGCATCGAAATCACCACCATCAAGTCCGGCAAAGACGACCGTCAGATGCAGGACCGCGAAAAGACCCTGCAACAACTCAACCGCGTCGAAATCACCGCGAAGCAGAACGGCAATGAACTCGTCATCGCCACCCGATATCCCCACCACCGGGCGCCGCCTTACATCTCGCCACTCAGCCGCGTCACCAATTTCGATTTGGAATACGACATCAAAGTCCCGCGCAACGCCAAAATCTTCGTGCGGCACGACGCCGGCAACATTTATGTCGACGATGTCACCGGCGACATCGACGCCAAAGTGCGCCAGGGCCTTATCTCCCTTCGCCTGACGGGCGACGCGCCACGCGCCATCGAGGCAAAGAGCGGTGTGGGCAACGTCAGTTCAGATTTTCCCGGCATGCAATCGCGCCATCTTTTTCTTCCGTTCGGCCATCAGTTTGTCGACAGCGCCTCCGGCGCCCAGAGTCTTCACCTCCGCATCGGCTTCGGAGACATCATCATTCTGAAAGCTCACGATCCCAAATCCGTCGCCGCGCCGCCCATCGCCGCAACACCTCCCAGATGAAAAAAGACCAGGTCCGAAATCAAATCGAAGAGATCGCGATCATCCCTTCGAACCGCTTGTCTTCCGCCGAAGATGCGTTGTTCGCGGCGGAGGCGATTTACAACAGCGGAATACCGATTGTCGAAGTGACCATGACAATTCCCGCTGCGGTCGACGTGATTTCGCGACTCGCGCGCAGCAACTCGCGCCGCTTTTCTGACGAGTTCCGGCTTCTCCCCTGAAATCGTCAATTTCGCGGTGAAGAAAGACGTCGTGGTTTTCCCCGGCGCCCTTACCCCCACCGAGATCATGGCAGCGGCCGATGCCGGTGCGGATTTCGTCAAGGTCTTTCCCTGTTCCGTCATGGGAGGCCCGGCTTATATCAAGGCGTTGAAAGCTCCCTTTCCCACAATCCGCCTCATCGCCTCTGGCGGCGTAAACCAGTTGACTGCCGCCAATTTCATCCACGCCGGAGCCGACGCCATTGGGATCGGTCACGATCTGATTCAGCCCAGCGCCGTCGCACGCCGTGAAGGCGGCTGGATTCGCGAACTTTCCTTCCGCTACCTGAAAATGGTAAAGGAAGCGCGCGCCGTTCACCAGGCCTGAAAATAAATTATCTCCATTCCCGTCATCGACTTGCACGCTATTCCCGAGGTGGGGCGGGCGGTTCGCCCGCCGATCGGTGTATCTTCCAGTCGAGAAGCCGGACGTTCCTGTGATGTGCCGGCGCACCTTTCCTAATCAATTCGCTGGTCGAAGACGACTGGTCACCTTATCGGGTGGACAGGCGATCAGTGGTGATGAGCCAATCGTCAAGGCTCTGAGCAGGAACGTCAGAAGAACAGGCCCTGAAGACCGGGCAGGGTAAACAATCCGGCGCAGGCTTGAGCGACATCAGGCAACTGCCTTTGGCAAAGGCGGGGGTGGGGCGCCCCATTTTTTTTGTTTCGATTCGGCTGAGAAAGCCTATCGGAAATCAGGCAAGCGGCCGATATGTTCCATGAATGGCTGCGAAGACCGAATGCTTAAAGCCGACGATGTCCTGGGTATTCACGATCTCGGTCGTCTTTCCCGTGCTCACCGCGGCAGCTCTGCGTCTGCCCGCCGGTTTTCCGTGTACCGCCGCCATAGTGTGCCTTCTCGCGCTGACTATCCTTTTCGCTGTCACTTGTTTCGGCAAGCGCGTCCTGGGTGTTCACGATGTCGACGAAGCTCTTCGCGAAAACGAGCTTCGCTTTCGCAATGTGTTCGAGGAAGCCTTGGTGGGCATGGTCATTCTCGATATGGCCGGCCGCGTCCATTCTGTAAATCGCGGATTTTGCGATATCACAGGCTTCACGGCCGACGAACTCACCGGCAAACACGTGTCTGCGCTCGTCGCTGCTGATGAGCACGCGGCCATTGTGGACGATCGCGCACTGCTCCTCTCCGGAAAGGTCCGCAGTTACCGTTCGGAACGGAAAGTTATTCGTGCGGATGGCGCCCTGGTCTGGTGCCGCGTCAGCGTCTCTCTTCTGCAATGGAAAGGCGAACTTCACACTATCGCGCTCATCGAAGACATCACCGGCCAGAAACGCGCCCGCGAAGAGCTCGCCCGTCTGGCCTTGCATGATCCCTTAACCGGACTTCCCAACCGGCGGCACTTTGAAAAGTCTCTCGAAGAAGCCATCCTCGAAGCTTCCGTGAATCACCATGAGGTCGCGCTGGTCTATGTCGACATTGACGATTTCAAGTTTGTGAACGACACCATGGGCCATCGCGCCGGGGATCTTCTCTTGCAGGAAGTCGCCCGCCGCATCACAGGCTGTATGGAGTTTGCCGACCTTCTCTGCGACAGCCTGCTTTCAGACAACGACGCCCCGCAGTCGAGTGCTGCCCGCGTCGGTGGTGACGAATTCGTGATCACCCTGAAGGGTCTGGACGGCCCTGGTGTCCCCGCGAGAGTCGCGGAACGCCTGCTCCTGGCCTTTGACGCCCCCGTCGAGATCGACGGACACGAAATACCCATCGGCGCCAGCATCGGCATTAGCCGCTATCCCTTCGACGGGCAGGATGCTGTCACTCTTCTCCAGACTGCCGATGCCGCCATGTACTCCGCCAAACGCAGCGGTAAACACCGCTACGGGTTTTTTTCGGCTCAGATGAGGCTCGACGCGCACCAGCGCCTCGCCGTCGAAAGCCGCTTGCGGCGCGCTCTCGAACATCGCGAAATCTCGGTCAGCTTCCAGCCGCAGTACGAACTCGATACCAACCGCCTCGTACGCTTCGAGGCCCTCTGCCGCTGGTTCAATCCGGAACTCGGTAACATCACGCCCGACCGCTTTATTCCGATCGCCGAGAAGACCGGCATGATAATCGCTATAGGAAGCTTCGTGCTCCGCGAATCGTGCCGGCAGGCGCTCCAGTGGCAGTCCGCTGGTCCCGTGCAAATCGCAGTCAATGTCTCGGCCGTTCAGTTTGCCCGCGCTGACTTCGTGGAGTCCATAACCTCGGTCCTGTGCGAGACAGGCCTCCAGCCTTCTCTGCTCGAACTGGAACTCACCGAAAGCACGCTGCTGCAGGATCGCGATGATGCCATCCGCAAAATGAACACCCTGCGGCAATATGGAGTACAGATTTCGATAGATGACTTCGGCACCGGCTATTCATCCCTCAGCTACCTCCAGAACATGCCCGTGGCCGCGCTGAAGATCGATCGCTCCTTTACCGCGAAGCTCGGTTCCAGCCAGACCGCCCTCTCCATGGTCAAGGCCATCATCGCCATGGCGCGCGCGCTGGGGCTCCGCATTGTCACGGAAGGCGTCGAAAATCAGGTGCAGGTCGAAATTCTGCGCCAGCTCGGCTGTGATGATGTGCAGGGATTCTATTACGGCAAGCCCGAGAAAGCGGCGCTTGCGCTGGAAAGGGTTATGCGGGAAGGCAATGCACAAATGGCGCTGGTCCGGGCTGCGGACCTGGTTTCGGCCGCCTGAGCCGGTTAACGGACGGAATTCTTCGCTGCCATCTTGCGCTCGACAGCGTCCATCAGGCGCATATGGACGTCATCGGGGATCGTGCACGCGGCCATTCCCTTATAAACCTGAATAGTCTTGCGTGTCGTATCGCACACCACCCAGCAGTTCGGGCATTCCGCAAGGTGCCGTTCCAGCTTGCTCCTGATCTCCGACTTCGTCTTCTCGTCCAGAAAATCGTTGAGCTCCGCCAGAAACTCTTTACATGTAAGCAAAGGCGTCGTCTCCCTTGCGTTTGAAGAAACGCGTGAGTTTATCGCGCAGTTGCAGGCGGGCGCGAAGCAGGCGGCTCTTCACCGCCGGCACTGTCAAATCCAGAACTTCAGCGGTCTCTTCAGTCGAGAGGCCGTCCACATCGCGCAGCGTGAAAACCGTCCGGTAAATCGGCGATAGTTCGTCGATCGCGCCAGTCAGAATCCCGTGCAACTCTTCCCTCGAGAATCGCTCTTCCGGATCCGGATCCCAAGCCGCGATCTCGCGCACCACTGTGTCCTCGCCCGTGTCGATCTGCTCGTCGAGAGAGACGGCTCGGTCGCTCCGGCGCTTTCGGAGTTTCATCAGCGCCTGATTGACTGCGATCCGCACAATCCAAGTGTAAAAACGCGAATTTCCCTGAAACTGATCGAGATGCTCGTATGCCTTGAGGAACGCTTCCTGCAGCACGTCCTCGGCGTCTTCGCGGTTCTGGGTGATGTTCATCGCCAGCCGGAAAATCTTCCCCTCATACCGGCGCAGCAATACCGAAAATGAACCCGCGTCACCCTTCCGCGCCCTCTCGACGAGTTCAAGTTCGTCGTCGACCGGCGCTTCTATCGGAATGCTTTCCGTGGCCATTTTCCCTGAGGCTCCATTGTCCCATAACCTGCTGTTCCAAATCGGTCCACCCGGGCAGGATCCGCAGGCTGCGGTAGCAAGAACCATACCGCTGTTGGATGTAGATGTCTAACGAAAGTTTCGTTCCAGGTCTATTTATTCCCGGCCTGATCCCAGTTTTTCAGCACCCGGAGGATATATTGCCGGGTTTCCGCATACGGCGGAACACCATGATAATGCTCGACCGCCGCCGGCCCCGCGTTGTAAGCCGCCAGCGCCAGCAACACCTGATTTGGGTCGTTCTCATATTTGGCAAGAAGTTCACGCAGATACTGGGCGCCGCCTTCCGCGTTCTGGTTCGGGTCGTGGGGATCCACTCCGAGAGTGCGCGCTGTACCCGGCATCAACTGCATCAGCCCGATTGCGCCTTTCGGGGACAGCGCGTTCGTCTGGAAGCCCGACTCGGCCTTCATGACGCTGGCCACGAACGACCCAGGCAGCTTGTATTTGGCTGCCGCCTGCCCGGCCATTTCTGCCGGCGTCTTCGGCGCAATCGCTACTGGCGTAGCCGGAACATCCGGAGTCGGCGCGACCGCCGGTAATGGCTTCGTTATTTCTTCCTGCTCATAGCCAGCGATCGAGGCCGCTGGCATCTCGACAACACCGGTTCCCGAGAAGATCCGCACGACATCGCCCTCCGCCTCATGCTTGTCCGCGTGCAGCCGGAAACCTGTTCCCAGGACGATATATTCCCCCGCCCACAAGGGCGTGGTGGCTGCCGTCAGGACTATAAGATAAAGGAGACGCCTCATGACCAATAACTTAGTGACGACTCTGGAGTGTAGTCTGTGTACCCGAAAATTCGAGGCCGGCAAACGCTGGAATCTCTGTGAATGCGGCGGACCGCTGCTCGTCCGGTACGACCTCGCACAACTCCGCGAAACCTGGTCGCTCGACAGTTTCGCTTCCGCCCCGGATTCCATGTGGCGCTATGCTCCCGTTCTGCCCGTTCAGCACGCAACTTCGATTGTCTCACTGGGCGAGGGCCTGACGCCGCTCCTGTCAACGCCCCGCACCGGCGCGCGCATCGGCTCATCCGACCTCTTCGTCAAAGACGACGGTCTCAACCCGACCGGCTCCTTCAAGGCCCGCGGACTTTCCTGCGCGGTCTCGATGTGCGTCGAACTGGGCATCAGCAAACTCGCCATCCCGTCGGCGGGAAATGCCGCCAGTGCGCTCGCCGCCTACGCCGCAGCCGCCGGCCTGGAGTGCCACATCTTCATGCCGCAGGACGTCCCGCAGTCGAATTTCATCGAATGCAGCGCCTACGGGGCGCACGTCACCCTCGTTAACGGCCTCATCAGTGACTGCGCCCGCATCGTCGCCGAACGGGCGCCGCGCGAAGGCTGGTTCGACATCTCGACTCTCAAAGAGCCATATCGCATCGAAGGCAAGAAGACGATGGGGTACGAGATCGCCGAGCAGATGGGCTGGGAACTGCCCGACGCCATCTTCTATCCGACCGGCGGCGGAGTCGGCATCATTGGCATGTGGAAGGCCTTCCACGAAATGGAAGCGCTCGGCTGGATTCCTTCGAAGCGCCCCAAAATGATTGCTGTCCAGGCCGAAGGCTGTCAGCCGATTGTCCGGGCGTTCAATGAAGGTGCGGCGCGCAGCACTTTCTGGGAAGGCGCGAATACCGTCGCGAGCGGCCTGCGTGTCCCGAAGCCGCTGGGCGATTTTCTGGTCCTCGACGCCGTACGGGAAAGTGGGGGGACAGCCGTCGCGGTGCCGGATGCAGACCTCATCGATGCCGGAATCCGTCTCGCCACAGAGGAAGGGATCTTTATCAGCCCCGAAGGCGCGGCCTGTGTCGCCGCTGCCGAACGCCTGCTGCGCGACGGCTTTCTGAAGCGCGAAGACAAGCTGGTCATCTACAACACCGGGTCCGGCCTGAAGTATCTGGAGGCCTATTCGACACGTTTCCCGCGTAACGCCTCCAGTGAAGCGGACAAACTTGGTGGACTCATCACTCCGCGCTAGTCGTATGATTGGGATGTCTGAAGAATCTCCGCGGTCACAAAGTTCATCTGAAACACAAGAAAGGAAATGAATGGGTCAATCTCTGTTAGTCCCCATGGTTGTGGAACAGACGTCGCGAGGCGAGCGCGCTTACGACATCTATTCGCGTCTGCTGAAAGAAAACATCATATTTCTGGGGACACCGATCGACGATACGGTTGCGAATCTGATCATCGCCCAACTGCTCTTCCTGGAAGCGGAAGATCCCGAGCGCGATATTTCGATCTACATCAATTCGCCCGGCGGTTCGATCACGGCTGGTCTCGCAATTCTGGACACGATGGCGTTTGTCCGTCCCGATATCGTCACGATTTGTGTGGGACAGGCGGCTTCTATGGGCGCGGTGCTGCTTGCCGCGGGCAAGAAAGGCAAGCGCTTCAGCCTGCCGAACTCCCGCATCATGATTCACCAGCCTTCGATGCAGGGTCTTGCCGGACAGGCTGCCGACATCGACATCTATGCCAAGGAAATCCTGCGTATGCGGGAAATTCTGAACCAGATCCTCGCCGACGCCAGCGGCCAGACGATCGATCGTGTGGCGCGCGACGTCGATCGCGATTACATCATGAGCCCCGAACAGGCCGTCACTTATGGCATCATCGACCGCGTAATTTCGAGCCGCGATCTGGCTCCTGCGCCCGTTTCAAAACCCGCATAATAATAGCGGCATCAAACCTGAAGTGAATCGGCGCCCTGCTTCGGCAGGGCGTTTTTTTATTGCGGCCCGCAATACAATCGGAGTTGCCTCGCGCTGTCACCTTTGAACTTCTCGCCGAATGTCCCGAGACCCGAGCCAGGGCGGGCATTCTGCACACCGCCCACGGCGATATCCCGACGCCGGTCTTCATGCCTGTCGGGACGCAGGCCACGGTTAAGGGCCTCAACCAGCGCGACCTCTGGGATGAACTCAAAGCCCGCATCATTCTGGGCAACACCTACCATCTCTTTCTGCGGCCCGGTCCCGAGCTGATCCAGCAGCTCGGCGGGCTGCATAAATTCATGTCGTGGCCCGGCGCGATCCTGACCGATTCCGGCGGCTTCCAGGTTTTCAGCCTGTCCGGCCTCCGGAAGATCCGGGAAGAGGGCGTGACGTTCCAGTCGCACCTCAACGGAGACACGCACAAGTTCACGCCGGCCTCGACGGTCGACACGCAACTGGCCTTCGGCAGCGACATCATGATGGTGCTGGATGAATGTCCGGCTTATCCGGTCAGCCATGAATACGCCCGCGTTTCGATGGACCGGACGGTGCGCTGGGCCGAAGAAGCGTTTGCGCACTATCGCCAGCGGCAAACCGCCAACCCTACGCCCAATGCGCTGTTTCCCGGCGCTCTGTTTCCAATAGTCCAGGGCTCGATGTTTTCCGACCTGCGCCGCGAGTGCGCCGCCCGCTTGAGCGCCCTCGATGCCGACGGTTACGCGATAGGGGGATTGTCGGTCGGCGAACCAACCCCGCTCAGTCTCGAAATGGTGGAAGCAAGCGAGCCCGTGCTGCCGCGCGACCGCCCGCGCTACGCCATGGGCGTGGGGATGCCGGACCAGTTGCCGGAATACGTAGCCCGCGGGATCGACATGATGGACTGCGTGCTGCCAACCCGCAATGCGCGAAACGGATGGTTATTCACATCCGAAGGGAAGGTCGTAATGAAGCATGCCCGCTATCGGGACGACCCGGGTCCGCTCGATCCGGCGTGCAATTGCTACACCTGCCGAAACTATTCGAGGGCTTACCTGCGTCACTTGTTTCAGGCGGGCGAAATCCTCTTCGCCTCACTCGCCACCCGGCACAATTTGCAGCGTTACCTTGACATCATGGGGGAGATCAGGCAGGCTATCCTATTGGGGAAATTCCCTCAATACTTGGCTTCCGTGCGTGCTCGCCGCGGTGAAGCTCCGACGGCAGTATAAGATAATCTGACGTGCATTTCTATCTCTTGAACCTCCCCACAGCGTTCTACCTGCAACAAAGCCCTGGCAACTCCATCGCTCTGTTCGCGCCCTACATCCTTATTGGGGTGGTGTTTTACTTTCTGCTGTTCATGCCCATGCAGAAGCAGAAGAAGAAGCAACAGCGAATGCTGGCGGAACTCAAGAGCGGCGATAACGTGGTCACCTCCGGCGGGATCGTGGGCACCATTACCGCGGTTGATAGTGACACAATAGTAATAAGAGTCAAACCGGATAACCTGAAACTGCAGTTCGCACGGTCTTCCGTCAGCGCCCTGGTTCCCCCTGAAGGCTCAAAGTAACGAAGCGCAAGTTTAAATCAGCAGAAAGCAAATTTCCATGCAACGCAACCTGTCGTTAAAAATCGGTGTGATCGTCCTGACCGTGCTCGTATGCCTGTTCGGCATCATCGGATTCCCCAGGGTTATCGGGGGGGTGGGTATTCCCACGTCGGTGGCGCAGCTCAGTTCGAATCTGCAGCAGAACATCCATCTCGGGCTGGATCTGAAAGGCGGCATGCACCTCGTGCTGCAGGTACAGGTGCAGGATGCGGCGAAGACCGAAGCCGACCAGACTATCGAGAATCTGCGCGACTCCCTGAAGGTCGCGGGGATCATCGTTGCGGGCTACGACCGCAACGATCCGCAAACCCTGCAGGAAACCGATTCCATTCAGGTCAATATCCACGGCGTGGATCAGGCGAAGACATCCCAGTTCCGCGGTCTGGTGGCTGAAAAATTTCAGGACTGGGTTCTGACGCCGATCAACGCGACCGACTACAAGATGAATATGAAGCCGAGCGCGCTGGTGGAACTCAAGCGCAACACGGTGGCGCAGGAACGCGACACGATCGAGCGCCGCGTCAACGCGCTGGGTCTGACGGAGCCGACCGTACAGGATTACGGGGCTTCGGATACGCAGGCTGAAATCCTGGTCGAACTGCCGGGCGTGGACGATTCCGCGCACGTGAAGGATCTGATCGGCAGCGCGGCACAGCTCAAGATTGTCGAAGTGAAAAACGAAGGGCCGTGGAAGAGCAAGGAAGAGGCGCTGGCTGCCAAGGGCGGCATTCTGCCTCTGAACACCGAACTCCTCGAATGGCCTGCGGGGATCGGAAACGGTTCCGGCGCCTGGTATCTGGTATCGCGTACGCCGGTGATCACAGGTCAGGATATGCGCAATGCGCGTCCAGGCACCGACACCGATTCACCGGGCCGCTGGGAGTGCAACTTTACGCTGTCGCAGGATGGCGGCCGGCGCTTCGGCGCCTTCACCGCGGCGAACATCGGCAACCGTCTGGCGGTCGTGCTGGATAACCAGATCACGAGCGTGGCGACGATCCAGAGCAAGATCGACGATTCCGGCCGTATCAACGGACTGGCTTCGCAGCAGGAAGCTTCGGATCTCGCGCTGAAGCTGCGCACGGGCGCACTGCCGGCAGGCATCAAGTACGAACAGGAACGCACGATCGGACCGTCGCTCGGTGCGGATTCAATCCGGGAAGGCATCGTGGCGGCGATCGGCGGCCTGATCGCGGTTGTCGTCGTGATGCTGGTCTACTACAAGAAAGCGGGCATCAACGCGGTCCTCGCGCTGATCCTGAACACCGTACTGCTGGCGGCGGCGCTGGCGTACTTCGGGGCGACCCTCACACTGCCCGGCATTGCGGGCGTCATTCTGACCATTGGTATGGCGGTCGATTCGAACGTGCTGATTTTCGAACGGATACGTGAAGAGCTCCGGACCGGCAAGAGTATCATCGCGGCCGTGGATGCGGGCTTCGGCAAAGCCTGGTGGACGATTGTCGACACCCACGTCACGACGATCGTGTCGTGCCTGTTCCTGTTCATGTTCGGGACCGGACCGGTTCGCGGCTTTGCGGTGACTCTCGTGATCGGCCTGCTGGCCAACGTGTTCACAGCGGTTTTCGTATCGAAGGCAATCTTCGACTGGGAACTTACGCATGGCAAAGAAGTTACGGCGCTGAGCATCTGATTATGAAAAGAATCGCGATGCATCATGTCGTTTGTGTTAGTTTTGTTGGGAACAAAATAAAGAGAACCGGTGTCATATCAGTTGACACGGTTCTGCCCCTGGATCTGATGACGGACATGAGGGGCGGGCAGTGATCGATGGAACTATTTAAAAATACAAATTTTGATTTTCTCGGGAAAAAGTGGCCGTTCATAATAGCTT
>ODAK010004140.1_pt1 | contig 14912 bp, 5 predicted proteins | sample 1539591 | NCBI WGS metagenome assembly ODAK01 (sample SAMEA3539303, study PRJEB22396) | soil metagenome | biome: tundra; feature: field; material: soil | place: USA | collected 2010-05 | depth 0.15 m | reverse complement strand
TTTGCACCACGCGGACCCATTCGCCGTATTTGTCGCCGAAGAATTGCATCACGTCCTTGCGATCCTTGACGTGGCTGTGTTTGACTTCCACCCAAGACACCGGGGCGTTCTCGACGATACGCTCGTTGACGAGCTTCTCGATGTCGGCGACCTGCGCGGGCGTGAGCGGCGCGCTGTTGAAGTCGAACGTCAGCTTGTCCGGCCCGACGAACGAACCTTTCTGCGAAGCTTCCTTGCTCGCGACTTCGTGCAACGCCCAATGCAAAAGATGCGTAACCGTGTGATGACGTTGAATTGCGTTGCGACGAGATTTATCAACGGAAAGTTGAATCGTATCTCCGGGAATGGGGAGCGCACGCGTCTCGCGTGCAGGCGAGGCGTCCCGCCGAGCCTGCGTTAAATCTAAATTTTCTTCCGAAGAAGTTTGTGCGGACGAAGTTTCCGGCGCGACGCCGGAAACCGCACGCGGGACGCGTGCGCTCCCATCGTCAATGAAGTGCAGCCATGTGTTGCCGGACTTCTGCGTGTTGGTGACGCGCCAGAGCTGGCCGCTGCCGGTCAACTCGCCGGTGTCGCCGACCTGGCCGCCCATCTCGGCGTAAAACGGCGACGTGTCCAGCACGACGGCGGTTTTGTCTTTGACGCTGACGACTTCGAGAACGCGCGCGGGCGATTCCAATTTTTCAAAGCCGACAAATTTTGTCGGCGCCGTCGTTTCGATTTGCGAAAGCGAAATGACTTCCTTCTTCTGCGCGGCGCGGGCGCGGGCGCGCTGCTCTTCCATCAACTTTTCAAAACCGTCCTTGTCCACGGTCAAACCGCGTTCGCGCGCCATCAACTCGGTGAGGTCGAGCGGGAAACCGTAGGTGTCGTAAAGCTTGAAAGCGAAGTCACCGGCAATCTGGGGAGCGCGCCCGCCCCGGGCGCTGTTTCCCGCGCCCTCGCGGGAAACCTCGTGCGACGTCGCTTGAGCCGGTGGCGCTGGAGTCCACAACCACTGATAATTCTCCGTCAGCGGAACAACTCCGTTGTCCCAAGGATTGCTACAAATGTAATGAAACTTCTCCTCCAAGTCAGAATCGCCGCGCATCAGACGGTCAAAAGATTCGTCTTCCCAAACGTGAGCGCCGGTCACTTTCAGAGCTTTGTTGATGCGATGCGCGGAGGTAGACTTGATGCTGTGCAAAATTTCGCCGAGTGAGAAAAACACCGGCTGGCCATCCTCGTCCTGTTCTTTAATTTGTGGCTCAAACAAGAGATGAACGTGGTCAGGCATCACACTGGCGGCGAACAACTGATACTGGTGATGTTCATGTGCATAGAGAACGCTCTGCAACACGATGTCGCGCTCGGCAGGAGTGAGTTGACGTTTCTGGCGCGTCGAAAACGTCACCATGTATTTGCCCCACGGACGCTCGAAATGTGGGAGGCGTCTCTTGGAATACTTTGCGCCTCGGTTATTGGACGACTCAATGCCGACCGCGAGGGCGCGGTCGGCTGCGCCCGGGGCGGGCGCGCTCCCCCCGAAACCGCTTCCGTCAGCGAATCCTGCTCCAGTTGCACTTCCCATTCCGTAACCAGTTCCGTCACCCTTCCCGCTCCCATCACCGAAACCAGTCAAACGCGCCGCCTCAGCATTAAACATTTCGATTCCGTTATCCAACGTCTTGTTAAACGCCTCTTCCTCGGTGCGGATGGTTTCCTGCACCTGCTTCTTGCGGGCGCGGATTTCGGGGAAGACGTCGCCCATCGTGTCGGCGAGCACGTCCACGAGTTTGTAGAAGAACGGTTCGTGGAAGCCGAGCGTGCGGCCGTAGCGCACGGCGCGGCGCAGGATGCGGCGCAGGACGTAGTTGCGGTCGTTGTTGCCGGGCTGGATGCCGTCGGCGATGGCGAATGAAAGCGTGCGGATGTGGTCAGCGATGACGCGAAAGGCGATGTCGAGCGCGATCTGTTCCTGGGTGGAACGGGCCACTGGCCCGTTCTGCTGGGCAACCTGCCCGGCGGAATGGGAGGGAGCGTCCTTCGATGAATCGGGCGTGGATTGCGAGCTGGACGTCATTCCCGTTCCGCTCGGCGGGTCGCCGACCAGCACAGGCGAGTCGCCTGTGCTACCCATCGCTGTTGGAAGCGTGCTGCCGTATTTCTTGCCGCTCAAATTTTCCAGCGCGTCAAAAATCGGGCGAAAAATATCGGTCTCGTAATTGGAGATTTTGGCGTTGGCAAAATCCGAAAAGTTTTTCGTGCCTTGAATGATGCTGGTCGCGCGCTCGAAACCCATGCCGGTGTCCACGTGCTTGGCCGGCAGCGGCGAAAACGTGCCGTCGGGATTGGCGTTGAACTGGATGAAAACCAGATTCCAGATTTCAATGCACCGCGCATCGCCTTTGTTCACAAGCTTGCCTTGGGTATCGCCGGCAGGCGTGAGGTCAACGTGCAGTTCGGAGCACGGACCGCACGGGCCGGTTTCGCCCATCATCCAGAAGTTGTCTTTCTTGTTGCCGTTGACGATGTGGACGGCGGGGTCGAGGCCGACGCTGCGAAATTTTTCCGCCCAGAAGTTCCATGCGTCTTGATCAAATTCGCTCGGATCGTTTTTCGTTTTGTCGGGATTATACACGGTGGCATAGAGACGCTGCGGCGGAAATTTCCAGATGCCAACGACGAGTTCCCAAGCCCACTCGATTGCTTCCTGCTTGAAGTAATCACCAAAACTCCAGTTGCCGAGCATCTCGAAAAACGTGTGGTGATAGGTGTCGAGGCCGACGTCGTCGAGGTCGTTGTGCTTGCCGCCGGCGCGGATGCACTTCTGCGTGTCGGCAGCGCGGCCGGGCGTGTAGGGACATTTCGTCTGGCCGAGAAAAATGGGCACGAACTGGTTCATGCCGGCGTTCGTGAACAACAAGTTCGGCGAATTGGGCATCAGGCTCGAAGAAGGCACGATGGCGTGCTGCTTCGACTTGAAAAAGTCGAGAAACGACTGGCGGATTTGGGTCGAGGTCATCACAAAATGGTCCGTGTTTGAACGCAAATCGGTTCAAAAACAGTTGGCAAGTTTAACCCAAACGCGGGGCTGAAAGCGAGTGCAAGTTTTGGCATGCTAAATGGCAGCCCAGGCGTCCACCCCAGCACGGCCGTTGCGGTCGTTCAAGGCTTGGTAATGCGATAAAAGCGCTGAACGTCGGCACCCGCCGGGTCGGTGATAATGACGGTGGTGCTGGTGGCGGTGATGCTGCCGCCGAGATTGCTCCACAAGGTGCTGCCGAGCGGACTCACGAATTGGACGTGATATGTCTGGCCGGTGACGGCGTTCCAGCTCAACTGCACCGGTCCACCCGGCAACGCGGTGATGCCGGTGAAACGCAGATCGCTCACCGTCAGATTGTCGAGGTTGAGATAGTTCGCACTGCCCAGCGCGGAATTGTAAGCCAGCGAGATGGTGTTGGTGCCGGCGCGGAAATTATAGGAGACGCTGGCGACATTGTAATTGGTCCAGCTTCCCGTGCCGGCAAACGCCTGATTGGCGAAGGCATTGACGCCGTTGATGCTGATAGCGCGGCTGGCGGTGCCGGCACCGGCGGCGTAACGGAACGTAAGCGTGCGTCCGCCCGGGTTGGGGAAAGTGACGTGAAAATCAACGGACTGGCCGTTGGCGTTCCAGCCAGCGAGATAGCCCCAACCGGTGAAGTTGGTGTAGGAAGCTTCCAAAGAAATGTTGTGGATGGTGGCATTTTCCGCCTCGTATTGGTTGGCGGGAATGCCGGAGCCGGGATACGCGCCGAATTGTTTGGCAAACAGATTCAAGCCCATGCACGCCGCGTTGTCCTGCTGCTGATCCACATCGGTCTGGGTTGGGCCGGCCCAATTCACGGCGAACACGGTGAGGTTGGTGTCGCGCGCCAGATTCCAGATCGCATCCGCGCTGGCCTTCAGCACGGTGTAATATTGCGTCTTGGAGGTGTCTTTTTGGTAGAGACGCATCAAGTAACGATAGGCCGGCCCTTTGAATTCATGGGCGTCATCGGTGTTAGTGCTGTTATTACCGTCTTTGAGAACGTTCGCTACGACTTCATGGTTCATCATGAAACTCGCGATGTTTTGCGCTTTCGTCAGGTAGGCGGCGGTGCCCGTCGCTTCGTTCAACTCAACGCTTGCGCCGATCATCAGGCCTTCGTTGTAAGTAAACTGCCACCAAACCTTGGTGCCGTCGGTTTGGATGTGGTCGCAAACTTGGAAGGTGGATTGATTGACCATGTTGGTGAACCAATAGCCATAAACCTGTTGCGCGAAGTTCAAGTAGGTGACGTTGGTGGTGCGCAGGTAGAGCCGCGCGCCGGCAAGCGCGGCACCCGCGTTGGACGCGGTGGCTTTTTGCGAGTGCGCCTTGTCCCACCAAACGCCGCCCACCGGCGCGCCGCAACAGGAGTTGTCCCAGCCGCCTTCAATGTCCGCATAAAGCGCCTGCGCCTGGTTGAGATACATCACGTTCGTGGTCAGATCGTAGGCGCGAATCAGCGCCAGCGTCATCCAGCATTCGTCGTCGTAGTAACCGACATACCAGCCGCGCTGATTCTGGCCGAGATAAAAACTCTCAATCAGGCCGGCGTATTGCTGGCCACCAGTCCGCTCGACGCCATCGAGCAACGCGTCCCAGCCGTTGGCATAAGTCCAGTAACCGGTCAACGAGCCGTTGTCGGGATAGCGCTCCCGCAAATACTGCTGGCCGCCGTTCCAGAATTTCAGCAGAAAACTTTGCAGCGCCTGGTCGGCGCGGGCGTGGTAGGTGGCGGCGGTTTGCGCCCAGCCGGCGGATGGCAGGCGCAGGGCGAGCAGGAGCGCGGACAGCAGAATCCATTTGAGGCGGGAATGGCCGGCGGCTGTTTTCATGTCACATAGGTTCGCTGCGGGGATCAAGCATGATTGGTTCTGAATATTTTTAACACACGGGAGGCAATTAAGCCCGAAAAATCCAATGGAGAAAAACGATTTTTGGAAATCGCTTGCCAGACGCAGGAGGAGAATAAAGACTTTGTAAAGTCAGCAATAAGCAATTACCTACCGACAGCAACGCATGGACAATCACGGCCAACAACCTGCCATCAGTCAGGCGAAATCACCCACCGCCGGGCGTGCGCTGCTGGCAGCCTACGGATTTGCCGTGGCGGTGTCGGGTCTCACCTTGCTGGCGCGGTTGAGTTTGGATCCCTGGCTGGGCAAACAAACCGTGCTGGTCCTGTTCATTCTGCCCATTATTTTCAGCGCCTATGTCGGCGGGCTGGGACCGGGGCTGCTCGCCACGGCGTTATGCACCTGGGGCAGTTACTTCTACCTGCGAACACCGGAAAACATCCTGTATTTTGAAGGTTCCGTGGACTTATGGCATTGGGCCATTTTGATCGTGGTCGGTGTATTGATCAGTTTCTTGACGGAAGCCTTGCGCCGTTCTCAAAAACAGGCGGAAATCACCGGCCGGTTGCAAGCTGTGACACTGGGCAGCATCGGCGACGGAGTCATCACCACGGACGCGCAGGGACGTGTCACTTTTTTGAACGGTGAAGCGGAACGGCTGACGGGCTGGATGAATACGGACGCCGCCGGCCAGCCGTTGCCGACGGTCTTTCAAATCGTCAACCAGGCCACGCGCGAACTGGTGGAAGATCCGGTCAAGAAAGTGTTCCGCACCGGGATGGTCGTGGGCCTGGCGAACCACACCGTCTTGATCGCCCGTGACGGCCGCGAATTCGTGATTGACGACGGCGGCGCGCCCATCCGGCAGGCGGATGGAAAAATCGTCGGCGTGGTGCTGGTGTTCCGGGACAACACGGAGAAAAAACAGGCGGAGGATGCGTTGCGCGAATCGCAGTCCCTTTATCACTCGCTGGTGGACCAGATGCCGGCGGGAATTTTCCGCAAGAACGCCGAAGGCCGCTATGCTTTTGTCAACGCGGCCTTTTGCCAGATGAAAGGCCGGCCGCCGGAAAACTTCCTGGGCAAAACCGCCTTGGAACTTGGACAGGAGGAAGCGGCCTTGGCCGCCAGCCGGGCCGGCCACCATGCCCAAATCATGCAGACCGGCCAGCCGGTCGAACTGGAAGAACAACATCTCCGCGCGGATGGCCGGACCCTGTTTTTCCACGTGGTCAAAACCCCGGTTTTCAATTCGGAGGGGGAGATTACCGGCACACAAGGAGTCCTGCTTGATATCACCGAACGCAAAGCGGCCGAAGCCGCCCTGCGCGAAAGCGAGGAGCGGTTCCGCACGCTGGTCGAGCAGGCGTCGGACGCGATTTTTTTGCACGATGCAGAGGGACGGCTGCTGGATGTGAACGAGCGGGCCTGTGCCAGCCTGGGTTATTCGCGGGCGGAATTGCTGCGGCTGCGGGTGATGGATGTGGAGGCGGAATTTTCCCCGGAGGAAGCACGGGAGATTTCGCAGCAGCTTCAAACCGGCGAGTTAAAAATCGTGAATGGCCGGCATCGGCGCAAGGATGGCACCACTTTTCCGGTGGAAATCAGCTTGAGCACCCATCGCCTGCAGGATCAGGAATTGACCATGGCCCTGGTGCGCAACGTCACGGAACGCAGGGAATACGAGGAGAAAATGGCGCGCTCCGTCTCGCTGCTGCGCGCCACCATCGAATCCAGCGCTAGCGGCATTTTGGCGGTGGACATGGACGGCAAGATTGCCGCGTATAATCAGCGTTTTTTGCAATTGTGGAACGTCCCGGAAGCGTTGGCGGAAGCCGCGCAGGATGAAGCGTTGCTGGAATTTGCCCGGCAGCAACTGGCCGACCCGGAGGCGGCGACACGCCGGGTGCGGGGAATTTACGCCCAGCTTGAAGCGGAATCGTTTGACACGCTGATTTTCAAAGATGGCCGGGTGTTCGAGCGCAGTTCCCGTCCGCAACGACTGGGTGAAACAATTATTGGCCGGGTCTGGAGCTTCTGGGACATCACCGAGCGTCGGCGCGCGGAGACGGCGTTGCGGCAGGAGCGCGAACTGCTGCGCACGCTGGTGGACCTGGCCCCGGATTTTATTTTCGTCAAGGACACCGAAGGGCGTTATCTGGTGGTCAACACCTCGTTGGCTGCGTGCTACGGCCAGACACCCGCCACGATGCTGGGGCGCACGGACGGGGATTTTCTGCCGGCGGAACTGGCCGGACGTTTCCAGGCCTCGGAGCAGCGGGTGATGGCGGCGGTCTCGTTCTGCGCCTTTGAAGACGCGGTCTGTTTCCCCGACGGCAAGCCCCGCACCGTGACGACCAACATGGTGGCCTTCCGGGACGCCCAGGGAAAAGCCGGCGGCCTGGTGGGCATCGGGCGCGACGTCACCGCGCAAAAAGCCATTGAAAAATCCATGCGCCTCCAAAGCGTGGCGCTGGAGGCGGCGGCGAATTCCATCCTCATCACCGACCACAACGGCAGCATCGAATGGGTCAACCCGGCGTTCATTCGCAGCAGCGGCTACACCCTGGCCGAGTGCCTGGGGAAAAATCCCCGCGACCTGCTCCGTTCCGGACGGCATGACCGGAAGTTTTACCAGCATCTGTGGGACACCGTTCTGGCCGGCCAGGTCTGGCACGGCGAGATGTTCAACCGCCGCAAGGATGGCAGCCTGCTGCTGGAGGAAATGACCATCACCCCGCTGCTGGACCGGGAAAACCGGACGACGCATTTTATCGCCATCCGGCAGGACATCACCGAGCGCAAACGGCTGGAAGAGGAATTCGCGCGTGAACAAGCGCGGTTCAAACTGATTTTCGACACGGTGCCCGTCGGCATCGCTTTTCACACAGCCCATGCGGACGGAAAATTCACGCGCGCCATCAACGACGCGCATCTGCGCATCTGCGGGCTGACCCGTGAGCAGCATGACCAGCCGGGCATCTACACTCGGATCACGCATCCGGATGACCGGGTAATTCAGCAACGGTTCAATGATGAAGTGAAAGCGGGCACCCGCAAAAATTTTTCGATGGAGAAGCGCTACCTGCATCCCGACGGCAAGGTGGTCTGGGTGGATTTTTCCTACCAGCGCGAACTTTATCCCGACGGCGCCATCGAGGAATTGACCACCGTGGCGAACATCACCGGACGCAAAGCCGTCGAGCAACAACTCATGCAACTGGCGGTCATCGTGGAATCGTCCGAGGACGCCATCATCAGTAAAACTTTGGACGGCATCATCACGAGCTGGAATCGCGGTGCCGAAATGATTTTCGGCTACCCGGCCGGCGAAACCATCGGCCAGCCCATGCTGATGCTCTTTCCCGACGAGTTAAAACACGAGGAGGCGGACATCCTGGCCCGGATTGCGCGCGGCGAAAGCGTGGAGCATTTTGAAACCGAGCGCGTCCGCAAGGATGGGACGCGCATCCGCATCTCGGCCACGATCTCCCCGCTCAAGGACGCCCATGGAAAAGTGGTCGGTGCCTCGACGATCGCGCGCGACACCACCCGGCAGCGCATCCTGGAAGAACAATTGCGCCAGTCGCAGAAAATGGAGGCCATCGGCCAGTTGGCCGGCGGGGTGGCCCATGATTTCAACAACATTCTGGCGGTCATCCAAATGCAAACCGAGCTGTCGAAAATCGAGGGCAATTTCACCCGCGAGCAACTGGGCTGCCTCGACGAAATCCAGGTCGCCGCCAACCGCGCCGCCAAGCTCACCCGCCAGCTGCTGCTGTTCAGCCGGCGGCAACGGCTACAACCGCGTGAACTGGACTTGAGCGATTCCATCACCGGCATGACGAAAATGCTGCGGCGGATTTTGGGCGAGGACATCCAGATGCAGTTCAAATACGCGCCGCAACCGCTGTTCATTCTCGCCGACGCCGGCATGATGGACCAAGTATTGATGAACCTGACGTTGAATTCCCGCGACGCGATGCCCGACGGCGGCCAGTTGGTCATCGAAACCGCCGCCGTGGAATTTGACGCGCTCGCCGCCACGCAGGCCGTCCACGCGCACCCCGGCTCCTTCGTCCGCTTGAGCGTCAGCGACACCGGCTGCGGCATTCGGCCGGAAATTTTGCCGCGCATTTTCGAGCCGTTTTTCACCACCAAGGACGTGGGCAAAGGCACCGGCCTCGGTCTGGCCACCGTTTTCAGCATCGTCCAGCAGCATCAGGGCTGGATCAGCGTCGCCAGCAAGCCGGGCCAGAGAACGACCTTTCATATTTATCTGCCGCGGCTGGCCAAAACTTCCACACGCCCGCCGGCGGTGGAATCCGCCCTGACCGCCGCCAGCGGCGGCGACGAAACCGTTTTGCTGGTGGAAGATGACGAGGCGTTGCGCGCCTCGGTGCGCAAATCCCTCGCCCAACTCGGCTATCACCTGTTGGAAGCCGCCAGCGGTGCCGAAGCGCTGCAAATCTGGCACCAGCACCGGGACGAAATCCATTTGTTGCTGACGGATCTGGTCATGCCCGGCGGCATGTCCGGCAAGGAACTGGCCGGAAGGCTGCTGCAGGAAAACCCGAAGTTGAAAGTGATTTACGCCAGCGGTTACAGCGCCGAAGTGGTCGGCAAGGATTTTCCGCTGGCCGAGGGTGTGAACTTTCTTTCCAAGCCGTTTCCAGTGCAAACCCTCGCGCGAATGGTCCGCGCCTGCCTGGACGCGAATTGACGTCGCACCGAACCGGGAAATGTGGCGGCGGTAAGCCCGCGAATGTTTTGAAGTCAGCATGGACAAATGAACCAATTCAGCAGAGTATATGAGTCGTCATCACGAACATGCTAAATGGAAAAGAATTGATTTTGGCGACGAGACCCTACGCGGCGGATTCCACGGCGAAAAGCTGGTGGTGCGTCCTGTCCACGACCTTTTTGCTGGCGGGCTGCGTCGTCGGAACTTTGCCGCACCTCGCCGGCATCCACTTTCCGCTGGCCGGGCGCATCGCCTGCAGCCTTTTAAGCGGGCTGCTGGTGCTCCGGCTGTTTGTGATTTACCACGATCAGCAGCACCATGCCATCTTGTCCAAATCCAAACTGGCCGAGGGCTTCATGCGCGTCTTCGGCATCCTGTCGTTAAGCCCCAGCAGCATCTGGCGCGCGTCGCACAACTATCATCACAAGCACAACTCCAAGCTCCGCAGCGCGCACATCGGCTCCTATCCGATCATGACCCGCGCCCAGTATTTGAAATCGTCGCGAGGCGAGCGGATTGCCTATTTGTTCATGCGCCATCCGCTGACCATCCTGTTCGGATACCTGTTCGTGTTTCTTTGGGGCATGTGCATTTATCCGTTTTTTAACCAGCCGCGCGAACACAAGGACTGCCTCATTTCCACGGTGGTGCATGTCACCTTCGCGGTTTTGTTGACGTATTTTTTCGGCTGGCCGGCGCTGTTCCTCACGTTGATCATCCCGCACTTCGTCGCCAGCGCCATCGGGTCTTATTTGTTTTACGCGCAGCACAATTTCCCGGGCGTGTCGTTTTATGACCGCGCCGGCTGGGCTTACGAAAAGGCCGCGTTGGAATCTTCCAGCTACATGAAAACCGGCCCGATCATGGCTTGGTTTACCGCCAACATCGGCTACCACCACATTCATCATCTGAACGCACGCGTCCCGTTTTACCGGCTGCCGGAAGTCCTCAAAAAAGTCCCGGAACTGGCCAAACCCAAAACTACGTCGCTGCATCCGGGGGACATCATCCGCTGTCTGCGGTTGAAACTCTGGGATGTCGAGTCGCAGCAGATGATCGGCCTCCGAAATCTTGACCGGTGCTAGAAAATCCAGTGCCGTGGCCGGAGAAAATAATCCAACCAATCCCCTCACGCCATGACCCTCACTGCTGCTCAAATTGCAGAACAACTCCGGGGCATAGTCCTCGGCGACGGCACGATTGAACTGACCGGTTTCACTTCCGCCGACAACGCGCGCCCCGGCGACCTCACGTTTGCCGAAAAAGAAACCTACTTCGCCGCCGCCGAGCAAAGCCAGGCTTCGGCCATTCTCGTGTCCGGCGAGTTTACTTCGGCGACGAAGGTGCTCATCCGTGTGCCGAATGCCCGTGTGGCCGTCGCCAAGTTGCTGCCCCTCTTTTTCCCTCCCGACCAGCAACTGCCCGGCATTCATCCCAGCGCGACCATCGCCGCTTCGGCGCAGATTGATCCCACCGCGCACATCGGACCAAACTGCGTCGTTGGTGCGCGCGTGAAAATCGGTGCGCGCTCCGCGCTGCTCGGCGGCAATCACCTCGGCCGCGACTGCCAGCTTGGCGAGGACGTCTGCCTGTTTCCCAACGTCGTGATCTACGCGAAATGCCAGCTTGGAAATCGCGTCGCCATTCACTCCGGCACGGTCATCGGCTCGGACGGCTACGGTTATGTTTTTGACGAAGGCCGTCACCGCAAAATGTTGCAAGTCGGAAAGGTCATCATCCATGACGACGTAGAAATCGGCGCGAACACGGCGATTGATCGCGGCGCGCTCGGCGCGACCGTCATCGGCGCGGGCACGAAAATTGACAACCTCGTTCACATCGCGCACAACGTGGTCATCGGGCGGAATTGTTTAGTGATGGGACAAGTGGGTTTCGCCGGCAGCACGAAGCTCGGGGATTATTGCGTCATCGCCTCGCAGTCGGGCATCGCGGGACATTTGAAACTCGGCCACCAGGCCACCGTCGGCGCGAAGTCCGGCGTCATGCGCGACATTCCCGACAAGGGCACCGTGCTCGGCATTCCCGCCACGCCGGACAAACAGGCCAAGCGGCAGATGATCGCGCTGCAACAGTTGCCGGAATTGATCCGGCGCACGCGCGAACTGGAAAAGCAGGTCGCGGAACTTCAGGCCAAAGCCGGCGTAAAAATGGCGGAATGAAACGCAGCACTCGGCGAAAAGATTTTAATTAGACTCCGGGCAAAATGTGAAAGCAAGTTTTTGCCGCCGAAAATGGAAAATATTTTTGGAAAAATTCCTTGAGGTCATTCCGAAAACAGACGATTTATTAGGCAGAAGTTGATCTTTGGTAAAAACCAGTTTTCCCTGCTCTGTTTGTGATTCGCAACAGGCCTTGAACCGTAATTAAAACGATCGCGGGATGAGTCAAAGACTGTGGCCGGCATGCCTTCACTGGAAGCCGAAAGCAGCCAGACAAGTTCCACATGTAGCAATACATGTTCTAAGGATCGAGTTCGACACGGCAAGAGTGGGGGTTCTTTCGAGATTTCAAATCTCAAATTTCAGATTTGAAATCAAAGCCCGTCTTCGGACGGGCTTTTTTTGCGCCAATTTCTCAAACCCGTTTTTTCCAAGCCGATGACCTTTCAAGACACGCCTGTCTTAAAGCCTGTCTTAAAGCCGTCCAGCCGGCTTGGATTGCTAATAAGGCCATTAAGTTACGTTGATTCAAGAGCCGAGCCTGCGGCGCCGTCCGCCCTGCTCAAGTGCCTGATTCCAACCGGGATTCACCTGCCGGCTGTTTCCAGAAAAACTTGAGGGAAATTTGAGGGGGAATTCAGTTTTGATCAATCCGGTTGGCAAGGCACGTGCGTAGAAGCATGGCGTGAATATCATTCGATTGAATTTTTGGCGCCGAACGCAGCGCAGCGGCTTGAGCCGGTGGCTGCCAGGTTTTCTCGCCGCCACGCTGCCGCTGTCCGCCGCCGCCGTGAGTGCCAACCTGTCCTGGACCGCCAGCCCCGACGCCGCCGTGACCGGCTACAACATTTATTATGGCGGTGCCAGCCACCAATACACCAACTCATTTTGCGTCGGCACTGTGACCAACGCCGTCATCGGCGCACTGCTGGAGAACACGACTTATTTCTTCGCGGCCAAGGCGCACAACAGCAACGGCGATGAGAGCGATTTTTCCAACGAAGCCGCCTTCGCCGGGTTCAACGCCACCCCCGACAGCAACCTGCGGCTGAAAACCCTGCCGAAAAATTTCACGGGCAATCCGCTCCGCTTCAGCCTGGACGCCAGCGCGCCCGCCGGCGCAACGATCAACCCGACCAACGGCATCGTTTACTGGACACCCGGACGCGCCGACGCTTCCACGACCAATTACATCAACGTCATCGTCACGGACACCGTCAACCCCACCTTGAGCCTTTCGGAAACCTTGCTGGTCATGGTCGGCGATTATCTCGAATTCCGGCTGGGCATCGCCGCCGTGGCAACAGGTCAGGCTAGCAGCCTGCCAATCACCGTGGCCTCCAGCAGCAGCGTGACCAATGTGCAGCTCATTCTCGACTGGCCGGAAACGAGCCTGTCGAACCCGACGTTGACGTTTGCGCCACCGATCATTTCCGGCTCGCTCGAAGCTCAGAACGGCCAGCTTGTCATCCAATTGCAGACTGCGGCGGGCCAGCCATTGACCGGCACCAACCAGGTGGCCCAAGTGAATTTTCAGTCGGCTCCCGGTCAGCCTTCAACCGTTTTCAAAATCTCCGCGACCACCGCCGACGGCAACACCGCCGACGGCTCCACGTATGCCAACGTGGTGGTGCAAGCCGGCGAAGTCGTGGTGGTCGGCAACGATCCGCTGCTCCGCCCGCTGTCGGACGCCAGCCGCGGACGCACTCTGACGCTGTTTGCGAACCCTGGCACCTACGAACTGCAATATGCGACTTCCCTCGCCGCGCCCGTGAACTGGACGCCACTGATGACCTGCCAGTTGACCAATGTCGCGCAAACCGTTTCGCTCGACTCCGCCGAGCCGGTTATTTTCTACCGGCTCCAGCAGCTTTGAGATTTTTCTTTTGGGCCGCGCGCGGGCCAATGGTAATTTCAGCGCATGACGCGCGACGATTTGTTTTCCACTCCGGCAGAAAAATTGCCGGAGGAAAAAATGGCGTCTGCGCCGGACACTTTCAAAAGCCAGCCGCTCGCTGCACGGATGCGCCCGCGCAACCTTGATGAATACGCGGGCCAGTCGCACATCCTCGGTCCCGGCCAACTGCTCCGCCGCGCGATTGAGGCTGACCGCATCCAGTCGCTGATTTTTTACGGCCCGCCCGGCACCGGCAAAACGTCGCTCGCGCAAATCATCGCCCGCCAGACCAAAAGCAAGTTCGAACGCTTGAGCGGCGTGGAATCCAACGTCGCCGACATGCGCCGCGTCCTCTCCGCCGCCGCGAATCGCCTAGAAAACACGGGACAATCCACGATTCTGTTCATTGACGAAATCCATCGTTTCAACAAATCGCAGCAGGATGTTTTGCTGCCGGACGTGGAAAGCGGCGTCATCAAGCTCATCGGCGCGACCACGCACAATCCGTTTTTCTTCGTCAACTCGCCGCTCGTCTCGCGCTCGCAGATTTTTGAACTGCGCCCGCTGACCGAGGACGATTTGTTTTCGCTGCTGCAACGCGCCTTGACCGACGAGGAACGCGGCCTGGGCTTTTTGAAAATTTCCGCCGATGAAAATGCGCTGCGCCATCTCGCCACCATTTCCGACGGCGACGCTCGCAAAGCGCTCAACTCGCTGGAAATCGCCGCGCTCACCACCGCGCCCGATGCCGACGGCCTTGTCCGCATCTCCCTCGAAGTCGCCGAGCAGAGCATCCAGAAGAAAGCCGTGGTGTATGACGGCGACGGCGACGCGCATTACGACACGATTTCTGCGTTCATCAAATCCATGCGCGGCGGTGACCCCGACGCGGCGCTTTATTGGCTCGCCAAAATGATTCATGCAGGCGAAGACCCGCGCTTCATCGCGCGGCGCATCGTGATTTGCGCGGCGGAAGATGTCGGGCTGGCCGATCCGATGGCCTTGGTGCTGGCCAATGCATGCCTTTCAGCGTCGGAATTTGTCGGCTGGCCGGAAGCGCGGATTCCGCTGGCCGAGGCGACGATCTACATTGCCACGGCGAACAAAAGCAACAGCACGATCGTTGCGATTGACGCCGCGCTGGAAGATGTCCGCTCCGGTCGGACGATTGCCGTGCCGGAAC
>ODAK010004139.1_pt1 | contig 14913 bp, 12 predicted proteins | sample 1539591 | NCBI WGS metagenome assembly ODAK01 (sample SAMEA3539303, study PRJEB22396) | soil metagenome | biome: tundra; feature: field; material: soil | place: USA | collected 2010-05 | depth 0.15 m | reverse complement strand
CCTACGCCGACGTCGGCACCGGGGTCAGCCGCCGCGCGGTTCGCGGATCGGCGAGTGGACCCGCCACCTGGACGCAGGACTTCGGCCTGCCGATGGGCCAGCACGCTCCGTCGAACAACTCCAGCCCGGCAAACGGCTGTCCCTACTCGGCCTGATCCGTCGGCTCTTCGCGGTGGGCGGTGAGGCAGCGGGTTTGGCGGCTGAACTCGCTGGGGAGGACATCCCGCTCGGCTCGCGCATTATCTTTGCCATCGACGCCTTTGATGCGATGACGTCCGCACGCGCCTATCAGGCGGCCCGTACCGAGATGCAGGCCCTGGCCGAGCTCCACCGCTGCGCCGGCAGCCGATTCGACCCCGCGGTCATAGCCGTCCTCGAGGATGCCCTGAACGAGTAGTCGCAGAGACAACCTTTGGGCAGCCAGGAGGAGGAGGAGGAGGAGGAGGCGCGGCTGAAGCTCCTCAAGCGGGAGATGGCCGCGAGCGTGATGTCGAGCCCGGCAGCCGAGTCGGTCGACGTCGGCCACACGCTCGTGGGAAAACGAGTGCCTCTCTACGACGAGGAGACGGGCGGGTTGGCCTGATAGAGAGCGGATCGATCGACGCGGGCGAACGACGTGTGACCAGTGAGGGCAAGGCCGACGTCGATGTCGGCCTTGAAGACCTCGAGGATGTGGCTGACACCTGCTTCGCCGCGTGTCGCCACTGCCCATGCCCAGGCGCGTCCGATCAAGACCGCACGGGCGCCGAGCGCGATCATCTTGATCACATCGAGTCCGGTCCGCACGCCGCCGTCTACGAGCACCTCGATCTGATTCCCGACGGCGTCGACCACGTCCGGAAGCGCACGCGTGGTTGACGCCACCGAGTCGAGTTGGCGCCCGCCGTGGTTGGACACGATCACGCCATCGACCCCGACGTCGGCGGCGCGCCGAGCGTCCTCGGGGTCGAGCACGCCCTTGACCACGAGGCGGCCACTCCAGTTCTCGCGCACCCAGGCGATGTCGTCCCAGGTGACGCTCGGATCAAACTGACCGTCGACCCAGCTGCGGAACGCGGCCGGGGTGCGCGCACCTGGAACCGCCCGCTCCAAGTTGCCGAACGTCAGCGGCTTACCGGCGAGCGGGACATCGCGGATCCAGCGCGGATGGGCGACCAGATCGAGCCCCAGACGCAGCCTGGCCCAGGCGGAAGGGTCGCCGACAACGGCGTTGCGAGTGTCGCGATGCCGGGCTCCCGTCACAGCAAGGTCGACCGTCAAGATCAGAACCGGAGACCCCACCGCTCGTGCGCGGGACATGAGCTCCTCCGCGTAACCTCGGTCACGCATCACATACAGCTGAAACCACGGCGCGGCGGATGTCGCTCGCGCGACCTCCTCGATGCTGCAAATCGAGACGGTCGACTCCACGAATGGCACGCCCGCCGCTTCCGCGGCAAGCGCAGCCTGCACCTCCGCCCGACGGGCGAACATGCCGCCGAGCCCGACCGGGGCCAAGATGACCGGCAACGCCAGCCGCTGCCCCAGCACCTCGGCTGCCGGGTCGCGCGTCGAGACGTCGCGCATCACCACCTGTCGCAGCAACAGGCGCTCGAGATCGGCCACGTTGGCCCGCATCGTGCTCTCCTCGTACGCGCCCCCGTCGATGTAGTCAAACAGCTGGCGCGGGAGCCTTCGCCGGGCCAGCTCGCGGTAATCGAGCACCGTCGCCGGCGCGAGGCCCAGCGGCCGATCAGCACTGAACCGCACGGCCCGAGCCTACCTGGAGCGCCGCGGACGCTCAGTCAGGACGAGGTTTGACAAGGAGCGGTTAGCCCTCGACTGAAGCGCGAGACCGAGCGCGCGGCGGGTAACGGGATCGGGCTACTTCAGCATGCCGCGAGCGGCGGATGTCCAAGCCTCGGTGACATCGCGGATGAACTTCGCCTGAGTCGTGGCGAGATGGGAGATCCAGTCGATATCGCTGGTCCCAGGACCGCGCTCGACCGCACCGGCGATTGCCTTTAGCGCCTTCTCGTAGCTTGACAGGGTGGTCTCGCCCGTCTGCTTGCCCGCTTCGATGATCCGCTCGTTCAGCTTGCGAAGACGCTGCGCGGCCGCCTCCAGACGGGCCTCAGGCGAGCTTGGCGAAGCACTGGCCTTGGTCGATCGTGCGCTGGTGGTCGAGCGCGAACCTCGCGCCTGGCTGGCACCCGAACGCGTGGCGCCGGCTGCTGCTCCCGCTGACGAGCGGGCGGGCGAGCGCTTGGCTTGAGCGCGCCCCGGCGTCGTCTTTGCACTCGACCTCGACTTCGGACTACCACTCTTGGGCTGCGGCACTTCTCCTCCTTTGAACATTGGTCGCGACTAGCTGCACCCTACCTCTCAGTCGCTGCTCGTGGCGTCTCTGCTCGCGCGATGTACGCACCTGGTCCCGACCGGAGGGGACGCTGAGCCGCAGCAATGGACCTCCTGAGACGGCGGCTAGGCTCGCTTTGGGGCATCTGTCCACCAGCTGCCATCAACCGCCCAGCACGCGATGATGCGCCCGCGCCCGCGGGAGGTCAGTCACGAGGACCGCCTCTGAGGCCGCGAACACCAGCGCCCAGGCCCACACCTGGTCCGCGTTGAGGCCGGCCGCACGCGCGACCAGCTCGCAGCGCTGCTTCACCCGCTCGCCGGGCTGGTGAGTGACAGACCAGAACGCTGCATCGAGGCACGGATCCCCGACGCAGGGGCGCGGGTCGATCGCCCACCAGTCGCCCGGTGCGTCGAGCAGGATGTTCTTGTTCATAAAGTCGCCGTGACACATCACTTTGCCCCGACACTGCTCGTGGAGCTCAAGCGCGGTCTGGTGCGCGGAGTCGAGGTCGCGGTGGCTGACCAACCCTGTAGCGTGGCTTGGCCCGTCGAGCTGCTGATGCGCGCGCTCAAAGCGCCAGCGTAACTCCTGCGGGGCGTCTGGGATGGCCGCCGGGATGTGCTCCGAGGGGATCCGGTGAAGTGCAGCGAGCAGCTCGCCGGCGCGCCGGGCGTCCTCGCGGTCGTCATCGCCGGGCCGCACCGCAACGCCCGGGCGGATGGCTGCGAGCAGCAGCACGCGCCCGTCCACGGCTGCGTAGAGCAGCGCGCAGGCGCCGACGCCGTCCCACGCGGCGAGCGCGGCGGCCTCCGCACGGGCGCTCGCGGCGGGCGGTGCTGACAGCTTGAGCACCACCGGTGCTCCGTCGCTGCGCCGCTCGCATGCCAGCGCCGCTGACAGCACCCCGCCGGGCATGATGCGGGCGCCGCGCAGGCCCAGCCGCGCCTGCCAGCAAGCGGCCAGCGCCGGCAACTCGGCGAGAAAGCGCAGCGCGTGCTGCCCGTCAAGGCGTTCGCGCTTTGCGATCAGCGCGTCGTCGACGCCGAGTACATCGAGGCCGTCCAGGTCCAATTCTGGCGCTGTCGCCATGGTGTTGACGATAGACCCGCGCGCACACCCATCCATCCGGGAGCGAACGCGAGACCTCGTCTACAGACGGCATTGTGCCCAGGATCCGCGCCGTCAAGAAGCCCCCGAGTGTCTTCATCGCGGCTCCTCCTCGTGCTCGTTCAGGATCTTCGCCACGACCGTCACGAAGCGCGCGAGGTCGAGTGGCTTGGTGAGGTAGTCGCGGGCGCCCCTGTCGATCAGGCGCGCGATCTGGCGGTCGGTCGCGTCGGCGCTCAGGACGACGACCGGCACCATACGCGTAGCGGGGTCGGCCCGGAGCCGGTCGAGCACCTCAGCTCCGGCCATGTCGGGCAGGTGCAGGTCGAGCAGGATCAGGTCGACGTGGTGCCGGCGCGCGAGGTCGAGCGCGACCGAGCCCTGCATCGCCGAGATCAGGTTGACCTGCGGCTGAGCGGCAAAAAGCTGCTCGACGAGCCGGATGTTCGGGACGTTGTCCTCGACGTAGAGGATCGACGACTGCGGCAGCGGCGGCACCTCGAGGAGGGACCTGGCCCCGGGCGGCGAGTGGCGTAGGACCGCCTCGGGCGACTCCGCCTCGTCGAGCTCGATCGCGAAGGTCGACCCGTGCCCGACCGCGGTCTCGACCGACAGAGCGCCGCCCATCGCCTCGACCAGTCGCTTGGACAGCGCAAGCCCGAGCCCCGTGCCCTCGACTTCGCTCGCTTCGGCGCCGAGCCGGTCGAACGGAGTGAACAGGCGCTCCAAACGGTCCGCGGGAATCCCCGAGCCCTCGTCGCGGACAAGGATCCGGATGCGCTCCGTGCCGGCCTCTTCCAGGAAGACTGAGGCAACGCCGCCGCGGCGGTTGTACTTGATCGCGTTCGAGAGCAGGTTGAGCAGCGCCTGATTGAGTCGCTGACGGTCGGCCCTCACCAAGCGCTGGCCGAGGCCTCGGAGGTCATGCGACAGCTTCACATGGCGGTCCTCGGCGAGCGGAGCGACCAGCGCGAGCACGTCGACCAGGGCCTCATCCAGCCGCACGGGCTCCAGCGAGATCGCGAGGTTGCCGCTCTCGATCCGTGAGATGTCGAGGACCTCGTTGATCAGGTCGAGCAGGTGTCGCCCGCCGCGCAGGATATGGCGAACGCTCTCTCCCTGCGCAGGATCGAGGGCATCGTACTCCAGCAGCTGGCCGAAGCCGAGGATCGCGTTCAGCGGGGTCCGCAGCTCGTGGCTCATGCGCGAGAGGAACTCGCTCTTTGCCTGGTTGGCGCGCTCGGCCTCCGTCCTTGCCTCCTGGAGCTCCCGGTTGACGCGGGTGAGCTCCTCCTGGTGCCGGCTCATCTCATCGAAGGTGGAGAGGAGCAGCTCCATGATCTGCTGCCGGTCGGCGGTCACGGTGATCCTCTTGCCGCCGACGGTCAGGTTGACGTCCATCTCGAGGAACTCTTGATTGCGGTGCTCGAGCTGCTCGAAGATCCGCCGGACGCGCTCCAAGAGGTACTCGTCGTCGTAGGCCTTCGGGATGAAGTTGGTTGCGCCGGACGCGAGGCCCTTGATGATGTCGGCCGGGGAGCTTCGCGTCGTGCGCAGGATGACCGGGACGCGCTTGGTCGCGTCCGACGATTTCATGGCACGGCAGAGTTCGAAACCGTCCATCTCCGGCATCGTGATGTCGGAGATCACGAGGTCCGCTCCGCTCGCCCCTGCCTTGGCCAGGCCCTCTCTTCCGTCGAGCGCCACCTCGACCTCGTAGCCCTCGCGCGTAAGCACGAGGCGCAGGTATTCCGCCTGTGTTCGGCTGTCCTCTACGACCAGGATCCGCGGGGTCATCGCTTCCCTCCGTTCCAAGCTGCGATCAATGCCCCGGCCATCCGGTCGACCGGCAGAACCTGGTCCACGATGCCGAGGGCGACAGCCTTCCGGGGCATGCCGTACACGACGCTGGTCGCCTCGTCCTGTGCCAGGACCAGGCCTCCGGCCTCCTTCAGGGCGCGCAGCCCCGGCACCCCATCCTCGCCCATACCGGTCAGGATCACCCCGACGCCGCGGGCGCCATACGCGCCGGCCACCGAGCGGAACAGGTGTGTGGCCGAGGGTCGGTGGCCGCCGATCGGCGGGTCCCGGCTGAGCGCGACCGTGCCGGCGCCGGTCACGCCCAGGTGCGCGCCGGACGGCGCCACAAGCAGCTCGCCGGCCCGAAGCGCTTCGCCGGAACGGGCCAGGCGCACCGAAACCGGCGAGCGGCGGTCGAGCCAGTCGACGAGGCCCTGATGAAATCCTTCCATCATGTGTTGGACGACCACGATCGGCACCGGCGTGGTCCGGGGCAGCGCACCGACGACCGTGGCCAGTGCTGCCGGGCCCCCTGTCGACGCCGCGATCGCGATGATCTCGACAGGCTGGCGGAGCTCCCTCGCCGAGGCGGGCTCCGGACCCGCGACGAGCTCCGGTCGCGACGCGCGGCGAGCACGCCGGACGAGTTTCACGTCCGCCATCAGCTTCACGGTGGTCGTGAGGGTGGCGGCATCCGCGGCGAAGGTGCTCGCCTGCCGCCCGCTCGGCTTTGGCAAGAGGGCCAGCGCCCCGGCCTCCAGCGCCTCGAAGGACTTGCTCGGGTCGCTGGCGCCGTTGATCGGGCTCACCAGCACGATCGGCGTCGGCAGCGACTCCATGATCGTCCGAGTGGCCTCGACTCCGCTCATCGACGGCATCACGACGTCCATGACGATCACGTCGGGTCTGATACGGATCGCGAGCTGGACCGCTTGGTCGCCGTCCTCGGCCTCGGCGATCACCTGCAGCTCGGGGTCGCCGTTCAGGATCGAGACGATCAGCCGGTGCGCCACCGGCGAGCCCTCGGCTACCAGTACGCGAAGCCGGCGCCCGGAGCGGCTCATATCAACCGCCGGATCGTGTCCAACAGCCGGTCCTGGTCGAAACCACCCTTCACGATGTAGGCGTCCGCACCGGCCTCGATGCCGCGCTCGCGGTCCTCACGGGCGTCGCGCGAGGTCACGAGCACGACCGGCAGGTCGCGATGGCGCTGGTCGGCCCGGATCCTGGCCGTCAGCTCGAATCCGTCCATCACGGGCATCTCGACGTCCGCGACGACGAGGTCGCACCCGTCGGTTTGGAGGAGCCTCCAGCCCTCGCCGCCGTCCGCTGCCACCCGCACCCGGTATCCGGCGGCCTCGAGGATGTTCTTCTCCAGCGTGCGGGTGGTGATCGAGTCCTCGACCACCAGGATCGTCGCCGGAGGAGCGTCGGGAGCGCCTGCCACCTCCGGTGTCTGGCCATCGGCCCGCTCGGCCGAGGCGATCAGGTCGGCGGGGCTCAAGAGCATTGCCGCCTGCCCCGACCCGAGGATCGTGGCGCCGGCGAGATGCCGCACGCGGAACAGCGGGTGCGGGAGGTTCTTGATCACGAGCTCGTAGGTCTGCAACAGGCGGTCGACCAGGAACGCAGCGTGCCGCTCCCGCCCGCCGAGCACGATCAGCGGCAGCTTGGATCGGTGGTCGCGGCCGTCCGCCGCGGCTTCCAGTCCCAGCACGTCGGCGAGGCGCGCCAGCACGACGGGCCGACCGTGCAGCCGGACCGTCTCGCGCCCCTCGGCCCGCCCGATCTCGCCCGGTCCCGCCCGCATCACGCGCTCGACCGCGCTCACCGGGAGCGCGAAGGTCTGGCCGCCCGCCTCGATCAGCAGGCAGTGCATGGTCGAGACGGAGAGTGGGACCGTGAGGGAGAACGTCGTGCCCGCGCCGGGTCGGCTCTCCACGTCCACCGATCCGTGCAGAATCTCAACCGCCTCCCTGACCACGTCGAGGCCCACGCCGCGCCCGGACACTTCGGTGATGATCGTCTTGGTCGAGAAGCCGGACCGGAAGATCAGCGAGATCGCCTGACGGTCGGAGAGCTCTGCGGCGGCCGCGGACGTGAGCAGCCCTTTCTTCACGGCGGCGCCTCGCACGCCCGCCAGGTCGATCCCGGCGCCGTCGTCGGCCACCTCGATGCTGAGCATGTCGCCACGGTGCTGGGCGCGGAGCGAAATCGTCGCCGCGGGCTTCCCGGCCGCGGCACGGACCTCGGGAGTCTCGATCCCGTGATCGATGGCGTTGCGCAGCAGGTGAATGAGCGGATCCCTGATCCGCTCATTCACCGAGCGATCCACCTCGGTGTCGCCGCCCGAGATCGAGACGGTGACCTCCTTGCCACTGTCGTGCGCGAGGTCGCGGACCATCCGCGGGAAGGGCTCGAAGACCGAGGAGACGGGGGACATCCTGGCGCGGCGCAGGTCGTCCTGAAGGTCGGTGGTGATCTGGGCGGTGCGGCGAGCGTCGGCCTCGAGCAGGTGGCGGAAGTCCGCCAGGTCCCCTCGGGTCGCATGGAGACGCGCTTCGGTCTCCTCCAGCAGGGCGACCGCGCCCTCGCCGCCGCGTGGTCGCTGGCTCTGGCGGCGGAGCTTCGACAGGGTCGAGTCCCAGTCGTCGAGGGCCGCCGCGAGGGAGCGGATGTCGGCCGCGCGCCGCTCGGCGCCGATTTTGATGACGAGTAGCTCGCCGACCCCGGCCACAAGGGCGTCCAACTTGTCGGTCGCGATGCGGACTGTCTCCTCGGGCCCACGACGGATGGAGACGGGGGGCTCGCTTGCCGGCTGTTGCTCGTCGTGCACCGGAAGCGCTTCGTCGGCCTTCGCCGGGGCGGTGTCCCTTGACGCGCCGGCTCGCAACGCCAGCCCGATCGAGTCGAGCATCGCGTAGGCGCGCTCAAGCGCTTCTGGAGCCGGCTCGGCCCCCCCTTCCTTGATCGGCGCGAAGAGGTCCTCGAGCCCGTGGGCGAGGGCCTCGACCTCGATCAGGCCCACCGCTCTCGCGGCCCCCTTCAGACTGTGGACCTCGCGGAAGATGTCGGCGATCAGCCGCTCGCGGACTTCCCTCGCTGATCCGGCCTCGAGCGCGAGCAGTTGCCGGTTCATGGCCTGGAGGCGCTCCTGTGCCTCGACCGAGAAGGTCGCCATCAGCTGAGCCTGCAGGTCGTCGAGGTCGATCTGGGCCATCTGGCCTTCCCTCAGACCCGATATCGCTCGGTGACCGCGGCGAGCCTTCGGGACAGCTCGTTGAGGTCTTCGGCGGCTCGTTGGGACTCCTGCGCGCCCGCGACGAACTGAGTCGTACTCTCGTTCACGTCTCTCATGGCGCCCGCGATCTGGTCCATGCCGACGCTCTGCTGGTGGGCGGATGCGGCGATCTGCTGGGCGGCGTGCGCAGCCTCGCGGATGGTTTCGGCCAAGCTGCGGATGCCGACGCCGGCCTGACCGCTGAGCTCGAACCCCTCCTCGACCACCTTCGTGCCCTGCTCGGTGGCGAGCACCGCCGCGCTCGTGGCGTTCTGGATCTCGCGGAGGATCTTTCTGACCTGCGCGGTCGCCTCCTTGGACTGCTCGGCCAGGTTCCGGACCTCGGTCGCGACCACCGCGAAGCCCTTGCCGTGCTCGCCCGCCTTGGCCGCCTCGATGCTCGCGTTGAGCGCGAGGATGTGCGACTGGTCGGCGAGGTCGTTCACCGTGGCGGTGATCTCGCCGATCTGCTGCGTCTGCTCGGAGACGGTCAGGATGTCGCGGGCGATCGCCTCGACCCGCTCGCGGATCTCCTCCATCGCCCGGGCAACCGTCTCGACCGCCTGCGTGCCTTCGTCGCTCACCTGGACCGAGCTCTTGGCCTGCTCGGCGACCTCGCTGGCCTTGCGGGCGGTCTGCTCCGAGGCCGCCCGGACCTCGTCGACGGTCGTCGCGGTCTCGTTGATGGCGGCCGACTGCTCGGTGGCGGTCGCGGTGTGCTGGTTGACCGCCGCCAGGATCTCGGAGGTGGAAGTCGTGATGTTCTGAGCGCCCTCGCGAACCTGGCCCGAGATCTCGGCGAGCCCCGAGACCATGCCGTTCAGGTTCTCGGTCAGGATCCGCAGATCCTGACTGCCGTTGGCGACGATCCTGGCCGTCAGGTCACCCGCAGCGACCTTGGCGGCGAACTCCGAATAGTCGCCTAACGCGGCTTGGAGCGCCTGGGCCCGTGCTTCCCGCTCGGTCCGGGCGGCGTCGACGATTTGGTCAGTCATGCTGTTGAACGCCTGCGCGAGCTCGCCGATCTCGTCCTGGCTGCGGACCTCCGCGCGGCCCGTCGTGTCCCCGCCCGCCAGCCCCCGCGCCGCGCGCGTTACCGCCTGGGCACTGTCGGAGAGCCTCTTCGAGAGACCCAACCCGATCGCGACCGCGAACAGGATGGCCACGCCCAATCCGGCAACCAGAAGGATCTGGGCTCTATGCGACGCGGAGCTGCTGGCGGCCGTGCGGCTGTGGAGGAGGCTCCGCTCGGTCTGGACGAAGGCGCTGACGATCGCTCGCTGCCGATCGACGAGACCCTTGCCGACGCCGCCCAGGATGAGCTTCGCCGACTCCTGGATTCCACCTCGCCGGGCAGCTGCGAGCTCGGGGGTCGCCGCCCTGACGATCCACTGCTGGTGGACCCGGATCAGCTGGTCGACGCGAGCGACTTGCGGCGGGTTGTCGGCGACGAGCGCCTTGAGCGTGCGCGCCGTCTGCTTGAACGTCGCGTTGCCCGCGGTGTAGGGGGCGAGGAACGACTCGGTCCGCGTGATGACGAACCCGCGCTCGCCGGTCTCGGCGTCGACGACCGACTTGCCCAGCTGGTCGGCCTGAGCGATCACCTGCTGCGAGTGGTCGACCGCAGCCGTCGTGTTCAGACTCGTGGTAAAGGCCGCGAACAGCAGCACGGCGACGATCAATGTGACGGCGGTCGGCACGGCGAAGGCGAGCAGGATCTTGGATCGAATCTTTATGTCGGTTCCTCCCTTACGACGAGCGTTGAGTTAGCCAACAGGGCCTCGATGTCGAGGACGCCGAGCAGGTCGTCGGTGACCCCTCGCACGGTCACGCGCGCGGCCTCGGGCGTGCCCGCCAGCGCGGGCCCGATCGCGGCGGCCGGGACGCGCCGGACCTCGGGCGCGTCGTCCACCTTGATGCCGATCGTGAGGCCCGCGCCGAAGACCAACACCACGGTCACCGGTCCCTCCGCCGCGTCTCCGTCCGGCAGCGTCAGGTAACGGCGGAGGTCGAGAACCGGGTAGAGGGTGCCGCGGACATTCACGATGCCGGCCCAGAACGCCGGGGTACCGGGCACTCGCGTGACGTCGGCGAGTGCCAGGACCTCGCGCACGTGTTCAGTGTCGACGCCGTATCGCTCCGGCCCCAGAACCATGACGACCAATTCGACCGTGTCAGCCGGCTCTTCGGCGCGCAGGGGCCGGGCGAGCGCCCTGGCCCGCTTCTCCAACACCCGGCGCAGGTGCTCGGGGGCGGCGTGCGCTGTGTCGCGTTCAGCCACGGGCTGCATCCGCTGCGTCGGGTGGACAGAGCAGCTCGCGCTGGGCAGCGATCAGCTCGAGGACGTCGCCGGCCGTCAGGCCGTCGTCATCCAGCAAGAGGGCGTCCGGCGTGAGGTCGGCCACCAGACGGGCCGCGGTCTCCAGCGCCGCCCGGGCGCGGCTAAGAAGGCCCATCCGTGCGAGCAGACCCGCCTGCGCGAGGTGCCCAAGAGCGGAGTCCGGGTCGGCGTAGGTGCAGCGCCGGAAGGCCGCCAGGGCCTCAGCCGTGCGCTCCGCGTCGAGCAGGATCAGCCCGTAGAGATAATGCAGCAGCGCCGCCAACGGATGGCTCTCGGTCACGGCCTCGAGCCGCTGAAGCGCGGCCTCGGCATGGCCGGCCCTCCAGAGCCGCAGCGCCTCCTCGTGTACCGCCGCAGGCTCGTCGGCGCGGTCTGTGCGAGGCCGGCGAGGCGGCGGACGGCGACCTGGCGACGGCGCGGGCACCGGGCACGGCGGCTCCGGCGCGGCCGCCTCAACAACTGACGCCTGCTTCTGCCGCCCGACCTCGATCTCGGCCGGCCGGGCGTGCAGCTTCCGGTAGATGGCCGTTCCGGGCGCGTCCCGCGCCAGCCCGTCGAAGACGCGCAGGGTCGCCTCCACCTGGCTCACGAGCAGCCAACCGCCTTCGCTCAGAGCGTCGCGAAGGCGCCTCACCACCTCGCGCGCGCCCTGTTCGTCGAAGTAAAGGAGCACGTTGCGGCAGAGGACGAGGTCCATCGCCTGGGTGTTGGTCGCGAGCGACGGGTAGGCGTCCTCGGCCAGGTTGAGCTGGGCGAACGTGACCATGGCGCGGATGCTGGGAGCCACCTCGAAGCCCTTGCCGCGACGCATCAGATATGGGGTCGGTACGAGCGGCGGCTTCTCGCGGAGCGACCACGCTCCGTAGACACCTCGCCGAGCCCACTCGAGGGACCGGCCGGTGATGTCGGTCGCCAGGATCAGCACATCCCACTCGGCGAGGTCCGGCAGCAACCGTTTGACGAGCATCGCCAGCGTGTAGGGCTCCTCGCCGGTGGAGCAGCCCGCGCTCCAGAGTCGGAGCCGCCGTGTTGGGCGCTTGCGGGCGATCAGCTCGGGCAGGATGCGCTGCTGGAGGGCCTGGATCTGCCTGGCGTCGCGGAAGAAGTGCGTCTCGCTCACGTTCAGAGCGGAGATCAGAGCGTCGAGTGGGTCGCTCCGATCTGCCCGCCCGTGGAGCAGTTGGTAGAGCGCAGCGGCGTCCGGCGCATCGGAGTTCGCGGCTGCTCGCTGGACAGCCGTGTGCAAGTTGGCCGCGCGCGACTCGGAGAGTGCCATCCCGGTCCGCGCCCGCACCAGGTCCCGGACGCGGGCGACATCCGCCGGATCAACGCTCGGCTTCACGTGTCTGCTCCAGATCGAAAGGCAGGCGAAGGTCGACCGAGCCCTCCAAGAGGCGATCTCGGTCGAGCACGAGAATGAGCCGGTCGCCTTCGCTGACCACGCCCGAGACGGCCGCTGCGCCGGCGGTCGCCTTGCCGGGCGGGTCCAGCGCCTCGGCGCGCACCGGGAGCACCTCCACGACCTCGTCGACCACCAGGCCCGCCGCCCATTCGCTGGTCTGCACCACGATGATCCGCGTCGAAAGGTCTGGTTCGCGTCTCGGCGCGCCGAGCCGGGCCCGGGCGTCGATGAGTGGAATCACCCGGCCTCGGAAATTGATGACGCCGCCCACCCATACGGGCGCCTCCGGCAGCGGCGTGGCAGCAACCATCCGGACGACCTCGACCACGTCCTCGACAGGCAGAGCGTGCTCGCGGCCGTCCATCCGGAAGACGAGGAGCACGACAGAGGGGGCGGCTTCGCCGGCGGGCGGCCGCGATTGGCCGTTCCGGTTCGTCATGGCCTCGCAGCAAGTGTCTGGAGCGCCGCCAGCGCGAGTGCGGCGAGCGCGAGCTCGGCGCCCGAGAACGAAACCCGCCGCCCGTCGTGTGTGCGGCGATCGGGGTCCACTCCCGCCGTTCGTGGTCCCAGCCGTTCCGCCGCTGCGCGTCGGACGAAGACCGTTGTGCCTGGAACCAGTCCGGCACGGTCTCCGAGTACCGAAATCATGTGTACCCACCCTATCCACCCGAGCGGCGCACAAGCGAGCGGGAACAATCCTCGCGCAGGATGCCTTAGGCGCCGGGGTGCCCTCCAGTCCGCGCAGGAACGCCCCCCGTCGTCGCGATCGTGACCGGCCACGAAGCCAGACATCGTGCCGGTCAGAACCTCAACGAGATGCGTTGGGAAGCGTCGAGCTAGTAATCGCGCACATCGGCCGACCCGATCGGTGCCAGCAGCGAGTCGTGGTCGAGCGTCTCGAAGATCTCGACGAGCGCCGGATCGAAGTGGCTGCCCGCCAGGAGGCGAATCTCCGCGAGCACCGCGTCGAGCGACCATGCCTCCTTGTAGGGGCGAGCGTGGATGAGCGCGTCGAAGACGTCGGCGAGCGCGACTAACCGCGCGGCCAGCGGGATCTCCTCGCCCGCGAGCCCGTCCAGGTAGCCCTTGCCGTTCCAGCGCTCGTGGTGGGTGAGCGCGATCCGCTCGCTGAGCTGCAGCACGTGCGATTCCGAGCCCGCGAGGATCTTGGCGCCGATCGTCGTGTGGGTCTTGATCAGCTCGAACTCGGCGGCGGTCAGCTTGCCAGGCTTCAGCAGGATCGTGTCGGAGATCCCGATCTTGCCGATGTCGTGAAGTGGCGCGGCGCGGCGGATCAGCTCGACCTGGTCCTCGGAGATACCGAGCCGAACGGCCATCAGGGCCGCAGTGCGCCCGACGCGCTGAGCGTGCTCGTGGGTTTCGTCATCGCGGTACTCGGCGGCGAGCGCGAGGCGCTCGAGCGTCTCACGCCGTGCCTGATCGAGGTCGCGCGTACGCCCCAGCACCCGCTTCTCGAGCACCCGGTCGTGCTCGTGCAGCTCGACCGTCAGCCGCCGGGTCTCCAGGAGGTTGGCGATGCGCAGTCGCACCTCGATCGGGTCGAAAGGCTTGTTGACGAAGTCGCTCGCCCCGAGTGAGAGCGCCCGCTCCCTGGCGTCGCGTGTGATGTCTGCGGTCAAGACGAGCACAGGCCGGAAAACGTCGTCCTGCGTCGCTCGCTGGAGTTCTTCGAGCAGCTCGAACCCGTCGGGCGGTGGCATCAGCAAGTCGAGGAGCAAGAGATCAGGGTTCATCCGGCTGAAGAGCTCGGGCACCTCGGCGGAGCATGTCGTCGAGATCACGTTCGAGTAGCCCCACCGCTCGAGCAGGCGCTCGAGCAGGCGGACGTTCGACTCCTGGTCGTCCACGACCAGGATCCGCGCCGTCAGGAAGCCGCCGAGTGTCTTCATCGCGGCTGCGGCAGCGGCGGCACCTCGAGGAGGGGCGTGGCCCCGGGCGGCGAGTGGCGTAGGACCGCCTCGGGCGACTCCGCCGCGTCGAGCTAAGACCCGCTCGGAAGGATTCGAGACTTTCCGTTGACGCTCCTCCGTGCCGAGCCCACCGCGCACCTCAGGCCGATCCTCTTTGTCCGCCATCAGCGAACCACGTCGGATGCTGATCCCAGCGGCTCGCCATCCGTCAGGGACTCGGCGAGGTCGAGCAGGAAGTCAGGGCCATTCTCGACTGGCTTGGAGATACATGCGGACGCGCCCGCGGCGATGCAGCGCTCACGCTCCCCGGCCCCCGTTTTGGCCGTCAGGGCGACGATCGCGAGGCGACCGGGCCGAGGCAGCTTGCGCATCGCCCGCATCGTCTCATAACCGTCCATGACGGGCATCATGATGTCCACGAGCACGATGTCGATGTCCGGCGTTCGCTCGAGGACCGCGATCGCCTCCTCGCCGCTTTCGGCCGAGACGACGTGGAGCTCGCCCCGCTCAAGGAGCACCGTGACGGAAAAGATGTTGCGAAAGTCGTCGTCGACCACGAGCACCTTCTTGCCCGCCAGCCCGGCGCCCGCCGGACGCTCGGCCGGCGGCGACGGCTGGAGCGCGAGAGCCTCGGGAGCCGGCGTGAGCGACGGCAGCGGCTCGGGTCTCGCAGCCGGACTGATGATGCTGCTGGCGTGACCGTTGCGGGTC
>ODAK010004138.1_pt1 | contig 14913 bp, 17 predicted proteins | sample 1539591 | NCBI WGS metagenome assembly ODAK01 (sample SAMEA3539303, study PRJEB22396) | soil metagenome | biome: tundra; feature: field; material: soil | place: USA | collected 2010-05 | depth 0.15 m | reverse complement strand
TCCGCGGGGACGCGGATCGGCGTCAACCGAATCCACTCAGTGCCCGGTGTGCAGTCGTTGTTGAAGTAGAGGCGAGGATGATCGGCTAGGATCGATAGACCGCTCCGGATGAGCATCGTCAAGAAAAGAAAGTTGAAGAAGTGACAGTAGCGCACCCATACCGGAAAGCCATGAGGGCCGGCAAAGTTATCGGGATCGATCTGCGGGACAGCCGCAATAAAGGGGAGCCCAACAAACAGATATTCAACCCATGCCGCAAGCACAGGCAGCAGCACCAGCATGGCGGCGCCAATCAGGAACGAGGGCCGGATCCAAATGCGAAAGCGGCGATCGGGGGGATAATGGACCGCGGCGTGTGCCGCATCGAACGAGATCATTGCATATCTCTCCTTTTTGTAACATTCCAGCTTGTCCGATCGTGTCTGCCACCATAGGCGGACTCGCGAATTCGCCAAACTTCGCGATCAGCCGGCGCAACGCAGACGATTGATGGCGGCTGGGCTGCGGAATAATAAGAGCGTAGGTCGGCGGCTAAGAAATGTCTGAAGAACAACGGCATCGTTGTGCTCGTCGTCTTTGGTGCCATAGATTAATGTTACCTTCCACTTATTTATCTTTCTCTTCGGCAGCGTCACCTGCTCGCCGTTCTTCTTGAGTTGGGCGCAATACCGCGTCTTGAAGTCCGTCCACTTGTCGGGCTCATGGCCAAACGACTTACGAAGTTCCATGCTGGGTGCGATGTCCTTCAGCCGGAGGCCGGCGCTCGCTTTCGCCTTCGTCGGGCCTCGTGGCCAGAGCGCGCCGACGAGGGTGCGCATCCCGTTTTCTTTGCCGGGCCGTTCATACACCCGTTTGATCTTGATGTTCATCTCTGTCGTCCTTGACGCCCGACTCATTGAGAACCTTGCCCATCGCCGCCACCATCGCCCGCGCGGCGAATTCCGGCGTCTGCATGTAATCGGCAAATCCGCGAAAGCTGAGATTTCTCCAGCCGGTATTCACCGAATCGCGCCGCGCGTGGCGCAAGCCACCCAGCCCCTGCATGTGGACGTATTCGATGCCGGCCGCCCGGAGCGACTCGGGCAGCGCCTCCCGGTTGAACTGCGGGTTGTGCCGCGAGCGGGGGATCGTGCGCACATCCACCAGCGTTTCGACGCCATGCGCCGCTAGCATCCGCATGAACTCCTCGATGGGATGCGTGGAATGCCCGATGGTCAACATCACCCCACTGGTTTCTTGACGCTCAACGGCAAGTGGATGCGCAGCACGCGCTCGCGATGCCGCTCCTCTTCCAAACTCCGGGTACGCGCGCGCAGCAGGTCGCTGAGCGCCACCATGCCGGTCAGCTTACGTTCTCTATCGTTGTTCACGACCGGAAAGCGCGTCAGCCCGGTGTCCGACATGCGATGCGCCACTACCCGCAGCGGCTCGTCCGGATACGCAACCACCGGGTCCCTGTGCGCCGGTTCCGTGCCATCCTTCGCGAAGCGTTCCAGATCCCCGCGCGTGACCACCCCTACCAGACGCCGTTCATCGTCCACCACCGGATACAAATGTTGCCCCTGGCGCGCCGTGTGATCGGTATGGAGCAAGTGCGCCAGTTCGCGCCCCGTCAGGCGCGCGGGAATGGCTGCCACGTTGGTGCGCATCACCTCCCGCACAAACAAAATCTCCAGTGGGTCCACCGCATATTCGCGGCTCATATGATAGCCGCGCCGCGCGACCTTCTCGGTCAGGATCGAACGGCGCAGCGTCAGCACCGTGAAACCGTGCGCCACCGTCACCGCGAGCAGCAACGGCAGCAGCATGTTCACATCGTGGGTCAGTTCCAGCGCGAAGATCACGCCCGTGAATGGCGACCGCATGGTGCCGCCCAGAATCGCGCCCATACTCACCAGCGGCCAGAAGCCCGCGCCTTCGTGCGGCAGGAACATCGCCTCGATGCCGCCCAGCGCGCCGCCCATCATCAACAATGGCGCCAGCACGCCGCCCGACGTCCCCGATCCCAGCGAGACCGCCCAGATCGTCGATTTCACCAGCAGAATGCCCACAATTATTTTCAGTGGCACGTCCCCCTGCAACAGCGCACCGATGGTTTCATACCCCACGCCGAGCGCTTGCGGGAAGATCAGTCCACCCAGTCCGATCGCCAGGCCGCCGATGGCCGGCCACCACATCCAGTGAATGGGCAGCAGGCGGAAGGCATCCTCCGCCGCATAGACTGCCAGCGTCAGCAGCGCCGACAGTCCGCCCGCCGCGAGGCCCACCAGCACGCACGAGAGCAACCCCGCCGGGCCGATGAACACCGGATGTGCCGGCACCGGAAACAGGGGACCAAGGCCGATGATATAGCGCCGGGCCGCGGCCGCGGTGACGCTGGCCAGCGCCACCGGCACTAGACTTCGCGGCTTCCATTCAAACAGCAACAGCTCGACCGCCAGCAGCACGGACGCCACCGGCGCGGCAAACGTAGCCGCCATCCCGCCCGCGGCTCCGGCCACCAGCAGCGTCTTGCGCTCGTTGCTGGTCAGCTTGAACAACTGGGCGATCATGGAGCCGAAGGCGCCGCCCGTCATGATGATGGGTCCTTCGGCGCCAAACGGGCCACCCGTGCCAATCGACAGCGCCGAAGACAACGGCTTCAGCAGCGCCACCTTCGGTTCGATACGGCTGCCGCCGATGAGGATGGCTTCAATGGCCTCCGGAATCCCATGCCCGCGAATGCGCTCCGAGCCGTAGCGCGCCATCACGCCGATGATCAGGGCGCCCGTTACCGGCACGAGGATCTCCAGCCAGCCCAAATGGTTGCCAGCCGGAGAGACCAGCATTGCGCTCCAGCGTCCGAAGAAGAACAGGTTCGTGAAGAGGCCGATCAGTTTGAGTAGGGCCAACGCTACGAACGCGCTCACCAGGCCGATAAAAATGGCTATCCCCGAAATGGTGATCATGCGCGGTGTGGCAGTGAAATCGCCTAGTTTGTCGGTCATGTTTCCTTATTGGCGCGCTAGGATCGCTTGCAAGGCCGCAGACAGCGCGCTGCCCGCGATTCCGAGCTCGGCGCGATGATCGAGGGAAAGCTTGCGCAGCACCGCTTCGCCCTTGCGCGTGAGGCGGACGCGGACCTGCCGCCGGTCGCCTTCCGCGCGGTTGCGCCGGACCAGCCCGCACTCCGTCAGGCGGTCGATCAGCCCCACCGTGCTGTGATGCTGGAGCTGCAGCCGCTCGGCCAGATCGCCCACGGTAGGCTCGCCGGCGTAAGCTTTGACGGCCAACAGCAGTTGGTGCTGGGCGGGTTCCAGGCCGGCCCGCCGCGCCGCCTGCTCGCTAAAACGCAGAAAGCGGCGGATCTGATAACGAAATTCGGCCAAAGCCCGGTAATCGGCCGCGGTCAACTGTGCCGTGGAGGCCCCTCCTGACATATCGTATCACGATATGAATGCGGGGTACCCGCGCACGGGCGCAAGTGCATCTTGCAAATTGCAAAGCGATAGAATCGAGGCATGATGCGAACCGATCGCCGGTCGTTTCTGGCCGCCGCGGGCGCCGCCGCCTTGGCGGGCTCCGTGAACGCAGGCGGCCGCCGCGCCGTCCGCCTGGGCGGGCCGATATTCCTGAAGAGCGAAGATCCGGCTGAACTGGCGCGCGAGCACCGCCGCCTGGGCTATAGCGCCGCCTACTGCCCGCAGGCCAAAGCTGAAGACACCGTCCGCGTGCGCGCCATCGAGAAGGCTTTCGCGGCCGAGAATGTGGCGATCGCCGAAGTGGGCGCCTGGGTCAACATGCTGGACCCGGACACCGAAAAACGCCGCGCCAATCTGCAATACGTGGTGGAGCGCATGGCCCTCGCCGACGCTGCCGGCGCGCGCTGCTGCGTGGATATCGCCGGCTCTTACAATCCCACCGTCTGGTACGGACCCAATCCGAAGAACCTTTCGCAGCAGTTCTTCGACGCCACGGTGGATAACTGCCGCCATGTGATCGACGAGATCAAACCGAAGCGGACCAAGTTCACCATTGAAGCCATGGGCTGGTCGCTGCCCGATGGCCCGGATTCCTACTTGAAGCTCATCAAGGCGGTGGACCGCCCGGCCTTCGGCGTGCATCTGGATGTCTGCAACGTCATCAACTCGCCGGAGCGCTTCTACCGCAACAGCGAAGTGGTCGCCGATTGCTTCCGCAAGCTGGGTCGGTGGATCGTTTCCTGCCATGCCAAGGACCTGGCATGGATCGTGGAGCTGAACGTGCATTTCCAGGAAGTAATTCCCGGCCGCGGCGAGATCGATTACCGGACCTATTTGAACGAGCTGTCGCAGTTGGCGGTGGAAACGCCGCTGATGCTCGAACACCTGAAGACGGCCGAGGAGTACGAAGAAGGTAAGCGCTACATTCAGAAGGTAGCTGCCCAGATCGGAGTGACATTCGCATGACCAGAAGAGATTTCATGGCCGCCGCCGCGCTGCCGGCGTTGGCATCGATCCCTACAGCCATCACCGCAGCCAGCACCCGTCTGCCCATCCGCAAAGCCGTGCTCTTCGAGATGCTCCCCAAATCGCTGAGTATTGCCGATCGCTTCAAACTGGCCAGGGATACAGGCTTCGAAGCCACCGAGTGCCCCACCACACCCGACCAACGCACGGCGGATGAAATCAAGAAAGCGTCGGAATCCGCCAGGCTGCCGATTCATTCCGTGATGAACATGGCGCACTGGAAATATCCGCTGTCTTCGGCGGATCCGGCCGTGGTTGCCGAGAGCGTCAAAGGCATGGAAACCAGCCTGCGTAACGCGCACTTCTGGGGCGCCGAGACGGTGCTGCTGGTGCCCGCCGTGGTCAATCCGCAGACCAGTTACCAAGATGCCTGGACACGCTCCCAACAGCAGATCCGCAAGCTGATCCCCATGGCGGAGGAGTTGAAGGTCATCATCGCGGTGGAGGAAGTCTGGAACAAGTTTCTGCTCAGTCCGCTCGAATACGCGAAGTATATCGACGACTTCCGGAGCCCCTGGGTGCGCTCTTATTTCGATGTGGGCAACGTGGCGCTCACCGGCTATCCGCAGGATTGGATACGCACCGTGGGCCAGCGCATCGCGAAGCTGCACATCAAGGACTTCCGCTTCCGGAAGATGCAGGCCGAATTCGTGCCCTTGCGCGAAGGCGACATCGACTGGCCCGAAGTCCACAAGGCGCTGGGCGAAATCGGTTACCACGGCACCGCCACGGTGGAGTTGGAAGGCGGCGATGAAGCCTATCTGCGCGAAGTGAACCGCCGCTTCGAGCTGATTCTATCGGGGGCTTAGAGCGGGTCCTGGAGGACCCGCGCAGACCTGGAGGTCTGCCCCACTTCAATATGGGGAAGACTTAGCGGCATGGGGCGTAGGCAGGCAAATGTAACCTGCCGTGGCGCGGGCGCATCGTTAAGCATGCCATGCAAATCCCTATTTCCAGGCGCCGTCTCTTCACCCTGCTGCCCCTGTTTCCGGCGGCGAAGCTGCTGATCGCTCAGCAGAGCGCTCCATCCAGCCAGCAAAGCCCCACCTTCACCGCGGACGTCAACGTGGTGAATCTGTTCGCGACTGTGCGCGATAAGGATAGCCATATCGTCTCCAACCTCAACAAGGACGACTTCGTCCTCCAGGAAGACGGACGGCCGCAGGTCATCCGCTATTTCTCCCGCGAAACCGATCTGCCGCTGGCCCTCGGGCTGTTGGTGGATACCAGCCGCAGCCAGCGCAACGTTATCGACGCGGAGCGCTCCGCCAGCTACACGTTCTTTGAACACGTACTGCGCGAAAACAAAGACCAGGCGTTCGTTGTCCACTTCGATCACCAGGTGGAGCTGCTGCAGGATTTCACTCAGTCCCGCCAGAAGCTGAACAAGGCGCTGCATGAGATCGAAGTGAATCAGGACGACTCCCAGCAGCAGGGCGGCGGTGGTGGAGGCGGCTATCCCGGCGGTGGGGGCGGGCGCGGCGGAGGCGGTGGCTCGCGCCGCGGCGGCGGCACTCTGCTCTACGACGCCGTTTACCTGGCGTCGGGCGACGATCTGATGAAAAAGCAAAAGGGCCGCAAAGCGGCCGTCATCCTCTCAGACGGCGTCGACCGGGGCAGCAAAGTGTCGATCTCGGAAGCCATCGAAGCCGCCCAACGTTCCGACACATTGGTGTACTCCATCTACTTCGCCTCGAACGAGGGTTTCCAGGGTTTCGGGCGCGGCGGCGGCATGGGACGCGGAGGTGGGATGGGACGCGGCGGTGGAAGGCGCCCGCAGGAAGAGCGCCCCGACGGCAAGAAGATACTCCGGCGTATCTCAAAGGAGACCGGCGGGACCTTCTTCGAAGTCTCCAAGAAGCAGACGATCGATACAATCTACAGCCGGATTGAGGAGGAGCTGCGCAACCAGTATAGCCTCGGCTACACCTCGGATCAGCCGGCGTCCCAGACGGGCTACCGCACCATCAGTCTGGCCGCCGACAAGAAGAATTTGACCGTCCAAACTCGCGAAGGGTATTATCCGGTGGCGGCTGCTAGTGGTGGCAAATAGCGGTGCTTCTGAGGGAAACCGCTCCCTTTACAGTCGCGGCTCAGTAACGCTGTGCTACCGTCGAAAGTAGCATGGCGAAGTTCCTGTTTGGCCTGATCACCGGCGTAGTCCTGTGCGTCGCCGGCGTGTTCCTGCTCTTCTTCGCGCTGGCGCGATCCTTCCGCGAAAGCCCGCCCACCGTCGCGCAAAACTCGGTGCTGCAACTCCAGCTTTCGGGCGACATACCCGAGCGTCCGCCGGTGGAAGTCCCCTTCGGCGCGTTCGCGGAACGCCCGGCCTCCACCGTCACCAGCGTGTGGATGATGCTGCGTAAAGCCGCCGTGGATGCGCGCATCAAAGCGGTGGTGCTGGAGCCTGACTCGCTCAGCGTGGGCTGGGGCAAGCTCGAAGAATTCCGCGCCGATCTGGAACGGTTCAAGAAGTCCGGCAAGCCCCTGTTTGCCTTTCTGAAGACCCCCGGCGCCCGTGAGTATTACCTGGCTTCCGCCGCCGACCGCATCTATCTCGGCCCCACGGATTGGCTCAATATCAAGGGCATGCGCGTCGAACTGATGTACTTCAAGAACACGCTGGATAAGATCGGCGTCGATGTGCAGGTCGAACACGATGGCAAGTACAAGGACTTCGGCGACATGTTCACGCGCACGTCCATGAGTCCGGAAACCCGCGAGGTGATGACCGGCCTTGTGGACAGCCTCTACGATAATCTGGTGGGCCGAATCGCGCAGGCCCGCAAGAAAACCCCCAACGCCGTGCGCGCGCTGATCGATCGGGGACCGTTTCTCGCCAACGATGCGCTCCAGGATGGTCTGGTCGACCAGTTGCGCTACGAAGATCAGATGTTCGCCGACCTGCAGCAGAAAGTGAACTCCGGCGAATTGCATAAGCTCTCGACCGGCCGATATCAGAAGGTCGCACCCGATTCGCTGGGTCTGGAGGGCCGCCACCGCATCGCCATGCTGGTGGGCGACGGTACCATCACGCGCGGCTCTTCCGACGACGATGGCGTTTCCGACGACGGCATACGGGCGGCGGGATTCAACAAGCTCCTGCGGCGGATCGCCGGCGATTCGAGCGTGGATGGCGTGGTGGTGCGCATCGATTCTCCGGGCGGCGACGCAGTGGCCTCCGATGAGATCTGGCGCGAAATGAACCTGCTGAGCAAGAAGAAGCCGGTGGTGATCTCGATGTCCGATACGGCCGCTTCCGGCGGCTACTATATGGCGATGACCGGCGATCCCGTCGTGGCTTACCCCGGCACTCTCACCGGTTCCATCGGCGTGGTGTTCGGCAAGCCAAATCTGCACGGGCTCTACGATAAGTTGGGTATCACCAAGGATATGATCGCGCGCGGCCGTTTCGCGGCCATCGATTCGGACTACCGCGATCTTTCTGGCGCGGAGCTGGCCAAGCTGAAGGACGGCATTGACGCCAACTACCACGACTTTGTCGCCAAAGTAGCGCAGGCGCGCCGCCGCCCATTCGATCAGGTCGAAGCGCTGGCGCAGGGCCGCGTGTGGCTCGGCGCGCAGGCTCAAACGCGCGGCCTGGTGGACGAATTGGGCGGCATCGACCGGGCGCTCGAACTGGTGAAGCAGAAGGCCAGGATACCGGCTTCCGAGAATGTCACCATCGTGATGTATCCGGCGCGGCGCAGTATTCTCGATGTGCTGTTCGGGCGCGCGCCGGAGAGCACCGTCGAGTCGGCCTTGCGGCGATTGGTCAGGGATTGGCCCCCGGAATTGTGGACCAAAGGCGGGCTGTTGCGCATCATGCCGTATATGGTGACCGCGCAGTAGCGGCGTGGGGCAGGACTCCAGTCCTGCGCGGGTCCTCCAGGACCCGCTCTTCGCGCATAGGGATCAGCCACGTGCGAGCACGCACAGGCCGACGCGGACGTCGGGCCGCAGGACTGGAGTCCTGCCCCACACTTGGTATGGTAATATGGCTATGGTATGGCCACGACCAAAGTGACGTTCACTCTCGACCAGGCCACCATTTCCCGGCTGCAAGAAGCCGCCACCCGCATGACGATGCCGAAGAGCGAAGTGGTCCGCGCCGCCATCGCCGAATACTACGACAAGATCGGCCGTCTCAGTGAGCGCGAAAGGTTGCGCCTGTTGCGCGCGTTCGATGAACTGGTGCCTCGCATTCCGAAGCGCAGTGCGGCTGAGGTGGACCGGGAGTTAAGGTCAATTCGCCGGGCCCGCCGGGCCGGGGGCCGTCGGCACGCTTCGTGACCTTCCTGGACACCTCCGTGCTGATCGATGCCCTCACCGGGCCAAAACGGTCCGCAGCCGCGTTGCGCCGCGCAATACACGACGGGGAGCGCATCCTGCTTCCCTCGTTGGTGCTTTACGAATGGTTTCGCGGACCGCGCCTGCCTCAGGAGTTGTCTGCCCAGGAGGCCCTCTTTCCGAGCGAGACCGCCATCCCTTTTGGTTGGCAGGAGGCGGCGCTAAGCGCGAAGTTGTACCGGTCTCTTCACCGGGCCCGCGGACGCGAGATCGACCTCGCCATTGCGGCCTGCGCGATCACCCACGAGGCAGCGCTTTGGACTCTCAACATTGCCGACTTCAAAGACATCCCGGGCCTTCGCTTCTACAACTCCATCTGAACCATCCTTGCCGTGATATCCTTCTGAGTATCTCGCCCTCAGGCGGATTGAGAGGAGGACAACCGTGCGCGCTTGGCCATCGCTTGCCGTGTTCCTCGCCGTAGCTTCGCTGCCCACGCTCGCGGAAAACTGGCCGCAATGGCGCGGCCCTTCCTTGAACGGCATCAGCACCGAGAAAGACCTGCCGCTGCATTGGAGCACCACGGAAAACATTGCCTGGAAACTGGAAATGCCTGCCAAATCCGGCGCCACGCCGATCGTCTGGGGCAACAACGTGTTCCTCAACGTCGCCGATGGCGACGACCTGTACCTGTGGTGCGTCGACAAAACCAAGGGAACGCCCATCTGGAAGAAGCTCATCGCGGCCGGCAATTACAAAATCAACAAACAGAACATGTCGTCGCCGTCGCCCGTCACGGACGGCCAAAGCGTCTACGCGATGACTGGCATCGGCGTGCTGAAGGGCTTCGACTTCAAAGGCAATGAGCTGTGGGCGCGCGACATCCAGAAGGACTACGGCAAGTTTGGCCTCAACTGGGGCTACGCGTCTTCGCCCTTGCTCTACGAGGATGCGCTTTACGTGCAGGTGCTGCATGGGATGAAAACGCACGATCCGTCGTACGTCCTGCGCATCGATAAGAAGACCGGCAAGACCGTGTGGCGCGCGATCCGGCCGACGGACGCGGTGCGCGAGTCGCCCGATTCCTACACCACCCCCGCGCTTTTACGCTACGGCGATCATGTGGAGATCGTGGTCACCGGCGGCGATTGCATTACGGGCCACGATGCGGCCACCGGCGCGGAACTGTGGCGCGCCACCGGCTTCAATCCCGGCAAGAACCCCGCCTACCGCATCATCGCCTCGCCGGTCGTTTACGACGACGTGGTCTACGCCCCCACTCGCGTGAAGCCGCTGATTGCGTTTCGCGCCGGCGGGCGCGGCGACGTTTCGCAGTCGCACAAGTTGTGGGAGTTCATGAATGGGCCGGATGTCCCGACGCCCGTCACCGATGGCAAATACTTTTACTCGGTCAACGATCGCGGCATTCTCTGGTGCCTGAACGCCAAGACCGGAGAAGAGATCTGGGGCGGCAAGCGCATCAAGCCCGCCACCTATAGCTCATCGCCCGTGCTGGCGGATGGGAAGATCTACATCACCAACGAAGAGGGCCTGACCACGGTCGTCAAGGCCGGCCCCCAGTTCGAAGTTCTGGCGGAGAACGATCTGAACGATTACACTCTCAGCTCCCCGGCAATTTCGGATGGCCACATCCTGATTCGCACGGCCAAGTTTCTGTACTCGATCGGCAAGTAAGCCCGCCTCTACGACGGCTTGTAGTACAGCACGATCCCGCCGCCCAGCGCCGCCAGCAAGAACCCCACGTAAAGCAGCGGGTGTGGCGCATTCTTCGGCGGATGCATGGCCATCGAGACCAGCACATTCACCAGCGGCGCTCCTCCGAAAACCAGCGGCATCACGTAATTCGGAATCCCACCCGACTTGAAAGCCCAGATGATGCAGACCGCTCCCAGCGCTCCCAGCGCACCGCCGATTACGGACCAGATTGAGCCGCCTGCATTGAAGCCGCTGAGCCCGCCCTGCGACGAAAGCCCCACCACCGGCACCAGAACGGCGATCAGAAAATAGGCGAATCCCACGCACAGCAGCGCCTTCAGCGGATTGCCGAGTTGCGTCTGCCCCTTGTGCAGCGCGGGTCCATAGACACCCCACGACAGCACCGCGCCAATTACAAAAACGATCCACATTTTGGAACGCTTCCCCTCCCTTTTCTTGGTTACAACCGCGCTTTGTTCCATCAGAATGAAATCCTCTGCCCGACTATGCCATACTACCTGAAAATCGGAGAACTCAGAGGGACGCCCAAATATGGCCCAACTGCCAGCCGCCACGACCGCTCACCGCCTCACCCCAGTGCAATGGGTCATCTGCGCCATGGCCGCCATCGGCTTCGCGTTCGACACCTACGCTTTGCTGGTCTTGCCGCTGATCGTGCGGCCCGCCCTGATGGAAATCGCCAAGGTCAAGCCGGGCACACCGGACTTCAATTACTGGGTGGGCCTGCTCTTCTACATCCCCGCGGTGGCGGGTGGCATCTTCGGCCTGTTGGGCGGATATCTCACCGACCGGCTCGGCCGCCGCCGTGTGCTGGTCTGGAGCATCCTGCTCTACGCCTTCTCGGCCCTGGCGTCGGGACTGGTCAACTCCGTCGGCGCGCTGCTGGTGCTGCGCTGCACTACGTTCATTGGCGTTTCCGTGGAATTTGTAGCTGCCGTGGCATGGCTGGCGGAGTTGTTCCCGGACGCCAAGCAGCGCGAAGCCGTGCTGGGTTATACGCAGGCGTTTTCGTCGGTGGGCGGATTGCTAATCAGCGCCGCCTACTACCTGGCCGTCACGTACTCCAAATCGTTGCCGGCCATCCATGGCGGGCACGAGGCCTGGCGCTACACGCTGATCTCCGGCGTGATCCCGGCGATTCCGTTGATCGTCATCCGGCCCTTCCTGCCGGAGTCGCCCGCCTGGCAGGAGAAGAAGCTGGCTGGCACGCTGAAGCGGCCCAGCATCGCCGAGTTGTTCCGGCCGGAGTATCGCAAGATCACCCTGCTCACCGCCTTGATGTTCGCCTGCAGTTACGGCGCGGCCTTCGGCGCGATTCAGCACATTCCGCGCATCGTACCGGGCTTACCGCAGGTCGTACACCTCGCACGCGCCGCGCAGGAGCAGATCGTGAGCAAGGTGCAATTTCTGCAGGAGATGGGCGGCCTGCTGGGCCGGGTAATACTGGCGTTCCTGGCGATCCGCATCGTCAGCCGCCGGCGACTGCTGCGCATCTTTCAGTTTCCGGGACTGTTTCTGGTGCCCTTCGTGTTCTTCTATCCGGCCACCCACGATCTGGGCATGACGGAGGTGGGCATCTTCCTTGCCGGGCTGCTCACCGTGGCGCAGTTCAGCTTCTGGGGGAATTATCTCCCCCGGATGTACCCCACGCACCTGCGCGGCACCGGCGAGAGCTTCGCGGCCAATATCGGCGGCCGCATGGTCGGCACCTCGGCCGCACTGCTGACCACGCAACTCGCCAACGTGATGCCGGGCGCCACGCCGTTCACCAAGCTGGCTTATTCCGCCAGCGCCGTCGCGCTGCTAGTGTACGCTGTGGGGTCCATCTCGAGCTTCTGGTTGCCCGAGCCACAGCAGGATAAGTTGCCGGAGTGAGCGGGACGCCTGGCGCGATGGCGGGAGATCAGTAGGTATCTTCTCGCCGCAATGAGCAGGCCTTCAGATATACAGACTGGCCCTCGATGTCGTACCGGAATCGAAAGCGGCCGGACCGGATACGGTATTGGCCGCCATCGTCCTGCACGCCCTGGAGTTTCTTGATGAGATACCGGCGGCTTCGGTTATGTTATAGAGATCTTCCTTCAGGGCAGCCACAATGCCTCGGTAGTGCTCCGGCAACTCCGGATGGTAGGCAACCAGCTTTTTCAGCTCACGATCAAAATGGCTGGTTGTGAAAACCAGAAACTCCGCTGTCATTTGGAGCGGCGGCGTGGCTTAGCAGAACTGGCCACTAGCGCGTGCAGCAGCTCTTCGGCCGGCCTCGTGCGCCCAGCGCGGACGTCTTTGTTGCTCTGGCGGATCTGCGCTGTAACTTTCGGGTCGCGCAGTTCAAGGTAGTCCTCCAGTTCATCGGCGTCCATGATGCCGATCACAGGAATACCGTCCTTCTCCAGGATGAAATACTCGTTATTGAGGTGGGCGCGTTTGGCCAGTTGGCCGAGATTGATGCGGGCTTTGGTGATCGGCATGCGGTTCAGTATGGCCGTAGAGGGCTTGCTCAATGGGAACTCCTCAATTGATTAATGTTGATTAAAGTATAGCAGGCCTGCCGCAAGCGTCAAGACCACCGGAACGGGTGGGCTTGCTCAGATATAGGATCTCAGGCGTCGCGCCGCATCAACGGAAGGGCAGGCGATGCCTATTGCAGCAAGGGCGCCGGAAAACCGCCCGACACAGCCCAGACCTCGCCACAGTGGAGCACTTTACGAAACCGGATGGTATGTCCGGGACTTTGCCTTTGAGCGGCCATCTGCCCCGGCACTCCCGACTTTCCGCAACTGAATCACCAGGCGCAAGGCGTCATTCACCGCTCTCTCACTGCGAAAGACCTTCCGGACATCGGCGTCCAGCAGAACAAGATTCGTGCCCGCGTGGTACTGTTTCGCGTACTTGCCGCGCACCGCGCCCTTGAGCAGTTGGCGAAGATCATTTTCGGGGCGCAACTCGCCGCTCAGTGTGTCAACTGCGTTTTTTCATGGGCTCTTTTCTCACCTCGGGTCAGCGTTCGAGCGCTAATGATCCGGACCCGTTCACGCCGCTGTACGTGAGCGACCATCAGCAATCTACCCCGATTCGACAACCCGACTGTAATGAATCTATTCTTCGCTGAAGGAGTGGTCTGGGTCGGGAAAGTGGGTCGACCGAGAAGCGTGCTCTTGGGAAAGGCCTCATCCGATCCGCTCCATCTTGCGCGCCCGCCATTCCTCCGTCGTGATCTCCCATACTTCGGTGAGCAGACGGCCGGACACATAGTCGCGCTCTTCCGTAGCCACGATGCGCATGCTCTGCCGTTCCGAAATGCGCCGTGACGCCGTGTTCGCTGCCGCTTTCGGAACGCGCAGCAGCGGAAAGCCCAGCGTCTCGAACCAGTAATCGGTCACCACGCCGCACGCCTCGCTCATCAAGCCCTGCCCGTGCCACGGCGCGCCCAGCCAGAAACCGCGATTGATCTCCTCGCCCTTCATCAGGCTGATGCAACCGATGAGGCGATCGGGGTCGCTCTTCAGGCGCAGCGTCCAATGCCACGCGTCTTCACGGGCCGCCGCCGGCAGAGCCACATCGCGATAGTAGTTGTAGACTCCATCGGACGGAAAGGGCCACGTAACCTGATTCGCCAGATACCGCACCACCTCCCATTGCGGAAACAGCAACTGGGCTTGCGCCGCATCGGCCAATTCCAGCGGGCGCAGCCACAGGCGCGGCGTCTCCAATTGCGGCGTCACGGCGCGACCTTCACCAGCGCGGCCAGCCGCTTGGGCGCCACCAGCCGGTAACTGCACGCGACCAGTTCGGACACTTCATCCCAATCCACTTCGCCCACGTCCAGGCGCAGCGCGACCCAACCCCTGGGTCCGATGTACGCGGGCAGATAGAACCGTTCAGGCTGCGCGCCAGCCAGCGCCTTGTTATCGCTGGGCAGCACCTTGCAGGTTACGGCCACGATGCCATCGCCGTGATGGTCGTTGAGGAAATAAGCGAAAGTTTTCTTCCGCACGAGAAAGCCCGCGTGCGACCCGTGACAATCCCGCGTTGTCTCAGGCAGCGCCAGGCAGATTTTCGTGAGGCGGACCAAGCGACGGTCTTCTTTGGCAGGTTTCGTCATACGGTCACGCTCCGAAGCAGTACAGCTTGCCGTCCTGCGAGCCGATCACGATACGGCCCCCGGCTATCGCGGGCGAGGCGGAGAGCGGCGCGCCGGCCTCGAACTCCCAGACCTTTTTCCCAGTGGGAAGGTCCAGCACATAGAACCGTCCGTCGTTGGACCCCACGTAGACGCGCTCGCCCGCAATGGCCGGCGACGAATCCACGCGCGCGCGGGTCGAGAACGTCCAGATCGACTTGCCCGTTTTGGCGTTGAGGCAGTGCACGGCCTTGTCGCGCCCGCCGACCACCACGCGGT
>ODAK010004137.1_pt1 | contig 14916 bp, 16 predicted proteins | sample 1539591 | NCBI WGS metagenome assembly ODAK01 (sample SAMEA3539303, study PRJEB22396) | soil metagenome | biome: tundra; feature: field; material: soil | place: USA | collected 2010-05 | depth 0.15 m | reverse complement strand
CCAGATGGCACAGCTTCGCAAGATGCTCGGCGAGCTGGCCAGCCTCGGGACCTAGAAGCCCGGCACTGGCTGTGCGGTTGATCGGCTGCCTGCGGGTGAGCTTTCAGCTAACCCGCAGATTGAAGATGACCACCCAGCACCGGACTGCCCGGCTGAGCAGTCCGATCAGGATCAGCACGGCTCCGATGATTCCACGACGGCCCGCGGGCTGATGGTAGCGAAACCGGGGATGCCGATGACGGGCAGGCCGGGGCGGCCGCGAAGTGACCGGGCGCAGCGGGCTCTGCTCGAAGCGACCGGTCGCTGGTCGTCCAGCACGGCTACGACGGCGTCACGATCGAAATGACCGCCAGGGCAGCCGGCGCCGGCCGGCAGACGATCTGCAGGCGCTGGCCGGGCAAGGCCGAGCTCGTGCCTGAGGCGTTCGCCGCGCACGCCCGCTTCGAGGTCGATGACCCGGCCGAGGCCCAATCATGGGAGCAGGCAGTCATCCGCTTCCTCGAAATGACGTTCATCGCTCTTGAGCTGACGGATCCCGCGCTGCGCAGCCTGATGGCTCATGCTCAGCACGATCCCGGATCTCGGCAACTGCTCCTGGATCGCTTCATCGAAGCCCGGCACGACTCCCTGCGCCACCTGCTCCGCCAGGGGATCGAGCGGGGAGAGCTTCCTGCCGATGCCGCCAGTGAGGTGGCCGTCTTCGCTCCCTACGGTGCCGCGTGGTACCGGCTGCTTCCCGGCGAAGCGCCAGACCGTGTCCATGCCCAGCAACTCGCAACGCTCGTACTCAGCGGGCTTCGGAGCCGCTGGCTGAGCTTCGACGCCGGTCTGGGTCTTCCGGAGGTGATCGGCCTCGCTGCGCGCCCGGTGCCGGTGCTGCCGTCTTGGCCGAGACGACCCGGCAGGATGAGGAAATGACGACCGGGCGGCTCGAGGTGCAGCGGACGATCGCGGCGGACCCAGCGGCCATTTTTCGCCTGCCATGCGACCCGCGAGGACATCTGGCGATCGACAGCTCCGGGATGCTGATGGCGGCCACGAAGGCCGGCTCAGCTAAGAGGTGGTCAAGGACCTGGCTTCCGGGGAGGTGGCGTTCCGGGTGAGCGGCTGCTCCCGGCGGGCGCCCATCCCCGGCCCGCTGGTCCGGCGGGGCTTCCGGCTGTCCGGCCGGTGGATGCAGCAGCGCTTCTGCCAGGCCATCCGGCGGCGGCTCCGGGATCTGGTGCAGGCCGCCCGGCGCGGCCAGCCGCCGCCGGTGCCCACGGTGCGGCCGGGCGGCCTGGTGATCTCCCGTCCGGCGCAACGCCATGCCCGCTGGAACGGCTGGCCCGCGCCTGGCACCCGGGCGGTGCTGTCGCGGTCAGGTTGCCGCCTGCCGCCGGGGTGCCGCTGCAGGTCTGGCACTGGCCCGGAGGAGGTCACCGGTCGCGCGGTTTCACCTCGTCAGCACCGTGCTGGCTTGCCGGTCACCACGGACTGCGGGCGCTGTTGGCGGCTTGCATGGCGCGGACATAGCCCGCGCGCTCGTACGCGGCCTGGTCGGTGTCCGGGGGCAGGGAGAGCTTTCCGCGCAGTTCACCGACCGAGGTGTATCCCTTCCGCGCCATCCAGCCGGACAGGCCATCAAGCAGAACGGCCGCATGCTGCGGGCCGTGCCGGATCAGCGCGGAGGCGGTCATCACGACATCGGCGCCGGCCAGCAGGTACTTGACCACGTCGGAAGCTTCCTCGACGCCGGTGGTCGCCGCGAGGGAGGCACGGACCCCCTGGCGCAGAATTGAGATCCAGGTACGCGGCAGCCGGGCCTCCGCGGGGCTGGAGAGATTCACGGCGGGGACCACCGCGAGGGTCTCGGAGTCGATGTCGGGCTGCAGGAACCGGTTGAAGAGCACCAGGCCGTCTGCGCCGGCCTGGTCCAGCCGCATCACCATCTCGCCGGTCGAGCTGAAGTGCGGGCTCAGCTTGACCGCCACCGGCACGGTCACCGCGTCCTTGACCCGGCACAGGATATCGATGTGCCGCTGCTCGACGTCCCGGCCCGAAATGCGCGGGTCGCCTGGTATGTAGTAGATGTTGAGCTCGATCGCCGCGGCGCCGGCGTCCTGCATCGCACGCGCGTAGCTGGTCCAGCCGCCGGTCGTGACACCGTTGAGGCTGCCGATGACCGGGACCTCTACGGCGGCCACGGCGCGCTCCAGCAGGCTCAGGTAGCGCCGCGGGGCAGCGTCCTGCGCCGAGCCGTCTTCCGCCACCTCGGCCGGGAAGTACGACAGCGACTCGGCGAAGCGGTCGGCGCCGGCTTCGGCCAGCCGGGCGTTCGCCGCCATCTCCTGGCGCACCTGTTCCTCGAACAGCGAGTAGAGCACGACAGCGCCGACGCCGGCGTCGGCCAGCCGCCGGACGCCGTCGACGGTATTCGAGAGCGGGGAAGCCGAGGCGACGAGCGGGTTGCGCAGCGCCAGGCCCAGGTAGCCGGTCGTGAGGTCCATCAGTCATCCTTCCGCGCGTCGGCCGGGAAACGCTGCGCTCCGCGGGTAGCCATTTCCTCGTAGGTGTTCCAGCGCTCATTAACCGCGTCCTGGGCCAGCACCCCCAGGCGCTCGGCTTCGGCCGGGTTGGTATTGGTGAGCGCGCGGTACCGCAGCTCCCGCTGGGTGTAGCTGGCCAGGCTGATGCGCGGCCTCGGCGAGTCGAGCAGGAACGGGTTACCGCCGGCCGTCCGTACCAGCGGGTCGTACCGGATCAGCGGCCAGTGCCCGCTGGCCACGGCACGGTATTGCTGGTCAAGCCCGTCCCGCATCTCGATGCCGTGCGCGATGCAGTGGCTGTAGGCGATGACCAGCGACGGCCCGTCGTAGGCTTCCGCCTCGCGGAAGGCGCGCAGGGTCTGCTGCGGGTCAGCGCCCATCGCGACCCGGGCGACGTAGACGTTGCCGTAGGCGATGGCCTGCAGCGCGATGTCCTTCTTGGGCACGGTCTTGCCGGCGGCGGCGAACTTGGCGACGGCGCCGAGCGGTGTCGACTTGGATGACTGCCCGCCGGTGTTGGAGTAGACCTCGGTGTCGAGCACCAGCACGTTCACGTTCCGGCCGGTGCCAAGGACGTGGTCGAGGCCGCCGGATCCGATGTCGTAGGCCCAGCCGTCCCCGCCGACGATCCAGACGCTGCGCCGGACCAGGTGATCTGCGACGCTGCGCAGGTCGGCGACATGCCCGTCATCCTGGTTCAGGGCATCGAGCCGCCGCTTCAGCTCGGCGACCCGGTCGTGCTGGGCAACCAGTTCCGACTCGCGCAGCTGTGACGCGCCGAGGATGTCGTCCACCAGGGCGGCGCCGATCGTGTCGCGCAGCTCGGCCAGACGGGTGCGGGCAAGCCCGAGGTGCCCGTCGGCGGCCAGCCGGAACCCGAGGCCGAACTCGGCGTTGTCCTCGAACAGGGAGTTCGACCAGGCCGGGCCGCGCCCGTCGGGGCCGGTCGTCCACGGCGTTGTGGGCAGGTTCCCGCCGTAGATCGAGGAGCAGCCGGTTGCGTTGGCGACCATCAGCCGGTCGCCGAACAGCTGCGACAGGAGCTTGACGTACGGGGTCTCGCCGCAGCCCGCGCAGGCGCCGGAGAACTCGAAGAGCGGCTGCAGGAACTGCGTGCCGCGCACCGTGCCGAAGTCCACCCGGGACCGGTCGGCCACGGGCAGCGTCTCGAAGAAGGCAACGTTGTCCCGCTCGGCGGCGACCAGCGGCTCGCGGGCCGTGAGGTTGATCGCCTTGCGTGCCGGGTCGTCCGGCGCCCCGACCGGGCAGGCCTGCACGCACAGCTCGCATCCGGTGCAGTCCTCCACGTACACCTGCAGCGTGAAGCGGGTATCCGGGAGCCCGCGGGCGTCCAGCGGAGCCGACCGGAAATCCGGTGGTGCCCCGTCCAGCAGCGACTCGTCGTAGTAGGTGGACCTGATGACGCTGTGCGGGCAGACGAAGCTGCAGTTGCCGCACTGGATGCACAGGTCCGGATCCCATTCCGCGACCAGCTCGGAGACGTTGCGCTTCTCGTAGGCCGCGGTGCCGCTCGGGTAGGTACCGTCCACCGGCAGCATGCTGACCGGCAGGTCGTCGCCGAGGCCGGCCATCATCGCCGCGGTGACGGTGCGGACGAACTCCGGCGCGCCTGCGGGCACGACCGGCGGCAGCTCCCGGGTGGATGTCACCCGGCCGGGCACCTCGATCTGGTGCAGGCCTTCCACCGCGCGGTCGACGCCGGCCTGGTTCCGATCGACCACCTCGGCGCCACGCCGGCCGTAGGACTTGGTGATCGCCGACTTGATCTTGGCGATCGCCTCGTCGCGGGGCAGCACGCCGGAGATGGCGAAGAAGCAGGTCTGCAGGATGGTGTTGGTCCGCCCGGCAAGGCCCACGTCGCGGGCGATCCGGGCCGCGTCGATCGCGTAGACGTTCACCCGCTTGGCAATGATCTTCTCCTGGACCGGGCGGGGCAGCGCATCCCAGACCTCGTCGGGCGGCAGCGGGCAGTCGAGCAGCAGCGTCGCGCCTGGCGCCGCCCGGCCGAGCACGTCGACCCGGTCCAGCAGGCCGAAGTGATGGCAGCCGACGAAGCTGGCCTGCTCCACCAGGTAGGGCGCGCGGATCGGCCGTGGCCCGAAACGCAGGTGCGAGACGGTCTGTGAGCCCGATTTCTTCGAGTCGTAGACGAAGTAGCCCTGCGCGTTCAGGTTCTCCTCGGCTCCGAGGATCTTGATCGTGTTCTTGTTCGCGCCGACCGTGCCGTCCGAGCCGAGGCCGAAGAAGACCGCGCGGATCGTGCCGGGCGGCTCGATGTCCAGCGACGGGTCATACGGCAGGCTCAGGCCGGACACGTCGTCGGTGATGCCGATCGTGAACCGGGGCCGCGGCCGCTCGCGGGCGAGTTCCGCGAACACCCCGGCGACCATGCCCGGGGTGAGCTCCTTCGACGACAGGCCGTAGCGGCCGCCGGTCATCAGCGGCAGCACCGGGCGCTCACCGCCGGTGTGCGCCTCAGCCAGCGCGGCGACCACGTCAAGGAACAGCGGCTCGCCATTCGAGCCGGGCTCCTTGGTCCGGTCGAGCACGGCGATCCGCCCCGCGCTCGCGGGCAGCGCATCGAGCAGTGCCCGGACCGGGAACGGCCGGTACAGCCGGACCTGCAGCACGCCGACCTTCTCGCCCTGCGCGCACAGGTGGGCCACTGTCTCCTGGATCGTCTCGGCTGCCGATCCCATCACGACGATGACCCGCTCGGCTTCCGGGTGGCCGGCGTATTCCACGTTGTGGTAGCGGCGCCCGGTGCGCTCGGCAAGGGCGGCCATCGCGTTCTCTACCGCGTCCGGTATGGCGGCGTAGAACGGGTTCACCGTTTCCCGCGCCTGGAAGTACACATCCGGGTTCTGCGCGGTGCCCCGGATGAACGGCTGCTCCGGTGACAGCGCCCGCCCGCGGTGCGCGCGGATCAGCTCCTCGGGCACGAGCGCGCGCAGGTCGTCGTCCGACAGCATGTCGATCGTGTTCAGCTCGTGCGAGGTGCGGAACCCGTCGAAGAAGTGCACGAACGGCACCCGGGTCGCCAGCGTGGCAGCCTGCGCCACCAGCGCGAGGTCGTGTGCTTCCTGGACCGACGCGGAGGCGAGCAGCGCGAAACCGGTCTGCCGGACTGCCATCACGTCCGAGTGATCACCGAAGATGGACAGCCCTTGCGCGGCCAGGGACCGTGCCGCGACGTGCATCACGGCCGGAGTCAGCTCACCGGCTATCTTGTACATGTTCGGGATCATCAGCAGCAGGCCCTGCGATGCGGTGAAGGTGGTGGCCAGCGCCCCGCTCTGCAGTGCGCCGTGCAAAGCGCCGGCGGCCCCGCCCTCGCTCTGCATCTCCATTACGGTCGGCACGCCGCCCCACAGGTTGGGCCGTCCCTTGCTGGACCACTCGTCCGCAAGCTCGGCCATCGGCGACGACGGCGTGATCGGGAAAATGCAGCAGACCTCGTTGAGCCGGTAGGCGACTGACGCCGCGGCCTCGTTACCGTCGACCGTGGCACGCATCATTCGTCCTCCGGGATCATCTCGATCGAATGCACCGGGCACTGCTCGAAGCAAGCGCCGCAGCCGGTGCACTTGTCGTAGTCGAAGCTGTAGCGATGCCCGACGCCCAGCTTGATCACCGCGTCCTCCGGGCATGCGCCCAGGCACCCGTCGCATTCGCAGCAGTTGCCGCACGACAAGCAGCGGCGCGCCTCGTACGTCGCCTCCTGCTCCGACAGGCCGCCGAGCACCTCGCCGAAATCTGCCGTCCGCTGCTCCGGCGCGGCCTCCGGCTGCTGCCGGCGCGCCGCGTCACCGAAATACCACAAGTTCAGGTCGTCGAAGCTGACAAGCTCGTGCTTGGGCAGGTTCACTGGCGCGGTTTCCCGCAGCCAGGCGTCGATGTGCCTGGCGGCTTTCTTGCCGTGCCCTGCGCCGACCGTCACGGTGCGCTCGGCCGGCACCATGTCCCCGCCGGCGAACACGCCGGCGCAGCCGGTCATCATCGACGCCGAGACCTGGACGGTGCCGTCCCGCCCGAACTCCACCCCGGGCATCTGGCGCAGGAAGGCGCTGTCGGTCTCCTGGCCGAGCGCCAGAATCACGGTATCCGCGGCGAGTGTCTCGAACCGGCCGGTCGGCTGGGGGAATCCGCTCTCATCCAGTTCCATCGCCTCGACCGTCAGTTCCGGGCCGTCGAAGGCGGTGATCGTGCGCAGCCAGTTGATCCGCACCCCCTCCCGCTCGGCCTCCTCGGCCTCGTCTTCATGGGCCGGCATCTGGGCACGGGTGCGGCGATAGACGATGAGCGCGTCATTTGCGCCAAGGCGGCGGGCTACCCGGGCGGCGTCCATCGCGGTGTTGCCGCCGCCGTAGACGGCGACCCGCCGCCCGATCACCGGGCGCTCTCCCGAGGCGACACTGCGCAGGAACGACACCGCGTCCACGATCGGTCCCGTGTCCTTGGCCGGGATGTCAACACGCTTGGACAGGTGCGCGCCTACCGCGATGAATGCCGCGTCGAAGCCGCCTTCGCGCCGCTCGGCGTCCAGGTCCTCCACCCGGTGGCCGCAGGTCATGCGCACGCCCAGCCTGGCGATCCGGTCGACCTCACCGTCGAGGACGTCACGCGGCATCCGGTAGGAAGGGATGCCATAGCGCATCATCCCGCCGGGCTGGTCGCCCGAGTCCCTTATCTCCACCTCGTGGCCCAGCCGGGCCAGGTGGTACGCGGCGGACAGCCCGCTCGGCCCCGAGCCGATGACGAGGACCCGCTTGCCGCTGCGCACCGGCGGGGGGTCGAATGACCACTCCCGCTCAAGCGCGAGGTCCCCCAGGAACCGCTCGACCGAGTGAATCGAGACGGCACTGTCGAGGCTGGCACGGTTGCAGACGGTCTCGCACGGGTGGTAGCAGACCCGCCCGTGGATCGCGGGCATCGGATTGTCGGCGACCAGCTGCCGCCACGCCTGCTCGTGGTGGCCGACCTCAGCGTGCGCCAGCCACGCCTGGATGTTCTCCCCGGCCGGGCAGCCCGCATTGCACGGCGGGAGCAAGTCGACGTAGAGCGGGCGCTGTTCCCGGACCGGCCCGGCCCGGGAACGTCCGTGCAGCAGATCCGCCAGCGGTGTAATGTCCCGTCGCTCCGGCAACGCGGTCACGACCTCAGCCGCTTTCCGGGACAGCGAGGAACCCCGCGGTGGGAACCTTGCTGGCTTTGGGCGGGCTCTGCGCCGGCGTCGCGGCTGTGGTGGTCGCACCGAGCAGCAGCCGAGGTCCCGCGGAATTCGAAGGTAGATCCATGTGTCTGGGCTCCTTGGGTCCCGCCACCGCCGACGGTGGGTCGTTGTGGCTGCCGCCGCCAGGGTCCGGAGCGACACTATCGCCTGCACCGTGTGCCAGAAATGACACAGTGGTCTACCGGCAGACGTTACGCCGCGCCGGGATCAAAAGAAATGCCGGCTCCGCGATCAACATGCGCCCCGCCCCGGCTCGGGTCAGCCGGCGGACCGAAGATGAGCGCCAGGTGCTCGCCCAGCCAGTCAGTGGCCAGCCGGAATCAGCGCTCCCCTGGACGCGGCAGAGTGCCCGGCCCGGTGTTGCGGCCGGTGAAGCTGTACCCGGCAGGATGAGGAAATGACCACTGAGCGGCTCGAGGTCCGGCGGAGGACCGCGGCGGACCCAGCGGCCATTCTCAGCCTGCCGTGCGATCCGCAGGGGCATGTGGCGATCGACAGTTCCGGGATGCTGATGGCGGCCACGGGCGAGCCTGTTTCCGCCGTAGGCGAAAGCTTCGTCGTTCACATGGATCGGGAGGCGCTGAGCGACTGCCCGATATGCCGTTATGACGTGATTGTCACCATCGCGAGGTTCGTGCCTGACCTCGAGATCGCGTGGACAATCCTCGGCGAGATCCGCCCGCCCCGGGTTCTCCTGCGCTAGCCGCAGCACCAGGTCGCGGATCTCCTGGCGGTCACAGCTCCTGCCGAGTTCTGAAGCGGTACAGCGAAGAAACTGCCTGGCAGCAGGTCAGCGTCCTCACCGATGCCAAGAAACCCGGCGAATACGACATGGGCCGCCAGGGCCGGGGGCGGGCACCAGCTTGATCCCGGGCTGCTCGCTGACCTGCGCGCCCGCTACGACGACCAGGTCGCCTGGGGTATCACCACCAGCCGGCTCCGCGACTGGCACAAAGGCAACTATCCCGGCTGCTACCTGGCCAGACGGCTGCAAGACAAGGCCGAACAAGTCTGGCTATTCGCCCGGGCGTTCCAGGTGCCCTGGACGAATAATTCCCCGGAGCAGGCACTAAAGGGCCCGAAGCGACATCAGGCCGTCTCCGGATACTGGCACACCACCACCACGCTCGCCGACTACTGCCGGGTCCGCTCCTACCTGGTCAGCGCACGAGGACACGGCATCCGCGCCACCGACGCCATCCACGCAGCCCTCGCCGGCAAACCCTGGCTCCCAGTGCCCGTAACCGCCTGACATCACGGACCACACCCGTGAATGGGCCTGGAGATCAGCACGGACACTTCAGCTTCATCGTGCCCTGACGCTGCCCGTCCTGACCGTGAAATCTGCGAAATAGGCATATTCGGTTTTATTGGGACCCCAGGACGTATCATGACCGCCAAAGAAGGTTGAGAACAATATTCCCGAGAACGGAATTCCGGATGCGCTGCCCAGCACTCCAGGGGCCGACAACACCTTAATTCCGTCATACCAGACCGCAATATTGCCCGTTCTCCGGTTGATCTCTTGTTCCACCATGTGCCAGCGACCATCAGCCCGCCAGTTCCACCCGCCACCTATATCGGCACCGTACCCGCTTCCAGACTGCGGAGAGTATAGGTAAACCTCACTGCACGGCACTGCGGCGGAACAATTTCTCAGGCTCCCGGAGACAGGATGATCTCGCCACATGTAACGGGAACTGAACGCCTGCCCGTGGCGACCGCCGCTCTCATGGCCGATCGGACCGCCGAACAAGCCAGGGAGCTTCCCGCCACGGCCGAAGTCAAAGCCTACCGGAAATTTAACATAATAACGCAGGTACAGCGCGTCTGCATTCGCCAGGTCGGAACGGCCTATATTGTCGAACTTCGTATAGAATTGGCCGCCGCCAGGATTAGCGCAGTCGGAGCAGGAATTAGCAGACGAGCCGCGACCATACTTTACCCGCAGCACAGCGCCATTTCCTGGCGCCGACGAGTCCCTAACTTCGGTAAGTTGAGCCTGCCCGAAACTGCCCTGCGCGACATAGCCCCAGTGACGCTGCCAGGATGAACCACCGTAACCAGAGAACTGACCACTCCAGGTGGCACCGGGGGAAGACGGCTCAGAACGGCCCGCGGCGAGGTCTGAGGTGGCGCTGGCAGGAGACATCGAAGCGCCGCTGGTTGACGATACCGGCGGCGTGGCCCCAGTAGAAGCAGCAGTACTAGAACATGCGGAAGCTGATACAAGGAGTCCGCCAGCCAGCGTGATCGAGGAAACAATTGCACGTTTCAAATACTTTCCCTCTCAAAATTAGTTCCTACCACTGTGCTCCCGCATTAGTTCCTACCACTGTGCTCCCGCGACCGGGCCGGGCGCTACGCATGGCCCGTAGCTGTCACGTACTGCAGCCACGCGGCGTACCAGTTTGTCGCGATCTGGTGTTGCGCCTGCGCGAGCGGCACTGACCGTCGGCAGACCAACTCGTGCAGAACGTGGTTGAGCTGGTTCTTCTGAAATAAGCCGACACCGCGCAGCGCCGCTGGCCAGATGTTCGCGACAGCCGTGGAGCCACCCAGATCCAACGGCACCAGGAAGTCGAGAGCATATCTTTGCCGCCGCGACGGAGTCGTGTAGCCGTATTCGTCGTATACGAGCGTGCGGTCGGCGACTGGGACGGGTGTCTGCTGTTCCGGCTGAGCGCAGACCGTCGTGATGTCACGGGTAGCGACCACGCCGGGGGTTAGTCGCGGTTTGGGCCGTGAGACTGACCTGGTCACGTCCGGCACCGCAATCGCGGGTATGTTGACGCCGGTGAGGTCCGGGCCCGCCGTGTCCAGGCCAGGAACGACCGGCGGCGTGGCGGCGTCATGATCCTGGCGCTGACCGGTGCCGCACCCGCCGATCAGGACAGCAACGCATACGCAGATGCACGCTGCGGTCCCGTAGCGGCGTCCGGCGCCCATGGTCATGGCCGTCCGAGTATGCGCAGGAACCAGCCCGCCGAGCGCCAGAGTTTTTCATCGAGGGCACATCGTGCGTCGATCACCTTGCGCTGCGCGACCACGGCGCCGAGTATTGCCGGATCGAGCGCGCGGTACTCACCCCATTCCGTGAGGTGCAGGACGAGATCAGCGTCAGCCGCCACGTCCAGAACAGACTCGGCGTACCGCAGCCCCGGATGGATCCGTGCCGCGTTCCTGGTGGTCACCGGATCGTGCGCGGCCACTAGCGCGCCTCCCCGCGCAAGGCGGCCGCACACGTCCAGGCTTGCGGAATCCCGGACGTCGTCGCTGCCCGGCTTGAAGGCGAGATCAAGCACAGCAATGCGGCAGCCGGACAGCGAGCAGCCGGCAACCTCCCTGGCAAGATCGACGACTCGGGCGCGGCAGCGCTGGTTGATGACATTCACCTCGCCAAGAATCGTGGCCAGCGATCCCAGGCCCAGCTGCCTGGCAGCCGTCCGGAAGGCACGGACGTCTTTCGGCAGGCAGCCGCCGCCGTAGCCAAGCCCGGCGAGGAAAGCGCCCGCCGATCCGGTCATCATGTGCCAGCGCGGCGGCCAGCTGCGTTACGTCAGCTCCGGCTGCCTCGCACACTTCGGCCATCCCACTGATGAATGAGATCTTAGCGGCGAGGAACGCGTTGGCCGCTACCTTGACCAGCTCGGCCGTTTCCAGATCCATGACCAGCTCAGGAATGCCCTGGGCGAGCGGCCGTGCATATACCGAACGCAACAGCTCGGCCGACCGCGTCGAGGTCACGCCGAAGACCAGGCGGTCTGGTGACAAGCTGTCCTGGACGGCGAAGCCCTCACGGAGGAACTCGGGATTCCAGGCAAGCTCCGCCGCGCTCCCGGCCGGTGCCCGCTCACTGATCCGCGTGGCGAGAGCGCGGGCGGTGCCGACCGGAACGGTGGACGTCCCGGCGATGAGGCAGCCGCGGTGCAGGTGCGGTGGCTGATCGAGTTCGGGCGGTTCGCCGCGGCGAACCGGGCGGTAAAGGGTCAGGGCAAGCCGGAGACGTTCGGCTTCCCGGGCTTCACCCACATCTGCGGGGTGACCAGGAGCGGGTGGTTCCAGCTGAAACGCATCACGATCGCCAGGCGGATGCGGGCGAAGCTGGCCGAGGTCAAAGACCAGCTGAAGCGCCGCATGCACCAGCCGATCCCGGAGCAGGGCCGCTGGCTGGCCAGCGTGGTGCGCGGGCATATGGCGTATTACGCCGTGCCCGGCAACACCCAGGCGGTGGCGGCGTTCCGCGATCAGGTGACCCGGCACTGGCTCAGGGTGCTGCGGCGCCGCAGTCAGAAGACCCGGATCACCTGGGAGCGGATCGTGCGGATCGAAGCCCGATGGCTCCCCCGGCCCGCGTGATGCATCCCTACCCGAACGTGCGCTTCGACGCCAGAACCCAAGGCAGGAGCCCGGTGCGGTAATTCCGCACGCCGGGATCTGTGCCGGGGGCCGGCCGCAAGGCCGGTCCCTACCGCGACGCTGGGCAAGGGGAACAGGGCCAGCAAAACGTGCCGCGGACACAGAGCCGGGCCAGGCACGCCAAGTGCGCTGGATCGTGTGCGCCGGGCCGGGCTTTGCCCGAGCCAGGCGTTCGACCCGAGCCAGGAGCCCAGTGCGGTAGTCCCGCACGCTGGGATCTGTGCGGGGGGCCGCCCGAAAGGGCGGTCCCTACCGCGACATATTCGGCAGTCAGTCGAGCCCGCTCCTGAACGCTGGCATGCGAATAGTCGAAGTTCTCGCCCTGTACGTTCGAGCCTCGGATCAGCCAGGCGCGCCGCGGCCTGGGACTCTTCGGCGGGCTCGTCCGGAATGAGCTGACGCAGATCGCGAGCGCGGATTTGTGCTGCTGGATCGGCCCGCTCAATTACCATCGGAATACCGTCACCGCGGAGCAGCCCCAGCCAGTCCTCACGTTCCTCATTGTTGAGGAACAGCTCATGGGGCAACGCGCCGTCCGCGTCGAGCACACGATGCCAGCCTTCGGGCCGTTCGCCCTGCAACCACTGGACAAGCCGTGTCAGGTCCACATCCAGAGCATCCGAAGCGAGATCTCCCGCAACCGTCCAGCTCCCTGCCGGAATCACCTCAACAAGTCGTCTGGCGAGATCTCGCGGGCCTAGTCCGAGTGGCGCGAGTTCGTGGACACCAAGGCCAGGGCATGCTGCCCTGGTCCAGGTAGTCCGGGCCAGAAGCTCAGCTGGTGCTAGGCGCAGCTCCTCTTCTATCTCTACCGATACGAGGAGCCAGGAGGGCCAAGTCAGAGATGGACCTGCCGTCACCTCCGCAACTGGTGTCCGCTTCACTACCTGCGCCCACACCTGCCGGGCCCGTGTTTTGCTCACATGCCGCGGATAGTACGACTTTCTACGTACCTGTAGAGTCGTGTTTATGCGCTTACCCACGGAGGTCGGTCGTCATGCCTGACCTGGATGATCGGACTAACCTGCCGCTGCCTGACCTGTCGCACCTGCCGCTACCGGCATCGAGGCAGGTTATCCACACGGAGGCATTCAGGAGTCGCGCGGAGGCCGTGCACCGATTCAACGACAAGCTGGGACCGCTGGGATGGCGTCTCTTGACGCTGACCCCGTTCTTCACCGCACACCAGGTCAACGCGACGGACTGGGTGCTGATAGTCACCCGCGACATCCCCGGCTGATGGCTGTCAGGCTGGCAGCACATCGCTCGCGGACCTCCACCGCATCCAACTGAGCATTGCCAGACGCCGCCGGCCATGTTTACTTGGGCCTTCGAGGTTAATCGGGATGGCGTTGCAGCGTGACTACTGTCCGCGATTGGCGGTGGCTGCTGGACGTGCATGCCTCATGGGATACACGGCCGCGGTTTGCGCAGCACCGGCTGGGACCGGTCCAGCGCCTGGTTATCCGGGGTTCGGAAAGTCGGCGGATACGTCCTTGCAGGTGAGGCGGTTGCGGACGCGTCCGTTACAGAAGCAGCGACGACCAGGCCAGGATGCGTGCCGGGCTCCGTAAGCGGAGACACCGCCCGGGCAGGGCATGCGGAGCGCCCATGGGCGTCCGTTCGCGGGCGCTGGCTCCGTTGCGGGCTGACCCCGGATATCCCGTCCGTGAGAGAGCCGGAACCGGTCATATCGGGCTCTTGCCCTCCGTCGCAGAGGCCCGGATCGTCCCCCGGATAAGCCCGGATCTGGCTCTTCTCATCCACGCACAGCACCACCGCCCTCTCCGGGGGGTTGTGGCAGAGACCGACGACGTCCACCACTTTCTCCTGCTGCGTCATCAGGTTGACCGCGTTGGAGAAAGCGGCGGCCAGGGCGAACACCACGGTGAGGGTCATGCCCCTGCCCCTGTTCCCTCCGCCATGCCGGCACAGCCTGAGCGTCGCGCGTCAGACGGCTCGAGCCTCGGTGGTCAGGCGGGTAATCACGATGTTGTGGAGGTGGGGACGCTGCGGGCCGTGTGGACCGCAGTGGTGCTCGACGGAGGCCACCAGCCCGCGTGCTGCTTCACGGGCGCGAACCTGGAGCCGCGATCTCACGGCTCGCGCGTTCGCTTTCCTCCAAAGCTAACCTGCTGCTCCCAGCCGCGACGCGGTCGGGGGCAGCGCTACCTTGGGTCCGCGCCACTGCCGCCTACCTTGGCGGAGGCTTGTAGCTGGCTGGGACCAGGCTGACGCGCACGTCGAGACCGTTCAGGCCCGCGGCGTCGAGGTCGCGGCGGAGCAGAGCGAGGTCGGGAGCTGGGCTCGGCCCTGTGGCCTCGACCAGCACCCGGTCGCCCGTCGCGGTGACGCCAACCACGGACCAGCCCGCATCGCTGGCCAAGTGCTCGGCCAGCGCCTGCACGTCGCTTTGCCGGACGGTGGTCTTGTCGATCCGATACGAGTTGATCTACGCAGTTTGCGGCTTCCCGCGAGGTACAGAGTCCGACTTGCGCCGTCTAGCAAGCCGACGCCACCGGCCAGCGCCGACTGAGCCACTGCGAAATGAGTAGCCACCCGCCAGTCCCGCGCCAGTCCCACTGATGAATGCGTCTCTTTCTCTCCATTTAGGCAATGGCGTCGAATATCAACCACGGATTCGGCACACCGGAGGGGCACGCCTGGCTCATTGCTTCCGCCCTTCCGCCGACTGCGATCCATCCAACCTCGACG
>ODAK010004136.1_pt1 | contig 14920 bp, 12 predicted proteins | sample 1539591 | NCBI WGS metagenome assembly ODAK01 (sample SAMEA3539303, study PRJEB22396) | soil metagenome | biome: tundra; feature: field; material: soil | place: USA | collected 2010-05 | depth 0.15 m | reverse complement strand
GCGACGGCGACGCGAACGAAATCGTGGCGATAGGGATTGCGGAACGGCAGCGCCTGCTTCACCGGGGACGGCCTCCTTGCACAGCAAGCATGATGGCATGCGTTTCGCGGATCGGCAGCGCCGGCCGGTCCCGGGATGCCGCGTCGCCGTTATCCTGCAGCCTTTGTCGGCATTTTTCGCATCGAGCCCGCCATGAACATCGAACAAGCCCGCTTCAACATGATCGAGCAGCAGATCCGCACCTGGGAAGTGCTCGACGGCAGCGTCCTCTCGCTGCTTTCGCTCGTCAAGCGCGAGGATTTCGTTCCCGCCGCCCACCGCGCCATGGCCTTCGTCGACACCGAGGTGCCCCTTCCCCACGGCCAGTCGATGCTGGCCCCCAAGGTCGAGGCGCGCCTGCTCCAGGAGCTCGCCGTGCAGCGCCACGAGCGCGTGCTCGAGGTCGGCGCCGGCTCCGGCTACATGGCCGCCTTGCTCGCGCACAAGGCACAGCACGTGACGACGCTCGAGATCGTTCCCGAGCTTGCCCACTTCGCCGCCGACAACCTGCGTCGCGCCTGGGTGGGCAACGTGACCGTGCTCGAGGCCGACGCCTCCCAGGCACCGCCGGTCGACGGACCTTTCGACGTTATCCTTCTCTCCGGTTCCGTCGCCGAGGTGCCGCGTGCCCTACTCGGACAGCTGAAGCCCGGTGGGCGCCTGGCGGCCATCGTCGGCCAACTGCCAATCATGCGCGCCGTGCTGCTGACGCGCGCCCCCGCCGGGCCGGGCGCCGCGGGTGCAGGCAAAAGCACTTTGCCTGGAGGCGGCTTCGCGACCGTCGAGCTCTTCGACACCGTCGCGCCGCGCCTCGTCGGCTTCGGCGAACCCAGCCGCTTCACTTTCTGAGCCGATGACGCGCTCGCGCGTCGCTGAAGCCCTAGCCCCTGGCGCAGCCTGTCGTCTGTATCTGGCATCAGGGTGCCCGCGGCACGCAGGTCGTCGCATTTCCGGAGTGAATCAGGTTCGTCTCGGCCTATAACCTCGCCGGCGGCATCGATGCCGGGTGGACCGAGGCCGATCCCGCCGCAGCGCTATCGAAAAAGAGAAACCACCGGGGGAACCTTCATGCCGTTCGCGCGATTTCGACCCCATCTCCTCCTCGCGGTGGCCGCCGTCTTCGCGGCGCTCGCCCCGACGACGCTGCGCGCGCAATCGCTGCTCGAGCTGTACGAAGCTGCGCACGCCTACGACGCCACCTATCTTTCGGCGCGGGCGCTGGCCGACTCGGCCCCCTATCGCGTCGAGCAGACGCGCGCCCTGATGCGGCCGAACGTCACACTGAGCGCCGCGGCGTCGCGCGACGCGGTCAAGCAGCCTTTCTTCGACAGCTACGACAGCAACACGCTCTCGGCATCGGTCAATGGCCGGCAGCCGCTCTTCAACCGCGCCAACACGGCGACGATCGCGCAGTCCGAACGCTCGCTCGAGTCGTCGGCGGCGGATCTCGACGCCGCCGAGCAGGATCTGATGCTGCGCGTCAGCCAGGCTTATTTCGACGTTCTCGGCGCCCAGGACACGCTCGAGACGACGCGCGCCAACAAGGTGGCGATCGCCGAGCAACTCGCTTCGGCAAAGCGCAATTTCGAGGTCGGCACGGCGACCATCACCGACACGCGCGAGGCGCAAGCACGCTTCGACCTGGCGACGGCGCAGGAAATCGCCGCCGACAACGACCTGGTGACGAAGCGGATCGCGCTCGATCAACTGGTCGGGCGCGACCGGGTCGTGCCGAATCAGCTCGCCGTGCCCATCGTGCTGCCGGTGCCGGGCGCAAGCGTCGACGACTTCGTCGCCCATGCCGCCGAGGCGCACCCGGCGGTGCGCCGCGCCCAGGTCGCGTACGACATCGCTGTGCTCGAGACCAGCAAGGCGCGCGCCGGGGCGCTGCCAACCGTCGATGCGGTCGCCTCGGTCGGCGGCGGGCGCAGCACGGTCGGCGTCGGCTATAGCGGCCCGAACACCGCGACAAGCGTCGGCGTGCAAATCAACCTGCCACTGTTCGCCGGATTCTCGGTTCAGAACCGCATCAAGGAGACGCTGGTTCTCGAGGAGCGCTCGCGCAACGACCTCGAAGCGGCGCGGCGCGGCGTCACGCAGGCGACGCGGCAGGCCTTCTACACCCTGCTGTCGGGCGCGGCACAGGTCAAAGCGCTCGAGGCAGCGGAAGCCTCGAGCCTGCTCGCTCTCGAAGCGACGCAGGTCGGCTATCGCGTCGGCATCCGCGTCAACGTCGACGTGCTGAACGCGCAAAGCCAGCTCTACCAGACACGCCGCGATCTGGCGCGGGCCCGCTACGACGTGTTGCTGAACACCTTGCGCCTGGATCAGGCGGCCGGTCGCCTGACGCCCAGCGACGTGCTCGCGATCAATCGCCTGCTGACGCCGTGATTCAAGCCGCCGCGCCCTCGCGTGCGCCCGTGCACACTTCTTGACGGAATGCACACGCAGGCTTGACGCCCGGCGTCGAGAATGGCTGCAACAGCCACGGAGACGCTCATGGCCCCGTCCCTGCAGTCGGCGATCGCGGCGCACCGCTTCGGCCTCGGCGAAGCCGATCTCGGCATCGTCGGCGCCGATCCACGCGCCTGGCTCGCGGCGCAGATCGGTCCCGCCGACGCGCCGCGCGGCAACGGCCTCCTCGACACCCGGCAGGCGCTCGAACTCGTCGCGGCCGAGCGCGAAAAGCGCCAGCTCGCCAAGAACCCGCCGCCCGGCATGACGGCCGAGCAGATCATCGGCGGCCATTACCGCGAAGTGATCGTCGCCGACGCGCGCTCGCGCCTGGCCACCGCGGCGCTGACCCGGCGCCCATTCGCCGAACGGCTGCAGTGGTTCTGGACCAATCACTTCACGGTTTCGCTGCTCAAGGGCAGCACGCGCGGCCTGGTCGGCGCCTTCGAGCGGGACGCGATCCGGCCGAACATCGCCGGCCGCTTCGAGACGCTGCTCGTCGCTTCGACGACGCATCCGGCGATGCTGCGCTATCTCGACAACTGGCTGTCGGCCGGCCCGAACTCGCGCGTCGTCACCTTCGAAGCGCGGCGCGCCGCCCGTCGAGAGGAAGGGCCTCGTGTCAGCGGCATCAACGAGAACCTGGCGCGCGAGGTGCTGGAGCTGCACACGCTCGGCGCCGAGAGCGCGCGCCAGGGCATCTACACGCAGGCCGACGTCACTTCGTTCGCCGCTGTCCTGACCGGCTGGCGGGTCGGCTACGAGCCGGCTCCCGACGAGTCCGTCTTCAACGCCAACTGGCACGAGCCCGGGCCCAAGACCGTTCTCGGCAAGCGCTATCCCGAAGGTCCCGACGCCTTGCGCCAGGTGCTCCACGATCTGGCGCAGCATCCGGCGACGGCGCGCTTCGTCTCGACCAAGCTGGCGCGCCACTTCGTCGCTGACGAGCCGCCGCCGGCGCTCGTCGAGCGCCTGGCCGCGATCTACCTGAAGAGCGACGGCCAGCTCGCCGAGGTCTATCGCGAGCTGATCCGCAACGACCTGTCCTGGAACGCAGGCTTGGCCAAACTGAAGACGCCCGAAGAGTTCGTCGTCTCGACCGCCCGAGTGCTCGGTATCGGCGATCGGCTATTCGAGCGGCAGGACGGCGGCAACGCGGCCGGCAACACCGCAGCCGGCTCGGTCATCGCCCTCGGCCAGCGGATCCAGGCGGCGCCCTCTCCGGCCGGCTGGAGCGATCGTGCCGACGACTGGCTCGGTCCTGACGCGGTCTGGAAGCGTGTCGAGTGGGCGACGCGAATCGCCGATCGCACCGGCCGCAGCGTCGACGCGCGCCGGCTCGCCGCGCAAAGCCTCGGCCCCCTTCTCGGGCCCGAGACGACGCAGCAGATCGAACGCGCGGCCGACGGACCGCAGGCGCTCGCCCTGCTCCTGCTCGCGCCCGAATTCCAGCGCCGCTGACCGATACGAGGACCGATCATGACCGCTTCATCTGCCGCCGAGCAGCGTCGATCGCAGCCCGCCGACCCGGCACGTCGCCGCCTGCTCGGCGCCGCGGCCGCGGCAGGTGCTCTCGGCGCCTGGTCGACCTTGTCCCTCGCCGGCAATGCGGGCCCCGGCGGCAGCCGTTTCGTTCTCGTCATCCTGCGTGGCGGCATGGACGGGCTCGGCGCCGCGCCGGCCATGGGTGACCCCGATTTCGCCGGCGCCCGCGGGCCCCTGGCCCAGTACGCAGCGGCGCCGCTTCGCATCGACTCGACGATCTCGCTCCACCCCAACCTCGGCGAGCTGCACGCGATGGTCGAGCGGGGCGAAGCGAGCGTCGTCCACGCCGTCGGCCTGGCCTACCGAGAGCGCTCGCACTTCGACGCGCAGCAGGTACTCGAGAGCGGCGGTATCCGGCCCTACGAGCTTTCGACCGGCTGGCTCGGCCGGGCGCTGGCCGCAAGCGGCAGCAAGAGCATCGCTCTCGACACCGCCGTGCCGCTCGTGCTGCGCGGCTCCTCGGCCGTCGACACGTGGGCGCCGTCCGTGCTGCCTGACCCTTCGGCTGATCTCGTCGCGCGGGTCGAGCGCATGTACGCCGCCGATGCCACCCTCGCCGCGGCGCTCGATCGCGCCAAGCGGCTGCATCTCGACGCGGCATCGATGCAGGACAACGGCGGCGGCATGGCTGCGAAGGGCGCGCGTCCGGGCGCCTTTTTCGCGCTCTCGCAACGCGCGGCCGAGTTCCTAGTGCAGCCGGCCGGGCCGCAGGCAGCCGTACTCGAGATCGGAGGCTGGGACACGCACGCGAACCAGGTCAATCCGAACGGCCCGCTCGCCAACGGCCTGCGCCAGCTCGACGCCGGCCTCGCCGCCTTGCGCAGCGGCCTCGTCGCCGGCGGCGCCTGGCGCCGGACCGTCGTCGTCGTCGCCACGGAGTTCGGCCGTACCGTCGCCATCAACGGGACGCAGGGCACCGACCACGGCACCGGCGGCGTCGCTTTCGTTCTCGGCGGCGCGGTGCGCGGCGGCGTCGCGACCGACTGGCCCGGCCTCGGGCGCGGCCAGCGCTACGAAGGCCGCGACCTCAAGACCACGACCGATCTGCGCGCCGTGCTGAAAGGCGTGCTCGGCGATCACCTCAAGGTCGCTTCGCGCAGCCTCGACACCGACGTGTTCCCGGGCAGCGAGAAGATCAAGCCGCTCTCTCTGATACGCGCCTGATCAGCGGCCTTCGCACGCCGCCAGGCGCGGCGAAGACGCGCCTCTAGACCAAATACTCGTCACTTAGAGTTAAGTTCTGAAGTATCCTGTCACTTTCCGTGGCAGGAGAATCGCCTATGGCGCGCACGCTTGCGACTCTTCCCGCGGGCAGCCGGATCACCGACTACGTCAGCCTTGGCGTGATCACCAAGACGTTTCCGCTGGAGCGAGTGCGCGCTGTGCTTGCCGCCACGGGTAAGGCCAGTGAGCGCGAGCGCGACTTGCCGGCGCATGTGGTGGTGTATTACGCCATTGCCTTGGCGCTGTACATGCAGTCGTCTTACCGCGAGGTGTTGAGGTGCCTGCTGGAGGGGCTGCAGTGGCTGATGGACCCGGCGCTCACGCCGCGGGTGGCCGGACACTCTGGGATCTCGCAGGCGCGCACGCGGCTGGGCTGGGAGCCGCTGCGCCAATTGCACGACGAGGTGGTCAAGCCCATCGCGGTGGCGGCCACGCGAGGCGCCTGGTACGGCCCCTGGCGCTTGGTGAGCCTGGACGGCAGCACCATGGATGTGGCCGACGAGCAGGTCAACGATGAAGCCTTCGGCCGCCCCGGCTCGAGTCGAGGCAGCAGTGCCTACCCGCAGTTTCGTTTTGTCTGCCTGGTGGAGAGCGGCACGCACGTGCTGTTCGGTACGCGCATGGGCGCCTACGCCACGGCTGAGAACACCTTGGCCAAAGAGGCACTGGGGGCCCTGGACAGTGAGATGCTGTGTCTGGCTGACCGGGGGTTTTTCGGCTACGAGATGTGGCGCCAGGCACTCGCCACGAAGGCGCAGTTGCTCTGGAGGATCAAAAAGGATGCCCGCGTGGCGTGTGACAAGCGGTTGGCCGACGGCTCCTACCTCAGCCGCATCTATGCCTCGGTGAAAGATCGAGCGCGCCAGGCCAATGGGATCGTCGTGCGGGTGATCGAGTACCGCCTGGAGGGAGTGAGCGATGCCGAGCCGATCTATCGCTTGGTCACCACGTTGCTCGACCCGCAACAAGCCCCCGCACAAGAGCTCGCCGCGCTCTACCACGAGCGCTGGGAGATCGAAACGGCGTTGGACAAACTCAAGACCCACCTGCACGGGGCCAAGATCGTCCTGCGCAGCAAGACCCCGGACTTGGTACGTCAGGAGTTCTACGGGCTCATGATGGCCCACTTCGCGGTGCGCGCGCTCATGCACGAGGCGGCGTTGAAGGTGGACGTGGATCCCGACCGGTTGTCGTTCATCCACGCCGTACGCGTCGTGCGGCGCAAACTCCCCTCCTTCAACGCTATTTCCCCCTGTGCAGCGGAAGGCCTTTCAGTGAGCGCGTGCTCGAGGAGATCTTGCAGGAGCGCGTCGCGTGCCGCCGCGGCCGGCGCAATCTGCGCGGCGTCAAACGCAAGATGAGCAATTGGCCGCTTCGACGGCGTCACGCCAAACCACCGCAGCAGGCGATCATCATTGATCAGGCCATCCGGATAGTTAAGTGACGGGTATTGGGTCTAGACCCCGGTTCGGCCGCCGAGTAAGGCGGCGATCCGAGTCGCGATGCGCTCGGCCGCGCCCCGATGCGCGGCGGCGAATGCGAGTGCGGCCTGCGAGCGCCGGTCGTGCTCGTCGCTGCCGATCATGGCGACAGCCCGGGCCACGCCTTCGGCCATGGTCAAAACGCGCACCGCGGCACCGGCGGCCAGCGCCAGCTCCGCCGCGTCGGCGAAATTGAAGGTGTGCGGCCCCATGACGATGGGGCAGGCACAGGCCGCGGCCTCGATCAGGTTCTGCCCGCCGAGCGGCGCGAAGCTGCCGCCGAGAAGTGCCACGTCGGCAAGCGCGTAGTAGGCCGGCATCTCCATCATCGAGTCGCCGAGCCAGACGTCGGCGCGCGCCGCGTCTTCTGGCGGCGTCTCATCCCAGGTGCTGCGCCGCGAGAGCACGAATCCTGAGCTTTCGATCAGCTCGGCCACGGCGGCAAAGCGCTGCGGATGCCGTGGCACGACGACCAGCAACGGTCGCGGCGCTGCGATCACGCACCAGGCCGAAAGAAGCGATGCCTCCTCGCCCTCGCGCGTGATCGCAGCGAGAACGATCGCGCGCGACGACGCGGCCTTCCATTCATGGCCCTTGCCGATGAGGCCGGCGTCGGGTGTCAGGTCGAACTTGAGATTGCCGGTCACGCTGACGCCGTGAGCTCCGGCGTCACGCAGGCGCGCCGCATCGGCCTCGGACTGCGCGAAGGTCGCGACCAGGCTGACGAAGGCCGGACGAAGCAGCGACTCGACGCGACGGCCGCGGCGCCGGCTGCGCTCGCTCATGCGCGCATTGGCGAGAAGGATCGGCACGCCCTGCGCAGCGGCGATGGCGAGCAGGTTGGGCCAGATCTCCGTCTCCATCAACACGCCGGCGACGGGAGCGAAGTGGGCAAGAAAGCGGCGCACCGCGCCAGGCGTATCGAAGGGCAGCCAGGCCTGGGCGTCGCCCTCGCGCAGCAGCGTCAGGCCGGCGGCGCGGCCGGTGGCGGTGCCGTGGGTGAGGAGCAAGGGCCGATCGGGCAGCGCCTTGCGCAGCGCCGCGATCAGGGGTGTCGCGGCGCGCGTCTCGCCGAGCGACACGGCGTGAATCCAGAGCGCGCCGGGCCGTGCGGCTTGCGCGTAGAAGCCGAAGCGCTCGCCGATCGAGCTCGCATAAAGCGGCTCGCGGCGCCCGCGCCAGAGCACCCGAAGCAGATAGGGTGGCCACGCGATTCGAAGCAGCAGCGAGTAGGCGGCACGCGCCAGCCGAGACCCGGCCCGGCTCACGGCATGCTCCGCGCGGCGAGGAGGGGAGCCGCGGCGCCGCGCGCCTTTTGCCAGGCCGACCAGACGGCGTCGACCGTTTGCGCCGGCGCACCTTCGATTGACACCTGGTGAAGATGGCCGTGCCTTGCCTGCGGCCCGGTCCGCCAGGCGGTCGGGTGGTTGTAGATCTGAACGTGCGGCAGGTCGAGGGCGACGGCGATGTGGCTCGGGCCGCTGTCGACGCCGATCGCGCCGCCCGTGCCGGCCATACGGTCGATGAGCGCGTCGAGGCGCATCGCCGGCCACACGTCGGCGGCGCCGCCGACGGCCGCGGCGATGCGCGCGGCGCGCGCCTGCTCGGCCGCGTCGGACTGTGGCAACGCGATCGTGCCGCCCGCCGCGACGATGCGCCGTCCGAGGCCGATCCAGTGCGCTTCAGGCCAAAGCTTGTCGGCACGCGAGGTGCCGTGAATGAAGACGACGCGATCGGTTTCGGGCTTGCCGCGGGCCGCTTCCAGGCCGAACGAGGGCGGCGAGTCCATCGCGGTATGCAACGCGCGTGCGACCAGTTCCCGCGAACGATCGAGCGCATGGCTTTTCGGCTCGACGCGGATCGGATACGTCACCAGCCAGCGAGCCGGCCCTTCGTGGCTCGCGCCTTCGGTGCGATTGGCCAGGCCATAGCTCGGCCCGCGCGCCAGACGTGCAACGACGGCGGACTTGGTGAGCCCCTGCAGATCGATCACCGCATCGTAGGATTCGCGGCGCAGTCGGCGCACGAAAGCGCGCAACTCGGCCGGCGCGCCATGGCCGAACCAGCCGGATCGGGCCCAGCGCCGCAAGGGCAACTCGATCACGTCGGCGACGCCGCGCACCCGTCGCACCAGCGGCGCGAACGCCGGCTCGACGACCCAGTCGATCACTGCTTCGGGATGGGCGGCACGAATGTCGGCGACGACGGGCAGCGCATGCACGACGTCGCCGAGCGACGAGAGCTTGACGATCAGGACGCGCACGCGGCGAAGACCGTCGGCGCCAGTGCGCCGGATGCGCTCAATGCGCCGCCGTCGCGACTTGCGCGTCGGGCTTGACCGCGCGCAGGGCGGCCATGCAATCGGCCTCGATGCGCGCCAGGGCTTGCGGCGTCGCGCCTTCGAAGCGGAGCACGAGCACCGGCGTCGTATTCGAGGCGCGGACGAGGCCGAAGCCGTCGTCGTACTCGACCCGAACGCCGTCAATGGTGACGATTTCGCGCGAACCCGGAAAGATCGCGCCGGCCTGCATCCTCGCGACGACCTCGGCCGGTTCGCCTTCCGCGCATGCGACGTTGAGCTCCGGCGTGCTGAACCCGGACGGCAATGCGTTCAGCACCGCGCTCGGGTCGGCGCTGCGGCTCAGGATCTCCAGCAAGCGCGCCGCCGTGTAGGTGGCGTCGTCGAAGCCGTACCAGCGTTCGCCGAAGAAGATATGGCCGCTCATCTCTCCGGCGAGCGGCGAACCGAGCTCCTTCATCTTCGCCTTCACGAGCGAATGCCCGGTCTTCCACATCACCGGCTCGCCGCCGGCGGCGCGGATGAGCGGCGCCAGGTGCTGCGAGCACTTGACGTCGAAGAGGACGGGCGCGCCGCGATGGCGTGAGAGCACGTCGCGCGCGAAGAGCATGAGCTGGCGATCCGGATAGACGATCGCGCCGTTCTTGGTGACGACACCGAGCCGGTCGCCGTCACCGTCGAAAGCCAGGCCGATCTCGGCGTCGCTCCTGGCGACGAGCGCGATCAGCTCGGCCAGATTTTCCGGTCGGCTCGGATCGGGATGGTGATTCGGAAAGTTGCCGTCGACCTCCGAGTAGAGCTCGTGCACGGTGCAGCCGAGGGCGCGCAGCACGGCGGGCGCCGTCGCTCCGGCGATGCCGTTGCCCGAATCGACGGCGACGCGCATCGGCCGTTCGAGCCGGCAATCGCGGGCGATGCGCGCCATGTACTCGGCCGCAATGTCCATCGCGGCGCGACGGCCCTGGCCGCTTACGTAGTCCTCGGCTTCCATGCGGCGGCGCAGGCGCTGGATGTCCTCGCCGTAGATGGCGCGGCCGGCCAGCACCATCTTGAATCCGTTGTAGTCCTTCGGGTTGTGGCTGCCCGTGACCTGGACTCCGCTCGAGCACCCGTGCTCGCCGCGCGTCGCCGCGACGTAATAGAGCATCGGCGTCGTCACGGCGCCGAGATCGACGACATCGAGCCCGGTCGATGCGAGGCCGCCGATCAGCGCAGCGGCCAAGTCCGGGCCGGAAAGCCGCCCGTCGCGGCCGACGGCGACGGCCCGCTCGCCGGCGGCGATCGCTTCGCTTGCGAAAGCGCGGCCGAGGTGCTCGGCGAAACACTCGTCGATCGTGCGGCCGACGACGCCCCGAATGTCGTAGGCCTTGAAAACCGAAGCGTGAACCTGCATCGAGGAAAGGGGAGCGAAGGCCAGCGGCATTGTAGGGAGCGGCCCCGCTTCATCCGCCGTGGCCCGCGCCGCCGCCTTGCCAGCCGTCGGCCCCACCGTCGATCGGTCGGCCGAGGGCGCGCCGGGCGGCCCCGATTCGTACACTCGCCCCATGATCATCACCGGGCAGCGGCGAATGCGAGCGTCATGGCGCGCCTGGCTGAGCGGCGACACGGCTCGCCTCGGCCCTTGGTGGGTGAACTACGCCTGGACCATCGTCTTCGGGACGATGTGTGCGATCGGGTTCACCTTCCTCAACGTCGCGCTCAACGCCGGCGACGCCGCAGCCCATCCTTCGACGGGGTGGACCTGGTTTCGCATCAACATGATCATCAGCCTGTCGATCGCGCTGTCGATCCGCCTGATGTTCGCCGCTGGAGCCCGGGTCGTCGGGAACGCGCGGCTGCGCGGCTGGGGCAAGGCGCGGCGATCGGTCTACTTCACGATCGTGCCAGCCCTCGGCACGGCGATCGGCTGGCCGCTTGGGCTGTACTGGGCGATCGCATCGACCTTCGCCGCCACTTCTCGCTCGACCGGCCCGATGCCGTCATCGCAAGCATCTCGCTTGCCGTTCTGATCACCGCCATCTTCGTCCAGTTCTTCTCGATGAAGGCGCGCCAGATCCAGGCCGAGAACCAGGCCACCGAGGCGCGGTTGCGCCTGCTGCAGTCGCAGATCGAGCCGCATTTTCTTTTCAACACGCTCGCCAACGTCGTCTCGCTCATGGAGGCCGATGCGCTGCGCGCCAAGGCGATGCTCGAATCCTTCGTCGACTATCTGCGCGCCTCGCTCACCGGCTTCGGCCACGGCACGCACAGCCTCGGCAAGGAGATCGATCTCGTCGAGGCCTATATGCGGATCATCAGGATGCGCATGGAAGACCGCTTGCAGTACGTGATCGACGTGCCGGGCGCGCTGCGCTCGCGCGCCCTGCCGGCGCTGACGCTGCAGCCGCTGGTCGAAAATGCCATCGTCCACGGCCTGGAGCCGCAGATCGGCGGCGGCACCGTCCGCATTGCGGCGACGTTCGACCGCGGCTCGCTCGTCCTGACCGTCGAAGACGACGGCGCCGGCATCGGCGCCGCGCCATCGCCGATGCTGCCGGCCGGATCGGGCAGCGGCAGGGCGTTGGTGAACATCCGCGAGCGGCTCCGCCAGGCTTACGGCAGCGCCGCCTCGCTTCGCCTCGAGGCGGTCGCGCCGCACGGCGTGCGCGCCCGACTCGCGCTGCCTGCCTAGGACCTGTTAACGCTACCGGAGGGTTCGCGTGACTCAGCCAACGGGCGCCCGCAAGGCGCAAAACGCAGCCCTAGGGGTGCCTGTGGCGAGCACTTGCAGTGCGGCGGGCGCCTGTTGGATGAGATCACGCCCGAGGCCCGGGTGCTGCAGGCCCTAGTCGAGGAAGCGCCGATGCCGACCGCGCCCATCGCCGACGACGAGCCGAACCTCGCGATCTATCTGCGGAAAGCCCTGGCCAGGGCATGGCCCGAGCTGAGCATCGTGGCCGTCGCGCGTAACGGCGTCGAGGCGGCAGAGCGGATCACCGCGCTGCAACCCGACATCGCCTTTCTCGACATCAAGATGCCGGGGCTCACCGGCCTCGAGGTGGCGCAAGGCATCGAAGGAACGACGCGGGTCGTCTTCGTCACGGCCTACGATGAGTTTGCCGTTGCCGCCTTCGAGCAGCAGGCGCTCGACTACGTGTTGAAACCGGTGAAGGCGGAGCGGCTGGCCAGGACCGTCAAGCGTTTGAGGCGGCCTTCGGAGGGCAGTTCTCCACCGAGCGACGCGCGTCTGGCGACGGCTCTCCAGCAACTGCTAGCGACCGCGCCGGCTCCAGCGCTCCTGCGCTACCTGCGCGTGAGCCAGGGCGAGCTGACGCACCAGATCGACGTCGGCAACGTGCTCTTCTTCCACGCTGACGGCAAATACACCTGCGTGCGCACGGCCGAAGGCGAGCACCTGATCCGCACGACGATCACCGAGCTGGCCTCGCAGCTCGACCCGCAGCGTTTCGCGCAGGTGTATCGCTCGACGATCGTCAATCTCGATCACCTCGCCGGCACGCGGCGCGACGAAATGAGCCGGCTCTTCGTGCGCATCCGCGGCCGTGCGGCGGAGTTGCCCGTGAGCCGCGCCTACGTGCACCTGTTCAAGGCGATGTAGCCCACGGGCTGGCCGGCGAAACGGCTCGCTTCACACACTGACGCTCGCGTCGGCGTGATCGCGACCCGGCCCGCATCGCGAGTTCTGTACCATCGGTCGAACCGGGCCCGGCCACGCCGTTCAGGCGTTGAGCATGTCGTCCGCACGAGCATGAATTTGGACGAGGACGAAGACCGCACGCTCATCCGACCACCCAGCGCCCGGGCGCAGGGGCCGGCTACCACGCCGTCGCCGACGAGCCCGCCCGCGGCCACCTCCGCGATCCCGGCCACGGTGGCCACAACGCCTTCGGCCGGTTCTCCATCCACGGTCGCGATGACGGCGCAACACACGCTGACGCTGCCGGCGGGAACCCGCATCGCCGAATTCGAGGTGACGCAGACCATCGGCGAAGGCGGCTTCGGGATCGTCTACCTGGCGTGGGATCACTCGCTGCAGCGCAAGGTCGCGCTCAAGGAGTACATGCCCTCGAGCATCGCTTCGCGTGTCGGGCAGACGGAGATCCGCGCGCGCTCCGAACGGCACCAGGAGACGTTCGATGCCGGCCTCAGGAGCTTCATCAACGAGGCGCGTTTGCTCGCCCAATTCGACCACCCGTCGCTGCTCAAGGTCTACCGTTTTTGGGAGGCCAACGGAACGGCCTACATGGTCATGCCGTTCTTGGAAGGCGCAACCCTCCGCGACACGGTTCGCGGCTTGGCCGAGCCGCCGGGAGAAGCGTGGATCGTCGCGCTGCTCATGCCCTTGCTCGACGCGCTGTCGATGCTGCACGCAGTCCAGTGTTTCCATCGCGACATCGCGCCCGACAACATCCTGTTGCTCGCCGACTCCGGCCGGCCGCTGTTGCTCGACTTCGGTGCCGCGCGACGCGTCATCGGCGATATGACACAGGCGCTGACGGCCATCCTCAAGCCCGGCTACGCTCCGGTCGAGCAGTACGCGGAAATTCCGGGCCTCAAGCAAGGCCCGTGGACCGACATCTACGCGCTCGCCGCCGTCGTGCACTGGATGGTCACGGGCAAGACGCCGTCACCTTCGGTCGGCCGTTTGTTCGACGACTCTCATGTGCCGCTCGCCGAGCGGGCGGCCGGCCGCTACAGCCCTGCCTTCCTGCAGGCAATCGATCGGGCGCTGGTTGTCATGCCCCACCACCGCACGCAGACGGTAGAGGCATTCCGCAACGACCTTCTGGGTGGCGCTGCGGCGCCCGTCGCTGCGCCGATCCCGTCGACCGTCGCTGCGCCTTTGCCGGCGCTCGCAGACGGCGTGCCGCCGCCGCGCACTCTGCGCCAGGTCACTGAGCCTCGACCACAGACCACGACCTCGCCCGCGATTCGGTTGCCGGCGACGCAGGCAGCCCAGCCGGCGGCTGCGCCTCGGCGAAGCCCCTGGCCGTGGATCGCGCTCGTCGCCGTTGCCCTGATCGCCGTTGCAGCCTACCTCTTCTGGCCGCAGCCGGCGCCGGTCGCCGGCAATGCGGCCGTGTCAGCATCGCCCCCGCAGGGCGTTGCGCCGTCTTCGCCGGCGAGTGCGGCGATCGCGATACCGAGCAACGAACCCGGCATCATGCCAGCGCAGGCTGGCCCATCGACGCCCGTCGTGCCGTCACCTGTCGCCGAACAGGCGGCGAGTGCATCGCCACCGGCGACGCTCCCGTCATCGCCGCCGGTCGCAAAAACAAATGGATCGCCGGCCCGCGTCGGCGCCGCCAAAGCGGCCGAGCCCCGGGACAAGCCGACGACGCGCAAGCCGCCGGACGAGCGGCAGGAACCCCGCAGCGAGCCGCGTACCGCCGAGCCGCGTGCCGGCACCGACAACCAGGCCGAATGCGGGCGCTTGTTCCAGCGCTTGTCAATCGGGGATACCGATCAGGGCCTGATCGACCGGGTCAGGACATTGCACTGTCGATGACGCACAGCCTTACGAAGGGGGGTTGACGAACGGAGGGCCTTGAACAACCATCGGGCGACAAATCGATGAACGCGGCGGCCAGACCGCCGACGTAGCAATGTCGCACTGCAGCGTTCTCGCTGCGAGGCAATCGCCCTGGCCGGACCGGCAGCGCGACCAACGCGAGGAGTGAGGAATGAAGCGGTGCGGATCGCCGATCCTTGAACGCGCGCTTGCGCTTGCTGCCTGCGTCGCTGCCGCTGCGGCGCTCGGATCGTGCGGCGGCGGTTCGACAGGGAGCGACCTGAACAGCGGCGTCAACAAGACCTATCTGAGCGTCGACGCCACCGACGCCGATGGCGACGCGCTGCAGTATCAGTGGCGGGTCAC
>ODAK010004135.1_pt1 | contig 14921 bp, 13 predicted proteins | sample 1539591 | NCBI WGS metagenome assembly ODAK01 (sample SAMEA3539303, study PRJEB22396) | soil metagenome | biome: tundra; feature: field; material: soil | place: USA | collected 2010-05 | depth 0.15 m | reverse complement strand
CCGCGGCCCTTTTCGCGCCGGGGACTTTCCTTCACCTGGCTCCAGTCGACGTCGAGCACGACCTCGTCCGGGGCCTGGCCGATCAGCTTCAGCACCTTGTCCAGCGAACGCGAATCCGCCGGGGTGACGATCATGAAGGTGTCGCCCGACTTGCCCGCCCGGCCGGTGCGGCCGATGCGGTGGACATAGTCGTCGGCATGGTGCGGGACGTCGTAGTTGAAGACGTGGCTGACGTCGGGGATATCCAATCCGCGCGCGGCGACGTCGGAGGCGACCAGCAGCTTCAAGTCGCCCTTGCGGAAGGCTTCCAGCGTGCGCATCCGCGTCGACTGGTCGAGGTCGCCATGGATGGCCGAGGCGTCGAAACCGTGGCTGCGCAGCGACTTGGCGACCACGTCGACCTCGGTCTTGCGGTTGCAGAAGACGATGCCGTTCTTGACGTTGGCGGCGCCGACCAGGGCGCGCAGCGCCACCCGCTTGGCGGCGGGGTCGGCGGAGGGGATGCGCACCAGATGCTGGGCGATGTTCTCGGCCGTTGTCGCCGGCTTGGAGGCCTCGATCCGGGTCGGATCGTTGAGGAACTGCTTGGTCAGCCGGGTGATTTCCGGCGGCATGGTGGCGGAGAAGAACAGGGTCTGCTTCTTCACCGGCGTCAGCTTGAAGATGCGCTCAAGGTCGGGGATGAAGCCCATGTCGAGCATGCGGTCGGCCTCGTCGACCACCATGATCTGCACGCCGTTGAGCAAGAGCTTGCCGCGCTCGAAATGGTCGAGCAGCCGGCCGGGCGTCGCGATCAGCACGTCGACGCCGCGATCCAGCTTCTTTTCCTGGTCGCCGAAGGAGACGCCGCCGATCAGCAGCGCCCAGGACAGCTTGGTGCCCTTGGCGTAGCGCTCGAAGGCCAGCGACACCTGGTCGGCCAGTTCGCGGGTGGGTTCGATGACCAGGGCGCGCGGCATGCGCGCCTTGGCGCGGCCGGCCTTCATGGTCTCGATCATGGGCAGGGTGAAGGCCGCGGTCTTGCCGGTGCCGGTCTGGGCGATGCCCAGCACGTCGAGGCCGGCGAGGGCGACCGGGATGGCCTGGGCTTGGATGGGCGTCGCGGTGGTGTACCCACTGTCGGCGACGGCCTTAAGGGTCTCGGGGCTAAGCCCCAGCTCTGAAAATTCGGTCATGCTCTATGTTGAAAAGGGCGGGCGGGAGAGGGCGCGATTCGGCGCATCGATCCCCGCCTCAATTACGCCGATACATAGGGCGGGGAAGGGGAAAGTCAATCAAAGAGCCGATTTGGCGCGCACGGTGTCGGCTCGAACGCTCCAGTCCGCCTAACCCCGCCGAGGTCGGCGCAATGTGAACGTCTCGAAGGGGCTGAGTTCGCCGCCCGGGCCGGTGACGTCGCAATAGGTCACCTTGATGGTGGTGAAGCCGCCGTGGGCCGGGCCGGGGTCGACGGTGAAGGCGGCGAAACCGTAGGCGTGGGCGGCGTTTCGGGTCGCCGACCAGGGGGCCGGCTCGTGGATGTAGACCGGCGGGCGTTTGCCGGTTCTGGGGTCGGGCGCGCCGACGGCGGTGATCACCCGGCACTGCGGCGGGTCGAAGAACAGCTTGTTCGACGGCTTTGAGGTGCCGCCGCCGCCGATGACCATGTGCACCGTGCCCTTGGTCGTGTCGATCAATCGCGTATCGGTGTCAGCGGGGATCGGCGTCAGGGTTGAGTTGGCTTGCTGGCCGCGGATGGGATGCGAGCGCTCATAGTGATGTTCGTGGCCGCAGACGACCAAGTCGACGCCGTACTTGTCGAACAGCGGCGCCCATTCCTCGCGGATGCCGAGGTCGGCGCCATTGGAGTGGTCGGCCGTCGAGATGGCGACCTGGTGCATGCAGACCACGATCCAGTCGATCACGGAGTTGCGGCGGGTAGCTGCCAGCTCGGCTTCCAGCCAGGCCTTCTGGGCGCCCGCCGAATAGCCGCGGACGTAAGTGTCGCCGCTGTCCTGATAGCAGATATCGTCATTGGCGATAGAGACCACGCGCACCGAGCCGGCGGTGAAGGCGTACCAAAGGCCGCGCGTCAGCTCCGTCTGGCCGGCCGCCTCCGGCACCGAGAAATAGGTCTGATAGGCGCGGTAACCGATCGGCCCGTTGCCGAGCTCGTTCTCGTGATTGCCGGCCGAGGGCATCCAGGGCCGGTTGGCGGCGCTGCGGCTGTTGTTCTCCCAGAAGTCCCACCAGGCGCGCACCCGGTCGTGGGCGAGATTGGCGTAGCAGAGATCGCCGTTAAAGAGGTGGAACAGGGGCTGGAGCCGCTCGACGCCCAGCATGGTGTCGGCGGCCGAAGGCGTTCCGAGGTTATCGTTCACCCAGAGGGGCGCCGGCAGCGTCACGCCCACTGGCGGATCGTACAGCCGCCCCAGGGTCGGCGTGCCCTGGTCGCCGAAGCTGGTGAAGGTGAAGGGCGCGCGACCGCGCGGCGCGGTGCGGAAGGCGCTGAACCGGGGCGCGGCGCCGTCATGCAAGGCGCCGTAGAGGTATGAGGCGTCGGGGCGCAGGCCGCCAATCCTGGCATGATGAGCGTAGACGACCTGGCCGGACTTGGCGTCGGCGTAGCTGACCGTATTGGCCGGGGCCACCTGTTCCAGCCGGCCATCCAGGCGGCCAAGCAGCACGCGGGGGTGGAGCACCGGCTGCAGGCTGTGCCAGGAAACCACCATCTGCGACGACGCATCCGTGCCGAACTGCAGGTGCAGGCCGGCGACCGGGGGCGCCGCAGCGGGATCGGGTGAGGTTGTCGCGGCTTCGGCGGTCGCGGTGGCGCCAAGAGGCCCAGTCACCGCCGCGCCGCCCGCGAGGCCGGCGGCGGCCAGCAGCATGCGTCGGCTGAGTTGAAGGTCGAATCCGCCGTCGTTCTCTTTCATGGCGTCCAGGTGTCCCGGCGGTACCGGTGGAGTCTAGCTCATTTCAGCGACAGTTCGGCCAACGGATGGGCGGCATGCCCTGGCCTGGCGCCTTAGTCCGCGCAGCGCGGGTTCGCGGTTCAGCTTGACGCTCTACACGTCCAGATCCGCCGTCGCGAACGAGGCGTTTTCCTGGATGAAGCGGTAGCGGAGCTCGGGTTTGCGGCCCATCAGGGTCTCGACCAGGGCCTCGACCGCCTCCTCGGCGCGGGGCAGGGTGACGCGGGCCAGGGTGCGGGTGAGGGGACTCATGGTGGTCTCCTTCAGTTGCGCCGGCATCATCTCGCCAAGGCCCTTGAAGCGGCCGATGTCCGGCTTCTTGCCCTTGAACTCCGTGGCCACGAGCTCGTCCTTGTGGGCGTCGTCGCGGGCGTAAGCTGTCTTGACGCCCTGCTTGAGCCGATAGAGCGGCGGCAGAGCCAGGAAGAGCCGCCCCGCCCGGATCAGCTCGGGCATGCCGCGGTAGAAGAAGGCGATCAGCAGCGAGGCGATGTGGGCGCCGTCGACGTCGGCGTCGGTCATGATGATCACCCGCTCATAGCGCAGGTCTTCCTCGCGAAACCGCGCGCCGGTCTGGACGCCAAGGGCCAGGATGAGGTCGCTCAGCTCCTTGTTGCCGCTGATCTTGTCGAGGCTGGCCGAGATGGTGTTCAGGATCTTGCCGCGCAGGGGCAGGATGGCCTGGGTGCGGCGATCGCGCGCCTGCTTGGCCGAACCGCCGGCGGAATCGCCCTCGACCAGGAAGATCTCGGTGCCGTCGGTCGCCTGGCCCGAACAGTCGGCCAGCTTGCCGGGCAGGCGCAGCTTGCGGGTGGCCGAGGCGCGGGCGACCTCCTTGTCGCGGCGGCGCTTCAGTCGCTCCTCGGCATGGTCGATGACGAAGTCGAGCAGGGCGCTGGCCGTCTTGGGCGCCGCGGTCAGCCAGTGGTCGAACGGGTCGCGCAGGGCGCTCTCCACCAGCCGCTGGGCATCGATCGAGGACAGCCGCTCCTTGGTCTGGCCCTGGAATTCCGGATTGCGCACAAAGACGCTGATCATGGCGCCGGCCTGGGCCAGGACGTCGTCGGCGGTGACGATGGCGGCGCGCTTTTCGCCCGCCAACTCCGCATAGGCCTTCAGCCCGCGGGTGAGGGCGGCGCGCAGGCCGGCCTCGTGGGTCCCGCCCTAGGGCGTCGGGACGGCGTTGCAATAGGAGGACATGAAGCCGTCGGCCTCGCCGAAGCCGGCTGGCGACCAGGTGATGGCCCATTCGACCGCCCCAGCCTCGCCTTCGCGCTCGACGCGGCCGGAAAAGGTCTCTGTGACGGTTCGCGCCTCGCCGACCCGTTCGGCCAGGAAGTCGGCCAGGCCGTTGGGGAAGTGGAAGGTGGCCTCAGCCGGCGTCTGGTCGCTGATGCGCTCGGGCGCGCAGCGCCAGCGGATCGCGACGCCGCGGAAGAGATAGGCCTTGGTGCGGGCCATCCGGTAGAGGCGGGCAGGACGGAAGGCGGCGTTCTCACCGAAGATCGTCTGGTCCGGCAGGAAGCGGACCTCGGTGCCGTGCTTGCGCGAGGGGCCGAGCTTTTGCAGCGGGCCCTGCGGCACGCCGCGGGCGAAGGTCTGGCGCCATTCGAAGCCGTCGCGCCAGACGATCACCTCCAGCTGTTCGGACAGCGCATTGACCACCGAGACGCCGACCCCATGCAGGCCGCCGGAGGTCTCATAGGCCTTGCCGGAGAACTTTCCGCCCGAATGCAGCATGGTCATGATGACCTCGAGCGCCGACTTGCCCGGAAACTTCGGATGCGGGTCGACCGGTATGCCGCGGGCGTCGTCGCGCACCGACAGCACACCGTCCGCCTCCAGGCTGACCTCGATCAGCTTGGCGTGGCCGGCGATGGCCTCGTCCATGGAATTGTCCAGCACCTCGGCGAACAGATGGTGCAGGGCGCGCTCGTCGGTGCCGCCGATATACATGCCCGGCCGCTTGCGCACGGGCTCCAGGCCTTCCAGGACCTCGATGTCCTTGGCCGAATAGCCCGAGGTCGGGCGCGGTTCGTGCGCCTGCGACAGCGGCGCGGCGGGCGCCGGCGCCAGGGCGTCGTCGAACAGATCGTCACGAGGTTGAGCGGCCTTGGCCATGGCCTTGGTTTAGCAGCGATTCGAGTGCGCCGGGGGCGTTAGTTCCTGGGTCTGCCGCCCAGCAGGATGCGCAAGGGCGCCCGGTCCAGCACCACGGCGCGGGCGTCGGGCATGGCGGCGGAGTCGAAATAGGGGACACCGGCGAAATACTGGCCGGTCCTGAGCGGCAGGGCGACGCCGCGGCCATTGGCCAGCACGGCCTGGCCCGCATGCGCGCCGATCATATAGGCGCAGGTCAGCTTGGGCGCGGCGAAGGCGAGCACGCCGGCGTGCGCGGCGATCGCCGCATTGGCCTGCTGCATGGCCAGGTCCAGCGCGTGGGTGTCCAGGCGCTGAGCGGGCGGAACGGTGGCGAGGATTTCCAGATTGGTCCCGACCTTGTCCGAGGTCGGCGCATCGACCTCGATCTGGATATCGGCGTGCAACTCCGCCAGGCTCGGCAGCGTCTCGACCCGACCGTCCGCGCCAATCGCGATCGGACGGCGGCGCCCATCCGCGCCAACCAGAAAGGCCTTCACGTCCGGTGCGGGCCTGCGCTCACGCATGACGTAGTAGGCCAGCACAAAGCGGCCGCGCTGGTCCGGCGGCGCCTCGAGATACATTTTCAGATAGCGATAGAGCGTATCGGCCTTGGCCGGCGGTCGCACCGTCGCCCGGGCCATGGGCGCGGCCAGGATGGAGACCGCGATCCCGCCAATCAGACTTCTTCGCGATCCAAGTCACCGCTCCTCTAGGGCGACGCCCCCCCCACCCAAGTCTGTAACGGGCGATCGCCGGTTGCGCCAGCGCAGCTTGATTACAAGCGCGCAAGGCAAGGGCGGCGAAATTCGTTTCGCCAACAGCCGGGGGGCGGGTGCGGCTAGGGCTGGGTTGGCCGGATCGTCAGTTCGACGGATATCGTATCGCCGGCGGTTAGGTTGGTCTTGCGCCTCACCGCATCCTTGATCGGCACGAGATAGGTCCCGTCCTTTGGAAAGAGCGAGGTGTGGAAGGTGACGCAGCCGATCGCCGCCTCGACCGGAACCACACCCCAGCCATAGGTCGCCACTCTGGCCGCCTGCCGCAGGGCCTCGACCTGATCGGCGGGCGCCGGCGCGAAGAAGTACGGCGACGGGCCTCGCCAATGGATGATTTCGGCATCGAAGCGAAACCGGGCCACGGCGTCTTCGTCGGAGCGCATCGTCTCTCGCGCCTTAAGCCGGCAGAACCGGGAAGGTGCGGGCCTGGGCGGCCTCGAGCGCGGCCGACGCCCTCAGCACCAGGTCGTCGCGGTAGTGGGCGGCCACGATCTGCAGGCCAACGGGTAGCCCGGAGGCGCTGAGGCCCGCGGGCGTGGTGATCGCCGGGTGCCGGGTCAGGTTGAACAAGGCCGTGTTGGCCCAGGCTGTATTGGGCGCGCCGTCCGGCCCGTTGGGGAATGGCTGACCGACGGGGAAGGGAAGGACGTTCAGGGTCGGCGAGATCACCAGGTCATGGTCGGTGAACACCAGGTTCCAGGCGGTGGAAAGCTCCCGGCGCGCGACCATGGCGTCGACCAGGGTCTGCACCGGGTACTGCTCGCCGATGCGGGCCTGTTGCAGCAGGCCGGGGTCGAACTGGTCGTGCCGGTCGGCCGGATAGGTCTGCAGCAGGCGCTGCAGGGCCGAAAACCAGTGCACGACGAAGACCTGTCCGGCGCTGGCGCTCTGCGGCGGCGGCGAGATCGGCTCCACCACCGCGCCTAGGTCCGCGAAGGTCCTGGCCGCGGCCGCGACCAGGGCCTCCACCTCAGGATCGAGGAAGGCATCGCCGAACCTCATGACCAGGCCGATCTTCAGGCCCTTGACGCCCTGGTCCAGCCCGGCCGTGTAGTCCCTGTCCTCCGGCTGCGCCGGGAAGGGATCGCGCGGATCTGGGCGCGCCATCTGGTTCAGCATCAGCGCGCAGTCGAGCGTGGTGCGCGTCATTGGCCCGGTGTTGGCCAGGTCGCCGTGCATCGAAGGCGGCCAGGCGGGAATCCGCCCATAGGTCGCTTTCAGGCCCACCAGGCCCGTGAACGCCGAGGGGATGCGCACCGAGCCGCCGCCGTCCGTGCCTACCGCCAGCGGTCCCAGCCCAGCGGCCACCGCGGCGGCCGAGCCGCCGGACGATCCGCCTGGCGTCAGGTCCAGGTTCCACGGGTTGCGCGTGATGCCGTGCAGCGGCGAGTCCGTCACGCCCTTGAAGCCGTATTCCGGGCTGGTGTTCTGGGCGTAGACGACGGCGCCCGCCTCGCGCAGCCGGGCCACGGCCGGGGCGTCTTCCGTCGCTGGAGACTTGTCGGTCAGCCGGCTCGCCATGGTGTGCGGCCAGCCCTTGGCGCGCACCAGCTCCTTGATGGAGACCGGAACGCCGTCCAGCGGCGAGAGCGGCTCGCCCCGCCGCCAACGCGCTTCGGAGGCCCGCGCCGCCGCCAGGGCCGCCTCGGCGTCGATGAGGGTAAGCGCATTGATGCGCGGGTTCACCGCCTCGGCGCGGACCAGGATCGCGGTCATGGCCTCCACGGGAGAAGCCGCCTTCGACCGGTAGATCTCCGAAAGCTCGGCGGCGCTGGCCTGGGTCAGGTCGGCAGCGCCCTGGATGGACTGGTTCACGCGGGCCTCCTTGCGCGAATTGATCGTACCGGGTCCGGCCCAAAACAAAAAGGCCGCGGACGAGGATTCCGCGGCCCTTAGGCGTCTCAGGAAAGCGAGACTAGCACTTGTAATACATGTCGAATTCGACCGGGTGCGGGTGCAGTTGCAGGCGCATCACCTCTTCCATCTTCAGCTCGATATAGGCGTCGATGAAATCGTCGTTCATCACGCCGCCCTTCTTCAGGAAGCCACGGTCCTTATCCAGGTTCTCAAGCGCCTCGCGCAGCGAGCCGCAGACCTCGGGGATCTTCTTCTGCTCGCGCGGCGGCAGGTCGTAGAGGTTCTTGTCGGCCGGGCCGCCCGGATCGAGCTTGTTTTCGATGCCGTCGAGGCCGGCCATCAGCATGGCCGTGAAGCCCAGATAGGGGTTGCCCATGGGATCGGGGAAGCGGCACTCGATCCGCTTGCCCTTGGGGCTGTCCACGTGCGGGATGCGGATGGAGGCCGAGCGGTTGCGGGCCGAATAGGCCAGCTTCACCGGCGCTTCATAGCCCGGCACCAGGCGCTTGTAGCTGTTGGTGGTCGAGTTGGTGAAGGCGTTGATCGCCTTGGCGTGCTTGATGACGCCGGCGATGTAATGCAGGCACATGTCGGACAGCCCGGCATATTTGTCGCCGGCGAAGGACGGCTTACCGCCCTTCCAGATCGACTGGTGCACGTGCATGCCCGAGCCATTGTCGGCGAACATCGGCTTGGCCATGAAGGTGGCCGTCTTGCCATAGGCCGCCGCCACATTGTGGATGACGTACTTATAGAGCTGCAGCCGGTCGGCCATGGTGATCAGTTCGGCGAACTTCAGGCCGAGCTCGTGTTGGGCGGGCGCCACCTCGTGGTGGTGCTTTTCCGGCTCCATGCCCAGTTCGAGCATGACACCGAGCATTTCGCCGCGCAGGTCCTGGGCTGAATCGATCGGATTGACCGGGAAATAACCGCCCTTGGGCCCCGGGCGGTGGCCCATATTGCCTTCTTCATATTCCTTGGCGCCGTTGATCGGCAGTTCGGTGGAATCGTACGAATAGCCGGTCGAGTTCGGCGCGGTTGACCAGCGCACGTCATCGAAGATGAAGAACTCGGCCTCGGGGCCGAAGAAGACCGTGTCGCCAACGCCCGACGATTTGACATAGTTCAGCGCCGTCTTGGCGATCGAGCGCGGATCGCGGTCGTAGGGCGTGTTGGTGTCCGGGTTCAGCACGTCGCAGAACATGAACATGGTGGTCTGCTGATAGAAGGGATCGATGCGCGCGGAGTCCAGGTCGGGCCGCAGCTTCATGTCGGACTCGTTGATCGCCTTCCAGCCGGCGATGGACGAACCGTCGAACATGGTGCCGTCAGTGAGGAAGTCCTCGTCGACCATCATGATGTCGAAGGTGACATGCTGCATCTGGCCGCGCATGTCGGTGAAACGGACGTCGACATATTTGACGTCCTTCTCTTTGATTTCGTTCAGGATATCCTTATAGCTCGCCATGGTAATCTCTGATCCCCTGTAGGTTCGATGATGTCGGTTAGATGGCCGCCGCGCCGCTTTCACCCGTTCTGATGCGCACGACATCGGTGATGTCCGAGACGAAGATCTTGCCGTCCCCGATGCGGCCGGTGCGGGCCGCGGTCTGGATGACCTCGAGCACGGCCTGGAGCTGATCGTCGGCGATCACCACCTCGACCTTGATCTTGGGCAGGAAGTCCACGACGTATTCGGCGCCGCGATAGAGCTCGGTATGGCCCTTCTGACGCCCGTAGCCCTTGGCCTCGAGCACGGTCATGCCCTGGACGCCCAGCTCCTGCAGCGCCTCTTTCACCTCGTCGAGTTTGAACGGCTTGATGATGGCTTCAATCTTCTTCATCGGCGGCGTTTCTTATGACGGATTAAGCTCGGCGCGGGCGCCGCCCAGGTCGTCTGGCTAGCAGCACGGGTGACCGGCCGATCACAAGGGGGTGACGGGGCGCGGCGTCCGCTCGTCGGCCCTACGCGAGCAGGCGCCCGAATTCAAGGCGCCGACGCCCATAACTTGACCATTTCACGAAAGCGCTTGTGGTGCGCCCCGGCGGCCGTACAAACGCTGAAAAGGCGTTGATCAAAGGGTTTGCCATGCGCGATGAGACGCCGGTGCTGATCGGCGCGGGCCAATTCACCTATCGCGGCGCGGCCGAAGTTTCGCCGTCGCCGCTGCAGATGATCAAGATCGCGGCCGAACGCGCCGCCGCCGACGCGGGCTTAGACGCGAGCGCGCTGGCCGGTCTGGACACCCTGGCGGTGGTCGGGTTCACCGTCGACGCCGGCGGCGCGTTGCAGCGGCTGCCGTTCCCCAGGCTGAAGAATCCGCCGCTGGCGCTGGCGAAGGAATTCGGCGCCAAGCCGCGCTATGCGCCCTATACCCATATGGGCGGCAACACGCCTCAGCAGCTGATCAATGCGCTCTGCGCCCGGATCGCGGCCGGCGAGAGCGATTTCGCGCTCGCGGTCGGGGCGGAGTTCCTCGGCTCGCTGCGCAAACGACTGGCGGCGCAGTCCAGCTTCGCCGATTTCGAGGTCGATCCGGACGCCCCGGAGCCTGAACGCTTCGGCGATGGCCGCCCGGGCGTCACGCCGCAGGAGGCCGCCCACTGGCTGAATGCGCCGATCAGCACCTATCCCTTGTTCGAGAACGCCTTCCGCGCTCACCAGGGCCAGACGATCGCGGCCCATCAGCGCCAGCTCGGCGATTTGTTCGCGCCCTTCACCAAGGTCGCCGCCGCCAATCCCGAGGCCTGGTTCCCGGTCGAGCGCAGCGCCGAGGAGCTGATCACGGTCAATGACAAGAACCGCATGATCGGCTTTCCCTATCCTAAGTACCTGAACGCCATCATGGACGTCGACCAGTCGGCCGGCGTGTTGATCACCAGCGTCAAAAAGGCGAGGGCGCTCGGGGTTGCGGAAGACCGCTTCGTCTTCCTGCACGGCTGCGCCGACGCCGCCGACCTCTGGTACCCGCTGGAGCGACAGAACTACTATTCCAGCCCGGCCATCCGCCTGACCGGGCGCCAGGCCCTGGACATGGCCGGCGTGGCTCTGAGTGACATCGACTATATCGACCTCTATTCCTGCTTCCCGGTCGCCGTCGAAGTCGCCGCCACGGAGCTGGGCCTGAGCTTCGACGATCCGAGGGGGTTCACCGTCACCGGCGGCCTGCCTTATGCCGGCGGACCCGGCAACAACTACGCCATGCACTCGATCGCCGTGATGATGCGCAAGCTGCGTGAAAAGCCCGGGACCAAGGGCCTGGTCACCGCCAATGGCTGGTTCCTGACCAAGCAGGCGGTCGGGGTCTATTCCACCGACCCGGTCGAGGGCCAATGGGAGCGCCAGGACCCGCAACGGATCCAGGCCGAGATCGACGCCCTGCCGCATCCGCCCATCGTCGAGCGTCCGACGGGCGCCGCGACCATCGAGACCTATACGGTCGTGCACCGACGCGAAGGCTACGGGCGCGGCATCGTCATCGGCCGCGACGCGGCCGGTCATCGGTTTGTCGCCAACACGCCCGAGGATGAGGCCACCTTGCGCGGGCTGGAGGCGGTGGAATCCGTTGGCCGGACGGGCAGGGTGGGCCCGACCGACGACGGCGCGCGCAACCTCTTCATCCCGGACTGAAATCCCATGACGCGTCTCTACATGATCCGACACGGCAAGCCCTCGTCGGCCTGGGGCCAGGACCCAAACCCGGATCCAGGCCTCGATGAGGCCGGCCAGGCCCAGGCGAAGGCCGCGGCCGACGCGCTGATGGCGCTGCCGGCGGGCCAGAGGCCCACCCGGGTCTTCTCCTCGCCTCTGCGCCGCTGTCGCGAGACCGCCCAGCCCTTCGCCGACGCCATCGGGGTTCCGGTGGAGATCGAGACGCGCTTCGGCGAAATCCCCAGCCCGTCTTCGCTGGCCGACGAAGAGCGCGGTCCCTGGCTGCGCAACGCCTTCCAGAGCCAGTGGAGCGAGGTGAAGGGCGATATCGACTATGACGACTGGCGGGCCGCCGTCGGCGAGGCCTTGAGCGAACTCGACGCCAACACCGCCGTCTTCAGCCATTTCGTCGCCATCAATGCGGCCCTGGCCTGCGTCACCGGCGAGAAAAAGGTCCTGACCTTCCGCCCCGATCACACCTCGATCACGGTGTTCGCGGCGGACGATGGCAGGGTCAGCCTGGTCGAGCGGGGCCCTGAAGCGGCCACCCAGGTGCTTTAGGGAATGCCGGCTCGCGACATCCTGACCGTCGCCGAAATGACCGCGGCGGACCAGGCGACGATCGCGGGCGGCGTGGCCGGCCTTGTCCTGATGCAGCGCGCCGGCGAGGCCGTGGCCGCCGCCATCCGCGAACGCTGGGAGCCGTGCAAGACCCTAGTCCTCTGCGGCCCGGGCAATAACGGCGGCGACGGCTTCATCGTCGCCAAGGCGCTGGCCGGCGCCGGCTACGACGTCGCCGTGGCGCTGGAAGGCGACCGGGAGGCCTTGAAGGGCGACGCGGGCCATGCGGCCGCGGCCTGGACCGGCCTGGTCGAGCGGCTGGATCCGACCCGCATGGCCGAGGTCGAGCTGGTGGTCGACGCCCTGTTCGGCGCGGGCCTCTCCAAGCCGCTGTCCGGCACGGTGGCCAACACCTTGCGCGCCGCCGAGGCTGGCTCAGCGCCTCTGGTCGCCGTCGACCTGCCCTCGGGCCTGGCCGGCGATACCGCCAAGCCGCTGGGCTATGCGCCGCGCTGCGACCTGACCGTGACCTTCCATCGCCGCAAGCTGGCCCATGTGCTGGAGCCGGGGCGCTCGCTCTGCGGCGAGGTGGTGGTCGCCGACATCGGGCTGCAGGCGCCGCCGACCCGGCTGTTCGAGAACGGGCCGGACCTCTGGCGGCATCGCTTTCCCTGGCCGACCACCAGTTCGCACAAACATTCGCGCGGCCAAGTGATCGTCGTCTCCGGCGAGATGTGGAGCACGGGCGCGGCCAGGCTCTCGGCGCGTGGCGCGCTGCGCATCGGCGCGGGTCTGGTGACGCTGCTGTCGCCGCCGGATGCGTTGCTGGTCAATGCGGCGCACCTGGAGGCGGTGATGCTTCGCCCCTTCGACACTGATGTCGAGCTCGAGGCCGCCGCCACCGACGTCGACGCCGCCGTGATTGGGCCGGCCGCCGGGGTCGACGAGGCCACGGTCTCCAACCTCTTCGCGCTCGCCCGCACCGGCGCGGCCATCGTCATCGACGCCGATGCGCTCACCGCCTTCCGCGACGATCCGGACGAGCTGTTCTCGGTGCTCGACCGCGACGACGTGCTCACCCCGCATCCGGGTGAGTTCGAGCGAATCTTTCCAGGCCTCTTGAAGGCCACGCCCGAGCGGGTCACCGCCGCGCGCCAGGCCTCGGCCAAGGCCCACGCGGTCGTGCTGCTGAAGGGCCCCGACACGGTGATCGCCGCGCCCGACGGTCGTTGCGTGGTGAATATGAACGGCTCGCCCTGGCTCGCCACCGCTGGTTCCGGCGACGTGCTGACCGGCTTCATCGCCGGCCTGATCGCCCAGGGCATGGACAGTTTCGAGGCCGCTTGCGCCGGGGTCTGGATCCACGCCGAGGCCGGTGCCCTGCACGGGCCGGGCCTGATCTCTGAGGACCTGCCGGGCCTTGCGCCCCAGGTCCTGCGCGCCTTGCGCGGCTAAACGGGACAGTACGTCTTGCAGCGCCCGCCGCCGCGCCACATCTACCCAGTGACTGCGCCGCACGCGTGGATCCGAGGAGGGAAGCCTGAAATGAAACTCTTGTCCCGCGCCGGCGTGGCGCTTGCCTGCCTTACGCTCGCCGGCTCGGCCATGGCCCAGCCCGCGCCGTCGACCAATCCAGAGACCGTGCAGGCGGGGATTTACCAGGTCGAGCCGATGCACACGCGCATCCTGTTCTCGGTGCTGCACATGGGCTTCACGCACTATTTCGGCGATTTCACTGGCGCGTCCGGCAAGCTCACCCTCGATCCGAAGAACCTCGGCGCGGCCAGCGTCCAGGTGTCCTTCCCCACCGCCTCGGTCTCGACCACCAACGGCACGCTGGACGGCGAACTGAAGAGCGGCGCTTGGCTCGACGCCGGCGCCGACCCCGCCATCAGCTTCGTGTCCACCCAGGTGACCCGCACGGGCACGAACACCGCCAGGATCGACGGTAACCTGACCCTGCACGGCGTCACCCATCCGGTCACCCTGAACGCGACCTTCAACGCCGCCGGCTCCAATGCGCTGAGCCACAAATACACCATCGGCTTCGACGCCACCGGCCACCTGAACCGCAGCGATTTCGGCGTGAAGAAATACGTGCCGCTGATCAGCGACAACGTCGACATCGTCATCAGCGCCGCGTTCGAGAAGACGGAGTAGCCTAGCCGGCGCGCGCCAACGCCTCGCGCACCAGCGGCAGGCGGTCGTTGCCGAAATACATGTCGTCGCCGTTCAGGAAGATGGTCGGTGAGCCGAAGCCGCCGCGGCGCATCAGCTCGTCGGTATTGGCCTTGAGCGCGTCCTTGATCTCCTGTTGGGAAATGGCGGCGAACAGGGGTTCGGCCTCGACGCCAGCCCGGGCGCAGATGTCGGCGATCACCGCGTCCTGGGATATGTCGCGGTCCTCGCCCCAATAGACCTCGAAAGCGGCGCGGGCGAAATCGACAAGCTTGCCCTGCGGCGCCAGAACGATGCACGCCCGCATGACCTTGACGCTGTTCACCGGAAAGACGGATGGCGGCATCTTGATCTTCAGGCCGGCGGAGCGCGCCCAGTCCTGCAGATCCTTGCCCGAATAGCGCGCCTTGGCCGGCACCGGCGCCTCGCGGCTCTGATAGACGCTCGGATTGATGGTGTTGAAGATGCCGCCGACCAGGATCGGCCGCCAGACGATCTCTGCGCCCAGCTCGGCGGCCATCGGCTGGATGTTGGTGAAGGCCAGATAGGTCCAGGGGCTTGAACAGTCGAAGAAGAACTCGATCATCGCGCGTCAGCTCCCGGTGAAGCGGGCGGGCCGCTTTTCGAAGAATGCGGCGACGGCCTCGCGGTGGTCGTCGCTGAGCGCCGCGAGCGCGTACTGGTCGGCGTCCATATAGGTGGCGGCGGCGTTGTTGGCGGTGGCGATGGCGGTGATGGCGCGCTTGGCCATGCGCACCGCCAGTGGCGGCAGGGCGGCGACCTTGTCGGCCCATTGGCGGG
>ODAK010004133.1_pt1 | contig 14927 bp, 13 predicted proteins | sample 1539591 | NCBI WGS metagenome assembly ODAK01 (sample SAMEA3539303, study PRJEB22396) | soil metagenome | biome: tundra; feature: field; material: soil | place: USA | collected 2010-05 | depth 0.15 m | reverse complement strand
CGAACCTCTGTGTCGTCGAGAGGCTTGGAACGGCGGCCCGTCGCTCACCCCAGATGGTGCCGAGTCCCTGAGTGGGGGTCGTGGACGCCGCCGTAGGGATCGACATGGATGATGGCGTCGGAGAGTCGCGCCACGTGGTGCAGCAGCTCGTGATGCACGGTCTCGGCGATCTCGTGCGCCTGGGTAACGGGAAGATCGCCGTCGACGCTCAGTCGCACCTGTGCCAGTAGTCGATGGCCGGCCCAGCGCGCACGGACCTCGGTCACGGACCGTACGCCCGGAATCGTCCCGGCGATGGTCTCGATCTGCGCCACGACGTCGGGGTCGACGGTGTCCAAGAGGCGCTGGCCGACGCTCTTCACGGCCCGATAGGCGATGACGACGATCGTCGCGGCGATGAGTATGCCGACCGCCCCGTCTGCCCATCGCGCTCCAAGCTGGACCGCGATGGCGCCGGCCAGCACGAAGAGCGAGGTGATGCCATCAGCTCGGGCGTGCAGCCCGTCTGCCTCGAGCGCGCTCGATCCGATGCGGCGGCCAACGGTGATCCGGTACCGCGCGACCAGCTCGTTGCCGATCGCGCCGATCACCGCCGCGGCCATGACGAGGCCCAGGTTCGACACGCGGTGCGGATGGAGCAGCCGTACGACCGCTTCATAGGCAGCGAGCGCCGCGGACACAGAGATGAGCCCGATGACGACGAGTCCCGCCACGTCCTCGGCCTTGCCGTAGCCATAGGTGAAGCGCCTCGTCGGCGCGCGGCGACCGAGCCGGAACGCCATCCACAGCGGGATCGCCGTGAAGGCGTCGGAGGCGTTGTGCAGCGTGTCACCCAGGAGCGCGACCGAGCCGCTCAGAACGACGACGACCCCCTGGACCAGCGCGGTCGCGAGAAGGATGACGAGTGAGAGCGCGACCGCACGGATGCCTTCCTCGCTCGCTTCGAGCGCCTGGTCGAGCGAGTCAGTCGTGTCGTGCGAGTGCGGCGAGAGTATGCCTCGAAGGAACCCGACGAGGCCGCCGTGGCCGTGGTGGTCCGGATGGTCCTGGTGGTCGTCGCGCGGGCGGTCGTGCGAGTGGTCGTGCGGGAAGTCGTAGGGGCTCGACGTCGGCTCCGTCACGTGTGCAGTCTGGTGGCCCGGCTCGTCGAGTGCACGTTGCGAACGGCTTGCGGTGGCCGTGCGCTCGGCTGCCGGGCCTAGCGGACGTCAGCGAACCGTGGCACACCGTCTTCGAGGTCCAGCTCGATGCCGTTCGCGGTGAAGCTGATCGCGTGGTACCAGCCGCACAGCATCAGGAGGTCGAGCAGCTCGGGCTCGGTCATCGTCAAAGCGAGGCGCCCCCAGAGCTCGTCATCGATGCGGGCAGCGTCATGCAACTGGTCGGCTGCCTCGATCAGCATGCGGTCACGCTCCTCGTCCCAGCACGCGTTCGAGGCGTCGCCGTGCGTGATCGACGTGACCTGTGCGCTGGTGAGCCCCACACGAGCCGCGAAGAACGCGACGTGCACACCCCACTCGTACTCGCAGCCGCACCGTGCACAGGTCCGGTCGATCAGGATCTCCCGGTCGCGCATCGAGAGCGACAGCCGCTTGCTCAGCTCATAGCCGCCCCACGGTCCCATCGCCGTGGTCATCGGGAGGTTGCGGACGAACGTGCGGAAGAGCAGCAAGGGAGGGGCACCCGGCGGCATCATCGACTCGAGGCGCTCGGCGACCGCGGGCTCGTAGGGGGGGATCAGCGGGTCGATGCGGGCCATGGCTGCCTCCTCGGCGTCTCGTCCAGTTCAGCCGGACCGGCAGTCTGTCGTGTTGGACCGACGCTTGCTCAGCGAAGGTGTCGCCAGTGCACGCCGTCAGCGGTTCGCCAGACGCCGCCGCCGAGGTCCACCATGAACGCCCCCCGCGGCCCGACGGCGTCGATGCCGCTTGGTGACATCGAAGGGACGTTGGGACGTGCCATGGACCAGAAGGCGCCGCCGTCGATGCTCGCCGACATAGGACCGACCGTGCTCACGTCCCACATGATGGTTCCGTCGTTGCTCATCGCGAAGGCAGCCGACATCACGTCGCCGAAGCGACCCATGTGGTGCATCCGGCCCGCCTCTGCCGCTGCGACAAGGCGCCATGTGGCGCCGCGGTCCGGCGACGCGAAGAGCTGGTTGAGTCCCTGGTTCATGCCCTCGTCGAGGGAGCAGTAGAGGACCCATCGCCTCGGCGAGTTGGTGAGCAGGGCGGCTGGGATCGCGCGACCGCACGGGTTTGGGACCGACTGCCAGGTGGCGCCGCCGTCTGGCGTCATCACGATGGCGGCGTGGCCCGGCCCGCCCGAGGCGTCGAGGAGGACCGCGGCGCCTGGTCCCAGAGGCGCGAACACCGACACCGTCGTCGTGCTGCTCATCGAGCGGTTCTCGGGGACGGGGCGCCCCGGTGGCGCGCTCAGCTGGCCCGCTGCGTACGCGTAGAGGAAGGCGCTGCACTTCGGGACGGCGCCGTGCGAGGCGGTCCCCGCGCAGTGCTCGGTGGTCACCCAGAGCTGGCGGCCAACGCGCCTCGCGCTCTGCATCCTGCCGACGACCACGACGGGGTGCCACGTGCGGCCACTGTCCGTGGTGACGAGCAGCCGTGCCGTTGCGACCTCGACGAAGTAGTACACGTGCGGGTCGAGCACGACCAGCGAGTCGCTGAACGCGCTGACCTGCGACGAGGCTGGGGCGTCGCTGCGGACCCGCCACGTGGTCCCGCCGTCCGTCGTCGCGACCACGTAGGCGCGCGTCGGGGACGTCGAGCTCCGCGGGACCACCGCGAGCCCGATCCCCGTGGCCATGGTCTGCATCTGGACCTCGGTGATCCGGCTGCTCGGGACCGCGGTGCCGGGCGACAGCGGCGTCGTGGGTGCTGGCGGCTCCACGCCGACGTTCGGCGAGCGGTGGATGAGTGACAAGCCTGCCGCGAGGAGGAGCAAGATGCCGATGAAGGCCGCGATGTATCGGTTGGGTCGCCGTCCCCACCAGCGCTCGAGCACCGGGCCGTTCACGTGCCGAGTCTTCCACCCCGATGGGCCGCGGTGACCGAGGAGCGCGCGCGGATGCGGTGGGGCGCCCCTAGTGATGGCGCAGCACGGACTTCGCGATGCCGCCGCCGTCGAGGCCGAGCCCCGAGAGGAGGTCGGCGGCGCTGCCGTGCGGCAGGTACGCCGTGGGCACGCCGCAGGTGACAACGCGTGGCGCTGGCGAGCCCCGCGACTCGAGGCACGAGCGGACCCGGGAGCCGAAGCCGCCGTCCACGACCCCGTCCTCGACGGTCACGACGAGCGGGTGCCGAGCGGCGTCGTCGAGCATCGTCGAGTCGAGTGGCGCGACTGCGCGGGCGTCCCAGACAGTTGCGTCGAGCCCAAAGGCGATGAGCACCGCGGCTGCCTCCTCGCAGGCCGCCACGAGCTTGCCGACGCCGAGAAGGCAGACGTCGGTGCCCGAGGAGATCCGTCGCGCGCGGAGGCCCGACCCGACCATCGGCTGGCTGCGAGCGTCGGACTTCGGCCAGCGGATGGCGACGGGCCCGTCGGTGAGCGCGAGGGCTTCGTGCAGCATGCCGCCGAGCTCCTCGTAGGAGGAGGGCGCAAGCACGGTCATGCCGGGCACCTTGGCGAGCAGCATGAGGTCGAGCACACCGTGGTGGCTGGGTCCGTCGTCGCCCGTGATACCGGCGCGATCGAGGCAGAAGATGACAGGGAGCCGGTGCAGCCCGACGTCGTAGTAGAGCTGGTCCCAGGCCCGGCTGAGGAACGTCGAGTAGATGGCGACGACCGGTCGCAGGCCACCCATGGCCATTCCCGCGGCGGCGTTGACCGCGTGCTGCTCGGCGATCCCGACGTCGAAGAACCGCTCTGGGTAGCGCTCACGGAACGCCCCGAGCCCCGTCGGGCCGCCCATGGCCGCGGTGATCGCGACGAGTTCGGGATGCGCGTGGGCCTCTCGCAGCATCGCGGCGCCGAACGCCTCGGTGTAGCTGAGACGGGGAACCCCGGCGCTGCGGGCGATGCCCGTTGAGGGGTCGAAGGGCGCGACGTCGTGGAGGCACTTGTCCTCGTCGAGCTCCGCCGGCGCGTAGCCGCGCCCCTTGACCGTGCGCACGTGGAGCACGACCGGGCCTTCGTGGGCCAGCACGGTGTCCAGCGCGTCATCGAGCGCCGCCAGGTCGTGGCCGTCGATCGGCCCGTGGTAGGCGATGCCGAGTGAGCCGAAGAACCCCGCCGCCGCCCCGCCGGTCGGCGAGGTGAGTGGCGAGACCGTCGGGGCGTAGCTGCGACCGTTGTCGTTGAGAACGATCACGACCCTGGCGCCGAAGGTGCCGATGTTGTTGAGCGCCTCATAGGCGACGCCGCCAGTGATCGCCCCGTCGCCCACCACTGCGACGACGTGACCGTGATCGCTGCGAACCCGGCGAGCCGACGCGAGGCCGTAGGCATAGGACAGCGCGGTCGAGGCGTGGCTGTTCTCCACGAGGTCGTGCTCGGACTCGCCGCGGCTGGGATACCCCGAGAGCCCGCCCGACTGGCGGAGGGTCCCGAACCGGTCGCGCCGCCCGGTGAGCAGCTTGTGGACGTAGGCCTGGTGCCCCGTGTCCCAGATGACGGCGTCGGTGGGGGACGTCACCGCCCGGTGCAGCGCGATCGTGAGCTCGACGATGCCGAGGTTCGAGCCAAGGTGCCCGCCCGTCGCTGAAACGCTCGTGACGAGGAAGCCGCGGATCTCTGCGGCGAGCGCCCGGAGCTCGTCGACCGAGAGTTCGCGGAGCCGGCTCGGGGAATCCAGCGCCGCCAGCGTGCTGACGCCTCGGTTCTCGAGGAGCTCGAGCGCGATCATCGCGTGCTCCTGAGCGCCCGCAGCGACTCGCGCAGCGAGCCCATGCTCGCGATGACCGCCGACGGCTCGTAGCCGCAGTGCGCCATGCAGTTCTCGCACCGCGGGTCCCGACCCCGCCCGTAGGCGGACCAGTCGGTGGTCTCGACGAGCTCTTTGTAGCTCGTCGCGTAGCCGTCGGCCATGAGGTAGCACGGACGCTGCCAGCCGAACACCGAGTAGCTCGGGATGCCCCACGCCGTGCACTGGAAGTCAATCTTTCCCTCGAGGAAGTCCAAGAACAGCGGTGAGTGGTTGAGCCGCCAGTGCTGGCGCTTGCCGTCGGCGAAGGCGCGCCTGAACAGCGCCTTGGTCTGCTCGGGACCGAGGAAGTGCTCTTGATCGGGCGCTTTCTCGTAGGCATAGGCGGGAGAGATCATCATGGCGTCGACCTCGAGGTCGTCGTTCAGGAAGTCGAGGACGTCGCGCACGGTCTTCGGCTCGTCAGTGTTGAAGAACGTCGAGTTTGTCGTCACGCGGAAGCCCTTGGCCTTGGCCTCGCGGATGGCCGCCACGACTTCATCGAAGACGCCCGATCGGTTGACCGCCTCGTCGTGGCGGTCGCGCAGGCCGTCGACGTGCAGCACGAAGGAGAAGTACCGAGAGGGCGTGAACTTCTCCAGGCGACGCCGGAGCAGCACGCCATTCGTGCACAGGTACACGTAGACCTTTCGGCGGACGAGCTCCTCGACGATCTTGTTGATGTCGGGGTGCAGCAGCGGCTCGCCCCCGGCGATCGAGACCATCGGCGTCCCGCTCTCCTCGACCGCGCCGACGATGTCCTCGACCGACAGCCGCTGGCGCAGCACCTCGGTCGGGTGCTGGATCTTCCCGCAGCCCGGACACGACAGGTTGCAGGCGAACAGCGGCTCGATCTCGACGATGAAGGGGTAGTACTTCGTCCGCTTCAGCCGGTGACGCAGCAGGTGCGCTCCGATGCGGAGGTTCTGGCGAAGCGGGACCGGCATTACCGCACCCCGCTCGGCAGCGCGAAGCGGACGTCCTCGGAGATCACGCGCTCCTCGGTGACATCGAGTGGCCCCAGGTGCCCGAGGACCGCGACCAGCTCTTGGACGAGCGACTCGGGCACGGACGCCCCCGCGGTCACCCCGATGGTCCGCGCCCCGTCGAGCCATGCGAGCTCGAGCCCGCTCGCGTCCTCGAGCAGCTCGGCTCGAGTGCCTTCCCGGCGGGCGAGCTCGACCAGCCTCGCGGTGTTGGACGAGTTCTGCGAGCCGACCACCAGCATGAGGTCACAGCGCCGCGCGATGGCTCGAACGGCGTCCTGGCGGTTCTGCGTGGCGTAGCAGATGTCGGCGGCGGGCGGCCCCGCGACGTCACCGAATCGCTCCTGCAACGCGCCGATCACGACGGCTGTCTCGTCGACCGCGAGCGTCGTCTGGGTGAGGTAGGCGACCCGTGACCTGTCGTCGATCTCGAGCGCCGCGACATCGGCCACGGAGGCGACGACGTGCACCCTTCCTGGCACCTCGCCGACGGTGCCAACGACCTCTTCGTGCTCAGCGTGCCCGACGAGGACCAGCGTGAAGTCCTTGGCGGCGTAGCGACGGGCCTCGGCGTGGACCTTGGCCACGAGTGGGCAGGTCGCATCGACGACCGTGAGGTCAGGTCGACTTTCGGCGTCGGCGCGGACCGCCGGGGAGACCCCGTGTGCGGCGAAGACGACGACCGAGTTGTCCGGGACCTCGTCGAGCTCTTCGACGAAGACCGCGCCCTTGGACTCGAGGTCGCGCACGACGTGCAGGTTGTGGACGATCTGGCGCCGCACGTACACGGGAGCGCCGTGGCGCTGGAGCGCGCGCTCGACGATCTCTATCGCCCGCTCGACCCCAGCGCAGAACGATCGCGGCGCGGCGAGCACCAGCTCGTGGCTGCCGCACGCGCGAGCCCACCGCTCGAGAGGTGCGCGGACGCCCCGCAAGGCGCGGAGCGCCTGGACGCCGCCCACGATGAGTCCCTGATCCGCGGTGTCCGAGACCGCGCGGACGACCGCAAAGGGCCGTCGATCGAGCGGGCCGGCGAGCCAGGCGGTCTCCATGTCGACCGCGACCGCGCCGGTGGCGGCGAGCGACGCGCGCTCACGGCCGTCCACGTAGCGATCGGCCGAGACGAGCGGGCCCGTGTGGACCCTCGAGCGCGAGCGACGGAACTCGGCTGCCAGCAGCCCCGCGACCGGGAGCAGGAACGCGCCAGGTGCGCCAGCGGTGCGCAGCTCGCTCGGTATCACGAGGTCACCTGCGCGCACGTCGGGGTGGAGCCCACCCGCGACGCCCACGACCGCGATCGCTGCGTCGATGTCGAGCCGCTCGGCCAGGGCCGCCGCGGTGCGGCGAGCGCGCGCTGGACCCTTGCCCACGACCACGTCGGCGCCGCCCATGGCGAGCGACTCGACCCGCAGCGCGGTGAGGACCCTCAGCGCTGCCACGGATTGCCGTTCTCGTAGCGGCCGAGCGCCATGATGGGGAAGACGAGCCGGTACAGGTGGTAGTTGAGGTAGAAGTCGCCGGGGAACCCTGTCCCGGTGAACCACGGCTCGTTCCACGTGCCGTCGTCGCGCTGGGTGTCGACAAGGAAGCCCACGCCCGCGTCGGTCACCGAGGTGCGCTCGCCTGCGGCAAGCAGGGCGAGCAATGCCCACGCCGTCTGCGATGCCGTCGAGGGGCCGACCCCCCGGGACGCCTCGTCGGTGTAGGACCGCAGGTCCTCACCCCATCCCCCGTCATCGTTCTGGTGGTGCCCCAGCCATGCGACGGCGCGCTGGATCGCCGCGTCGGCGGGATCCACGCCTGCGGCGACGAGCGCCGGGAGAACCGCGCCGGTGCCGTAGACGTAATTGGCGCCCCAGCGCCCGAACCACGAGCCGTCGGCCTCTTGGGCGTCGAGGAGCCAGCGCACACCGCGGCCGACTCGTGCCCTCGAGCCACCAAGGCGCGCCAGCGCCTCGACGACGTGGGCGGTCACGTCCGCACTCGGCGGGTCGATGAGCTCGCCGAAGTCGCAGAACGGCAGCTCGCGGCACAGCTGCTGGGTGTTGTTGACGTCGAAGGACGCCCACCCCCCGTCGTCGGACTGCATGCCCTCGAGCCAACCGATCCCTCGTGCGATCGCGTCACGCGAGATGGCTGCCCCCTCGAGCGCCAGGAGCACCTCAGCGGTGTCGTCGACGTCGGGGTAGTTGTCGTTCTCGAACTCGAACGACCAGCCGCCCGGCTCGAGGCGCGGTCGGCGAACCGACCAGTCGCCTCGGACGCGCACCTCTTCGTCGAGCAGGAAGCCCACCGCTGAGGTCACGACGGTGTCGTCGTCTGCCATTCGCGCGTCGGCGAGGGCGACGAGCGCCAGCGCGGTGTCCCAGACGGGGGACTGGCACGCTTCGATCCGTCGACCGAGCTCGTCGTCGATCGTGAACCCGTCGAGGCCCTTGAGGCCTGCGCGCATCGCCGGGTGGTCGAGCGCGTAACCCTGCAGCCGGAGCGCGATGAGCGAGTACACCCACGGCGGCTGGATGCCGCCCCAGGAGCCGTCCGCCTCCTGGCGCTGGAGGATCCAGCGCTCCGCGCGCTCGAGCGCGGCGCGGCGCAGCCATCGCAGCGGGCGGCGCTCATAGGCGTGCAAGACGCGGTCGGCCAGCTGAAACCGACCGGCCCATGTGCTGAGCGGCGCGCGATCGTCAGGAATCGGGCCGCCGCGCAGCTCGTCGATGCCGAAGCCGACCTTGACGGCGGGACGATGTGCGCAGACGACGGCAAGGGCCACGATGGTCTGGCGCGCCCAGCAGGCGAAGTCGTAGACGTTGAGGGGCACCCACGAAGGAAGGAAGACGATCTCGGGCGGTACCACCGGGACGTCCTCCCAGGACCACAGCCCGAGGAGGGCGAGCCAGATCCGGGTGAAGACCCGCGCACGCTCGACGCCGCCAGCCGAGATGATGAATCGCGCCGCCGCCGCGAGGTGCTCGGCATCGGGCGAGTCGCCGCTCAGGCGGAGCGCGACGTAGGCCTCGATGGTCGTGGAGAGCTCGGGGGGCCCGCCGTGAAAGTTGGCCCACGTGCCGTCATCGCGCTGTCGAGACCGGATCCACGCGGCCGTCGACCGCGTCTGCTCGTCGGTGCGGATCCCGAGGTACTCGCGGAGGAACAGGTCCTCCGCGTCGATCGAGACGTTGGTCTCGAGCTCGCCCTTCCACCAGCCCTCGTGGTGCTGGAGCGCGACGAGGGCATCCGTCGCACGGAAGAGGGACTTGCGGGCGTCCCGCACCTCGGTGATCACCGGTCCCGGTCCAAGACGTAGTTCGCGATCGCGCCGAGCTGCGCGCGCGGCGTGGCCTCGAGTGGGACGCGATTGAGGGCGGCAAGAGCGTCGCGAAGGTGCCGCTCGGCGAGGTCGACGGTTGCTTGGCGCGCACCGCATCGCTCGAGGAGGTCGCTCAGCTGGTCGACGTCGTGGTCGGTGAGGTTGCGACCTGCGTCCGAGGTGAAGTCGCTGAGCTGCTCGACGCCCTGAGACATCGCGATGCAGATCGGCAGCGTCTTTTTGTGGTGGCGAAGGTCGTTGCCGACGGGCTTTCCCGTCACGTCCGGCTCCCCCCAGATGCCGAGCAGGTCGTCGACGGCCTGGAAGGCGATGCCCAGGTGATGGCCGAACTCCCACAGGGAGCTGATCGTCGAGTCCGACGCGCCGCACAGCACGGCGCCGAGGCACGCCGCGCAGCGAAGCAGCGCGGCGGTCTTGCCCGAGACCATCTCGAGGCACTCGTCGAGCGTCGCGGTCGCCCGACGCTCAAAGGCCATGTCGAGCGCCTGACCCGCGATCATCGCTTGGGTGGCGTCAGCGAGCAGCGACGCCGCGCTCGCGCGCTCGACGGTCGGTACCTCGAGAAGGACCTGGAAGGCGACCGTCGCGAGGGCGTCGCCGGCGATGATCGCATGGCTGGTGCCGTGTCGCGCCCAGATCGTTGGGTGGTGCCGCCGCTCGAGGTCGCCGTCGATGATGTCGTCGTGGATCAGCGAGAAGTTGTGGACCAGCTCTATTGCGATGGCGCCGTCGATCGCGACGCGCTCATCGGCACCGCAGGCCGCAGCGGACAGGAGCACGAGGCCCGCTCGCATGAACTTGCCGCCACCCGCGAAGTGTTGCTCCACCGAGCCTCGAAGCTCAGGCGACAGCCGTCGCACAGCGGCATCAAGCTCGGGCTGCACAAGGGTCCTGGCCCTCGAGAGCGCGTCCAGCGCTGCGCCACTCGGGTCGCGCGTCGTCACTGCGCTGTCGGACTTCATCGCGCCGACCCTGACAGCGTCGCCAGCTCACTCGCGCCAGCGCCCGCCACGCGAACAAGGGCTTGTCGCGCCGCGGCGTTCCCGCTGCGCACCGCGCCCTCCATCGTCGCGGGCCAGCCGGTTGCACACCACGCGCCGGCCAGGAACACACCGGACACAGTCGTCGCGGCGCTGGGCCGCATCGCACCGCTGCCAGGTGTGCCGCGGAAGGTGGCGGCGCGCTCGCGAGTGACGACCGCATCGAGGAGGCGCGCCGATCGTGCTGCGGGGAGGAGCTCGCCCAACGCCCGCAGCATCGTCGCGACCAGCTCGCTCGAACCTCGTGAGAACTCCTCGTCGGCCGCTGACAGCGACACGACAAGGCACTGGCCCTCGGTGACGCCGCTCGACGCGGTGCGGTCGAAGACGAATTGAATGGGGGAGTCGACGGCCGCGAAGAGCTCGAGGTCCGTGACCCGACGGTCCAGCAACAGGTGGACGTTCACGATCGGCTGGCTGCCGAGCCGATCGGTGACGTCGTCTCGGAGCAGCCCGAATGTGCTGGCCGCGGTCGGCGGCACAGCGATGATCGCGGCGTCGACGGTCGTCGTGGCGCTTGGCGAGGTCAGCGCCACGCCGTTCGCAACGCTCGCGACTTCGTCCACCTGGGTGGCGAGTCGGACCTCCACGCCGGACGCAGCCAGGGCACGCAGCGCGGTGTCGCCGTGGAGGTGGGCGAGCGGCACGAGGGACCAGCCGATATCGCCTGCGTCCGCGCGATCGAGAAGTCCTTCACGGAAGACCTTCGCCGCAAGCGCGAGCGAGGCGTCTGCCGCGGGCGTGTTCACCGTCGGACGCACGATCAGGTCCCAGAGCCGCTCGACCGCTCGGGGCGACTGGCCGCGGGCGGCGAGCCAGTCCCCGAAGGCCACGAGGTCGAGCGAGGGATCGTCGAGGTTGAGCCGACGCAGGGCAAGGACGGGGGCGGCGAGCCGGAGCCGCTCGCGTACCGAGAGGTGGCGGTACCTGGCGAGCGAGGCGGCAAGGTGCAGGGGGGCAGGCAGCGACGTGCGCCGGATTGAGGCGCGCACGCCGCCCGGCGCGAGCACCATGACGTCGAGTCGACGCTGGAGTCGCACCTGGTCGGTCCCGCCGATTCGCTCGAGGAAGGCGAGGTACGCCGTGCAGCACCGCAGGAACACGTGCTGGCCGTTGTCGAACCAACGGCCGTTGCGCTCGATCGAGGTCGTGAGGCCCCCGAGGGTGCGACGGCGCTCGAAGAGCACGACCTGGGCACCTGCGTCAGCTGCCGTCAGTGCCGCGGCGATGCCCGCGAGTCCTCCGCCCACCACGCCGATCCGCTGTGTCACGGGCTCGTCCCAGCAAGGCTTCGCGCTGCCACGACCGCCTTTTCCCAGCCGGGCAGCGAGACGCGCTCGCGCGTGACGCGGATCGGGTCTCGCTCGATTCTCACGAGCAGTCGGCGGTAGATGCCCGCCATGGCGGCGACGCAGGCGCGGCTGCGCGCGTCGAGGAGGGGAAGGAGCGGCAGCCCCCGCGCGAACCACTCACTGGCACGCTGGCACTCGTAGGCCACGAGGCGTGCGACGTCGTCCGGCGAACCCGACAGCTCAGGGTCGCAGCCGACCTTCCGTGCGTCGCTGGCAGGAAGATAGACCCGACCTCGTTCACGGTCCTCGACGACGTCGCGAAGGATGTTCGTGAGCTGCAGCGCGACGCCGAGGTCGTCGGCGAGCTGGATCGCCTTCGGCTCGACGGTGGCGCCGAAGATCCCGAGCGAGAGCCTGCCCACTGAGCCCGCGACGCTGCGGCAGTAGGCGACGAGCTCCTCGATGGTCTCATAGGACGTGCCGTGGACGTCCTGCTCGCAGCCCTCGATGATCTCCTCGATGCAGTGAAGGTCGATGGGGTAGCGGCGAGCGACGTCGGCGACTGCCTCGAGGACCGGGTCACTCGTTGCGGGGTCGATCGGATTCAGCTGTGCGCGGACGTCAGCGAGCGCCGCGAGCTTGACGGGCGCGGGTTCGGTGCCATCGCCGATATCGTCGATCCGCCGCGCCAGCGCGTAGATCGCGGACATCGCCTGGCGCTCGGGTGCACGCAGCAGCCTGATCCCGTAGGCGAAGTTCCGTGCCTCCCGACGCGTGATCGCCTCGCACTCGTCGTAGGCGGCGGCGAGCGTCATCGCGTGCCGCCGTGGAACGTTGCTGCGAGCAGCTCGCGCAGCGTTCGACGTGCGAAGCCGGGCTTCGTGGGCCGGCAAGCGTGCCCAAGCACGTCCCCATCGGCTCGACGAACTGCATCGAGCGCGGCGAGACCGCCCGCTGCGAAGCCGGCAACGGCGATGCGGGGGCGTAGCGGGAGTGTCGCGGCGAGCGGCGTGCCGTGAGCGAGCAGCCCTCGCGCACGACCCACCTCCAGCCTGATGACCCGACGGAGTGCCAGGCTCGCCGTGGCGGCGAGGAGGTCCTCTGGCGCGCAGGCCATGAGGGCGAGATCGGCCTCGGGCAGGTAGACGCGTCCGTGACGAGCGTCCTCGCCGACGTCCTGGAGGTGCTCGGTCAGCTGCAGGCCGATGCAGACCTCGTCGGACAGGCGCACGCGATCGGGCGTCGTGAGGTTGAACACGGACAGCACGATGCGCCCGATCGGCGCTGCGGAGAGCATGCAGTATGCGCGAAGGTCCTCAATCGTCGCGTAGCGATGCACGCGCTGGTCCATGCGGTTCGCCTCGATGAGCGCCCGGAACGGCTCGGTGCCGACGTCGAGACGACCGAGCACCGGTGAGAGCTCACGGAAGACGGGATGGTGCGCGGTACCCGCTGCGGCGCGATCGAGCTCTTGGTCGAGCTCGTCGAGCGCCGCGAGGCGATCGCCCTCGAACTCGTCGCCCACGTCATCGGTGAGCCGTGCGAACGCGTATACCGCGAGGAGCTCACGGCGCACCTCACGGGGAAGCAGGCGGGAGGCGACAGGGAAGTTCTCTGCGCGAGCCGCGGTCGCGAAGCCGTCGCGCTCGTCGGTGTGTGCCGTCACTAGGTTGCCCCGAACATCGCGACCCCATCCCCACCCTGCGAGCTGCGTGTAGCGAATATGACCGCTCGTCCATTTCCGTTATACGTGATGGACGAAGGCCCGTCAAGCCATCGGGACCGGGCGACCCCTCAGGGACGCACCATGAGCAAGCAGAGCACCTGACGCGGGCGTCGGCAAGTTACCGGCGGGTCGGATCCTCCGCCGGGCACTGCGCCATCGATTCGCCGCCCGCTACGGCGTGGATTGCAGCGCCGGGCGCAGCAGCCCAGCGACGGCGGCGTCGACGATTCGTCGAGCTGCGGGGCGCGCGGCGGCACCCTTCGTGATCAATCTCGGCATCAGGCGTGTCGCGAGGCCGGTCGCGATGAGGCCCATGACGCCGACCAGGGCAGGCTGGTGCAGCAGCTCGCCGGTCGCGACCTCGAGCAGCAGCGGCGCCATGGGCCGCATCAGGCTCTGCAGCTTCTCGATCGCCTGGCGCTCGTTCATCCGTGCGGGCAGCTGGTCGAGCTGCTCGCCAACGGCATCGACCGTCGAGCGTGCAGCCGCGAGGAAGACGGCCTCCTTGGAATCGAAGTACCGGTAGAAGGAGCCCTTGGCGATGTCCGCGGTCTTGCAGATGTCCGAGACGTTCACAGCGGCGTAGCCGCGCTCGGCGAAGCACGTACGCGCTGCGGTGACCAGGCGGGTGGACACCGCGCCCGGGCCGGACCGCTCGAGGTACGACAGGATCACCTTGTCCCACATCTCGGTGTTGAGCGCACCTCCGCGGTTGAACGCGAGGAGCTCGGGGAGGACCTCGCGGATGGCTTCGAGGGGAAGGTTGCGTCGTTCTCGAAGCAACTTGATGACAACGAGCGCCTCGACGTGGCGCTCGTTGTAGAGGAATCGATTGGACGCCACCTCGTCGGCGTCCGGCAGGAGGCCCATGCGGCGATAGTGGTGGATCGTCGGGATGCGCGTGCCCGAGCGGTCGGCGAGGACCGAGATCGTGAACACCTCCTCGCCGGAAGGTGCGGGTTCGTGGTCCACGTCAGCACGGTCGCTCATGGTGGACACCTGCGAGCCCGGGGCGAGCTGTCCCTCGTCCGATCCTTGTCGACGTGCCGCGTCCGCCACACCCTTGATTATGGCAACGTCGCCCGCGTGTGGGAAGGCGAGTGACCTTGGCGAACCTGACGGCGTCACGCGATCCTTGATGCGCAAGGCATGTGGGGCTTCCCCGGCGTATGACGTGACAGCCACGGTGTGGTCGGGGTCAAAGGGTCAGGCCCAGCCGCCCGCGTAGGCGACGAACTGCCCGGTTGTGAACCGGCTCGTGCCATCGAGGAACGGCATGCAAAACGAGGCGAACTCCTGCAGGGTCCCGAGACGGCCCATTGGCACCAGCGCCTCCACCCTTGCCCTGCCCTCCGGCGTCGTTGCCTTGCTCGCCTCGAGGAACTCGGGGAAGTCCATGAAGTTGGTCCCGACCGAGTTCACCTGGACGCCCGTCGCGGCAATCTCGTCTGCGACGTTCCGCACCAGCATGTTGGCCCCGGCCCGCGCTGCCGAGTACAGCGGCGCGCCCGGCGTGGGCCGGACCGCCGAGGCACTCGTGATCACGAGCACCTGGCCCTCACCGCGCTCCACCATCACCGGGACGACAGATCGGAAGAGCACACGTCTGAACTCCAGTCACTGACCAATCTCGT
>ODAK010004132.1_pt1 | contig 14929 bp, 13 predicted proteins | sample 1539591 | NCBI WGS metagenome assembly ODAK01 (sample SAMEA3539303, study PRJEB22396) | soil metagenome | biome: tundra; feature: field; material: soil | place: USA | collected 2010-05 | depth 0.15 m | reverse complement strand
GCTCCGAGGTGCCGATGCTGCGATGCTGCTGCCCTGGCCACGGCGCAGGCGGCGACAGCACTCCTTTCTCGCGTGACGGATCGTGATGTGTGGCGTGATGAGCGTCCGTCTCTCGCGAGATGGATCACGGCATCTCGAGTGACCAGGGCTCGTCTCTCGCGAGACGCCTTCCGATGTATAGCGTGATGAGCGTTCGTCTCTCGAGAGATGGCTCATGGCATCTCGAGTGACCAGCGCTCGTCTCTCGCGAGACGGTTTCCGATGTATGGCATGACGAGCATCCGTCTCTCGCGAGATGACTCATGGCATCTCGAGCGACGACCGTCCGTCTCTCGCGAGACGGTTTCCGATGTATGGCGTGATGAGCGTCCGTCTCTCGCGAGAGGGCTCACGGCATCTCGAGTGACGAGCGTTCGTCTCTCGCGAGAGGGCTTCTGATGTGTTGCGTGACGAGCGTCCGTCTCTCGCGAGAGGGCTCACGGCATCTCGAGTGACGAGCGTTCGTCTCTCGCGAGAGGGCTTCTGATGTGTTGCGTGACGAGCGTCCGTCTCTCGCGAGAGGGCTCACGGCATCTCGAGTGACGAGCGTTCGTCTCTCGCGAGCGGGCTTCTGATGCGCGGCGTGGTGAGCGTCCGTCTCTCGCGAGAGGGCTCACGGCATCTCGAGTGACGAGCGTCCGTCTCTCGCGAGAGGGCTTATTGCATCTCGAGCGACGAGCGTCCGTCTCTCGCGCAAAGACTCGTTGCAGGTCGAGTGGAGCGCATTCGGCTCTCACTGGATATCTCGTCACGTCTGGCGTTGCTCGCGGTCCTCTCGAAACAGGCCGGGACAGCTCTGGAGTTACCTCGATCTCCGGCATGACGATGCGGAGCCGCTCTTCTGGGCGAACGCTTGCGTGCGCGCTCCCGCGACGAGGAGGCCGAAGAAGCCCACCGTTCGCGAGAACGAAGTCAGCGAGGTTGCCGGCGCGATCCCTGTCGGTGTCCGCGCGGAGCGACGATCGCCGCAGATCCGTCTCGAGACATCGCCCAACGAACATTCAACGAATGCTCCACGCTCAACCTTGGTCGGCGTTCTCGAACGAGGGGACGGGAAAGGCGTCGTGTGGGGGTTACGTGGACTGCTCGCTCCTTCTTGCGCAGGCGACCACGCTTCCTACCCGCAGTCGGTTCTCCAGGATTACACGAGCGGGGGCGGCCGCGTGTTCGCGTCGCACTACCACTACGCCTGGTTCAACCCGGGCCGGGAACGCCCCGCCGTCTGTTGAACTTCGCGTAGCAGCGACGGCTTGTTGGAATTCTTACGCGACGTTCTTCTCGAGCGCCACCGCCGCGGCAGTGGGTCGAATGGCGGCGACGAGAGAGGGCATGTTCACGTAGCCCTTCACGCGCCGGAATCCCTTCTGCGCTTCGGCGATGCCGAGCGCAACCCAACGACGGATCATTTTCTGGTCCTTCCATCGCTTGACGTTGCGCGCGATGCGTCGGAGCGAACCGTTCATGTTCTCGATCGCGTTCGTCGTCGCGAAGGTGCGTCGCAGCGTCGCGGGTAGATTCAGTCGCATCACGGTGAGCGTCTCGTCGAGCCCTTCGCGCAGGCTCGCTGCCGCGCTGTCCTCGCCATTCGACTCGAGCCAGGAGGCGAGCTGCATCAGCTTCTTCTTCGCCGTCGAGGCCGTCGTCGAATTGTATGCATCACGCATCTGTTTTGCGACGTAGCCGCGCCGCGATTCGGACAGGTGATCGCGAACGTTGCGCGCCTTGTGCACCTTATCCCGAGCTCCAAATAAGGTGCATTATCTGGAGTCCAACGTGATCCGGAGCGTCGCGAGAAAAAGCGCGACGGAAGGGGTCGAAGGACGAAATGGTCTCCGGATAAGTCGCGCGAGTCCCGAGGAACTTCGGGAACGGCCCCGCGTAAACGGGGCAGGTCCGAAGTCGAGAAACTCGGCATTTGCACGGCGCTGCCCGGCCACCGCGGACTTGAGCCGGATTATTGAAGGACGCCGTTATCCGGAGTGGATGCCCGTAGATCGCCGGAGATTCTCGGAAGAACGTGCATATGCTTCGGATAACGTTGGACTCCAGATAATGCACCTGGCAGCGTTGCACGATCGCGCGATCACCGAAGACGTCGCGCAGGGCCTTGCGGATCGCCTTGCCGCCGTCGATGACGAAGAGCATCGACGCGTCCACGCGAAGACCGCGCGCAACGAGGTTCGAGAGCAGCTCGGTCACCACGACCGTGTTCTCTGTCGAGCCGGCCCAGATGCCGAGCGGCGTCTTGGTGCCGTCGATCGTGACGCCCAGAGCGATCAGCACCGAGTGTCCCGCGAACTCGATGCCGTCGATGAACATCGCGACCAGGTCGACGTCATCGAGCTTGCGCGAAACGAACTGCGCGAGCTTCTCCGTCGTCGCGTCGATCAGCGCGCGCGACGCGTTGCTCTTGCTCGCACCGCGCGTCTCGATCGATTCGTCCACCGGTTCCAAGCTGCGTTCGTAACCGCGCGTCGAGACGCCGAGCGCGATCTGTTCGACGACACGTTCGGACATCGGGTCGCCGTCACGAAGTCTCTCGATGCTCGGCAGCGAGACCTCTCGGCCCCGACCCTTGCCGCGGGCTCGAACGCGAGGATGCGGCAGCGACACATGACGGCCGCCGAAGCACACCGGCGTCGTGCCCGTGCCCCAGTGGTGATGCGTACGCCCTTCGACGTGCTTGCCCTTCGGACCGGCGATCTGCGCCGCCTCCGCGACGAGCAGTTCGGAGAGCACGACCATCCCCATCTGCTGCACGAACGACAACAGCCCTTTCTTCGTCGCGTCCATCGCCAACAGCAGCGGCAGCATCAGTTGCTGCATCGCCACGCTCATCGCGACCGGATTCTCTTGTTGCTTCTGTCCCTTGACTGCGGCTCTCTTCTTCATGGCGGCTCCTTTGCCCCTTGGGGCTCAAAGTCCTGGCAGACCTGATTCTCAGGCCGGCGAGGAGCCGCCGCTACTTCACGAATTCAACAGGCTCTGGGGCATCCCCCACGGGCCCGTTCGCGATGGTCACCCCGCCGCTGGCCCAGTGGTCGCCCGACGGCGTGGCCGGCAAGTCCCTCACGGTCGGCCCGCAAGGCGACATGGGGTTCGTCTACGGCGACGTCGTCCAGACGCGCCCGAACGGCATGCCGTTCCCCCAGGGCGCCGCCCTGCACCAGTGGCTCACGAACGCCGGCGCATTGACGAACGACAAGCTCCCCATCTGGTACGCGCGGCACAACGCCGACCTCACGGCGATGAACACGGCATCGCAGGCCTGGATCCAGCTCGATCCGACCAGCTCCCCCCTTACGAAGCGCCGCAGGACGCGTGCATGGCCAGCAGCCAGTCAGGCCACGCCTACTCGTCGGAAGCCGACCTGCAGTCGCTCCTCGTCGGACGGTGGATGCTGTGCAATCCGGGCACGCCCAACGGATACTGGTCGGCTGAGGGGGTGGGCCTCGATCTCCTGGCCGATGGTCTCAGCTACCCCCTCTTTCGCATGCCGTACGCGTGCATGAACGTACGCCGGGCCTCGACGTGCCCTCGCTCGGCGAGCGCCCGTGCGCTCCGTGAGGCCCGCGACGAGCCGCGCTCCCGCGCCCGCTCGGACCGAGGCGTTAGTGCAGCGATCGGAGCATCCCGGCCACGTCGACGAATGGAGACCGCGGGTGCGGCCGCGCCGCGCCGATCATGAGATTCGGTTGCTGCCGCGGCTTTCTCTGGACGACCCCGGCGTGGTCTAGGGCGAGGCATCGCCGACGGATCCCGTAACGCATCCCGGCATCGCTCTTGCTCGCAGGGTGAATCGGCTGGATGCGTCTTCGGTCGCTTCGAGCGGAGTGAACGGCAGGGTGACTCCGTAACTCGGGAGAGTGGGCGAATATGCATTCAACAAAATGGGGATTTGCGCTCGGCGCGACGCTCCTTGCCGTCGCGATGAGCGTGGGCTGCTCGGGCGGCGACAACGGCACGCCCGGGGCCACTGGTGCGCCTGGGGAGGCCGGCCCTCCTGGGACCGAGGGACCTCAGGGGGCCGCGGGCGAAGCGGGCTCTCCCGGACCCGCAGGAGGCCCGAGCGACGCGGGCGTCGCGATCTCCGTTTACAATCCCGCGCTCGACCTCGCGCTCACCATCGACTCGGCGAGCATCGACGCGACCCAGACCGCGACGGTCACGTTCCAGCTCACCGACAAGAGCAAGGTGCCCGTGCCCTTGCCGATCACATCCGACGGTCGGATCGGGACCTACACCGACGGCGGAGCAGCAACCGATGGCGGCGTGCTCTTCGTCGCCGACCAGGTCACGATCTCGTTCGTCTTGGCGTGGCTCGATCAGACCGCCAGCGGAGGCCCGGGCGACTACACACCGTACACGTTCGCCGCCGTGTCCGGCGGCTCGATCGACGCCGGCACGGCGTTCAAGGCGGCGGCCGACAGCGGGGGCGCGTTCGCGTCGTCGGCAAAAGGTGCCGGGTGGTACACGTACACGTTCAAGACGAAGATGGACGTCGCACCGGCGAACGCCGGCAAGACGCACACGGTCGGCGCGATGGCCTTGCGGACCGTGCCGGGGAGCGTGCCGCAGTATTACCCCGCGAACGCGGAGTTCAACTTCCTTCCCGCGGGCGGCGCAGTGACCGTCACGCGCGAGATCGTGCTCGCCGGCAACTGCGACGGGTGCCATGGCGATCTGGGACACCACGGTAGGGCCGAGAACGGCGCGCATGCCGCGCGGCACGACATCTTGCTCTGCAGCCTCTGCCACAATCCGACGACGACGAACCTCGCGAGCGGGAACACGATCAGTCTCGGCTCGATGATTCACAAGATCCACGCCGGCAATGCACCCTTCGGCGGCGCCGCGCCGCTCACCACAGCATGGACTCTGCCGAGCTACGCGGAGCGGACGGACGCCGGCACGCCGCTCTACCCCTACAGGATCGACTCGACGGACTACTCGACCGTCGTCTACCCGCAGGACCCCGGCAACTGCGCCAAGTGCCACGGCGGCGCCAAGGACGTCGCCGTCTCCCAGACGCCGACCCGGGCCGCGTGCACGACGTGCCACGATCGTACCTACTTCACGACCACCGCGCCGACCAACCCGCCGTCGGCCCTGTGGAAGCCGCACGCCGTCGGGCCGGAGAGCACGGACACCGCGTGCCTCGACTGCCACGGTCCAGGCAAGGTGGGCGACCTGACGAGGGTGCACCACTTCGCGAACAAGTCGGTCGCCCTCGCGATCAACCGCGCGGCGATCGACCCCACGACCCATCAGCTCGTCATGGTCTTCGATCTCGCGGTGACCGACAACACTCAAGCTCCCCCGGTGACGACGCACGGCGACACGTCGCTTCTCGGCGGCAAGGGCGCCCTGTCGATCATCCTCGGCGGCCCGACGAGTGACTTCGACTATGGCCACAACAAGAACAACTCGTTCGCCGTGTTCTCGGGCTCCGGAGGGGCGACCGCCGGAACGCTGACGCAGGACACGACGACGAAGCTCTACACGTTCACGACGACCGAACACGACTTCGACACCGTCACAGGTTTGACGGGCACCTGGGGCGTCGGCATGCAAGGAACCGCGCAGGCCGTCGTCGTCACGGGCACGGCGCCTCGGTATGCGGCGCCCAACCCGGTCGTGTACTTCAACGCCAAGGACAACACCGTCGGCGCGTCGCCTCGAGCGAGCGTCACGACCTCCAACTGCAATTCGTGCCACGAGGCCATCCCAGGCCACGGCGGAACACGCAATAACACGCAGCTCTGCCAGCTGTGCCATCAGCCGAGCCAGGCCGACGAAGGCATCCCGGGCAACCTTCAGACGGTGGGCCAAACGGTTCCCGAGAACTCGGTGGACCTGAAGGTCTTCATTCACGATATCCACCTCGGGCAGGCTGTGCCGGGCAACAGCCCCGGCCGCTCGCCAGGCAACACGAGCTGGTACGCCAACGGCGACTTCACGAACACGGTGCGCTACCCGGACACGCTGAAGAACTGCCAGCACTGCCACGCGGCGGGCGGGAACGTCCTCCCTATGGCGGAGCCGACGGCCCAGGCGACCCAGAGCAAGCTGGTCATCTGCAACGCCTCGCCCTGCACCACGGCCGCCAACGACACGACGACCACGACGTACACGGGGCCGATCGCGGCAGCTTGCACCGCCTGCCACGACTCGCCCTCGACCTACGCGCATACCCGATTGCAGACCCTCAACGCTGGCGCGTCCGCGCCGCTGACGCTCTCGAACCCGAGCGGTTTCGCCGAGAGCTGCGAGACCTGCCACGGGGTCGGAGCCGAGTTCGACGTGGCCGTCGTCCACGCCTTGCCATAGCGAACACCCTATCCGAGCAAGCTGCCCTTCCGAGGCCGTGACCGCGGATCTGCTGAGCGAATCGTACGACCGTTCGGTCCTTCGCGCGCGTGCCGAGAGTGCGCTCGACGACGTTTGGCGCACCCCGAGCGGAGCTTGGGAAGTCCCACCACACCTTCATGCACTCCCCCCTCCCAGGGGCGGGGACTTATTCGACCTGTCGAATTCAAAGGCGCGAGGTACTATAGGGTCGGCCCAGCATCAGCGGCCACGGCATGGGAACGAACCGAAGGGGATCGCGGGTAACTTCGAGCCCGAAGCGTCCGACCTCGAGCTCTTCCGGGGAGCCTTCAAGTCCGAGTCGTCCCGCGATCTCGTAAGTTCCTTCCAGAGCAGGCGCACACGCCAGCGGCGCCGTAGCGGTCGCCGTGGCGCCCGGCATCAACAACTCCGGGAACACCACGGGCTCCGACGCACCCGAGCAAGGCAACGGTGAACCGCGTCTGTTGACGACGAGCGCGAGGTGCCCCCGTCCCACCGGGACCGGCGTGGGGCCCGCGTTCGTGACTGCGAGGATCACGTGGTAGTCGCCGCGGGCCCAGGCTTCGGGCGACAGCGGCCTCGTCACCTCGCGGCCAATCATCGCCGCGAAGAGTCCCGGCCGGGACGGATAGGCTTGCGGGCTACGGGGGGTGGCGACCACGGTGAGCGAGAAGGACCCGACGAGGTCGCGCGCCGCCTCGTCGTCCCCGTATCCGACGAAGACCTGGATGTCGTATCGACCTGGCAGCGGCAAGAGGCAGTCGACCTGGCGCTCGAACGCGAAGGACTCGTGAGGACGCAGCGACGTCGGCTCTCGCGCGCCGTCCGGGGGCGACGGGGTGCCGTTGCACGGGAACGCGACGGCGTCACGGGTCGCGTAGTACGAGAGCCGGACGGTGCCCAAGACGACGGTCTCGTCGCCCGTGTTCATCAATTCGACCGCGACGGAACTCGGGACCGCGCGGAGAGCCGTCAGCTCGTACGAGGTCTGGGGCACGGCCTTGAGCCTGGCGTGGACGAGAGGATGTGCCGCGAGGATGGCCTCGCCCCGTCGCGGCGCGACTGGAGGAATCGCGTCGGACCAGGAGCACGCAGCAACGAACGCCAGCAGAAGCATCGTGATTGGCCGCATGGGGATCAACGGGTTCCCTTGCAAGGGACTGGCCCGGTCCATTCGCCTGCTCAAGCGCGCGCCGGCGCGCTCGCTACACAGTTGCCTCCGCGCGCTTTGACGCTATAGAGCGCCTCGTCCGCACGCTCGATCGCCTCCTGCACGGCGTGTTCACCGGCCGTATCCACCGGCGCCATTCCGATGCTCACCGTGAGAAACGGATGGGGACCGCCCGGGGCGTGCGCGATGGCGAGCGCTTCGACCGCCGAGCGCACGCGTTCCATGGCTGCGACCGCCGTCGCCGCGGGAAGGTCTCGTACGACGATGAGAAACTCCTCGCCGCCGTACCGGTAGACCTGGTCCGCGCGGCGAAGTGCGCCCTGGATCGCCTGCGCGGTGCGCCGGAGCGCCTCGTCTCCCGCAGGGTGACCATAGTGGTCGTTATAGCGTTTGAAGGCGTCGAGATCGCACATCGCGATCGTCACAAAGCACCGGGTGCTATATATCTGGGCCTGCAAGAGCGCGATGTCTTCGTCCAGCTGAAGTCGATTCGCCACTTGCGTTAGCGCATCGAGGCGAGCCTCGCGGAACGATGCCTGGCTGTCGTGCCGGAGGGTGACGTTGCGCTCTGCGAGCCGTCGGTAGGCCCACACGATACGACCCGCCGCGATGAGCCGCGCCTCGAGATCATCGAGGTCGACGGGCTTCGGCAAGTAGTCGTCGGCGCCGGCGCGGACCGCCTCGACGAAGTCGCGCTTCCGGGCGTGTGCGCTGACGAAGAGCAGGTACGTATACGCACCGCGGTCGAGCCCACGAACCCGCCGGCAAAGCTCCATGCCGTCTATGCCGGGCATCGTCCAGTCGCTGATGATGACGTCTGCGCGCCGCTTCCGATGTTCTGCGAGCGCTTCGGCGCCGGTCCCGGCGGTCCGGCAACGGTGACCGAGCGCCACCACCGCGCACGACAGCGCGTCGCGTGACATCGGGTCGTCCTCCGCGATGACAACCTCGAGCCTTTCGCGATCGGTCGTCGTAGGGGGAATCACGGTCGCCCTCGGTTGCAGCAATCGTGCGCGCTCGAAAGCTGTCGTGGGATGCGCCCGGCCTTGATGCAATACCTGCGCGGTCACGCGATTTCCGCGCGTACGCCGAACCGGGAAAGCCTCGAGGCTGCAGCACCTAGCGCGGCACGACGCATGCCGAGTGGGCCGGACGAGGGGATACGTCATGCCCTGCAACATCGAAGTTTGCCTGCGGCACTCGCGAGCGGTCGCCACGATGGCGGCGGTGGCCTTGGTGCTCGCGGCGAACGGCCGCGCGTCGGCCGACGATTCGTCTCCCACGGCATCGCGGCCCGTCGCTCCCGTCGAAGCGGCGCCTTACCTCGGAAGCGTGGGTACGACGGCGTACGCGCCCATGACGCTCGCCCTCGAAGAACGGAGCTCGTCGATCCTCTTCGCGCTCGAGCCCGTCGTCGACCGAGGGCTCCACTGGATCGAAGTGCACGCCCGCTAGCCCACCAAGACGCTACGGCACCTGTCGGTCAATCTCGACGACGCGCACCTCGCGAAGAACCCTGGGCTCGTGGCGCTGCTCGCCACTGACGCCCGTTTCGCCGGGACGCGCATTCTCTGCACCCCCCCCGCCGTTCGGATCCGCGGGGAATCGGTCTGGTCCGATTCATGCGATGCCACGACTCCAATGCACGGTCTTCCGTACGGGTCAGAATCCGGCGATGCGGTGGAGCACGTCGATGTCGACGATCAGGCCAACGACGCGGCTCGTCGGCTCGGGGATCGAGCGATGGCCGGCCGATTGCAAATGCCCGCGCGGAGGTCGTCATCATGCGAGTTCGCTGGATGCTAAGTGCCGCGTTGTTTCTCCCGCTGTTCACCAGCGGGTGCGTCTCGAAGGGCAGCTACGACGAGTGCGTGCGAAGCGCCGATGCGGCGAAGAGCGAGCTGGCGCGAACGCAGCGCTCGGCGAACATGGGCCGTACGTCGATGCAGAAGGAGCTCGACGACGCGACCGCCATCGACGACGAGCTCTCCAAGCAGCTGGCGAAGGTCGGTCAGGATGCGCAATCGCTGCTCGCGGTCAACGGAACGCTGAAGAGCGCGCTCGAGAGCTCGCGGCGGCGCCTCGAAGAGCTCCGGCGGGCGCAGGGGGCCGCCGAATCGCGCGCCGCTCTCTACCGTGACCTCGCGCTCAAGTTCAAGAGCATGATCGACGCCGGCGATCTCGCGATCACGCTCCGCAACGGCCGCATGGTTCTGCGATTGTCCAACGACGTCCTCTTCGACTCCGGGAGATCCGAGCTCAAGCCGGACGGCGAGCGCGCCATCGCGCAGATCGCCGCCGTGCTGTCGACGATCGAGGCACGTCACTTCCAGGTCGCCGGGCACACGGACACCGATCCGATCAAGCACTCGCCGTACAAGTCGAACTGGGACCTCTCGACGGCGCGCGCGCTCGCGGTGACGTCGTTCCTCATCGGCCATGGCGTCGAGCCGACCGCGCTCTCGGCGGCCGGCTACGGTGAGTTCGACGCGGTCGACGCCAACGACACGCCCGAGGGCAAGGGCAAGAACCGGCGGACCGAGATCACGTTGCAGCCGAACATCGACGAGATGGTCGCGGTTCCGGAGTCACCGTGATCTTCGTCAATCGCCCGGGCTCACTGGCGCTGCGAGGCACCCTCGCGCTGCTCTTTGGATTCGCCGCGCTGCTGTGGCCTGGCCTGACGATCGCCGCGCTCGTGCTCATGTTCGGCACGTACGCGCTGCTCGACGGGATCGTCACGATCGTGATGGGCACGGGGTATCGCGTCCGGGAGCACACCGGCGTGGTCCTGCTCGAGGGCTTCGCGGGCGTCGGGGTGGGCCTCGCGATACTCCTCTGGACCCGGATGGCGGTGGACGTCGTCGTCGTGATCGTCGGGGTCTGGGCGCTCGCGACCGGCCTCCTCGAGCTGCTCGCGGCGCTTCGCTTGAGGCGGGAGTTCACGGGCGTATTGCCGATCGCCGTCGCGGGTGGAGCCTCGGTGGGGCTCGGCCTCTTCGCCCTCGTCCGACCCTCGTTCGGAGCGATCGCTCTGATCTCGATCCTCGGCGGTTACGCGCTCGTCTTCGGCAGCTCGATGCTGTTGCACGCCTTGAATATCCGGGGCATCGCGCGGCGCGTAAGCACGCATCGGGAGGGCCACGCAGCCGCCCGGCTCGATTGATGGGAAAGGCCTGGCCCGGCCCTTGCGTTGGGGGAGGGCATGCCCCGTACAGTCGAAGACATCATGAACAAGGAGCTGCTCGGCGTACGCCCCGATCTTCTCGCGCCCGAGGCGGCCGCCATCTTGCGGTCGTTCGGCGTCGGCGCCGCTCCGATCCTCGACGAGAAGCGAAGCCCGCTGGGCGTCATCTCTCTGCGCGATCGCCTGGATCTCGACGTGTCCGTCAGCGAGGTCATGAGCCGACCGGCGGACTGCGTCCCGATCGGGTCGACGATCGAGGCCGCCGCCGAGCGGATGGCGCGCGGCGACCGACACCACCTCGTCGTCGTCGACGGAAGCGGGGCCGCCGTCGGCATGCTGTCGACGATGGACTTGCTGCGCGCCCTGATCGACGCGCCCGCGCGACACCCCGCCGCATTTCCGCACTGGGATGCGGCCACGGGCACGTCGTGGACCGACGACTGGCCGCTCGACGCGGAGAGCTGCGAGCACGCTCCGGACGGGCCCGGAGTCCTGCTCCTCCTGACGAGCCATCGCGGCGAGCGCGACGATGTTCTGTGGGCCGAGGCATCTACGGGCGTACGCGCCCGTCTGCTTGCGTATGCGTCGCGGCCCATGCACGAAGACCCCGCGTTGATGCGCGTCCTCGCCTTTCGCGGTCTTCGGTTCCGTGCTGCTCGGATCGGAGATCCCGACGTACGCGACGCGGTGGCCGTCCGCTTGCAAACGCATCTCGACCACCGGCCCCCTCCCGGCGCCACCTGAGCGGCGGGGAGGTCGCGGGCTAGCCACCGGAAGCCCCTGCTGAGACGGAGCCGGTGCCGCGGACGCGAACGCGAGCGTCGATCACGACCGCGCCTCGGCCCGGTTCGAGGGCCAGGAGCGGGTTCAGGTCGAGCTCGACGACGTCCGGAGCGGCTTCCATCAAACGCGACACCTGCACGATGGCGTCGGCGAGCGCGGCCCGGTCTCCGGCGGGCGCCCCCCGGAACCCGTCCAGGAGACGGCGGCCGCGGATCGCTTCGATCATGGCGAAGGCATCGCGGTGCGACAGCCGTCCCAGGCGCAGCGTGACGTCGTGCCAGAGCTCGAACTGAACACCCCCCGTGCCGAATGCGACGGCGACGCCGAAGGCCGGATCGCGCGTCGCGCCAAGGAACATCTCGACGCCGCGGGGAGCCATGGGCTGGACGAGGATTCCCTCGAGCTCGGCTCCGTGGCCGGCGGCCGCCATGCGGCGCCGCAGCGTGGCGACTCCCTCGCGGATTGCGACGGGATTCGACAGTCCGAGGAGCACGCCTCCCACGTCGCTCTTGTGGACCACGGCTCGCGATACGATCTTCAAGGCGACGGGCCAGCCGACCATCTCCGCGGCCTGCACGGCGGCCTGGGCGTCCGGCACGCACACGGACTGCAAGCCGTGAATTCCGAACGCGTGAAGGAGGTCCGCCGTCTCCGCGGCGTCGAGCCAGCGGTCCCCGCCATCCGCGAGCTTCGGCGGCCGCGTGACGGGCGTCTCGCTCCGTCGCGGCCTCGCTTCATCCGCCTCGCTCGACCGGAACGCGTCCGCGTATTGGGCTGCCGCGCGCAGCGCCGACGCGGCCGACTCCGGGAGCGCATAGCAAGGCACTCCGGCCTTCGCGAGGATCGCGCGCCCCGCCGCCACGTCTCGCTTTCCGAGGAGGCAAGCGACGATGGGTTTGGCCGCGTAGCGGCGCGTCGCCGCGATCACCTTGGCGACGTCCAGGACGTCGGTCGACGGGGTCGGCACGCACTCGACGATCACGGCGTCGACTCCCGGATCGCCGAGGGCGACTCCGATGGCCGCGTCGAACGTCTCGGCCGACGTGCCCGCGTGAAGATCGAGCGGGTTCCCGGCGCCCGTGATCGACGTCCTCGCCTCGAGCGCTTGCACCGTCCCCGGCTCGAACGGAGGCACGACCAGGCCGCGCGCCTCGCACGCGTCGGCGGTCAAGATTCCCGGCCCCCCCGCGTTGGTCACGATGGCGACGCGTCTTCCGACGAGTCCTTGCCGCGTCGTCAGCAACGCCGCCGCGTCGAACAACTCCTCCAGGGTCGCGACACGGACGACTCCCGCCTGAGCGAGCAATGCGTCGACCAGCACGTCCTTGGTGGCGATCGCGCCGGTGTGCGAGCCCGCGGCGCGAGCCCCGGAGATCGTCCGGCCACTCTTGATCGCGACGACGGGCTTCCGCCGCGTAACTCGGCGGGCAATCTCCAGGAATCGCTGAGGGTGCGCGATCTCCTCGAGGTAGAGCAAGACCACCTGTGTGCCCGGGTCGTTCTCCCAGTACTCGAGGAGATCCTCGGCGGATACGTCGCCCTCGTTGCCGAGGCTGACGAAGTGCCGGATCCCGATGCCGACGTCGCGCGATCCATCGAGAAGGGCAATCCCGAGCGCACCCGACTGAGAGGCCACCGAGACATTGCCTACGGCGGGCCAGTCGGTCGCGAACGCCGCGTGCAGCGCGACTTCGGGGTCCGTATTCACGACGCCGAGGCAGTTCGGGCCAACGATCCGCAGGGACCCCGCCCTCGCCGCGTCCAGCAGCTGGTGCTGAAGCCGCTGCCCCGACGGGCCGGACTCGCCGAAGCCTTCGCTGACGACGACGACCGCCTTCGTGCGGGCAGCGGCGCACTGTTCAAGGACACGCGCAACGCCCGCAGCCGGCACTGCGACGATCGCGAGATCCACTGCCTCGGGCAGCGCGGCGATATCTGCGTAGGCGCGCACTCCCTGCACTTCGCCAGCCGTGGCGTTGACCGGATACACCGACCCGGCGAAGGGTCGGCGAAGGAGGTTGCTGAAGATTTCGCCGCCAACCCGGGCGCGGGACCGCGAAGCGCCGACGACCGCCACGGACTTCGGCCTGAGGAGAGGCTCGAGGGAAGATGCCATGACGGGGTTTGAGCACGATGCGTGCCCCGTCTGGGCCGCCCGTCAGCGTGGCCCGCCGTCGGGTCCGCCGCCGAGCCCCTGATGGCACTCGCCGCAGGTCGGAGCGCCGGGTACAACCGATCCCCGATGGGTGGCATGGCCTCGTGCGCGGGCCAGGCCGCCGGTGCGGTGGGGTCTGTCACGGCGGGGTCGGTCCGCCGCCGAGCCACTTGTGACAGTCGGCGCAGGTGCCCAGCATCTGACCATAAAGGTCGGCGCGCACGTCGACACGCTCGACTGCGGCCGCCCTGCGGCCGAGATCGTGAACGGTCTGGGCCAGCTCCCCGACCCTCGGCACCGGCGACTTGCCGGGGGTGAGCGCTTCCGGCGCGAGGGGAGCGTCTGCCAGCGCAAGAGCACCCGCGCTCCACGCGTCGTCGGAGGGGACGACGAGCCCCTCCCATAGCTGCTTGGCGGCCCACTGGTGGCGCTGCATGGACGCGCGGACCCCGGAGGCCGGTGCGGCCGGCTGGCCGACGATCATCCCCGGACGCCCGAACACCTGGTGGCAATCGCCGCACGTCTTCGCGACCATCGCGACGTCGTGGCCTGCGCCCTTCAGGTCGCTGGCACCGGCGGCCTGCGCCGCTGCGTCCTTCATCGCGCCGAGCAGATGGCGAAAGAGCCCGCTCGTGGGCCCCGCGACCCGCAGCTCCACGAGGAGCTTGGCCTCGCCCTTCGCCCCGTCGAGATCCCCGCGCACCATCGCGTCTCGCATCGCGTCCCCGTGCTTGTCATGCCCGTGCATACTGGCTCGAACCGCCGCCTCCGAGGTTTCGCCGTTGGCGGTCGTCGGTGCTTCGGTCACGCGGCCCATCCCGGCTGTTTCGCCGGAACTCGTCGCCTTGCAGCCGGACACCGTGAGCACGGCCAAGAGATAGAGCGTGGTCTTCCGCATGCAGCCCTTCGTGCAACGGACGGGCCGCGCATCGAGCTCGTCGCAAGTCCTCGCCGGCTGCTGCCCCGCTGGTAGCCATCTCAGAAGAGGCCGCGGACTCCGAGGCTCGCGCCGGTCCCGCGCGGCGCGGGCGCGAGATCGATCCAGATGGGCGCGCTCGCGGTCTTCGTGAAATGCAAGTGAGGGACGAGTACGCCGGTCGCCGCGCCGGCCAGCCCTCCCATCATGACGTCCGTCGGGAAGTGCGCTCCGGCGCGGACGCGCTCGTAGCCCACGAACGCGGTGAGGAGGGTGCCGGCCGCCAGCGTGATCCAGGGGCGAGGAGAGCGCGGAGAGTGGACGAAC
>ODAK010004131.1_pt1 | contig 14929 bp, 16 predicted proteins | sample 1539591 | NCBI WGS metagenome assembly ODAK01 (sample SAMEA3539303, study PRJEB22396) | soil metagenome | biome: tundra; feature: field; material: soil | place: USA | collected 2010-05 | depth 0.15 m | reverse complement strand
CCGGGGGTGATACTCAGCTCACGCATGCTGACACGTAAACACGTTCACTGTCTTGTGAGAGCGGTCACTACTTTTGATGGATGCATTTTCACGATATTTGATGGGCACAAGGGTGCCTCATAGGTGCCGAGATTGTTTCCTGTACCTGGATCTCATGGTAGTGACTACAAAAACGGCTTCAACGCATAATACGTGCCAACAACGACGAAATCAGGCTACGTAAGAGATTGTCTTCGAAGGAAAAACGATGATCACGTTTGATGATACTTCAAAAGGGACACCGATGCCGCGCTGTACCGTCAGCTCGCGGCCTGGTTATTGCCAACCGCGCTCGCCACCGAGCACGCACCGGCGCTCGTCGCCATGCTTCTCGATGAGCTGCGCGGCTATCGCATCATTCTTCCGCCACTGCCGGTCGTCGAACGGCTCTGGGGTGAGGTTCAGGCCCGCGCGCATCGGCAATTGTGGCGGCGACTGACCGACGGACTCACAGCGGTACAGCGTGACGCGCTCGACGGGCTGCTGACGGTGCGCTCGGGCGGAGGCCAAAGCACGCTCGCCTGGCTGCGGCAAACCGCCTTCTCGCCGACGCCGGGCAATTTCCCCCGACTCATCGAGCGGCTACTCGACACTCACCGCCCTCGTGCTCGAGATGGCTGCCACGCTCACCGACGAGGCACTCAACATGTTCGAGGCTTTGCTCGGCTGCGCATTGAAGAAGACCGAACGTGCCCATGGGGGTCGCGTACCTTTTGTGCGAAGAGTCCCGGTTTCTCTTCGGCGCCGCGGCAAATTTCCCCGCAACTCATTGATTCGTCGAATCTCTGACCGTGCGGCATGGTCGGACACTAGCGAGCAGGCTGCGGCTGCGTATCCCACTGATTCTACAGCGACGAAATGTTACAACCGGTACTCCTGACACCGAAAGTACGTCCACCCCAAGTCCTGCCGCAGATTCTCATGCGCAAGTTCTGCGATCGTGCCGGCCAGTTCCACGCCTGTCGGGCCGCCGCCAACGATCACAAAGGTGAGCAGCGCGGCGCGACGCTCCGGATCGGTCTCACATTCGGCCTGTTCAAAGGAAAGAAGTATCCGCCGGCGAATGGTGGTGGCGTCCTATAGTGTCTTGAGACCGGGCGTGTAAGGCTCCCACTCGTTATGACCGAAATAGGCGTGTCGCGCTCCGGTCGCTAGAACCAGGGTGCCATAAACGACCACGCCGCCGTCTTCGAGAAGGACTTTGCAGCCCTCTGTATCGACACCCGTGACGACCGCGAGCAATGTCGTTACCTCTTTGCGTTTACGTAGGACATGACGGATCGGCCACGCAATCTCCGAGGGCGCTAACGAAGCCGTGGCGACCTGATACAGCAGAGGCTGGAACAAATGATGATTGCGTTGATCGATGATCGTGATACGAACCGGCGCGCCAGCCAGACGATGGGCGACCTCTAGACCGCCGAAGCCGGCGCCCACGATGACGACGTGATGGGCGTGAGATGAATCGCTCAATGCTATTCGCGCTCCGCCGCGGCATAGCTCAACGCGCCCCGCACGATCCGCGCGGGTGCTGTCATCGGATGCAGGACGCTGTGTTTGGCATCTAGGATGTGCACGACCTCGATGCCGCGCACGCATAGTGCGTCGGCGATCATCGAGCGATGGCAGCGCCACCAGACCGCTTCGGCGCACATCATTGCGGTGCGCGCCTTAATCGCCAGATCCAGCAGCTGCCGCAGTCCTTGCGCGAATTCGGCGCTGGCCATGTAGTCGGCGTAACCGCGAAACGAGGCGTTGCGCCAGGTTGTGTTCCGCGAATCGGGTGAAACTCGACGACGACCGCCCAGCGCGTTGAGCCAGTGATAGCCGATCGCGTCTCCGGTTAGCGTCGCCACGAGCGCTTCCTTGCCGTACTGCGGATATTTCCGCGATCCGGGGAAGCTGCGCACGTCGGCGATTGCCTCGATGCGGGACCCGGCGAGCAGGCCGAGGAACTCCCCGAGCGGGCGCGTTGAATGGCCGATTGTCCAGATCGTCGCGGGGTTCCCTGAATGCGCCAACATCAACATCGCTCAATCGATCTTGTGCAGCGCGGCGCCTTTGTGCATCGCAACGTGGTCGGTCTTGTCACTCTTGATCTCGTACTGCGGGTCGTCCGCGCTGGCGTGATGGGTGTAACCCTTGTAGTCAGTGTTTTGCTTGTGCACCTTGACGATCTTGCCACTTACGTGGCCCGCCTCCGAGTTCCAGCGCACGTGATCCCCGACGTTGAATTTCGTGGTCATGTAAATAACTCCCCTGGAGAGTGGAGATATCAGGACAGCAACGCCCTCGCGCGCGCGCAGACATTGTCGACGGTGAATCCGTATTCGCGCAGCACTGTCTCCCCCGGCGCCGATGCGCCGAACCGGTCGACGCCGATCACATCGCCCGCGTCGCCGACGTAGCGATGCCAGCCCTGCGTTGCGCCCGCCTCGACCGCGAGTCGGGCACGCACCGACGGCGGGAGCACCGCGTCACGTTCGGCTTTCGGCAACGCATCGAACAGGTCCCAGCTCGGCATCGAGACGCAACGCACCGCGATGCCCTCTTGTTGCAGGCGCTCCCCGGCCGCCACCATCAGGCCGACCTCGGAGCCGCTCCCGATGAGGATCAGTTGCGGCGATCCATCCGCTGCGTCGCTGAGCACGTAGGCACCGCGACGCACGCCCTGCGCCGACGCATATCGGCTGCGATCCAACGTCGGAGCCGCTTGACGCGACAACGCGAGCAGGACCGGGCGGCCCTTCGTTTCCAGTGCGATCTGCCACGCGACCGCGGTTTCGTTGGCATCAGCGGGGCGGAGCAGGGTCAGGTTCGGGATCGCCCGCAGGTTCGCCAGCTGCTCGATCGGTTGATGTGTTGGGCCGTCCTCGCCAAGCGCGATGCTGTCGTGCGTGAACACATGAATCACATGCAGGTGCGCCAACGCGGCGAGACGGATTGGCGGGCGCATATAGTCAGAGAAAATCCGAAACGTCGCGCCGTACGGAATCGTGCCACCGTGCGCCGCGAGACCGTTCACGATCGCGCCCATCGCATGTTCACGTACGCCAAAATGCAGGTTGCGTCCGGCGTAGCTCCAACCGCCGCCCTCGGAGCCTTGTGTATCCTCGCCTGTCGTCAAGGATGGATTAAAGTCGCCGAAGCCTTTCAGCGCGGTTTTCGTCGACGGATCGAGATCGGCCGAGCCGCCCATCAACGCCGGTAGCTTCGGTGCGATCGCGGCCATAATCTGGCCCGATGCCTCGCGCGTGGCGATGCCTTTCGCGTTGGCCGGAAACACTGGAATATCCGCATTCCACCCTGCCGGTAATTCGCCGCGCAGACGGTTTTGCAATTCCGAGGCGAGTTCAGGAAAGGCATCCGTGTAGGCCGCGAGGCGACCGTTCCAGTCTGCCTCGCTTTTCGCGCCACGCTCGAGAGCCTGACGAAAATGCGCGAGCGCGTCGTCTGGTACAAGGAACGCCGGCTCGGTCGGCCAGTTCAGTTGTTCTTTGGTCTTGCGCACGTCGCCCACACCGAGCGGCGAACCGTGCACCTTGTGGCTGTCCTGCTCTGGCGAGCCATAGCCGATGTGCGTGCGTATCAGGATCAGCGAGGGTCGCCGTGTTTCTGCACGCGCCTGAGTTAGTGCGGTTTCGATCGCGGCGAGATCGGTGCCGACCTCGACCCGTATCGTATGCCAGCCATAGGCGCGAAAGCGGGCGGCACGATCTTCCGTGAACGTGATGTCGGTGCCGGCTGACAGCGTCACGAAATTGTCGTCGTATAGGCAGATCAGCTTGCCGAGTTGCAGATGCCCGGCTAACGATGCCGCCTCCGCAGCAACGCCTTCCATCATGTCGCCATCGCTGACAATCGCATAAGTGTGATGGTCGATCAGCGTGTACCCGGAGCGGTTGTAGCGCGCGGCGAGTTGTGCCTCGCCGACGGCCATGCCGACTGCATTGGCCATGCCCTGACCCAGTGGCCCGGTGGTGACCTCCACGCCCGGCGTGTGTCCGCGTTCCGGATGACCTGGCGTCTTGCTGCCCCATTGGCGGAACTGCTGAATGTCATCGAGGGAGAGCGCGTAGCCGGTCAGATGCAGTAGGCTGTAGAGCAGTGCGGAACCGTGCCCGGCTGAGAGCACGAAGCGATCGCGATCAACCCAATCCGGATTGCACGGGTTGAATTTTAGAAAGCGCGTCCACAGAACGTAGGCCATGGGCGCCGCGCCGAGGGGCAGGCCGGGATGGCCGCTGTCCGCTTTTTGCACCATGTCCACCGATAGGAAGCGGATCGTGTTGACGCATTGCTGATCGAGTTGCTCTAACATAATCGTTTCCTGGATGTGTGCGGCATGTGCGGATAGCCGTGAATCGAAGCATTGTTGCCGGCTGCGCAGCCGATTGCTAGGTTGCTTCTTCGCTCGCGGCAGGATTCGCAGATTTCGTGCGCTGTGCTGACGCTGGTTGTAAACGCGCTGTGCATCGTGCGTCGAACGAGGCGCCGCTTCTGACCTGCGAAGGCGTTGCGGAACGTTTCCGCCAAAGCTTTTCGATCCCCCTGATGTTGATGACGCACGACACTCTCCCAAACACGGTTATTATTCTCGGTCATCCACGCCTACGCCATAAACATGAACCATCTGGCCGCCGAATGGGGAGGATGGGATGCTTGGAGATGCTTGCTGGAGTACGCGTGAGATGTTCTCGTCTAGTTACCTTAGAATACTCACTTTCACGCCACGGTTTCGATATCGAGTCTGGAGGGCGCGCCATCAAATCGGCATGCGGTATCCATAAAACTCATGATCTTCGTTATAGCCGCCTTGGCCGGGGCCCAGGTGAGCAAAATCGCGCACGAACTCGATCGCCGCGATCCATTCGACCATCTTGAAGCCTAATTCGTTCTCGCAGCGCAGTCGCAGTGGCGCACCATGAAGCACGCTGAGCGGCGCTCCGTTCATCTCGTAGGCGAGGATGGTCAATCCGTGCCGCATATTATGAATCTTGTGGACGTCGTAATAACCTCCGCCCGCAGACCCCTCGGAGAACGAGTAGAAGACAACGTAACGAGCATCAGGTGTCGGCTTCACGATGTCCAGGATGTGGCGCATGGGAACACCGCCCCACTTGGCCACGCCAGACCATCCCTGAATGCAGAAATGCTCGGTAATCTGCTCTTGTTTGGGCATCGCCCTGAGTTCCGCGTAGGAGAACTCCCGCGGATTGTAGACCAGCCCGCTCACTCGCAGCCCGTAGTTCAGAAAGCCGCCCTTCACAAGGGACTCGAACGCATCCGAGTTCGGCAGTGTGCCATTGACCCAGAAGTACGACGAGATCTCTTGTTCGGTGTACTGGGTCGTCGGGTCTCCCCATTCGGCGGTGGCCATAAGAGGACCAATCAGGATTTGGCCCACCTTCTGAACCAGCCGGGCATGCTTGATCGTGAAGGGCGACGCGACGCTCCACGCGACGATTACCACGATCATAGCTAAGCTAAAGACCAGAAGTCCTTTCCAGGAACTGTCGTTCACCCCAGCGAACATGTAGTTCAAGTTCTGTCGCGCCCCAGTGATGAACACGAGTGTCACGTGGACAAAGATGAAAAGCAGGAACCACCACAACACGCCAAAGTGAAGCGTGCGGGCCGCCTGTCGATTGAGAATTCTCGCGAACCAGCCGAGCCGGTTGGCGATCGCCGGACTCTGCATCAAACCGGTGACAACCGCTAGAGGGGCGGCAACGAACACCGTAAGGAAGTAAGCGAGCTGTTGGAGACTGTTGTAAGTGGTCCAGCTGCGATCGACAGGAAGCCGCACCGATAAATACTGAAGCGCCGTCGACAAGGCGTTAGGGAAAATCGCCCAGGTGGTCGGCACCAGCCTGTGCCACTGGTCCGTCGTGAACAGCAACACATAAAAAATCGCACCGGTGATTACCCATAGCAAATCGAAGGAAAAATGCCACCAGCGGGCGAGTCCTATCGAGTGACGAACGCCGGGAATACCGAGCCATTGCGGGATGGTCACCGAGTCGTCTTTCGACGTCCAGACTTGGTTTTGGGGAACCTCGCGCTGGAAGCGAAACCACTCGGTGCCTGGCGTACAGTCCCGCCTCCAATAGAGCCGGGGGTGATCGGCGAGGATTTGGATGCCCGCGCGGATGATGAACATCAAGAAGAACAAGTTAAAAAAATGGAGCAATCGCAGCCACAACGGGAAGCCCGAGTACACCGCCCGTGAGGACGGAGTGATGCCGGGGTAACGCACGAGGAATTCCTGTACGCCGGGCATCGTACGCAACTGCTGGGCGATGGCGATCCCGAGGATGAGTAAAGCCATAGCGAGCGGTACGGCCCACAAAACATTGATCCATCGATTACCCCAGCGGATGCGCGGAACCGTACCTGCTTGCGGAGGCAACCAGGTGCTCAGGCGAATACGGTCATCCGCGGTGCTCAAGTTTGCCTCGAAGGGCTCATGCGGCCGTAGCACTTCGTGCGCTTCCTTCATAGATGCATCCTACGCAGTTGACGAATCAGCTGCGCTTGCCGGAACATTAGACTACCGGCGAGGCCGCTTGGGCTTTCACGTGATATAGCCAGCACTGGCAGGCTCTACGCCAGATTGGACTGGACGTACTCCTCGCCCCTCATCTGGGACCGAGCGCCATCTGATGGAAGAGCTCGATCCGCGGTAGCACCATGAACAGGCGCTGCTGGGACCACCTGGTCCCAGTAGGCGTAGAGCGTTCCGGCGACGGCCCCCTGTCACAACAAGCACGGCAGCGATGATTGGGATTTTCTTTTCGCGGACAATCGGCTTGTCATGTTGTCCAATGCGTCGGCTATGACTCCGTTTGTCGACTGTCAAGATCCGCATTCTCGCGTCCAGCCGTACATCGAGCTTGTCGTGGGCACTGTGTCGAGCATCATTGATCGCGCCCAATACGCCTGCGCATAGACAGAGTCGGTTTCGTTGCGTCTGCGGGCGGGTCATGTCGCGAAGAGGGCATAGAGGCCTGGCGGATCACGCCGCCGATTAACCGTGATCCGACCTCCCGGAAGATGGGTGTGCCCGCGGCACCATCTCACTCACCCGCCTTGGGTATGACATGATCACCACAGTTGTTGCGCATCGTCGCTGGGGCGTCTGATTGCGGATGAGAGCTGCGCGAAGTTCGCCGCGAGATCGACAGAAGCCGGTAAGGGAAGAGCGCTCACACTTGGCGCAGGCGCGGGGGCAAGCCGGAGCCGGCGTAGGGTCTGGGCCACGCGCCTCGGTGTGCCAAGATCCGTCCACCCGCAGGCCGGTGCGATGCTAACGCGGAGTACGGATTCGGCGCCCTGTATGACGGCGCGCGAGAAGTCGACGACCGGCAGACGTTCGTACAGCTCTTCGAGCGCGGGCATGCCCTCGTCGCGTCGCCAGTCGCGCGCTAGAGCATCTGTCATCTCTTCGACAATCTCCGGCAGCCGGCCGCGAATCAGCGCGAGCAGCGTTGTCGCATGCGCCCAGAATATGAAACTGTTCCAGACGGCCCCGCGGGCAATCAGATCGCGCACGGCCGCAGCCGTCGGTTTCTCGACAAACTCCGCGACACGGCGAATATCGTCATCGACTGGGCCGCCGGGGACGATGTAACCGAGTTCGGGATCGACGTCGTCGGGTCCGATTCCGAGCAGCGTGAGGCCGTCGCGATCGCGGGTGACGAATGTCGCAGTCGTACGCATGGAGTCAGCGAGCAATACCTCATCGTGCACGTAGTGATCGGCGGGCAGAAACACGATGCGTGCGAGTGGATCGCGCTTGAGGATACGCAGCAGCCCGAGCAGCACGCCATTGGCGGTCCCGCAGTTGCACGGCTGGACGATCACATTCCTCGCCGGCAGCGACGAGAGCATATGCTGCCAGTGGCGCTCGTGCTGCCGCGCGACGACCGTGCAAACCCGCTCACGCGGCACGATACGCCGCGCTCGCTGCAGCGCCTCCTGCAGGAGCGAGGGACCCCCGTTCAGCGAGCAGAACTGCTTCGGCACGGCATCGCCGCGCTCGTCGGTCGTGAGGGTCGACAGCCGCGTGCCGTCGCCGGCCGCGAGCACGATTGCCCAGGTTCCCTGTCGCACGCTCATGGGTTCCGCCCAGCCCGGTGCTTGGCCTGAAGGGGATCGGACGTGTCGGCGCGCGGGGGCCCCCGCGCCACGCGCCCGGACAAGGTTGCGCGCGCAGGTAATGTGTCCGAGCTACAGGTGGAACAGGGCCACGTTGCGGCGGCATCCGTAGACGGGGACGTCGCTGCCGAATCCGCTGACGACGGCTCTTGGTATCGGCGGTTGATGGCAGCTAAAATCATGACCAGTCTCGCGTGCGCGCCTTACACCCCACGCGCTTCGAACCCTGCGCGACGCGGTCAATGTCGCTTGAGAACCTGGCAGCGTTCCTGGATAGGAGTTCGAAGGCTCTGGACGGAGGATAGATCGCGACTGCGCATCAGACAAACGAGAAATAATCATCGGTGATATCGACGATATCGATACGTTACCCGACAAAGGGGAATCACTGCTTTGCTAGACCCCTAGGAGCAGCGAGGTGTGACCATATGATGCCAAGGCAGCCTCGCCCCAGGACAGATGCCCAGCACGTGGCGAAGTCGGTCCGCCCACGTGATGTTCGTATCAAGGTGTCGACTCACAAATGATGCGTAAAGGTCCGGCTTTAGTGTCGTGTGTAGTACCGGTTCAAGAACCCTCGGTCCTCACGCCACTCAGCTGACTCGCTCGTAGTCGTCGAAGTGACACCGGGCAGATCGTTGGCCACAATGCGCACACGGGGTGCAGTCACGGGCGTCTCGCCTGCGCTCACGCTGCGTCGGCGGCCACGCGTCGTATCGTGTCCAAGGCAAGTGCAAGCGGTGTGGAGTCCGTCTTCGAAGGAAAGCACAGGTAGGCGGACAGCCGGAATTCCGGCGCACCGGTGACGCGATGTAGCCGACCCGCGAGCTCCTGTTCGCGCAGCATGCGCGCCGGGAAGTAGCCAGTTCCGCCATTGGCAAAGAGATACTGCAACCCGAGCAAGCCTATGTTCACTGTGAGTGCGGCACCCGAGAAACTTGGGAACGCCAGGCTGTGTTGGGCAAAGAACTCGGGACCCCAATCGACGTAGATGTAGTCGCTCTGCGGCTCCCGAGGTGGCTTTGCTTTGGTTGAGACCATCACGAGCTGTTCTTCGAGCAGGGGTTCGACCGTGAGTCCCGGACGAGCCTGCGGCGCGTACATCACACCGATGTTCGCGCGCCCTTCTATCAACGCCTCCATCAAGTCCTCTTCAAAACCGATGAGCGCCCGCACGGCAACGTCGGGAGCGAGTGATACGAATATTGGCAACCAGCGCAGCAGCAGATCCTCCCACAGCCCGATCCGGCCGCCGACCGTCAGGGTCGCTCGAAATCCACTGACAATACCCACCTCTTGCCGCGCCTGCTCGACGGTTCGCGTCAGCAGCGCGGCGTGGCGTTGAAACTGCCGGCCTGCCGGCGTCAGCGTCGTCCCTGCTTTGTTGCGAACGAAGAGCTCGGCGCCGAGCGTCTCCTCTAGACGCTGGATTCGGGTACTAACCGTCGACTGGGTGACATGCAGTCGCTGAGCGGCCCCAACGAAGCTGCCACCGGCGATGACGGCAAGAAAGGTACGAGCGAGCTCAGTATCCATCGGTATCGCCAATATATAGCGCCATAATTTATCGTTTGTAAAATACTGCATCGACGCTAGGCTCAGGGGTGACTGGGTCAGGAGGTTCTATGAGCATCACCTTGCCGGCACTTCCCTATGCGCTTGACGCCCTCGAGCCCCATCTGTCGCGGCACACGCTCACGGCCCATTACTGCCACCACCACGCCGCCTACGTGGCGAAGACACGAGCACTCATTCAAGGGACACCGCTCGAATCAGCGTTGCTCGAGGACGTCGTGCTGTCCAGTGCCGGACAGAATAGTGCTCTTTTCAACGCGGCGGCCCAGGCATGGAACCACGCGTTCTATTGGAAAAGCATGACCCCCGGCGGTGGTGGCGACGCGCACGGAACAGTTGCGCAGATGATCGAAGAGGGCTTCGGCAGCCAACGAGCCTTCAGTCAGCAATTCGTAGCGGCGGCGGGAGATCAGTTTGGCAGCGGCTGGGTGTGGCTGGTGCTTGATGGGAGTCGGCTGCGACTCACGGCTACCTCGAATGCGGGGATCCCGTTGGTGACGACGGCGGTGGCGCTCCTAACGATCGACGTGTGGGAGCACGCCTACTATCTCGACTATCAACACCGCCGTCTCGATTACATTGCCGCTTTTCTGGGACACCTCGTCGACTGGAATTTCGCCAACGAGAAGTTAGCCCAGGCGCTGAGTTCGCATGCAAGGTGCGTAGCACCCTCACTAGAACTAGATGCTCTCTTGTCCTCAGAGATGCATCACCAAGGACTTTTATGATTGAAACCATTGTCGCTATACTATTCGTGCTGGGCATTGTGCTTGTCATGACTGGACCGAAACCCTCCGACAAGAAGGGCTCCGACAAGAAGGGAAAGGATTCCGGTGCCTCCAGCTCGCCAACACCCAAGGCCCCTGACTCGCCTGAAAAATAGCGGGGGCCGGCCCTTATGGAGCAAGCGGAATGCGACGCGCCGTAGTCATTGAGCACGTGGCCTTCGAGAATCTTGGAACCTTTCGGACGGCCCTCGTTGAGGCTGGATTCACCATCGAGATCCTGCAGGCGGGCGTGGCGGATTTGAGGGCGCTCGATCCTGTGGAGCCCGACTTGCTGATCGTACTGGGTGGACCGATTGGAGTATATGAAAACGATGACTATCCGTTCCTGATCGATGAAATAGATGTGCTCGCGAAGCGATTGGCCTCGAAGCGGCCGACGGTGGGAATTTGTCTCGGCGCGCAACTCATGGCGGCAGCGCTCGGAGCCCAGGTGTCGCCGGGTACGCGCGGCAAGGAAATCGGTTGGGCACCGATTTTCCCAGCTGAAGGGGCGAAGCATCAGGTCATTCTCGACGCACTGTTCAGCCCAGAACTCAGAGTATTGCACTGGCATGGCGATACCTTTCAGTTACCCCCTTATGCCGCACACCTGGCCGGCAGCGCTCGGTACGCAAACCAAGCTTTTTCCATCGGCGACTTCGGCCTGGCTTTACAGTTCCACGCCGAGGTTAGAGCTGACACGCTTGAGCCCTGGTACATAGGCCATGCGGTAGAGTTGGCCCGTGCACAAATATCGATACCGCAACTTCGAGCTGATGGGCAGCGTTACGCGCGAGCGCTCGAGCATGCCGCTCACTCCGTCTGGCGTGCTTGGTTAGATCTCATCTATCGAAGCTAGTTCTGTTGACGAAGGAAGTTATCATCACAATTGTGTTGCAGTCACTTGGGCGATCGAGAAAAGCGCGCAGCGAGATCAGGCGCCGCGTCGCTAGGCAATGCAGGCACCCATGCTGCGCTCGATACGGTGCGGCAGATCGCCCAGGCGATCACGCCGTTCCTGGGCGAAACGGCCGGCACGCTGTTATTCGGACTGGGGATGACTCGCGCGGCGCCGGTGGCAACGATCGTGGTGACGCTCACCGCAGCGCGCACCTTGGGTGAAGTGTTGGGTGTGAAGCATTCTTTGGAACACGCGCCACATGAGGCGCCCTGGTTCTACGGTATCTACACGATGTCGTTGGCGGCGAGCGGACTATTCGTTGCTTCCGGCGTGAATCTCATTAGCCTCAGTGCCGGCGTTCAGGTGATGAACGCGTTGCTGCTGCCTCCTCGTGCTGGGATTTCTGTATCTGCTCGCGCGCCGCCTGCCTCTGCCCCATCGGCTGAGCGGAGGGTACGCAGTGATCCTCGTACTCACCATCACGCTGACCGCGGGGTTCGGTGTCTATGCCGCCTTAGCGGGCGTCGGGGGATAGGACAACATGCCGATGTTCCCGGCAGGCCAAGTAGGCCCTCAGCATCCGGTTCGGGGCGCTCTTCTGACCACCGAGATAGTAACATGGCGGTGCAGCGCGGAGCCGCTGATGCGATCGATCACGCGGGGATCCGGCTTCTCGACCTGCGCGCCCTCATGCGCACGCAACATTCCATCCGTTCGCCGTTGCGGCTTAGGCTGCCCTACCGGTAGCATTGGGCACCCAGTCCATCGATAATGATCAGTCGATGGAGCGAAGCGGCCACACATGACCGGAGGGGCGCGTTCGCGATCGCGCTAACTGATGAACACGATTGAGTTCGAACAAGGCGCTTTTACCGTCGATGCTGATGTCGTCGCTGCCGTTCTTGGGATCGAGCCTGCGCTCGTCCAGCCGCTGATGCGCGATGGAAAAATCACGAGCGTGTGCGAGCGCGGTGTAGGTGAGGACGCCGGACGGTATCGATTGACGTTCGTTCACGCCAACCGCGCCTTTCACCTTGTCGTCGATGAAGAAGGGCATGTCATCGAGCGATCGGCACACGATGTCGGTGCTCGGGGCCCGCCTCCTGATCCCAAGCGCAAGCCCGGTGTTTGAGCACGGCGTTCGTTTAGTCACGTCATCATCCGCTCATCCGACCAGATACCGCGCCTCACGCTCTTCAAGCGGTTCCCGGTGCCACGAAATCTGGGGGTGCCGCCGGAAATCGCGCATTGAGAGCGGGCGAACGTGGCCGGCGCCGTCCGGCGCTCGACGCGTGAAGACATTCGAGATCTATCGCTACAATCCGGACTCAGGTGCGAACCCGCGCCTCGATTCGACGATGTCGATCTCGACGACTGCGGACCGATGGTTCTGGACGTTCTGATCTGGATCAAGAACAAAGTCGATTCGACCCTCACCTTTCGCCGTTCGTGCCGCGAAGGCGTCTGCGGCTCCTGTGCCATGAATACCGACGGCACGAACTGGCTGGCGTGCACGCGATTCATATCCGATACGCGCAAGCGCGCGACGATTTTTCCGTTGAACAACATGCGGATCGTCAAGGACCTCGTTCCCGACTTGACGCATGTCTTCGCGCAGTACAGCCTGATTGGACCGTGGCTGAAGTCGAAGACCGCGGTGCCGGAAAGAGAGCGGCTTCAGTCGCCCCAAGAGCGGCGCAGGTCTCGACGGTTACTGGGAATGCATCCTCTGCTTCTGCTGCACGTCGGGCTGCCCGAGCCATTGGTGGAACGCGGATCGATTCCTCGGCCCTGCTGTACTGCTTCAGGCTTGGCGCTGGCTGGTGGACAGCCGCGACGAGGCGACTGGGGAACGGCTCGACGATCTCGAAGACCCGTTCCGCCTGTATCGGTGCCACACCATTCTCAACTGCACCCGGACGTGCCCGAAGGGCTTGAACCCAGGGAAGGCCATCGCCGGAATCAAGAAAATGATGATCGAGCGCAGGAGTTGACGTTAGCGAGAGCGCCGAGATCCGCGATGCCGAAATCCCCAGCAAGACCCCTCTCACCTGCAGATCTACGGACCGCAACTCACCGCCGTCTTGTCGTTCGCCCACAGGCTGACCGGCGTCATATTGGGCCCGCGCCGGAAACGCCGAGTCGAGTTGTCAGCCGGATTGGCCGTCGTCGTGAGCGTTTCTCTGCGGTCCAGCAGATGCGTTTGAGCGCTTCCTTGAACAGACACGCTACCGCCTTTCTGCTGGCGCATCTCTGCATAATCGAACCCGAAGTTGCAGGTACACGTCGTCGGGTACTTCGGCGCTTCGCGCGGCGCGTGAGCGTCCGGAAGCCCCAATCCTCTCCCCAAGGGAGTGGCACCCGCAGGCCTTGGAAGGTAGGGTCGAGGACTGCCGCGCCGATATAGGTTGAAATTTGTGTTCGCTATTGCTCGCTCTTTCGCCTGCGATTGCCACGTATTTCAACTATGCCGCATCTTCAGTCCCCGCCTCGAGTTTGCCATCAGGACACGCTGCGCCGCGGAGCGGTCCGTTCATATTTTAGGGCCCGGCCGCTTCTTATTGACCCATAGCTGAACAGTTGGGCGCTGCCATTGCTGCGTCGCGTAGGAGACCAGCCTCTCGGGCACGGGGTCACCGTTCAAAATGAGGCGATTCAGCATCAGCGTCAGATCGACATCGGCTATACACCACTGGCCGAATAAGTTGTCAGATCGATCATCGAGCAAAGCGTGTGCGGCGGAGAAGAGTTTTTCGGCGGATCCAGGCGCTGCCGCGGAGAGCGGCGGCCTTTTCGCACCGTAGAACACAACGGTGGTTGGTCGCTCATCTCTAATCGGCTTGAGATCGCTACGAAGCCAGGCTTGCACTTGACGCGCTCTCGCCCGCCTGCGCGGGTCGGTAGGATATAGGGGTACGCCGGGGAAGATTTCGTTGATGTATTCGGAGATCGCCGATGACTCCGACAACGCAAAATCGTCGTGAACTAAGGTGGGTACGCGCCGAGTAATAGATGTCGTCGCGAAAGCTGGTTCTTGATTTTCGTTGGCTTCGAGGTCGATTGTCTCGACGTCAAACGTCAATCCCTTTTCAAGGAGGCTGACAAATACAGACATCGCATACGGACCGGCGAATCGAGAATCAACGTAAAGCAGCATGTGGCCACCTGAATAGGCCCTTATGGGCCTCCACGTAAGATTGCCTGAAAAATGGGCCTTCTACAACCGCGCTGACACGAAGGCGGCGACGGTGACGTGTGCACATGCCATCGAAGCAAGACGAGACGATTGATTGAGCGTGACGATGTGGGCCGCGAACTCCCCGCCAATGCGCGTTTCGATTGCGCGATTATCGTGCCGCGGTATCGCAGATAGACTGATCGGTCACGATCAGGTTCATCGGAATGTCGTGGGGCTGAGGGTAGATCGTCTGCAGTGCCGAGTCCGCGTAACCCAAGCCGATCGCATAGGGTCGTGGCACCGCCGAAG